>Ga0209023_10001823_pt1 | contig 27750 bp, 20 predicted proteins | sample LakOneMetagenome_FD_187468 | JGI IMG/M metagenome (GOLD analysis project Ga0209023, IMG submission 187468) | Freshwater and sediment microbial communities from Lake Erie, Canada (SPAdes) (version 2) | ecosystem: Environmental > Aquatic > Freshwater > Lentic | place: Lake Erie, Canada...
CCCGCCTGCGCAGCGTCGGCGACCCGAACGCCATCCAGGCCGCCGTCGCGCATGCCCTGGGCGCGGTCGAACGCCAGGACGCGCTCGCGCGCAAGGCCGCCATCGATTCCGCTTGCTGACGGTTTGCTTTAGATTTAAAGTATCTGCGGCTGTTGTCTCAACCTCAACAGGGACCCCGACATGACCGACGCCGCCGTCACGCCCTTTTCCCTTGCGCCTTCCGGCTACGCCGACGGCTTCGCGCGCGCCAGGCTGCCGCCCTTCGAGCAATGGCCGGAACTGCGCTTCGACCTGCCGGAGCTGCAGTACCCGGCGCGCCTGAACGCCGTGGCCGAACTGTTCCAGGTGGCCTGCGTGCGCGGCTGGAACGGGCGCACCGCCCTGGTCGGAACGCGCGAGCGCCTGAGCTATGCCGAGCTGTCGGCGCGGGTCGACCGCATCGCCCACGTGCTGCGCCGCGACCTCAAGCTCGCCACCGGCAACCGGGTGCTGCTGCGCGGCGCCAACTGTCCGATGATGGCGGCCTGCATCCTGGCCGTCATCAAGGCCGGTTGCATCGCGGTGCCCACCATGCCGCTGCTGCGCGCGCGCGAACTGGGCACCATCGTCGAGCGGGCCCGGGTGGACGCCGTGCTGTGCGCGGCCTCGCTGCGCGACGAAGTCGACGCGATGGGGCGCCCGGAACTGCCGCTCCTGCTGTTCGACGCCCCGGACGCGGCCGGCGGACTCGAAGCACGCATGGCGGAGCATGCGCAGCCATTCGCGGCGCCCGACACCGCGGCCGACGACGTCTGCCTGATCAGCTTCACTTCCGGCACCACCGGTGTGCCGAAGGGTACCATGCACTTCCACCGCGACCTGCTGGCGATCTGCGACTGCTTCCCGCGCCACACGCTGCGCACGCGCATCGACGACGTCTTCATCGGCACGCCGCCGCTGGCCTTCACCTTCGGCCTGGGCGGGCTGCTGCTGTTTCCGCTGCGCGTGGGCGCCAGCGCCGTGCTGATCGAAAAGCTGACGCCGGAAACCCTGCTCGGGGCGATCGCCGAACAGCGCGCCACGGTCTGCTTCACCGCGCCCACCTTCTATCGCCAGATGGCCCAGCTGGCCAATCGCTTCGACCTGTCCAGCCTCACGCGCACGGTGTCGGCCGGCGAGGCGCTGCCGATCGCCACGCGCGCGGCCTGGAAGGAAGCGAGCGGCCTTTCGATGATCGACGGGATCGGCGCCACCGAGATGCTGCACATCTTCATCTCCGCCGCCGGCGAGGACGCGCGGCCCGGCGCCACCGGCAAGCCGGTGCCCGGCTACGCCGCCTGCATCCTGGGCGAGGACGGCCTGCCGGCCGGGCCGGGCGTGATCGGGCGCCTGGCGGTGAAGGGGCCGACCGGCTGCCGCTACCTCGACGACCCGCGCCAGCGCGACTACGTGGTGAACGGCTGGAACATCACCGGCGACGCCTACGAGATCGACGAGGACGGCTATTTCCACTACCGCTCGCGGCTGGACGACATGATCATCTCGGCCGGCTACAACATCGCCGGGGCCGAAGTCGAGGAAGCCCTGCTGCACCATCCGGCCGTGGCCGAATGCGGGGTGGTGGGGCGCGCGGACCAGGAGCGCGGCCAGGTGGTCGAGGCCCACGTGGTGCTCAAGCCCGGCCATGCGGCGTCGGACGACACCGCGCTGGCGCTGCAGGAATTCGTCAAGGCCCGGATCGCGCCCTACAAATACCCGCGCGTGGTGCGCTTTCGCGAACAGCTCCCGCGCACCGAAACCGGTAAACTGCAACGTTTCAAGTTGCGCACGCAAGAGTGAAGGCCGAGGACGATATGAAGGAAGCCGAAGGGCAGGACGGAGCGAAAGCGCCGCTGGAGGAGACCGGGCTGGACCTGGCCAGCCGCCTGAGGCTGGAACACCACCAGTCGCTCAAGCTGTGGCTGCGCATGCTCTCGTGCACCGTGCGCATCGAGAACGAGATCCGCACCCGCCTGCGCGCCGGCTTCGGCATCACGCTGCCGCGCTTCGACCTGATGGCCCAGCTCGAGCGCCGCCCCGAGGGCCTGCGCATGGGCGAGCTGTCCAAGCGCATGATGGTCACGGGCGGCAACGTCACCGGCATCACCGACCAGCTCGAGCGCGAGAAGCTGGTGCAGCGGGTGCCCGACCCCACCGACCGGCGCGCCTGGGCCGTGCGCCTGACCCCGTCCGGCCGCGCCGCCTTTGCCGAGATGGCGGCAGTGCACGAGCGCTGGATCGACGAGATGCTGGCCGATATCCCGGCCGAGGACAAGTCCGCCCTGATCGGATTGCTGGCGTCCATGAAGGAACGCCTGCGCATCGACGACGGGCGTTGACGTGGTTTGCGCGCCACTGTTCTGATTTGGCAAGACGGCTGGTACAATATGGGGCTGCCGGCGACTGCCGCAGGTGGTTCGCCTACGCGAACGTCGCCATAGTACAATGGATAGTACAAGGTCCTCCTAAGACTTAGATGCAGGTTCGATTCCTGCTGGCGACACCAGTTTCTCCTTCCCATCCCGGTCGTTTCCCGAGGCTCGGCTATACTGCCCGCTTCACCTTCCGGCGCCGAGCGCCCGACTTGTCCATGTTCTTCCCCGACTCCGCACGGCCAGGCGCCGTCGAATCCCTGCTGGCCGCCCGCGACTGGCGCGCAATGCCTTGCGGCGAGCCTGCCGGCTGGGATCTGGCGCTGCAGTATGGCCTGCGCCGCATGCTCGACGCCAGCATCCCGGTGTTCGTCGCCTGGGGGGAGGCCGGACTGTTCTTCTATAACGACGCCTGTGTGCCGCTGCTGGGCAGCCACCACCCGGCCGCGCTCGGACGGCCGTTCGGCGAGGCATGGCCGTCCGCGGCCGAGGCGCTGGCGCCGGTGCTGGCGGGCGCGCTGGCGGGCCGGCTGTCGCCGGGCGTCGACCTGCCCTTCATGCCGGCCGGCCGCAGCGTTGCCGCGACGCCCCTGCGCACCCTGGCGGGCGAGGTGCGCGGGCTGTCGTTCTCGGTCGACGAAAGCGCGGCGCACCGGCGCCTTGCCACCGCCCTCGACGCGTCCGGCGTGGCGACCTGGGACTGGGACGTGCGCGCGGACCGTCTCTACGCCGACGCCAACCTGCGCGCGCTGTTCGGCGTGTCCGAAGAAGATGCCGCCGGCGGCTCGGTGAGCGCCTGCCTCGCGGCCATCCACCCGGATGACCTGCCGCAGGTGCAGGCCCGCATCGAACGCACCCTGGCCAGCGGCGAGCCCTTCAGCGACAACTACCGTGTGCGGCGGGCCGGGGGCGGCTACCGCCATATCGAGGCGCGCGGCAGGGTCGCCTACGGGCCGGACGGGACGCCTGCCTGGCTGTCCGGCGTGGTGCTCGACGTCAGCGCGCGGATGGAAGCCGAGATGCGCTTTCGCGAGATCGCCAACGCCATGCCGCAGGCGGTCTGGTCGACCCGGCCGGACGGCTTCCACGACTACTTCAACGACCAGTGGTACAGCTTCACCGGCGTGCCCTACGGCTCGACCGACGGCGAAGGGTGGAACGACCTGTTCCACCCCGACGAGCAGGAACTTGCCTGGGAAAAGTGGCGCGAGTCTCTGCGCACAGGCAATACCTACGAGATCGAATACCGCCTGCGCCACCGCTCCGGCCAGTACCGCTGGGTGCTGGGCCGCGCGCTGCCGGTGCGCGACGACAGCGGCGCCATCGTGCGCTGGATGGGCACCTGCACCGACATCCACGAACAGAAGCTGACCCAGCAGGCGCTGCAGCAGGCCGACCGCCGCAAGGACGAATTCCTGGCCATGCTGGCCCACGAGCTGCGCAACCCGCTGGCCCCGATCGTCTCCGCCGCCTCGCTCCTCGGCCTGTCCACCGGACTGCCCGAGCGCGTGCAGCAGGTCGGCAAGGTGATCTCGCGCCAGGCCGTCCACATGACCGGCCTGATCGACGACCTGATGGACGTCTCGCGCGTCACGCGCGGCATGGTGACGCTGGAAAAGGAGCGGGTCGCGCTTTCCGCGGTGATCGAGGACGCGGTCGAGCAGGTGCGCTCCCTGGTCGAGGGCCGCGGCCACCGGCTGGAGCTGCGGGCCGCGCTGGACGGCGCGCTGGTGGCGGGCGACCGCAAGCGCCTGGTGCAGGTGCTGGCCAACATTCTCGGCAATGCGGCCAAATACACGCCGGCGCACGGGCACATCGTGCTGGACGCCGGCATCGAGGACGGCCGGGCCGTGATCTCGGTCCGCGACAACGGCCTCGGCATGGCGCCGGAACTGGTGGCCAGCGCCTTCGAGCTGTTCCACCAGGGTAAGCGCAGCCCGGACCGATCGCAAGGCGGCCTGGGCGTCGGCCTGGCCCTGGTGCGCAGCCTGGTGCAGCTGCACGGCGGTACGGTGAGCGCGGCCAGCGACGGGGAAGGGCGGGGCAGCACCTTCACCGTGACCCTGCCGCTGCTGTCCCTGCCGGGCCAGGCCGCGGCGGGCGGCGCGGCGGCCGTTCCCTTCGCCAGCGACGCGCTGCGCGTGCTGGTGGTGGACGACAATGTCGACGCGGCCGAGCTCGCGGCCATGCTGCTGGAACTGCTCGGCTACCAGGTCAGCGTCGAGTTCGGCGCCGAGGCCGCGCTCGAACGCGCGCGCCTCGTGCAGCCGCAGGTTTGCCTGCTCGACATCGGCCTGCCGGGCATGGACGGCAAGGAACTGGCCCGGCGCCTGCGCCGGATTCCGGGCCTGGAGACGGTGCGGCTGGCCGCGATGACGGGCTATGGGCAGCCGCATGACCGGCGTGCAAGCGCCGAGGCGGGCTTCGATGCGCATTTCGTCAAGCCGGTGGATGCGGGGGCGCTGGCGGCCTGGCTGGCCAAGGCGTCGCCCGGGGTTTCGTAGGGTGGGCGGGTCTCCCGCCCACGCGTTCAGCTACACGGTGATTCGTCGCGGCGCGTCAGTTCATCAGTAATTTGAACGCGCGGACGGGAAACCCGTCCACCCTGCAACGGCAAAGAGCGATCCAGCCGGTACAATGCACGCTTCACTTAATTTCTCACCGGCGCCCAGGCGCCGCAAGGTTCACGGATCATGGCTGTCATCTCCCTTACTTCTGCGCAATTGGCCTTCGGCCACGTCGCGCTGCTCGACCACGCTGACTTTTCCCTCGAGACCGGCGAAAGAGTCGGCCTGATCGGCCGCAACGGCACCGGCAAGTCCTCGCTCCTGAAAGTCATCTCGGGCCGGTCGAAACTCGACGATGGCCTGTTGGTGATGCAGCAGGGCATCAAGATCGCCTATGTCGAGCAGGAGCCCGTGTTCGACCCGGAGGCGACCGTGTTCGACGCGGTGGCGGCCGGCATGGGAGACCAGCAGGCCATGCTGTCCGAGTACGAGGCCATCACCGGCCAGTTCGGCGGCGACAACGACGACGCCCTGATGGAGCGCATGCACGAGCTGCAACTGAAGCTCGACGCGCTCGACGGCTGGAACCTGGCGCACAAGGTCGACACCACGCTCGACCGCCTCGGCCTGAACCGGGAAGCGAAGATGGGCACCCTGTCGGGCGGCATGCAAAAGCGCGTGGCGCTGGCCGTCGCCCTGGTATCCTCCCCCGACGTGCTGCTGCTCGACGAGCCGACCAACCACCTGGACTTCACTTCGATCAAGTGGCTGGAAGGCCTGCTGCGCGAATACCGCGGCTCGGTGCTCTTCATCACCCACGATCGCAGCTTCCTGGACAATGTTGCGACCCGCATCATCGAACTCGACCGCGGCCGCCTGCTCTCGTTCCCAGGAAATTTCTCTACCTACCAGGAACGCAAGCGCGAACTGCTCGCCAACGAGGAAGTGGAGAACGCCAAGTTCGACAAGTTCCTGGCCCAGGAGGAAGTGTGGATCCGCAAGGGCGTCCAGGCACGCCGTACCCGCGACGAGGGCCGCGTGCGGCGCCTGGAAGCGCTGCGCCTGCAGCGCGTCGCGCGCCGCGATCAGCAGGGTACGGTCAGGCTCGAGGTCGCTTCGGGTGAGCGCTCGGGCAAGATCGTGGCCGATATGGAAAACATCTCCAAAGCCTACGGTGAGAAGGTCATCGTGAGCAACTTCACGGGCACCATCCTGCGCGGCGACAAGGTCGGCCTGATCGGTGCGAACGGCGCCGGCAAGACCACCTTGCTCAGGATTATCCTGGGCGACGAGACCGCCGACAGCGGCAGCGTCAAGCTCGGCACCAAGCTGAACGTGGCCTACTTCGACCAGATGCGCACCCAGCTCAACGAAGAGGCGAGCCTGGCCGACACCATCGCTCCGGGTAGCGACTGGGTCGAAATCAATGGCCAGAAGAAGCATGTGATGACCTATCTCAACGACTTCCTGTTCGCGCCGGAACGCGCGCGTTCGCCGGTGAAGTCACTTTCCGGCGGCGAGCGCAACCGCCTGCTGCTGGCGCGCCTGTTCGCCAAGCCGGCCAACTGCCTGGTGCTGGACGAACCGACCAACGACCTCGACATCGAAACCCTGGAACTGCTGGAAGAATTGCTTGAGGAATACACGGGCACCGTCTTCCTGGTCAGCCACGACCGCACCTTCCTCGACAACGTCGTGACCCAGGTGATCGTGTCCGAAGGCAATGGTCTGTGGCGTGAATACGTCGGCGGCTACACCGACTGGGAGCGGGTGAAGGCGACTGCGCCGGCCCCTGCGCCCAGGACCAATGCCGCGCCGGCCGGCCCGGCGGCGGCGTCCAACAACGGCGAAATGTCATCTACCGCACAGAGTACGTCTGGCAAAAAGGTAAAGTTGAGCTACAAGGAGCAGCGAGAGCTGGAGGAACTTCCTCAGCTGATCGCCACTCTCGAGGATGAGCAGTCCGCCATTACAGCCCAGCTGAACTCGGCGGACTTCTACAAGCAGAATCCCGGCGATGCGCGGCGCCTGAGCGACCGCCATGCCGAGATCGACGAACTGCTGCTCGACGCCCTGGACCGCTGGGAGCGCATCGAAGCCCGCGCACGGGGCGAGTAGCGGATGAGGTAAACCGACGCGGCAGGCCAGGAGCCTGCGACCAGAGGACATGACCGAGCACAACGAACCCCGTATCGCTCCAGCCAGCTCCGCCTTATCGGTCGACGCCCCCTTGTTCAGCCGCGCCGCCTGGGCGCGGATCCTGCCTTTCGCCGCCTACATCTTCTTCATCGTCCTCGGCGACCTGCTCGAGCGGGCCGGCTTTGCCCGCGCCGAGCTGCGCTGGCTCTACCCGGTGCAGGTCGGCGTCGTGGCCGTGCTGCTGGCCGTGTTCTGGCGCCGCTACCACGAACTCCACGTCCCCCTTCCCACACCCGCGCAATGGCTCGCTGCGATTGCCGTGGGCGTCCTCGTGCTGGTGCTCTGGATCAATCTCGACGCCCCCTGGATGACGGTCGGCTCCAGTCCCGGCTACGACCCGACGGGCGCCGGCGGCATGCACTGGCCGCTGGTCGTCATCCGCATCATCGGGGCCGCCCTCGTCGTGCCCGTCATGGAAGAACTGTTCTGGCGCTCCTTCGTGATGCGCTGGGCCGACGAGGCCGACTTCGAGGCCCTCGAACCGGCCCGGGTCGGCATCAAGGGTTTCCTGATTTCCAGTGTCCTGTTCGGCTTCGAGCACAACCTGTGGCTGGCCGGCATCGTGGCCGGCGTCGCCTATGCACTCCTTTATATGCGCCACCGCAACTTGTGGTCGGCCGTGCTCGCCCACGCTGTCACCAACGGCATGCTCGGCGCCTGGGTCGTCGCGACCGGCAGCTGGCAGTTCTGGTGATCCCTAGCAGCGCAATGACTTCGAAGAAGACAAACAAGATGACGCATTCACGCCCAAGCACCTCATCCCGGCTCGCCTTGTTGCCGGCCCTGATCGGCGCACTGTTCCTGCTGCCCGGCAGCGCATGCGCCGCCGAACCCGAAGAAGGCCTGCGCCTGTACGGCGGCATCGGCTGGGGCTACGACGACAACCTGCTGCGCGTGCCCGACAACCGGCCCGCCTTCGGCGGCAAGAAGAGCGACCGCTGGCGCCAGCTTGATGCCGGGGTCGTCTACAACAAGCGCATCAGCCGCCAGCGCGTGGCGCTGGTCGCCAAGGCCTCGAAGGTGAACTTCGACCACTTCCAGCAGCTCGACTACGACGGGCGCGACCTGCAGGGCACCTGGTTCTGGGAAGTGGGCAACAAGTTCGAAGGGCAGGTGGGGGCGCTGTACAACCGCACCCTGGCTCCCTACACCGACTTCTTCAGCGACGAGCGCAATGTGCGCGAGCAGCGCCGCCAGTGGGTCGACGCCGGCTACAAGATGCATCCGAGCTGGAAGATCCGCACCGGCTTCACGCGCGACCGCTACGAGTACGAACTGCTGCGCCAGCGCTGGAACAACCGCACCGAGCGGGCGAGCGAGGCCGAGCTGCTCTACACGCCGCGCTCCGGCAGCTCGGTCGGCCTGGTGGCGCGCCGGGTCAAGGGCGTCTATCCCTTCCGCCGTCCCGCCGCCACCGGGGTGCTGGTCGACGACTTCACCCAGGACGAACTCAAGGTGCGCGTGAACTGGTACGCGACCGGCTCGACGACGCTGCAGGCCCTGGCCGGCTATGTGCGGCGCGAGCAGCTGTCCTTCGGCGAAGGCAAGACCAGCGGCTTCAACGGCCGCCTGAACGCCACCTACACGCCGAAAGGCAAGATCAGCTACAACGCCTCGCTCTGGCGCGAGTTCGCCCCGATCGAGAGCACCATCGTCAGCTATACCCTCAACCGCGGCGTCAGCGCCGGCGCCACCTGGCAGGCCACCGGCAAGGTCAAGGTCGAGGGCAATGCCGCCTACGAGCAGCGCGCCTACAACCCGCGCGAGGCCTTCAGCGGCAGGGGCGAGCTGAGCGACTCGCTGCGCACCGCCAGCCTGCGCGCCACCTGGCAGGCCAAGCGCAAGATCGCGGTCTCGGCCGGCTGGCAGCACCAGTCCCGCAGCGGTTCCCAGAACCTGGGCCTGGGTAAATTCGACGCCAACACCGTCATGGTGAACGCGAACGTGCTGTTCTGAGCACCGCGGTATTCGCGAAGGTCACCATGACGGTCAACGACATCCCGATCATCTCCTTCTTCCAGCGCGTGCTCGACCCCCTGATCATCATGGGGACCCTGTACCTGGCCACCCTGTACTACGGGGAGCCATTCTCGGGTTACTGCCTGGTGCTGATGATCCTGGCCTTCTTCATCTCGTCCGCGGTCTACCAGCACGTGGATCCCTACCGCACCTGGCGCAGCGGCCGCATGCTGGCCTATGCGCGCGACACGGTGTTCGGCTGGTGCCTGACCATGGCCGTGCTCTACTTCCTCGGCTCGGCCAGCGGCCTCAAGTATTTCTACGACGAGCGCGTGCTGCTGGCCTGGTTCATCGCCACGCCCGTCACCATCCTGGCCAGCCACCTGGCGGTGCGCAAGGCCACCGGCAGCAGCGACCGTTCGCGCGAAGTGCGCTCGATCGTGGTGGTCGGCTGCAACGACGTCGGCATCAAGTTCGCCGGCGTCTGCGAGCGCCATCCGAACCTGTTCATGGAAGTCGAAGGCTTCTTCGAGGACCGCAAGGACGAGCGCCGCCCAAGCAATATGAAGCATCCGGTGCTGGGCGGCATGGCCGACGTTTGCCAGTACGTGCGCCAGCACAATATCAAGATGATCTTCATCAGCCAGCCGATCTCGGCCCAGCCGCGCATCCGCAAGCTGATCGACGAACTGAAGGACACCACGGCCTCGGTCTATTTCCTGCCCGACGTCTACGTGTTCGACCTGATGCAGGCGCGCTTCGACACCGTGGGCGGCATGCCGGTGATCGCGATCAGCGAGACCCCCTTCATGGGCTTCAACAGCGTGATCAAGCGTGGCAGCGACATCCTGATCGGCAGCATCATCCTGCTCCTGCTGGCGCCGCTGATGCTGGTGATCGCCATTGCCGTCAAGCTGACGTCGAAGGGGCCCGTGATCTTCCGCCAGCGCCGCTACGGCCTGTATGGCGAAGAAATCTACGTCTATAAATTCCGCTCGATGACCGTGACCGAGGACGGCCCGAACGTGGTGCAGGCCCAGAAGAACGACCAGCGCGTCACGCCCATCGGCGGCTTCCTGCGCCGCACCTCGCTCGACGAGCTGCCCCAGTTCATCAATGTGCTGCAGGGGCGCATGAGCCTGGTCGGCCCGCGCCCGCACGCCGTCGCCCACAACGAGCTGTACCGCAAGCTGATCAAGGGCTACATGCTGCGCCACAAGGTGCGCCCCGGGATCACCGGCTGGGCCCAGGTCAACGGCCTGCGCGGCGAGACGGCGACCCTCGACAAGATGGAGGCGCGCATCCAGCACGACCTCGATTACCTGCGCAACTGGTCGCTGTGGCTGGATATGTGGATCATCGTGAAGACGGTGAAAGTGGTGCTGACGCGCGAGAACGCGCATTGATGTTCGTAGGGTGGACGGCTGTGCCGTCCGCGCGTCCAACTCACGGATCTACCGTGGCGACGGGTGCGACAGCTGGGCGCGCGGTCGGCGAAGCCGACCACCCTGCACCAGCAGAACCAGTTGACATTAGCGACATCGAATACAGAATCCGGGTATGGTCGGGTTTTGCGAAAAGTCATCAATTGTCGCGAATGTGACGACATTTACTGGCGAAAACACTTTAAATTCGTCTTGGAAATAAATCGCTTAGGCTTGACTTAAACGCCACACGCACGATTGGATACTTGCTTGCATGACCATGCCAGCTGCGTAGAATCGTTGATGAGTTTGCAACTTGCCGGGGCCGGTTTGTCTGGTTCTGCACGGGAACAAGAACATGAAAAAAGCATTGATCACCGGCGTGACCGGCCAGGATGGCTCCTACCTGGCAGAGCTGCTGCTCGACAAAGGCTATGAAGTCCATGGCATCAAGCGCCGCGCCTCGCTGTTCAACACCGCCCGCATCGACCACATCTACCAGGACCCGCACGCCGACAATCCGCGCTTCTTCCTGCACTATGGCGACCTTACCGATACCTCGAACCTGACCCGGATCCTGCAGCAGGTCCAGCCCGACGAAGTCTACAACCTGGGCGCCATGAGCCATGTCGCGGTGTCCTTCGAATCGCCCGAATACACGGCCGACGTCGACGCGATCGGCACCCTGCGCCTGCTGGAAGCGATCCGCTTCCTCGGGCTCGAGAAGAAAACCCGCTTCTACCAGGCCTCGACTTCCGAACTCTACGGCCTGGTGCAGGAAACCCCGCAGCGCGAAAGCACGCCGTTCTACCCGCGCAGCCCCTATGCGGTGGCCAAGCTCTACGCCTACTGGATCACGGTGAACTACCGCGAGGCCTATGGCATGTATGCCTGCAACGGCATCCTGTTCAACCACGAATCGCCGCGCCGCGGCGAGACCTTCGTCACCCGCAAGATCACGCGCGCGCTGGCGAATATCTCGCAGGGCCTGGAACAGCAGCTTTTCCTCGGCAACCTGGACGCGCTGCGCGATTGGGGCCATGCGCGCGACTACGTGCACATGCAATGGCTGATGCTGCAGCAGGACAAGCCCGAAGACTTCGTCATCGCCACCGGCCGCCAGTATTCGGTGCGGCGCTTCGTGGAGATCGCGGCGAATGAGCTCGGCATCGAGATCGCCTGGCAAGGGCAGGGTGTCGACGAGCGCGGCCTGGTGGCGAGCATCCATGGCGACAAGGCGCCGGGTGTGGCGGTCGGCCAGCCCATCGTCGCCGTCGATCCGCAGTATTTCCGTCCGACCGAGGTCGAGACCCTGCTGGGCGACCCGAGCCGTGCGCGCGATCGTCTCGGCTGGGAACCGACAACCTCTTTCGAAGCGATGGTGCAGGAGATGGTGGCGCACGACCTCGACACGGCGCGCCGCCACAAGCTGCTGGCATCGCATGGCTACAACGTTGCACTTTCACTGGAGTAATCGTGTTGAACATTCAGCAGAAGCAGAACGAACCGCGCATCTATGTCGCCGGCCACCGCGGCCTGGTCGGTTCCGCCATCGTGCGCGTGCTGCGCGCCCAGGGGCATACCAACATCATCACCCGCACCCACCAGGAACTGGAACTCACCGACCAGGCCCAGGTGCGCGCATTCTTCCGGGACGAAGCAATCGACCAGGTCTACCTCGCGGCAGCCAAGGTGGGCGGCATCCACGCCAACAACACCTATCCCGCTGAGTTCATCTACGACAACATGATGGTGCAGGCCAATGTCGTCCACGAAGCCTGGCGCGCCGGCGTGCAGAAGCTCCTGTTCCTCGGCTCCTCCTGCATCTACCCGCGCCTGGCGGCCCAGCCGATCCGCGAGGAATACCTGATGAACGGCATCCTCGAGCCGACCAACGAGCCCTATGCCATGGCCAAGATCGCCGGCATCAAGCTGTGCGAGAGCTACAACCGCCAGTACGGCACCGACTACCGCAGCGTCATGCCGACCAACCTCTACGGCCCGGGCGACAACTACCACCCCGAGAACAGCCACGTGATCCCGGCCCTGCTGCGCCGCTTCCATGAAGCAAAAGCGGGCGGGGCGGCGGAAGTGGTGATCTGGGGCAGCGGCAAGCCCATGCGCGAATTCCTCTACGTCGACGACATGGCGGCAGCGAGCGTCTACGTGATGAACCTGCCGGCCGAGGTGTACGCCGCCAATACCGACCCGATGCACTCGCACATCAACGTCGGCACCGGCGAGGACGTCACCATCGCCGAGCTGGCGCGCCTGGTGGGCCAGACGGTCGGCTATGCCGGCCGCATCGTGTTCGACGCGAGCAAGCCGGACGGCACGCCGAGGAAGCTGCTGGACGTGTCCAAGCTGGCGGCGCTCGGCTGGCGCGCCAGCACCCCGCTGGCCGAGGGGCTGCGCCGCGCCTACGACGCCTTCCTGGAGCAGCACGCGGTGGAAAGCAGGGAGGCCGAACGGGAACCGGCCGCGGTGGCGGCATGAGGTGGGCGCCGCTGCGCGCTGCCCGGGTGGCGCGCAGCGGCGTAGTAGAACAGCAGAGCGTTAGTTGACGAACAGAGAACGAATCGTGCGGAACCCAGAATGGATGAGCGCCCTTTCTGGAGACATTGCACGAAAGAGCGGTACGAATAACAAGCAGGGCACAGGCCCGAGGACAACGTCGAGGACACTATCTTGAAAACCTTCCAATTTGCAGCCAAGCATACCTCCCTCTCCACCTTGACGCGCCAGCTGGGCACGGCGGCGCTGGTGCTGGCCGCAGCCGGTCTCGCGGGCTGTGGCGACAAGGACAAGCCCGCTGAATCGAAACCTGGCCAGGCGCTGGCCAGCGTGAACGGCGAGGAGATCACGGTCCTGCAGCTGAACGAGGAAATGCAGCGCGCCGGCGTTCCGGCCGCCCGCCAGGCCGAGGCCGGCAAGCAGATCCTGCAGGCGCTGGTCGACCGTGAATTGCTGGAAAGCGAAGCCGCCAAGGAAAAGCTCGACCGCGACCCCAAGGTGATGCAGGCGATCGAGCGCGCGCGCTCCCTGATCATCGCCCAGGCCTATATGCAGAAGCGCCTCGGCGAGCCGCAGCGTCCCTCGGCCACCGAAGTGGAAGACTACTTCAACAAGAATCCCCAGTTCTTCGCCAACCGCAAGCAGTTCGCGATGAACGAACTGATCGTCGCCGCCAGCGACCTGACCCCGGAAGTGCGCGCCGCCGCCGACAACGCCAAGTCGCTGGAAGAGGTCGCCGTCTTCCTCGACGCGCGCAACATCAAGTACGGCCGCGCCCAGGTCACCCGCAGCACCGCCGACCTGAATCCGCAACTGTCCGCCAAGCTGCTGGGCATGCCCAAGGGCCAGCTCTTCGTGGTCAAGGAAGGCGAGCGCGCCATGCTGATCTCGATCGCCGAAGTGCGCGACGCGCCCGTCACCCTGGCCATCGCCGCGCCGCAGATCAGCCAGTACCTGATGAACAAGAAGAACAAGGAACTGGCCGCCGCCGAGATCCAGCGCCTGCGCGGCACCGCCAAGATCGCTTACCTGAACAAGGACTACGCGCCGAGCGCCACCGCGCCGGCCTCCGCCTCCCAGACCGCGGGTGCGGGCGCCCCGGGCGAGGCATCGGTGGCGCCGGCCGGCGACGCCGGCGCGCCGGCTGCGGCGCCGGGCACCGCGCCGGCCACGGTCTCGGATGCAGCCGGCACCGACAAGGCCGCGCTCGACCGCGGTGTGATGGGTCTGAAGTAAGCAGCAGCAAGCGATTGCGTGACAACCAATAACGGAACCGAAGGGAAGGAACAATCATGAAACGATTCGTCAAGTGGATGATGGCCGCTGCGCTCGTGCTGACGGTGGGAATCGCCGGCGCCGCCGAAGTACTGCTCGGGCCGGGCGACGTGGTGAAACTGTCGGTGTACGGCAGCCCGGACCTGTCCCTGGAAACCCGGGTCAGCGAGAGCGGCAACATCACCTTCCCGCTGCTGGGCCAGGTGGCCGTGGGCGGCCTGTCGGTGGCCGCGGCCGAGAAGAAGATCGGCGACATGCTGGAGAAGGGCGGCTACCTCAAGAAAGCCCAGGTCAACATGCTTGTGACCACGCTGGCGAGCCAGCAGGTCTCGGTGCTGGGCTATGTCAACCGGCCGGGGCGCTACGCGGTGGAAGGACGGCGCAAGGTGCTCGACCTGCTGGCCATGGCCGGCGGCATCCACGGCGAGGGCGGCGACATGATCAACCTGGTCCGCACCCGCAACGGCGCCACCACCCGCGAAACCATCGACGTGGTCGAGATGGTGCGCAAGGGCGAGCTGAACAAGGACTACGAAGTGGCCGGCGGCGACATCATCTACGTCGAACGGGCGCCACGTGCCTACGTCAGCGGCGAAGTCTCCCGTCCGGGTCCCTTCCGCCTCGAGCGCGGCATGACCGTGCAGCAGGCGGTGGCGGCCGGCGGCGGCCTGAACGTGCGCGGCAGCAATAACGGCATGAAGATCACCCGGAAGGATGCCAGCGGCAACCCGGTGACGATTGATGTCAAGGCGAATGATCTCGTGCAGGTTGACGATGTGATTGTCGTCCGTGAATCCTGGTTTTAATCGTAGGGTGGTCGGCTTCGCCGACCGCGCGTCCAGAATGCCGTTGCGACCACGCGGGCATCGCTTGAACGCGCGGACGGCATAGCTGCCTGTCGTGGCCCGGTCCACCCTACAGAAGAGATCGGAAGTTTTTGTCCACCCGCTTGTCAAAGCAATGATGCAAAGGTAAGGCCATGAACGTCCATCAATTCCTGCTCATCCTTCTCGCGCGGAAGAAGATCATCCTCGGCACCTTGCTGGTGACGGTCCTGCTCGCACTGGGCTGGAGCCTGATGCAGCAGAAGACCTACAAGGCCACCGCGTCCGTGCTGCTGAACTACAAGGGCGTGGACCCGGTGAGCGGCATGACGATGCCGGGCAACCTGATGCCCGGCTATATGGCCACCCAGATGGACATCATCATGAGCAAGACCGTGGCCCTGCGCGTGGTCGACTCGCTGCGCCTGGCGTCGAGCCCGGCCGTGCAGGCCCAGTGGCGCGAAGCGAGCGAAGGCAAGGGCTCGGTGCGCGACTGGCTGGCCGACCTGCTGCTGAAAAAACTCGACATCATGCCTTCGCGCGAGTCGAGCGTGGTGGGCATCAGCTTCAGCGGCGCCGACCCTACTTTTGCCGCCGCCGTCGCCAATGCCTTCGCCGACGAATACCAGAAGATCAGCGTCCAGCTCAAGACCGAGCCGGCCAAGAAGGCCTCCGCCTACTTCAACGAACAGACCAAGCAGCTGCGCGACAACCTCGAAGCGGCGCAGGCGCGCCTGTCCAAGTACCAGCAGGAGAAAGGCATCGTCAGCCTCGACAACAACCGCGTCGACGTCGAGCTGTCGCGCCTGAATGACTTGTCAAGCCAGCTGGTCGCGGCCCAGACCCAGGCCATGGAAGCGAGCTCGCGCGCAGGGATGGCCAGCGGCGTGGGCTCGCCCGACGTCGCCAACAACGCCCTGGTGCAGAGTCTGCGCGTGAGCCTGGCCAGCGGCGAAGCCAAGCTGGCAGAAGCCGCCTCGCGCTACGGCCGCAACCACCCCGCCTACCAGTCGGCCCAGGCCGAAGTGGGCAAGATGCGCGCCGAACTCAATGCCGCCCTGGGCAGCGTGTCGAAGAGCGTGGGCGCCAACGCCCAGGTCTACCGCCAGCGCGAATCCGAGCTGCGCGCCGCACTGGCCGCCCAGAAGACCCGCGTGCTCGAGCTGAACCGCACCCGCGACGAACTCGGCGTGATGCTGAAGGACCTCGACAGCGCCCAGCGCGCTTTTGATGCCGCCAGCCAGCGCTTCTCGCAGACCCGCATCGAGTCGCAGTCCGAGCAGTCCGACATCTCGATCCTGAACCCGGCCGTGCCGCCGACGGCGCCCTCGGGTCCGCGCGTGCTGCTCAACACCCTGGTATCGATCGTGCTGGGCACCATCCTCGGCGTCGGCCTGGCCCTGCTGCTGGAACTGCTGAACCGCCCGGTGCGTTCGACGGGCGACATCAAGGACACGCTGGGCATCCCGGTGCTGGGCACCATCGAATGGCGCGTCAAGCGTCCGCGGGGCGGCGGCATCCGCGCCCTGATGACGCCGCGCCGCCTGCTCAGGCTCAATTGAGCGAAACAGAACAAGAAGGACAACCAAGGACAGACCATGAATTCATCCGTGCTATCCGCCTTGCCCCACGACCCGGCCGCCGAGTCGAGCATGGGCGCCTTGCTGCTCGACCAGGGCAAGCTGACTCCCGAGAGCGCCGAGCGCGTGCTGCGCATGCAGAAGGACCTCGGGATCCGCTTCGGCGAAGCCGCCGTGCGCCTGGGATTGGTGAGCGAGGACGACATCCAGCAGGTGCTGGCGCGCCAGTTCTCCTATCCCTACTTGCAGAAAGGGCAGGCCAACCTCTCGCCCAAGCTGGTGGCGGCCTACGATCCCTTCTCGCCCCAGGTCGAAGCGCTGCGCGCGATCCGCAGCCAGCTGATGCTGCGCTGGTTCGCCCGCGGCCGCCGGGCGCTGGCGATCGCCGGCGTGACGCCCGAGGACGGCTCCAGCCTGTTCGCGGCCAACCTGGCCGTGGTGTTTTCCCAGCTGGGTGAACAGACCCTGCTGGTGGACGCCAACCTGCGCTGCCCGCGCCAGCAGGAGATGTTCGGCATCAAGCCGCGCCAGGGCCTGTCGGACCTGCTGGCAGGGCGCGCCGACCTCGACGTCATCCAGCGCGTGCCGGCCTTCGTCGACCTGTCCCTGATGCCGGCCGGGACCCTGCCGCCGAACCCGCAGGAACTGCTGGCGCGCGAGGGCTTCCGCAACCTGAACACCCAGCTTGAGTCGCGCTACGACGTGGTGCTCTACGACCTGCCGCCCTTCGCCAGCGGCGCCGATGCCCTGGCCGTGGCCGGGCGCGCCGGCGGCGTGCTGCTGGTGGCCTGCAAGAACCGCACCCGCATCGCCAACGTCAGCCGCATGGCCGAGCAGATGGCCGAGTCGGGCGCCGAGGTGGTGGGCTCCGTGATGGTGGAGTTCTGACATGGCAGGCACGGCCCGCACCGACACCGCCGATCGTGCCGCAACGCCGCCGCACGACCTCTCCAGCAGCATCGACGGCATCCGCCGCGCGCTGCCCGAATGGTGGCCCATCCTCGCCGGCGTGTGCGTCCTGCTGGGGCCCACCTTCTACGACCTGTTCACCGGCGCCTGGATCGGCGAAGAGCAGGGACACGGCCCGATCATCTTCTTCCTGGCGATCTGGCTGATCTGGCGGAAATGGCCGGAGATGCTGGCCGCCATCGCTCCGGGGGCTCCCGCCAACACCTGGCTCGGCTGGCCGGTACTGGCCATCGGCCTGATGTCGCACCTGCTGGGCCGCTCGCAAAAGATCCTGATGTTCGAGGTCGCCTCGATCATCCTCGTCATGGCCGCCATCGTGCTGCTGAAATTCGGCTCGCGCGCGCTGCGCGCGCTGTGGTTCCCCTTCTTCTTCATGCTCTTCATGGTGCCGCTGCCCAGCGAGCTGGTGGCGGCCGTGACCATGCCGATGAAGATGGCGGTGTCCTGGGTGACCGAGCACATCCTGTTCGCCCTCGGCTACCCGATCTCGCGCTCGGGCGTGGTGCTGCAGATGGGCCAGTACCAGCTCTTGGTGGCCGACGCCTGCGCCGGCCTGCAGACCCTGCTCACGCTGGAAGCGCTGGGCCTGTTCTACCTGAACCTGATGCGCCACCCTTCGGCCTTCCGCAACATCACGCTGGCGCTGCTGATCATCCCGATCTCGTTCACGGCCAACGTGATCCGCGTGATCGCCCTGACCCTGATCACCTATTACTTCGGCGACGCCGCCGGCCAGGGCTTCCTGCACGGCTTCGCCGGCATGGTGCTGTTCGTCACGGCGCTGCTCCTGATCCTGGCGGTCGACAACGGCCTGCAGTGGTGGATCAAGCGCAGGGAAGGCGGCCCGGGCGGCCCGGGCGGTGGAGGCGGGCGCAAGATGACCCCGACCCTGAAGGAGGCGACATGAACCGCCGCTTTGCGATCAGCCTGGTGCTGGGTGTGGCGATGGCCGGCACCTCGCTTCTTACCGGCGCCCTGACCCCAAAGGCGCGCGTGCCCCAGGCCCACGAGCAGTTCTCGCTGGAGAGCATGATCCCGCAGCGCTTCGGCGACTGGACCATCGACCCCACCGTGGTGCCGCTCCAGCCCGACCCCGAGCAGCAGAGCGTGCTGGAAAAGATCTACGACCAGACCCTGTCGCGCACCTACGTGAACCGCGAAGGCCAGCGGGTGATGCTGTCGATCGCCTATGGCGGCGACCAGAGCAAGGCCCTGCAGCTGCACCTGCCGGAAGTCTGCTACGTGGCCCAGGGCTTCCAGATGGTCAAGGACCAGGAGGGCGAATTGCCGACGGGCTTCGGCGAGCTGCCGGTCAAGCGCCTGGTCGCCCGCCTGCACGAACGCAACGAACCGATCACCTACTGGATCACGATCGGCGAGCACGCCACCAAGACCGGCATCCAGCAGAAGCTGCGGCGCCTGGCCTACGGCCTGTCGGGCGAGATCCCGGACGGCATGCTGGTGCGCGTCTCGACCATCCAGGCCAACGACACCCAGGCCTGGCGCGTCCAGGACCGCTTCGTCACCGACATGCTGGGCAATATGGCGCCGCGCGACCGCACCCGCCTGCTCGGCGCCGGCCTGGCGCCCGCGGCGGAGGCGGCGCCGGCCCAGGCCCAGTCCAGGCACGCGGCCCAGGCGCCGGCGCGCGGCTGAGCGGAACCCGGAACCACCTTCAATGAACCAGATCCTGCCTTACATTTACTATTCGCTGCCCTGGGCCTTCATCATCGGGCTCTCGATCGCCGCGGTGGCAGGCATCGGCATCGGCCTGGTCTGGCCGCGCTTCCTGGTCTATCCCTACCTGGCCGTGTACTTCTGCATGAACTCGACCAGCTACGGGAACATGGCGATCTTCGCCACCCGCAGCATCTACAGCCGCGGCTCGGGTATGCTGTTCTTCGGCCTGCTGCTGTGGTACGTGCTCGGGGCCTGGGCCTGCGCGCGCGTCGCCGCCAGCTTCCAGCGCTATCCCACGCCCGCATGCAATCTGCGGCCCTGGTTCCTCGGCTGGTTCGTGCTGCTGGTCGGCCACGTGGGCGTGGCCATGATGTTCGACGTGCCGCTCAAGGATTCGCTGTCGCCGCAAGGCTTCTCCAACATCATCTGGATGGCGCCGCTGGTGTCGCTGATGTTGCTGTCCTTCCGCACCCGCGAGCACGTGCTCGAGCTGACCCACTTCATCCTGCTGCTGGGCCTGGGCCGCGCCCTGTTCGGCCTGGTGCGCTGGGCGGCCTTCGGCGGTGACCCGAACAATGTGTACGCGAACATGAACGCGATCAAGATTCGGCTCACGTTCTTCGACATCAACGACAGCCTGGTGTGCACGATCGCCTTCGCCATCGCCGCCGTCCACCTGTTCCAGGCCGTCAAGACCGACCGGCCGAAGTTCTGGCGCGGCATCGAGTGGGCAACCCTGATCGCGACCGCACTGTGCATCGTCCTGTCCTACCGCCGCAGCGCCTGGATCGGCTTCCTGCTGGCCTTCCTGGTGATCATGATGCGCTTCCCGATCAAGCGCCGCATCCAGCTCATGACCGGCGGCCTGCCGGTGGTCGGGGCGGCCCTGGCCTACGTGGCGGTGCAGCGCCTGACCCAGACCAAGGGCGCGGGCGGGGGCCTGTCGAGCCTGGTCTACGACATGCAGTCGCGCCGCTTCGGTCCCGAGAGCGAGCGGGTGCTGGAGCTGAAATTCGCCCTGGCCGATTTCCTGGCCAGTCCCATCACCGGCATCGGCTCCTGGGGCAGGTACACGGGCTACCAGTACATCTCCTGGCAAAACAACCCGGACGGCGGCCTCTTCCTGCATAGCGGCGTGCTGCACGTGGCGCTCAAGAGCGGGCTGCTGGGCACCTTCCTGCTGGTCGGCACCATCGCCGCCTTCGTCCTGTTCGCGCGGCGGGCCCTCAAGACGCTGCCGCCCGAGCTGCTGGGACTGGCGACGGCCGGCGTCGCGGGCATCGCCTTCATGATTCCCGACTTCCTGATCGGCACGCCCTTCCCGCAGGTGCGCACCACGCAGATGCTGGCCATCTGCCTGGCCTTGCCCTACCTGGCGGTGGCGGTTGCCAAGGTGGCGCCGGCGGCGAAGCCCGCGCTCAAGCCCTTCGTCCCGCGTCCGCGCCTGGTGGCAGCCTGATGAAGCTCAGCCTTGCACGCAACGCCTGGTCCAACCTGCTCGGGGCCGCGATTCCCGCATTGGTGATGCTGGCCACCGTGCCCATGGTCGTCAAGGGCCTGGGCGACGCCAGCTACGGCGTGTATTCGCTGGTGACGGCCATCGTCGGCTACTTCGCCGTCATCGACATCAACGTCACGGCCGGCTCGGTGAAGTACATCGCCGAGCACAGCGCGCGCAAGGACCAGGAGGCCGTCTACGAGACCCTGTCCTTCGGCCTGGCCAGCTACGCCATCATCGGCGTGCTGGGCGCGATCGGGCTGCTGCTGGGGGCCGAATGGTTCGTCACCGGCGTGTTCTCGGTGCCGTCCTCCCTCGTGCCGGAAGCGATCGCCACGCTGCGCCTGGCCGCCCTGGGCTTCCTGCTGGGCCAGGTGCAGAGCTACCTGAACAGCGTGCCCCAGTCCCTGATGCGCTACGACATCTCGGCGCGCGTGGAAATGGTGTTCGGCACCCTGGTGCCCATCGCCACCGTCGGCGTGCTGCTGCTCGGCTACGGTCTGTTCGAAGTGGTGCTGCTGCGCGTGATCGCCAGCAGCATCCACTGCAGCATCCTGTGGCGGGCCGTCAGGCGCCTGCTGCCGGGCGTGCATTGGCGCTGGCCCGGCGAGCGGGCGCGCAATGCGCTGCTCGGCTTCTCGGCCTATTCCTTCCTGTCGCGCTTCGCCACGCTGTCGTATGCCCACGCGGACAAGCTGATCATCGGCGCCCTGGTCGGGGTCACGGGCCTGGCCTACTTCACGGTGGCGGCCACGCTCGCCAACCGCGTGCTGAGCCTGACCTTCCGCCTGTCCGGCGTGTTCTTCCCCGCCGCCAGCGCCCTGGCCGCGCAGGGCGAGCTGGCGCGCCTGGACCGCGCCTACCTGAAGGCGACCCGCTACGTGGTGTTCCTGAACGCGGCCATCCTGGTGCTGGTGGCGGTGTTCGCGCACCAGATCCTGCGCTACTGGATGAACGAGGACTTCGCCCGCAACGGCGCCCTGGTGCTGGCCGTGATGGCGCTGTCGCAGTTCATCGATTCGCTCACCAGCCTGCCGTCCCTCGTCAACGACGGCATGGGCCACCCGCGCGTGTCGGGCCTGTTCGCCGTCACCCGGGCCCTGGCGGGCCTGGCCATCGTCTGGTTCGGCGTGGCCGGCTGGGGCATCGACGGCGCCGCCTGGGGCCACCTGCTTGGATCGGTATTGTTCACCGCCGCCTTCATCGTCTACGTCCACGGCCGTACGGTGCCCACCAGCCTGGCGCGCCTGCTGTCGCAGGGCTATGCGCCCGGCCTGGCCGGGGTGGCGCTGGTCGCGATCGCCGCCAGCACCGCCGAGACCCTGTTCGACCGCGGCGTCGCGGAATTCCTGTTCATCCTGGGCGTGACCGTGCTGCTGCTGGGCGTGCACGGCCTGCTCTTCGTGGTCGAGCGCGACGACCGGCTGCTGGCCTGGTCGCGCGTGAAGGCGCGCCGCCAGCCTGCCGGGTGAACCCGGCACCGAATGCATGTCAAAGGAGAGGTAAGCGTTGATTCAACAGCAAGTGCTCGAAAAGCGGAGGGCGAGATGCGTATCCTGATGGTGTCGGAAGATCTGCCGGGAGACCAGGTGGGGGGCCTCGGCAAGCACGTGGTCACGCTGGCGAATCGCTTGCTTGGCGAGGGACACGACGTCGAGATCCTGGGCCGCAACGACCGCGGCATCGAGCGCTGCGCGGAGCAGATCGGCTTTCGCGGCCATTTTCGCCCCGGCTTCGACTATGCGCGGCCGGGCTGGAAAGAGCTGCAGATGGGGGTCTTCAATCCGCTCAAGCGCCCTTATTTTGCGCGCAAGATCGCGGCCGCCATCAACCAGCACGCGCCCGGCTTCGACGTCGTCCACTATCACGGCCACGTGCCGATGGTGGGCCTGCACGTGGAGGAGGGCATCAACTACGTGCAGACGCGCCACGACCAGGGCAGCGAGTGCCTGACCCACCTGCGTTTCCGCGACGAGACGGTGTGCGACAACCTGGTGCCCGGAGACTGTTCGGCCTGTATCACGGGAAAGGACAAGCGCGCGGGGGCCATGCGCAAGTCCGTCACCGCGATCGCCGTCACGGGCTACCGCAGCCAGACCGCGCGCGCCTTTGCGCGCCACAAGACCGTCTTCGTCTCGGACTTCCTGCGCCGCCAGTTCCTGCGCGCGGTGCCGGACGCCGACCTCTCGCGTTGCCGCGTGATCCACAACTTCGTCGACTACCCGCGCCTGCTGCGCGCCGCCCAGGCGGCGCCCCCCGCACAGCCGGGCGACATCGTGCTGGTGGGTCGGGTCGATGCCGGCAAGGGCTTCGGCGAGTTCCTGGCGGCCTGCGAAGGCCGGCTGCCCCCGCATGCGCGCTTGAGCATTGCCGGCGACGGCCCCCAGCGCGCGCTTCTCGAGGCACGCTACGCCGGTCCGAACGTCCGCTTCCTCGGCTGGCAGGACTATCCCGCGGCGCTGGCGCTGACCGCGCGCGCCCACCTGGCGGTGGTGCCCTCGGTGTGCGAGGAAGCCTGCAGCACCACGGTGCTGGAAGCGCTGGCGCTGGGCCGCCAGTGCGTGGCCCTGGCGCGCGGCGGCACGCCCGAGCTGGCCGCCTACCAGCAGTACGAGGGCCAGCTGCAGCTGGCCGCCACGATGGACGAGCTGGTCGAGCGCGTGCGCATCCAGCTTGCCGAACCACCGCGACAGCTCGCGCCGCCGGCCTCCTTCGGGGCGGATGCCGGGCGTCTCCTACCTCAGTTACTGGAGCTGTATGCAGAGCAAACCAACCTTTTCGATCGTTACGTGCACCTGGAACAGCGCCGCCACGCTGGCTGACACCCTGGCCTCGGTCCAGTCGCAGACCTGCCAGGACTTCGAGCACATCTTCGTGGACGGCGGCTCCACCGACGGCACCCTGGACATGATCGCGGCCTATATGCGCGACAGGCCGGGCAGCAAGCGGGTGCTGCGCGACGTCGGGGGCGGCATCAGCCGCGCCATGAACCAGGGCATCGAGGCCGCCCGCGGCGACTACATCGCCCACCTCCATTCCGACGACTACTACAACGGCCCCGACGTGCTGGCCGTGGTCAAGCGCGCATTCGAGGAGGGCAGGGGCGGGGCGCCGGTCGATTGGGTGTTCGGCAATATCCAGATCCTCAAGGACGGCAAAATGGTCCCGCCATATGCCATGCCGCCGTTTTCCTACCGCTCCTTCGTCGCCGGCCGCGCCTCGATCCCGCACCCGGCCGTCTTCGTGCGCAAGTCGGCCTTCGAGCGGGTCGGCACCTTCGACGAACAGCTGAAGTACGCGATGGACATCGACCTCTGGCTGCGCCTGGGCGCGGTGGCCAAGCCGGTCATGATCGACCAGCCGCTGACCGTGTTCCGCGACCACGAGGGCAGCGTGTCCTCTGCCAACCGGATCAAGGCGCGCCAGGAAGAATTCAACGTGCGACGCCGTTACATGGAAAAGGCGCCGCTGTCCTTCGGCATCTACTGCCTGCGTTATCTGAAACGCATGCGCGGCCTGCAGGCCGAGGCCCGTTCGGTCGCGGCATGACAAAACGCTCACCTGTCATAGCAATCTGACAGGTTTGCGCTTTTATCTTTTCAAGCCGTTTACACCCATTAAAAGCATGCAAATATTGTTCGGCAAGAGTTGATGTTTTGTCGTGGGATTTCCGCAAAGCAAGCGAAAAATGTGCGATTTCTTTGGAGAATTTGCCTGCACTCAACTTACTTTGGGGTAGCATAAACCCCGTCAAGTACCGTTAAACAGGTACAGCAAGAAAGTAAGTCGCCGTCTTCATTCAGTAAGTACGGGCACACATTCTCGAGCCTGCCGGCCTGCCGGTGCGGCGAACGACATCACGATTTTTCTCGGAGTAACCCACATGCAAGTTTCTCGGAAGAGCCTCGTTCTGGCCGCTGCCTTTGTCTCGCTGTTCGCGAGCACTGCCGCACGCGCCGATTGGGTCCAGTCGAACGATCCGCTGGTGATCCAGGCCAAGCCTGAAATGAACCAGATGCAGGCGCAGAACCCTCCCGGCTTTACCTGGGCGCGCCACGCCACCGGCCCGGCCAGCTACGAACTCGAGATCACCCCGGTCGGCGGCACGCCGACCCGCGTCACGGTCGAGCGCAACTGGTACCTGCCGTCCAAGGCCCTGGCCCTGGGCAACTACACATGGCGCGTGCGCCCGGTGGGTAGCAGCGACTGGTCGAGCCCGCGGACCTTCTCGATCACCAGCCGCTCGAACGTGTTCGAAGTGCCGGACAACGCCACCCTGCGCAACCGCATCCTGTCGAAGGCACGCCCGCGTTCGATGCCGGCGTCGTTCACCCCGTTCTCGACCTGGAACTACGCCAAGAAGACCGCGCTCGAATCCTACCTGAGCCGCCTCGGCAACGAAGTCAAGGCCCAGGTCACGGCCGTGCCCAGCCTGAGCGACTCGCGCTGGTCGATCGTCATTTCCTCGCCGCTGACCGCCTCCATGGCCAACCAGCAGACCGACGTGCGCCAGCGCATCAACGAGGCCAGCCGCCAGATGGAAGCGGCAGCCACGATGTGGCGCCTGAAGGGCGAGCAGGTCTACCTGACCGAAGCCCTGCGCCGCGGCGACGAGCTGGCCGCCCTGAATCCGTCGGGCCCGACCAGCTACGACAACCAGGACCAGGCCACGCGCCAGATCGCCTGGGGCCTGGCCAAGACCATGGACCTGCTGGGCAGCTCGCTCGACGGCACCCGCAAGCAGCGCTGGCTGGCGTCGATCAAGACCCGCACCACCGTGATCTACAATAACCTGGCAGGCGACAACGGCCGTCTCGACCAGTACCCCTTCGATTCGCACGGCAACACCAGCATGGTGTTCCTGGTCCTGATCTCGACCCTGACCCTGGGCGACATCCCGGAAGCCCAGGCCTGGTTCGACTTCTCCTTCCGCGCCTACGCGCTGAGCCCGAACCCGTGGAGCGGTCCGGAAGGCGGCTACGCCAACGGCACCGCCTACGCCGAGTACGCTGCCGGCTACCTGCTGGCCCTGTGGGACCCGCTCACCCAGGCCAGCGGCGTGAACTTCTTCGGCAAACCCTGGACCCTCGGCTTCCTCGACTTCGCGATGGAATTCATCCCGCCGGGCGCGCGCACCCACGCCTTCGGCGATGCGTCCGAGACCAAGCCGGACCCGCGCGTGTTCCGCGCCTTCGCCTCGCGCATGTGGTCGCCGCGCGCCGCCTGGTTCGTGAAGAACACCACCGGCATGGAAGACGCGATGTCGCTGCTGCAGGCCGAGTACCCGCTGCCGGTCAGCTATACCAAGGTGTATGAACCGCCTTCGAACTCGGCCTACTATCCGAGCACCGGCTGGGTGGCGATGCACAGCGACCTCGGCTCGACCGCGCGCACCTCGACCTTCTTCAAGTCCAGCCCCTACGGCTCCTTCAACCACAGCCACGGCGACCAGAACGGCCTGCTGCTGTCGGTCGCGGGCCAGCCGCTGCTGGTCAAGGCCGGCTACTACGACTGGTACGGTTCGCCGTACTGGACCGACTGGTACCACCAGACCCGCTCGCAGAACGCGATCACCTTCGACGGCGGCAAGGGCCAGATGGTGAACGGCTACCGCGAGCAGCTCCAGCGCAACGGCAAGATCACGGCCTTCACCGCCCAGCCGACCTACGACTACGCGGAAGGCGATGCGACCCCGTCGTATGGCGGCCAGCTGACCATGGCCAAGCGCCAGGTCTGGCACCTGCGTAACGCCGGCAATGCGATCCTGGTGCGCGACCGCCTGTCCAGCACCGTGGCCCGCAATTACGAGTGGAACGTCCACACGCCGGCGATCATGCAGAAAGAGAACGCGCAGAACGTGAAGGTCTCCGCCGGCGGCCAGTCGCTCTGCATGCGCTCCCTGACCTCGACCGCCACCTTCGACAAGTGGATCGGCCCGGGCGCCAAGACCAATGTGGTCGAGGACCACGGCGCCTTCTACCAGCGCGGCAATGCCAACCAGACCGTCGAATACCTGGTCCTGCTCGACCCGGGCTGCAAGAAGCCGGCCGTGAACATCACGACCTCGGGTTCGGTCCGCACCGTGACCGTCGGCGGCCAGTCGGTGACCTTGAACTGAAGCCTGTAGCGGGCGCTGTCCCGCTGACGTGCGTGCTAGACTCGGCGCGCAACGAGATCCCCCGCGGCTCGCGCTGCGGGGGATCTTTTTTTTCGTCCCGAGAGTTTCCGATGAAACAGGTATTCCTGATCGCCGCGCACAAGGACGTCGAACAGCTCAACGCGCTGGTCCAGCAGCTGGGCGACCCCGACCTCCTCGTCTACGTCCACCTCGACCGCAAGAGCGATATCGACCCGAGCGACCTGCATCCGAACGCCCACCTGGTCGAGCAGCGCGTGGACGTGCGCTGGGGCGGCTTCTCGCAGGTGCAGGCGACGCTGGCCTCGCTGCGCCAGATCCTGCTCGAACAGCCGGACTTCGACAAGGTGATCTTCCTGTCGGCCCAGGATTTTCCCCTGCTGCCGAACGCCCTGCTCAAGCGCGAGCTGGCGCGGGTGCGCGAGCGCGAACTCATCGAAACCACGCCGATCGGCCCGGATGGCTGGAAGGTCGCCTTCCGCTACCAGTTCTTCCACCGCGAAGGAGGCAGCCGCCTGGAGCGCCTTGCCTGCGGCGTGGCCAATGCGCTGCTGCGCATGAGCGGGCGCCGGCGCCGCATGCCGGACGGGCTCCTGCCGCACGGCGGCTCGTCCTGGTGGGCCCTGTCGCGCGGCTGCATCGCCGAGGTGCTGCGCCTGGCCGATGCGTACCCGCGCTTCCTGCGCCTGTGCCGCACCGTGCAGTGCCCGGACGAGCTCTTCTTCCAGACCCTGGTCATGCACTCGTCCTACGCAAGCCGTGTCCTGAGCGACAACTACCGCTATGTGCAATGGC
>Ga0209023_10001824_pt1 | contig 27746 bp, 26 predicted proteins | sample LakOneMetagenome_FD_187468 | JGI IMG/M metagenome (GOLD analysis project Ga0209023, IMG submission 187468) | Freshwater and sediment microbial communities from Lake Erie, Canada (SPAdes) (version 2) | ecosystem: Environmental > Aquatic > Freshwater > Lentic | place: Lake Erie, Canada...
ATCTGGTCTTCAAAACGGATGTCGCACTGTACGGCCAGGGCCTTACCCCCCGCTGCTTCCATTTCAGCAGCGGCAGAAAAAATAGTGCCGCCCAGTTTTGGATTTTCTTCCACACTCTTGCTGGCAATAACAATATTGGCGCCTGCTGCAGCCAGTTTTAAACCAATGGCCTTACCTATCCCCCTGGAGGCGCCCGTAATGATAACCGTCTTATTTTCAAATAGCATGAAGTAAAATTTTATCAAATCTAACTAAAACCATCTTTACAAAACAGGATAGGGAAGAAAAAAAATTAAACAAATGTTTGATTAATATTAAACAATCGTTTAACTTTGCGCCTTCAATTATTTTTTATGAACGGATTTAATGACAAACAGCTCCAGATCATTGAAAAAGCGGAGCACTTATTTGCCAAAAAAGGTTTTGACGGTACTTCGGTAAGGGATATCGCCGAAGCGGCAGGTATTAATGTAGCCATGATATCCTATTACTTCGGTTCCAAAGAAAAACTGATGGAAGCCATTTTTGAAGTAAAGATCGGCAGGGTACAGATGCGGGTGGAAGCACTGCTGAAAGACGACAGCCTTACCCCGATGCAGAAAGTGAATATATTGGTGGATGAACATATTGAAAGGGTGATGGTCAGCCAGCATTTTTACAGGATCATGATATGCGAGCAGGTAAACAATTCTAACCCCGCCATACTGGAAAAAGTAAAACAATTGAAACTCCGCAACGCGGAACTGATATCCGAACTGATTAAAGATGGCCAGAAGAAAGGCGACTTTAAAAAGAAAGTGGATGTGGTGTTAATGCAAAACACTTTAATAGGCACGGTATGGCATTCCATTATAAGTAAAGAGCATTACCGGGATTTTTATAATGCACAGGCATTATCCGACGAAGAATACGAAAGCCAGTTAAAAAAGAAACTGAGTACACATATAAAAACATTATACAAAGCAATTTTAACAAATGAAGCATAGACTATTACTGGTTACCGGAATATTATTACTGTTGGTAAACACCATCAGCGCACAGCAAAGCAAAACACTTACATTAAAAGAAGCGGTTGATCTTACGCTGGCTTATAATAAAACCCTTAAAGCTAACCAGGTAAAAATTGAAGAAGCAGCATTGGCCATACAGGAGGCATATGAAAAGAAGTTGCCCGAAGCCGGCGTAAACAGTTCCTACCTGTATCTTCCCCTTAAACCTGATATTACCATGAAAAACGGGTCATCAGGCAATGGCGGCGGTGGCAATGTTAACCAGGTGGTATATGGTATGGCCAACGTATCGGTTCCATTATTTACTGCACACCGGTTGGCATATGGTATAGAAACTGCAAAGTACCTGGAACAGGCAGTAAAGCTGAATGCAGAGAACGATAAAGAACAGATCATATTGAATACAGTGAATGCCTGTATCACTTTATATAAAGCCCATACCGCCATCAGCCTGGTAAAAGAAAATCTTGCACAGGCACAGCAACGGGTAAAGGATTTTACCAGCCTGGAAAAAAACGGGTTGCTGGCAAGAAATGATCTGCTGAAGGCATCACTGCAGGCTTCTAATATAGAGCTGGCATTGCTTGATGCTGAAACCAATTACAAACTGGCCTGTGTGAATATGAACCTGATGATGGGGTTGCCCGAACAGACAGAACTGGTACCTGACAGGAACGGGCTGGCATTACCCATATCCATTAAAACACTGGATGAATACGAGTCAGATGCGTTTAAAAGCAGGAAGGATATTAATGCGCTTACCTACAGGGAGAAGGCTGCGGACATGGGCATTAAAACGGCTAAAACCAATTTTTATCCCTCCGTTACACTAACAGGTGGTTATGTTGCAGCGGATATTCCCCATTTTTTAAGTGTTACCAACGCAGTGAATGTTGGCGTGGGCATTAAATATGATATTGCCTCATTATGGAAAACAAAAACAAAAATCCAGCAGGCTAAATTAAAAGTGCAGGAAATAAAACTGGGTGAAGAAACTCTGGGAGATAACATAAAGCTGCAGGTTAACCAGGCCTACCAGGCCTATTTACTGAGCCAGAAAAAAATACAGGTATATGAAAAAGCTGTGGAGCAGGCCACAGAAAATTACCGCATCACAAAAAACAAATATGATAATGCGCTGGCCACCACCACAGAGTTGCTGGATGCAGACGTGGCAGTACTGCAGACCAAACTGAGTGTTACCAATGCAAAAGCAGATTCATTTCTTGCTTATAATAAACTGCTGCAGGTAACAGGAACCATTAACTATTAAAACAATAAGACAAAACTTAAAGATATTATGGAACAAAAACAAACAGCCCCCCCAAAGAAAAAAAGTAAAGTATTTATTATCGTTTTAGCAATGCTGGTAATTGCCGGCACCTGGTTTGGCATCACCAAATATATTCATGGTAAACATCATGAAGAAACTGATGACGCACAGGTGGAAGCCAACATCAGCCCCGTAATACCAAGAGTTGCCGGGTACGTTAAAGCCATAAGAGTAAAAGATAACCAGTTCATAAAAAAGGGCGATACCCTTTTAATACTGGACGACAGGGACCTGGCTTTAAAAGTACTGCAGGCCGAGGCGGCCCTGGCCACTGCCAAAACAAACCTGGGTGTTGCCAATGCCAATACTATTGTTTCCAAAGCCAATATTGTTACTACGCAGGCCGGCATATCCACTGCAGATGCACAGATAGAAGCCGCCAAAGTAAATGTATGGAGAACAACACAGGATGCAGAGCGCTATACCAATCTTATAAAAGATCATTCCATTACGCAGCAGCAATATGAACAGGCGGTTGCAGCAAAACAAACTGCAGAGAAGCAATTGCAGATCCTGGTGGCACAAAAAAACCAGGTAACGCAGCAAACCAGTGCAGTTACCACTCAAAGCAGTGCCACTGCATCGCAAATTGATGTGGCCAATGCCACCATTAAACAAAAAGAAGTGGAACTGGCCGAAGCCAAACTCAATTTATCTTATGCAGTAATTACAGCACAGGAAAGCGGCATGGTTTCTAAAGTAAATATACAGGAAGGACAATTTTTGCAGCCCGGACAGGCAGTTTTCACCATTGTATTAAGTAATGAGGTATGGGTGGTGGCCAACTTTAAAGAAACGCAATTAGAAAAAATGAAGGTTGGACAAAAAGTTACCGTGCATGCAGATGCCTTTCCCAATCATCCTTTTGATGCCACATTAACTTCTTTTTCGCCGGCAACCGGCAGCCGTTTTGCCTTGCTGCCACCGGATAATGCCAGCGGCAATTTTGTAAAAGTGGTGCAGCGCTTACCTGTTAAAATTGAATTCAATAATACTTCAGACTCATTGGTAAAACAATTAAAGCCGGGAATGAATGTATCAGTTGATGTGCATTTGGATTAATGCAGCAGTAGATCATTAAACAGAACGCAACAGAATAAAGCAGCTATTTATGCATCAGATGGAATCGTTGGTAGAGTATGGAAGCAGGCGTGTAATTATCACTATTACGGCAATCATATGTGCTTTACTTGAAATTGTAGATACCACCATTGTAAACGTTGCCCTTAAAAATATGCGGGGCACCCTGAGCGCCACACTTACAGAAGTGGGCTGGGTGGTAACGGCCTATGCCATCGGTAATGTGATCATTGTTCCCATGACCAGCTGGTTTTCGAAACAATTTGGCAGAAGCAATTACTTTGCTGCATCCATTATTTTATTTACAGTATGTTCTTTTTTATGTGGTAATGCCACAGGAATCTGGGAACTGGTTTTTTTCCGTTTTTTACAGGGTGTTGGCGGCGGAGCCTTACTGGTAACTTCTCAAACCATTATCACCGAAAGTTATCCTCCTGAAAAAAGAGGGATGGCACAGGCTATCTATGGCCTGGGCGTTATCATTGGCCCTACTCTAGGACCCCCATTAGGAGGATTTATTGTGGACCACTATTCATGGCCATTGATATTTTATATTAATATTCCCATTGGTGTGATAGCCACTTTACTTACCCTGCAGTTTGTGCGGAGCCCTAAATATGGAGAGAAAAGTGCCATGAGTGATATCGACTGGTTAGGCATGGGCCTGCTGGCAGTTACAGTTGGTTCGCTGCAATATGTGCTGGAAAAAGGGCAGGACGACGACTGGTTCAGCAGCAGTACTATAATCATTCTTTCTGTTACGGCTTTTTTAGGGTTATATTTTTTTATATGGCGGGAACTCACGTTTAAACATCCCATTGTTGAACTGAGGGTGTTAAAGAATGGTAACCTGAGGGTAGGTACCATCCTTTCTTTTATCATGGGCTTTGGTTTGTATGGCTCCACATTTATCATCCCTTTATACACGCAATCTATTTTAGGATGGACCGCACAGGAAGCAGGTATGCTGATGGTGCCCGCTGCATTAACCACTGCTGTGATGATGCCCATTATTGGTACACTTTTACAAAAAGGGGTACCGCAGCAATACCTGGTGGCTGCCGGCTTTATCCTGTTTTCTATATTTACTTTTTGGGGATACGTGATTCTTACACCTGATACCAATGCAGATGACTTTTTCTGGATGCTGATTGTACGTGGTGTTGGGATGGGTATGTTATTTATTCCTATTACTACATTGTCATTATCTACTTTAAAAGGCCAGGAAATAGGGCAGGGTGCAGCTTTTACCGGCATGATGCGGCAACTGGGTGGCTCTTTTGGCATTGCACTGATCACTACATTCTTATCCAGGCAGAATGTGATACATGGGGCAGACCTTGTAAGTAAATTAGATTATACCAACCCCGCTGTACAGCAAAGGCTACATGGTATACAGCTTGCTTTTATGAGTAAGGGCAAGGCGGCTAATGAAGCATTGAGCGCCGCTTATGAAGCCATGAGTGGTATGGTAAGCAAACAGGCTGCCGTATTATCTTATATGGATGTGTTCCTTTACCTCGGTGTGCTGTTCATGATCTGTGTGCCCTTTGTAATTATGGTAAAAGGAAACAAAGCCAAAAAAATAAGTATGGCAGATGCACATTGATTTTTTACTGCAATAAAAAAGCAGGAAAAAATTATGGTAATACAATTTCTCCCTGCAGTTTTATGATTTATACTGTTTATCAGTTCAGGCTTACTTCGTATGTTTTATCAACATTTAAAGTTTTGGAAATAAGGCAGTTTGCTTTTACATCCTCCATGCACTCATCAAATTTTTCCCTGCTTATACCGGGTACTGTTGCAGCTACCACCAGGTGAGAATTAGTAATGCTGCCACCCTCAAGTGTAATGGTGCAGTTTACATTAATTACATCAGCAGTAAAGCCTGCGGCATTCAATACAAAACTTAATTTCATGGCAAAACACCCTGCATGTGCGGCAGCCACAAGTTCTTCCGGGTTGGTGCCAATACCCTCTGCAAAACGGGAGTTAAATGAATATTGTGTTTGGGCTAATACACCGCTCTGTGTGCTTAAATGACCATTACCTTCTTTTCCGGTACCGTTCCAAACGGCAGTTGCGTTACGTTTCATACTGAATTATTGTTTTAAAATTTATTTAAAAGTATTGCTTAATTTTTTTTCATCAAAACCCACCAGTAATTCTTTCCCGAATTCGATAACGGGCCGCTTGATGAGGCTGGTGTTTTTAAGCATGGCATCAATGGCGGTGGATGCATCCACCACTTTATCCTGCTCTTCTTTGGATAAGCCCCTCCATGTGGTGCTTCTTTTATTCAACAACTTTTCCCAGCCCAGTATGGTACTCCATGCTTTCAGTTTGTCTGCCGTAATACCATCTGTTTTGTAATTGTGCAGGTCAGTCTCCAGCCCTTTAGCCTGCAGCCATTTGGTTACTGCCTGTGTGGCATCACAATAGGGAAGGCCGTATAGTTTTATTTTGGTGCTCATCAGTATTCAGGAAAAACGGGTTTTGTTTTCATGATACCTTCAATTTTCTCCATTACATCCGGGGTAAGTTTGGCAAGCACTTCCAGCGATTTTAAATTATCTAATAATTGTTGTTTTTTAGTGGCTCCTAAAATGGCGGTACTGACATTAGGGTTCTTAATACACCAGGCAATACTGAAAGCTGCAGTGGTGGTATCCAGTTTAGCAGCATAGTCACTTAGTTTTTTCACTTTCTTAATGCGGTCATCCACCATCCAGCGGTTCTTCAGCCAGTCAAAACCCTGTAGTGCAAAGCGGCTGCCTTCAGGTATACCATCATTATATTTACCGCTCAGTAAGCCGCTTGCCAGCGGGCTCCATATAGTGGTGCCAAGGCCCACATTTTTATAAATTTCTGCAAATTCAACTTCCACTTTATGGCGTTCAAATAAATTGTATTGCGGTTGCTCCATCGTTGGGCCAATCAGCTTGTATTTTTCAGCTATGCGGTGCGCTTCCATAATCTCCACACCGCTCCATTCGCTGGTACCCCAGTATAAAATTTTTCCCTGTTGCAGTAAATGGTTCATCGCCCATACGGTTTCTTCGATGGGCGTATTTTTATCGGGACGGTGGCAGAAAAACAGGTCTAAATAATCAACCTGTAAGCGTTGCAGCGCTTCATTGCAGGCTTCCACCAAATGTTTGCGGCTGTTACCGGTTTGATTGGGTTTATTGGCCTTGCCCCTCCAGCCAAAAAATGCTTTTGATGAAACAGTAAAAGAAGTGCGGTCCCATTTTTTCTTTTTCAGTATGCGGCCCATCATTTTTTCACTTTCGCCAAGGGCGTATACTTCAGCATTGTCAAAAAAGTTCACCCCGTTATCATAGGCAATGCCCATCAGCGTATCAGCCACTTTATCATTGATCTGTTTACTGAAGCTTACCCAGCTGCCAAATGAAAGCACACTGACCTGTAAGCCTGATTTTCCGAGACGGCGGTATTCCATAATAATTTAAATTTTGTAAGCAAAATTACATTAACACGGGTATTGAAAAATTGTTTGCCACAGTTTAATACTCCGGAAATTGAGATGAAGGCACTTTAATAATGGTATTGGTGGGATTGAACACATGCTTGTCCTTAAAATCCTGGCTGGTTTCAAAACCGGTGCCATAAATGGTTTGCATTTTTGTTTTTATGCGTACCGGTTTGTCAGTATAAAACTGGTAAACGGTGCGGTTGCGGTCCCAGTACAGTTCGTCGCAATACAGGGTATCGCCGTTTTTTAATCCAATAAAACGCACACTGTCACGCAATAAAATTTTGCTCTGGCTTTCAATATACTTTGCATACCTGGCATCCAGTATGCTTTCGATCTGTGTGCTGTCGTTATAAAAGTCTACATGCAGTGTTTTGGGAAATTCCACATAAGGCATGGTGTCCTGCACACGGAGCATTAAAGGAGATATCAGTTTAGCTTTGGCATTACCCCCCATTGTATAGTTGATATCAACTGTTACCGCTTCCTCCACCCCTAAATTTTTTTTGGTAAGGTTTTCAATCTCCTGCTTGCTGTTTTCGCAGGCCAATAAAAAAATGCAGCCCAAAATAAAGACTGCACCGTTTTTTATGATAGTATTTTTTACCGGCACCTTAATCGTATTTAAGTTTCCTGAACCAGCGGGCATTCATAGAAATCCCAATACTGAAGCGCACTGTGTTCTCCCTGATGTTGTTTTGTTTATCGCCGCGGCCGCCCACTTCCAGCGCGGTATTCAGCATTACGTACTCTGTAGTATAGCTCAGGCGCTGCAGCGAGGTGAGCGGCATTCCCGTGCCCAGTGTAAATCCATAATCTGGGCGACTGCTGTTGGTTTTAATATAATCAGGCCCGTAATAAAAACCGGCACGGTACCTTACAAAACTGAAATAATTTTTTACAGGAGTATTTTGCTTAGCAGGATAATACTGGCCACCCACACGTACTACCCAGTTGTTCTGCACCAGGTCAGGCTGCCCGTAATAACGGTAATTGGCCCATTTGGTCATTTCAAAGTCTGCACCAAAAAGCCAGTGCTCGTCCTGGTAACTGAATCCGGCACCAAAGTTTGAAGGATATTCAATAGTACCTTTTATATCTTTTTGGTCGTATACACTGTCAACACGGTAAGTGGCTCCGTTGGCATCGTAACTGAAAGTTTCCTTTGTATCATCACGTGTGGCTTTCAATTTTTGCTGTAAGTTGCCATAAATACCAAAGCGTAATATTTTAGGGAATTCGTTCTTTTTATCTTTATTTAAAATGGCTTCATACTGCATGCCGCCATTAATAAAAAAACCGCCAAAATGAGTTTGGTTAGCCGTGTTCGATTTGGCATAAGCCACGGTGTCATTTATAAAGATCAGGCGGGTGCTGTAATCCTTGTTGCCAAACATATAACCTGCATTAACCCCAAAACTGAAATGTTTTATTTTCATCCCGGTTCCAATATAGGCCTGGTTAGTACCACCACTGCCTTCATAAAGTGTGGACAGGCTGTCGATATTATTTAACCTTGCATCTTTTTGTATTTTATAATTGATCTTGGTAACCGGTTTTAAGCCAAAACTCAAACCCCAGTTGATGTCTTTCTTTTTCATTTTTGCCGAAGCGATGGGGAAGGCAAGGTTTAAATAAGAAAAGAATGAATTGGCTGAAGTGAATTTTTTAACCGGGTTGGCACTCTTTAATGTTCTGATATCAGCTTCAGCACCCAAATCAAAAACCGTGGTGTTGATATTTCCAAGTGTGGCAGGGTTAGTAAAATTGGCGCCACTTAATCCCTGGTAATTGCTCATATAATCAAATACGCCGGCAGAAATGCCGCCCATGCCCCGGGTAAAAATATTATGATTAGGGGTCAGGTCGCCCAAACCGTATCGGGAATAAGGAGAATTTTCTTGAGAAAAAACCATCACCGGCAGGCCAAATACCACAAAAAATAAGGGTAAAAATTTAGACATTGTTAGTTTCGCTGAGTGCATACAGTCCTTTAAATAAAAAATTAGAGTCTGCAAATATCCTGTTTTTAAGTCTACGGGCAAAATAGCCACAATCACCCCCGGTTAAAACCACGTTAAAGTTGTCATATTTAGCACTGTATGCATCAATAAAACCATCCATTTCAAAGGCAATCCCGGCAATTACACCACTTTGCATATTGGTTTTGGTGTCATAGCCAATTAAAGGAAAATTCCATTCGGCATGCACTTCGGGCAGCTTGGCCGTAAATACCTGCATGGCTTTAAAGCGCATTTCCATACCCGGAGAAATGCTGCCTCCTAAAAACTCGTTATACTGGTTAATAAAATTGTAGGTAATACAACTGCCCAGGCCAATCACCAGGTTGTTTTTACCCGGATGAAAATGTACCGCGGCGGCGCTGAGGGCCAGCCTGTCGGCACCAATGGTTTCTGGTTTGCCAACAGGAGTGGTAAAATTGGCTTTGGTAAGGTGCGACAGTTTATGAAATTGTGTTTGTGATGCCAGCAATGTTTCGATGGCTGGATTATGGTTAATAACCGAAGCTAAAATGGTTTTTTGCGGCTGGTGGATATACAGCATTCTTTCAATAGTAAACAACTCCTCGTTAGGCAATACAATTTCCTGTTCCAGGTTTTCGTCACGGAATACCGCCACTTTCTGCCGCGTATTTCCAAAATCAAAACAAAGTGTTTTCATACTGCAAATATTTTAAACATCAAATCCTTTCAGGTCTTTAAAATGGCCGTTAAGCTTTACCCTTTTTTTTAAAGTTTCCATTTCGGCAATTACCGGGATCACTTTTTTTAAATGTCTTTTTAAATATTCCTGACGCTGCAATTCCTGGAACAGTTGCAGCAGCTCATATTCTTCTGCCAGCGAAAGGCCGGCATGATGTGCCACATCATAACTCCACAATTCTGTATCAGGTTTTTTAAATTCCTTGCTTATATTTAACAGTTTATGCAATTCCCTGATGGCAGTAATAATGGTTTGCATCAAAGACCGGTTGCCACTGCTGGTATTGTCAGGATAATTTACAATAGCGCCGCTGTATAATTTATCCGGCAGTTCTTTTATTACTTCTAAAATTTTAAATACTTCAAGGCCTTCTGTTTTAATATCCATTTTACCATCTTCATACAGCCGGGTTACTTCCAGTACGGTAACGAGGGTACCGGTATCATTTACTTTATTATTAATTACTGATGGTATGCCAAATGGTTTTTTAGTGGCTGCACATTCCTGCACCAGTTGTTTATACCTGGGTTCAAATATATGCAGGTTCAGCTGCTCTCCGGGATACACCACGATCCCCAGTGGAAATATGGGAATAAAATTTGTCAATGCGTATTTGGTTCAGGTTGCCTGTACATTTCTTTCAGGTAGCTGTATTTTAAAAAAGTGTACCAGGATTGTGTTCTTGCAATGAGGTAACCTTCCCAGCCATCTAAAAAGCCCAGTTTTATGATATAGTGCTGGAAAAAATTAAGCCCGGGCGCCACACGCAGTTTAAAAAATCCTGCCTTTTTACCCTGTTCAAAATACTTGGCGGCATTCAGCCTGGCATAGGCCAGTGTTTTGTTCATGTATTCATCAATGTGCTGTGTGGTGTAATGTAAAATATGGCCTTTAAGCAGCACCACTTTTGTACCGGGATTTACCGTCAGCGATTCATGTACACCGGCGTTGTTCCAGCGTATGGTATTGCGGTTAAAGAGGCGGATATGTTTATCGCCCGACCATTCTCCAAAACGTATCCACTTGCCGCAAAAAAAATTTTTGAATGTACATTTATAAACAGTGCCGCCGGCCGGCAGCTGTAACTGCTTTATTGCCTGCTGCAGTGTTTCGTCAAGTGTTTCATCAGCATCTACATTCAGTATCCATTCATTTTTTGCCGCAGCAATGCCCTTGTTTTTATTAGCGCCGTAACCATCCCAGGTGGTTTCAATAACGGTGGCACCCGATTGTTTGCAGATGGCAACAGTGTTATCTGTACTGCCACTGTCCACAATAATAACCTCGCTTACCACGCCGGCAAGGCTTTTTAAGGTGGTGCCGATGATGTGTGCCTCGTTTTTAGTTATGATGACAGCCGAAATGGACATTAATAAAATTATATCCTGCAAAGAAACAATAAAGAGCAACAAGTTAAATGCCTGCTTTGAATTAATTTGTTACTTTGCCTTATGTGGCAGCAATACCTCAGCCAGATACAGGCAGGCAATACAAAAGCACTGGCCCGGTGTATTTCATTAATAGAAAATGAAGCGCCCGGTTATCATGAATTGCTGGAGCAGTTACCGCAGGCTGCCGTGCCTGTTATTGGCATTACAGGCCCGCCGGGTGCCGGTAAAAGTACGCTGGTGGATGCCCTGATAGGCAGCTTTGTAGAAGCAGGTAAACAAGTGGCAGTGCTTTGCGTAGATCCTTCTTCTCCCTTTAATTTAGGAGCGCTGTTGGGCGACCGTATCCGCATGAGCGAATGGTACAATCATCCCGGTGTGTTTATACGCTCCCTGGCAACAAGGGGCTCTTTGGGTGGCCTTCATCCAAAAATTATTGAAATAAGCGATCTGCTTAAGGCGGCAGCATTTGATTATATTATTGTGGAGACCGTTGGTGTGGGTCAAAGCGAAATTGAAATTACCGGGCTGGCTGATGTAACCGTGGTGGTGGTGGTGCCCGAAGCAGGCGACGAAGTACAAACGATGAAGGCCGGGCTGATGGAAATTGCCGACATCTTTGTGGTGAATAAAGCCGACAGGCCCGATGCCGATACTTTTGTAAAAAATCTCAGGCTGATGATGGCGCCAGCCTTTGCTTCCCATCATGAAGAAGTGCCGGTTATAAAAACAATCGCTTCGGAAAAAACAGGCATTAATGAATTGATGAATGCCATAATTGATTACCTGGGAAAACAGCATACTAATGCACGTAAAACATGGCTGCTTGCCGAGAAGGCCAGTTACCTGATACAGCAAAACAGGATGAAGGATATCAGCAAAGAGAAATTAAAGAAAAAAATTGAGGAAGCCGGGCCCGGGTTTAACCTGTACAGGTTTGTGCGTCAACAAATATATCATGAAAGTATTTGATTGTTTTACTTTCTTTAACGAGCTGGACCTGCTTGAATTCAGGCTGAAGTTCCTGGATGGTTACGTGGATTATTTTGTAATTGCTGAATCGAACCTTACGCATACCGGAAAACTCAAGCCTTATTTTTTTGTTGAAAACCAGCAACGGTACAAGGAATGGCAGCATAAGATCATATACATTCCTGTAAAGCAATGTACAGAAGGGTTGGTTTTTGAAAATGATGTGAAATATAATCCTGATGGCGCCGCCTGGAAGCTGGAAAATGAACAGCGGAATGCACTGATGAATGGTCTTGGGGATGCAGCAGATCACGACCTGGTATTAATAAGTGACCTGGATGAAATTCCTGACCCTGCCGTTTTTAAAAAGATAAACTCCGGTAAACTGCCGCTGGCATTTTCTTTACTATTTCATTATTATTATATGAATTGCCAGGGTACCGGGCAAAGCAGGTGGTGGAAAGGGTGTATACTGGCCACCGGGAGCCAGGTTAGGGCTATTTCGCCTCAGGGTTTACGCAACAACAGGGACATTTATCCTTCAATAGCCAGGGGTGGTTGGCATTTTTCTTTTTTAGGCGGCCCGGAAAAAATCAGCCAAAAGATCCGGTCTTTTTCTCATACCGAATACAACAGCGAGGAGTATTTCAATACAAAGCATATTGAGGAGGCAATTTCAAAGGGCCAGGATATCCTTAAAAGAGAAGGGGTGGTCTTTAAATTGATACCCCCCGTTTATTACCCCGCAAAGCTGCAAAAGTTGATGCGGCAATACCCGCATTTCTTAAAAGAGGTAAAAGTAAACCCGTTTATACAACTCTATTTTATACTTCGGAGAATTTTTAAAACAAGCTATTAAAAAAGGTTAAAGCAGCTAATGGATTCCGTTTCAAGAAAAAATATTTTACCCGGTATGCCCCCGGTTGCTGTTGTGCTGTGCACATTTAATGGGGCTTCCTATATCCGCAGCCAGCTGGATGCTGTAATTTGCCAGACCTATCAAAACCTGCAGATACTGATTACTGATGATGCTTCAACCGACGAAACGGCTGACATTATAAAGGAATATGCAGCAGCCGACACAAGGATACGCTTCTCCATCAATGCAAAAAACATTGGCTACAATAAAAATTTTGAAAAAACCATTGGCCTCTGCGAAGCTGATTTTATTGCTTTTTGCGACCAGGATGATATATGGGAACTAAATAAAATTGAGGTTATGATGAATCACTGGCCCGCCAATGCTTTATTTGTATACTCCTTATCAGGCAGCTTTACGGGTACTGATTTTGCTAACAGGAAACCGGCCCCTGATATTGTATATACTGCTTTTTCTGATGTGCACTACCTGGTATTTAACAGCCCGGTTCATGGGCATGCCAGCATGATGAAGAAAGAACTTTATTACAGGTGCCTGCCGTTTCCTGCAGATATATTTTATGACTGGTGGATCAGTATGCATGCCGCCGCCACGGGCCTCGTTGGCTGTGTACCCCAAACACTCAGCTGGCACCGGGTGCATCAACACAACAGTTCACGTAATATTACCTCCATTGAAGATAAAGCATACCGGAACGAACAATTAAGGCAGCAATGTGTTTATTTTATTGAAACATTCTGCAAAAGGAATATTTTAAAACAGCCACAGCAGGATTCACTGCAGCGATATGCTGCAATACTGAAGACAATGGATGGGAAAAAATTTTCGTGGCCCATGTTTGCCTATGCATTTAAAAACCGGAAACTGGTTTTCCATTATAAAAAACAAAAACTGTTTATTTTTATTTCTTATTTGAAACATAGTTTTAAAATGGCGTATAAAGGCCTGCTGTAAAAATATTATGGAAATTATTCCCAACAAAGACTTACCCAAAGTGGCCCAATGCCAACCGGCTATGATAAAAGTGGTACCCGGCAAAATCTACTCGTGGTGTACCTGCGGCCTCAGCGAAAAGCAACCTTTTTGTGATGGCACGCATAAACGGATTGAGCATACCATTAATGATAATAACGAACCGGTACTGCCTTACAGAAGTATTAAAGTAGAATTTGAGAAGGAAGAAGAAGTATGGTTTTGCCAATGCAAACAAACCAAAACCCCTCCCTTTTGTGACGGAAGCCATAACCGGTTGGCCAAAGAAAAGGAGCAAAACGGTTAAGGTATTAAACTATTTTGGTCAGGCTTCCCTGTTACTCTTCCACCAGCGGTAACCGATAATGCCAACAATAGCGAAAGGGGTGGCCATCAGGTATAAAATTCCCGAATTCATCCCCTTTGCCGGTTTTTCGCCCATCTGCGAAGCAGTTTTCGTGCATACCGAACATTGTCCATTGGCAACCGGGTTGGCTGCAGCTAAAATGTATGTTATCAATAGTACTGTCCTGAGTTTTTTCATTGCAATGGCAAAGTTACTGCTAAACCGCCTGTTGCTAACACCTCTTTAACAGAAAATTTTACAAAAGGCAATGCCGGAACCCAAACTTACATTTACTTTGCCTTAAAATAAGTGTAACTGAAAATGAAATACTTTTTTGCTTTTACGGTTTGTATTATTGCTGCTGCAGGGCTGTTGGCCCAGCCCGTATCAAAAGCGGTTCCATTTTATAAAAAGGCCCAAAAGCTGCAGGAGCAGGGCTTTTACTATGAAGCTATTGCTTCGTATAAAAAAGCTATTGCCCTTGATAAAAAATATGACTCTGCCCATCTTTCCCTGGCCGGGTTGTATTTGCGTATTTCAAAGACAGACAGTGCTGTAATGGTGCTTAAAACTGCTGTAAAATCCAAGCCTGCATTTGTGGCCGCACATGAAATGCTGGGGTTGATATACAGGGATTATACAAGAAATGCAGCCGAGGCGGTTATACATTATTCCAATGCCGTTAAATACGACAGCAGTAACAAGGTGGATTTCTACAGCCTGGCCTGGTGCAGTAATGATTTAAAAAAGTACCAGGACGCCGTTAAATACGCTGAAAAAGCACTTGATATTGATAATAATTACCGCCCTGCATATAATGAACTGGCCCATGCCTTCCGAAACCTGAAAACCTATCCTGAGGCAATAGCCATATTTAAAAAGCGCCTTGATATTTCGGTAAATGAGCAACCACTTTACTACAGTGGGCTTTGTTATATTGAGATGAACGATAAGGCCGGCGCCACAAAAATGTACGAAGAGCTGGTAAAAATTAATTCCAAATCAGCAGATCCTTTAAAGAAGAAAATTGACGCCATGCAATAAAGGCATTACCGTATTTCTGATGCCACATTAGTATCGTGAAAAGCTTCCTGGTCAAAAAATTTGGGCACTGTTACAAATGCCTCCAGTACCCCCTTCATTATAGTTGCCGATAGCAGGTCGTCGGCACGGTACACCACGGGTGTTTGCGCAGCCAGTAATTTTTTTGCTGCAGTTAAGCTTATGGCATAAGCATGTGTACAATCATGAAACCCTGCTTTTTTTAAATGAGCGCTGTACCGTTTGGGTAAAAGATTGCTTACCATCCTGTAGGTCCATTTCATTAAACCCAGTGCACTTTTAATTTTATAAAAAAACTGTTTAACTTTTAAGGACACTGTTACTTCTTCGTGTTTTAAGTATCCAAAGTACACCAGTTCCCAATTTTCAGGTAATTCGGTAATTACTGCATGCAGTGCATTACAATTTTCATATAAAGGCAGTACATCGTCTTCCAGCACCAGCACCCGCTTCCAGTTATGTTTTACTATTTGTTCATATACCATGCGGTGTGATAAGGCGCAGGCGAGTTCCCCGGCATTAAGTGGTTTACCCTGGCGCTGCAGTTGCATGGTTTTGGTTTCATCATACACTCCATTTTGTTTGGCTTCTTCAAGATCCAACTGCAGTTTATCGGCGCCCCAAAAAAAATCAAAGGGTAAACCCTGTAAATGCTGCTGCACTCTTTTATGTCTTTCTGTAAAACGGGGTACGCTTACAACAAAGATATTATCAAAATAAGTATTCAGTAAATGTATGGAAGCAGCAGGAAGTTGCAAATTGGTAAAAGTTATCTGTTTAATATTTTTTCTGCAATATCATGAAATCTTTCTCCCCAGCAATCCCAGTTAAGGGTTTCTTCAAATTTATTTCTGCTGCTGGCACAAAGCAACTGGTAAGCCGGTTTGTCTTCCAGTAATTCCTGGATAAGGGTTGCATAATCTGCAGCTGCAGCATTTAAGGGCAAAGTAAAACCATTTACTCCATTTTGCACATAGGTGTTCACACCACCGGTATCGGTGGTAATGGATGGCAAGCCAAAAGCACTTGCTTCGCAAAAAACAACACCTGCACATTCTGCCTTTGTAGGTAAAAGCAACAAATCACTGTTGCGTAAGATATGGTATAACCGCCCGGCTTCACTACTGTTGTTTTTATTGAGGAATGGGATTATTGTAACAGTAGTTTTATCAACAGGCACAGGGGGAACACAGCCTATAATGGTGAGTTGCGCCCTAAGGCCGGACCTGTTTAATGCTTCAAGAGTATCCAATGCCACCTGCCCTCCCTTTCTTTCCCATTCCACACCTAAAAAAAGCAGCTGGCAGATTTTATTCTTTTCTTTTTTCAACTCCCCTTTTCCGGGTATGATATCAATATTGGCGCCAAGCGGTGCAACAGTGAGTTTGTGTGCGGGGATATGATAATCTTCAACAGCTGACTGTTTAGCCCATTCGGAAGCCAGCATGCAGTGTGATGCATTTTCAAAAGTTCTTTTATCTAATGCAATTCCCTGCCGGATATTATAAGCCGCAAGGTTACTGAAACTATCATAGTATCCCTGCAGTTGCTGAAATGTGGCATCTGCCATATATACAACCGGAACATCGGTTTTGCAATAGGCAACCAGTTGTGGTGCTGCCGGAACAAACAAAATGTCCAGTTTTGTCCGGCGTAAATCTTTTTCCAATTGTTTGCTGAACCATTGGGCATAACTTCTCAAAAACTCTACGGCTACTTTTTTATTATTTAGTTTTTGAAGCTGCTTTTCAAATATCAGCCTTTCCCGCAGCAACCAGGGCCAGTTATAATAAAAGGCCTGCACAGCCGCCCGTTTTTTTATTGCCTGGTATGCATAAAAATAAGTGCCCGACCAGGCTTTTTTTTCCATTGGGTTCCACCTGCCTGCGAAACCAATTTTCATATTCAGTGTATTTATAAAAATCTCCTTGCAATATTGTTATAGGTAGTATCTTTTTTTAAAATATCATCGACGGTTAAACGGCTTAAAAAAGGATCCCATGAAAAATGTTCCCATAAATGATGCAGGTAAGCTCCCGGGAACTGGGTTACTTTTTCAAACATATCCTGCAGCCCGGTTTTATTGTACAACGGGTAATAAAATGCATAAGGGTTTAATACCGTTACCTTACCGGGATATTTTACGGCAAGTTGCTGTGGTATATGAACAGAATGCTCGTTCCAGTATCTGTCATATCCCTTTGACCGGAAAGAAGCATAAGTATCCAGCCATAAATTGACGAACTCATTATTTTTTTCGGCCAGCAATACGGCATTGCATAAGCCATCCACCACATTCCCTGCTTTGCAGTGAAATGTTTTCCTGATATTATATTTTATTTGCTGCCGCCAGTTTTTGGGAACATAGGCCGGTTTCAGTTCCTGGCCAATGATAAATGAGTTGCCCAGCAGCTCACGTAAAGGTTTTACCGAAATCGTATCCAGGTCCATATAAATGCCGCCTATATCTCTCAGTGTCTGTAACCTTACCACATCGGCTTTATGTGCCACATGGTAAAGCGGTTTTCCCATAACACTTTCAGGGGCTTTTATTTTATTAAGTGTAAGTAATGGCTTTGCTTTTTCCCACCAGGTGCCTGCGGGTTCATATTCATAATGAAATATTACCATGTCCGGTTTATTTACATCCACTGCAGATTTTATGGCCAGGTAATCTACCAGGGAAAAAGGCATTCCGCCAAAATCGGGGGCCATGCCAAAAACAAAATGGATAATATTCGGAATCATGTCAATAAAATGTAATCAAAGCTATCAAAGTGCTTATGCAGGGCTCATGACGTTAATCAGGTAATTGTCTGATCCTGATAGCAACTAACGCAATTGCCATTTACCATTTTTTATGTCATGAAAAAGAAAAACCAGGCTGCAAATTGTACCCGGCGGATTCAAAAAACTGTTTTTTAGAAAAGTATTGATAAATTGCCTTGCGATGAACAGCCCCTTTATTTCAATTTGTATACCAGCTTACAAGCGGCCCGGCCTGCTTAAAAAACTTCTTGATTCTGTTGGTGAACAGACCTACAAAAATTTTGAGATCATAATAAATGACAACAGCCCGGATGACAGCGTGGAAAAACTCGTTGCCGGCTATGCAACAGTTTTACCCATTGATTATGTAAAAAATGAACCGGCTGTAAATGCAGCAGGCAATTGTATACAAGTGATGCGGCGTGCCGGTGCACCATGGATCAAGTTAATGCATGATGACGATTGGTTTGCCAGCCCCGATGCCCTTGAAAAATTTGCCGCCGCAGCCGTAAACAGTGGCTGCAGTTTTATTTTTTCTGCCTGTAACAAAGTAGACCTTGAAACGGGCAGGGCGGAAGCATCATATTTATCAGCAGCACACAGGCAAATGCTTGACCAATCGGTGCTGAGCCTTTTTTACCTGAACGTGATTGGCCACCCCAGTGTGGCGATGCATAAAAAAGATACCGCTGTTGAGTATGATGCCGGGTTCAGCTGGGTGCTGGATATAGATTTTTATATGCGTTATTTACAACAGCACAACAGTTTTTACTATATCAATGAAAGGCTGGTTAATATAGGAAAGAGTGCAGGCCAGGAATCTTTTAAGTATTATAAGAATGCAGTGGTGGAAATACCGGAATATTTCAGGTTGCTTACAAAATTCGACCCGGCCCTGCCCCTGCAAAACCAATTTGTATTTCACCTGGTTTGGAATATGCTGCAGCGGTATAAGATAAAAGACACAGCACAAATAAGGGCATTGGGTTTTGACGGGCCTTTACCTGTTGTAACCGATATCATAATCCGGTACCAGAAAAGAATACCCCGTATTATACTAAAGCAGCCCCGGTCGTCGGCAAAACTGATGTTGCGCTGTTACAATAAGGTCCGGGCTCAGGGTTTGTATAAATAAAATCCGGCCTGGTCGCCTTCCTGCCGGGCATCAATTTCGGTTGCAGTTTTTATAAAGCCTGTAATTTCATTTTCAGTATACCCTGAAGCAGCTTTATTAACCATATAAGAGTTGGGGTCGGGCAGCGCAATATCTTTACTGTATTGATCGCTTCCGATAAAACTCATATAATTAGAATCAAAAACAACTTTTTTGATCTCAAAACCGGACTGTTGGGCCAGCAACTGCATACTTTTAAGAGAGTGAATTATGATATGCCTTGGTGCATCCAGGTCCATCCAGTGCACCCCGTATTTTTTCCAGCTGTACATACCCATAACCGGGGTACGTATCAATGCATACCTCCCTTTTTTGAGCAGCCTGTTCAATTGTTGTAAAACAGGAAGCGGTTGGTCCATATGTTCAAAAGCATGGTGCAGCATGATATAATCAAACTGGCCCTCCACTTCAAAAATATTTTTCTTATGAATGGTAATGGACCCGTATTGCTTTGGGGCATCTATAAATGGATCTATACCGGTAAGATTGGTGAAGCCGATCTTAAAAAGGTTCAGCAGCAGGCTGCCGTTGCCGGTGCCTACATCCAGAATGGCATCATTGTAAGTAATACCTGCATTTTTTATCCAGGAATAATAGGCCGGGGCCTTATAGCCCATCGATAACAGGCGGCCTGCCCATTTATTTTTTCCGTAGATGAGATAAGATGCTTTTATTTTTCTCAGGGTATCTGCCTTGTGGTTTATGTCAACTCCAAGGTTAAAAGAATAATAACCGGTATTAGGATAATATTTTCCCAAATCGCCGGGAATGGTAGTAAGCTGCATGCACCCGCAACTGCCGCATTCCATATACATAAATGTTTCCCTTAAGCCAAGCTGCATTTCTTTCACCTCGTGTAATCTGTTATCAGTACTGTTGCCACAAACCTTGCAGGAAAGCATCACCATGTTATTTTTTTCCAAACTTAATAAAATTGACGCTTAAAACCATTTTAATAAAAAGGCTGCGAAAATTTTCGCAGCCTTTTTATTAAAACAGAAACAGATAAAATTAATACCCGGGGTTCTGCTGTGCCTTAATGGTGGGGTTGGCATCAGTTTCAACCTGCGGTATGGGTAATAAACGTTTGTCGAACGGATAAGCAATATTTCTTGCAGAAGCGGGATAGTTGGTGCTTCTTGCAATAGCCTGCTTAAGGCGGTTCAGATCATGAAAGCGGTCTCCTTCAAAAGCCAGTTCCTTTCTTCTTTCCTGTACAATGTCGGCCTTTAATGCAGCGCCTGTACTTACATAACCTGTAAAAGAAGCATCTCTCCTGGTGGCAACAAAATTCAGAAAATTCCTGGCATTGGTTTCATTGGTTGGTGCTGAAGCTTCAGCAGCAATCAAATAAATATCAGCCAGCCTGATCAATTTGGTATCATCCCTGTCTGTTGAGATATTGATGTATTTTTTTACAAACCAGGCAGGTAAAGAAGCACGGGTGCCTAACTGCAGTACAGCTGTTTTCCTAACATCAGTGGCAGAGTATAAATTGGCTAAGTCGTCAGAACAGATCATGTCGCCATATCCACCCTGGTTATAGATATAACCCAGTGCATCAAAAGCAAGGTTACCCACAGCATCAGAAGAAACTTCGAAAAGGGTTTCTAATTTGGTGGTACCTATAGTTGGATTGCCCCAGTAAGCCGCATAGTTGGCAGTGGTTACAGCTGTAAATCCGCTGTTATTGATCACATCGTTAGCAGCAGTTAAAGCATTGGGCATATCGCCTTTGGTAAGGTGTACTTTTGCTTCCAGCCCCTTAGCGGCATATTTGCTGAATTGTGATGTGTTAACAAAAAGCGTCATTAAATTATAAGCTTGTGCCAGGTCAGACAGTATCAGTGTATATACTTCAGAAATTTTTGAACGGCCTGGTTTTAAGCTTTGGTCAAATACCGTTACAATTGGAATGCCCAATGCATTAGGATCTTCTGTATATGGTTTTGCAAAAAACCTTACTAAAGTAAAATAGGTTAAAGCCCTGATGGCATATGCTTCTCCTTTATACTGGTTAACATTGGCATTGGCTGCCACAGGAGAATTGATGATATTGTTACACCTGAGGATAACGTTATAGCCTTGCTGCCACATACCCTGGGCATTGGCATCAGTTACAATTTGTACATACTGGTTGTAATTGGTGTACCTATTGGAGTTTTGTGCAGACTGGTAAACATTATCCGCCATAATATCACCCAATACAGGAACGGTACGGCCAAACAGGTCCACACCCCTTAACCCGGCATAAGCTCCACGTAGAGCTACCTGCAGATCGGCTTCAGATTTTAAAGCGTCCGGCACCGGAAGTGATGTATAAGGCTTAAGGTCTAAAAATTCTTTTTTGCATGACGACAGTACAAGGCCAAAGGCAGCCAGTGTAATCATCACAATATTTGTTATTTTTTTATTTTTCATTTTACGTAAGTTTAAAGTTTAGAAACCAATATTTACACCAGCGGTGATTGTTTTAGGAATAAATACTTCCAGGTTTGTAGTGCTGGCAATACCCTGTTCAGGATCAAATGGCAGGTTTTTGTCTTTAACCGCAGTCCATAAGTTTGTTCCCCTTACATAAAAGAAAGCACTGTTTATTTTGAGTTTGCTCAGGATATCTTTAGAAAGATCATACCCAATCTGGATATTACGTAAACGGATATAATCTCCTTTGTTCAGGTACCTGGTAGAGAAGCTGTTTGAAAGTTTATTACCGTTATAAACATATTTTGGAACATCGGTAATATCTCCAGGATTTTGCCATGCTTCCAGCTGGCGTTTTACTTTGTTAAATGTACCGTTAGCACCACTGCTCAGGTAAAAGCTTCCCCACTGGTCTCTAACATAATTACCCACGTTATAATAAAGCTGTGCTTCAAGGGTAATACCTTTAAATTTAAAAGTATTGGTAATGCTTCCGAAATATTTAGGTGATGCGGAACCAAAATCAACGCTCCTGTTGGCATTGGCATACACGTTGGTTGTAGAGGCTTTGCTGTCGTCTATATACCATAATGGATCTCCATTTGCCGGATCAGCTCCTGCAAACTGCCTTACATAAAACGTTTGAAAGTCGTAACCCACCCTTCTGATGAAAACACCATCCAGGATATCCTGGTTATTTACCAGAGAGGTTATTTTGTTTTTATTGCGGGCATAATTGATGTTCAGGTCCCACTGAAAACTGCGTGTGATAACCGGAGTGGTGTTTAAAGTAATTTCAGCACCTTTATTCTCCATGCTGCCTATATTCTTTGTAATGGTTGCGAAACCACTTGTTAAAGAAAGCGGCTCATTTAATAATAACTGGCTTGTTTTCCTGGTATAATAATCAACTGAAAGGTTAACCCTGTTTTTTAAAACAGATACATCTATACCAATGTTCATGGGTTTATTTAATTCCCATGTTAGATCAGCATTACCGATTACGCTTGGAGCACTGCCAGGCTGCTGGTTATAGTTAGCACCATAACCATACAGGGCCCTCCAGTCATAGTTACCAATGGCTGCGTTACCATTAACACCATAAGAAGCTCTTAATTTTAACTGGTTAATAAAATTAACCGACTGCATAAATTTTTCAGCATCCACATTCCAGGTACCACCTACAGACCAGAAATTACCATACCTGTTATTGATACCAAAACGTGATGATCCGTCTCTTCTGAAACTTCCTGAAACAACAAACCTGTTTTGGTAGTTGATGCTGGCATCAGAGATGGCAGAAGTGAAGGAATAATCACTGGCATCCTGTGAAGCAGCAACAGGTGTGGCGCCCACTGCAGCTACAATCAGGTCAGTTGTTGGAGGGAAACCCTGTGCCTGTACGTTTAAGAAATAGCCTTTGGATTTCTGTGCTTCATAGCCCACTTTTGCCCTTACAGTTAAATCGCCATCATGTAAAAATGACTTGGTATAGCTTAAAAGTGTTGTTGAGGTCCAGTTGGTATAACGGGTATATCTTGAAAATGCACGTCCACCAGCTGCAGAACCATCACCATGATAAGGGTTGTTATACTGGTCTTCTTCAAAGTTGTTATAATCAAGTCCAAATTGAGAAGACAGTTCAAGGTCTTTTATTATTTTATAAGTTCCTTTTACATAGCTGCCCAGGTTAAGCTGGTTTAACTGCCTTTTATCGTATGCATTTGTATAAAGGGTATTATGCAAAGCACCGGAACCAAAATCGGGCGCAGTTATATTGAATGAGCCGTCTGGTTTGTATGGAGCCCTTGAAGGCAAAAGGAATAAAGCACTTAAAACGGGGTTGCCAAATGCACCACCTGACAGGGGCGCATTTTCTTTAACATAACCGGCGCGGACATTAGCCTCTAATTTCAATTTATCAGTGGCCTGGTTGGTAACAGATATATTAGCATTGTACCTTTTAAATTTAGACTGCGTGGTTAAACCTTCCTGGTTAAAATAACCTCCGGAAATAAAGAAAGAGGTTTTATCATTTCCGCCCTGGGCGCTTAAATTAAATTGCTTTTGCCCTGCAGTTTGCGTAACGCCTTTTAACCAGTCATAGTCAACACCATTACCATAACCAAAACTAGATGTCATAATAGCGTCGGCAGCTGCAGCATTAGCAGCCACACCACCATTAATTAAACCCTGCCTGGTTAAATCAAAGAATTCTTTTGAATTCAGCGGGCGGTATTTATCATTATAATAAGCAATATCACTTTGTCCTGCTTCAGCATCTGCCCGGAATTTTGTTTTACCGGCCCTTCCTTTTTTAGTGGTTACAAGAATAACACCATTGGCAGCTCTTGAACCATAAATAGAAGCAGCAGAAGCATCTTTTAAAACAGAAATATTTTCAATGTCATTGGGGTTTAGTGTACTCAATGCATTAGAAGTAGTGGTCAGCCTTGATAAATCACCTGTATTTACCGGTACACCGTCAATAACCCAAAGCGGGTTTGCCCCTGCAGAAATAGATCCAATACCTCTCAGGCGGATACTTTGAACTGCACCAGGAGTTCCGCTTGCAGCTACAGATTGTAAGCCAGCCACTGCGCCCTGTAAAGCCTTGTCAACAGAAGTGAAAGGCTTATTTTCTACATCGTCACCGCCAACTTTTGTAATAGCCCCGGTTACTTCTTTTTTCTTCTGGGTTCCATAACCCACTACCACCACTTCAGTTAATTTATTTTCTGCAGACTGCAGTGTAACTCCCACTACATTATTAGCCGGGATAGCTACAGTGGTTTCTGCAAAATTTACAGAACTGATGGTGAGGCTTTTAATTGAGGCCGGAACCTGGAGTGTGAATGAACCATCGCTGGCAGTACTGGTACCCAGGTTTTTTCCCCTGGCCACCACAGATGCATTGGCTATCGGCTTCCCGTTAGCATCCGTTACTTTACCGGTTACTGTCCGGTTTTGTGCGCTGGCGGCAAATACAAATGCCACCATGGCAACGAGACTGAAAAGAAATTTTCTCATTTGCTGTGTAGTTTAAGTTTAATGTTAAAACAAAGATAATCTGTAAAAAGGTTATTGTTAAAATAATGGACAAATTTTAAGGCAGTTTAGCTGCTTAAAAAGCAGCTATTTCCGTATTTCATAAATACGGGTTTTGGTTTTGCCCGGGTTTTACCGCTTATCTTCAATTTTTTCTTTTCCGGGGTGCCAGTAGCAATAATAACACCGGTAATAAAATAAGGTTCGTTAATGTGGCCACTAATAAGGTAACCGACGTCAGCCATCCCAATGCCTTGGTGCCCCCGAAACCGCTGAAACAGAAAATTACAAATCCGGCAATCAACACCAGCGATGTATATACAATGCTGAGGCCGGTATGCTTAATGGTGGCACTTACCGTTTCATTCACATTATAATGGTGGGTGGGCAGTTCCTGTTTATAATTTACCAGGAACCGTATGGTAATATCAATGGCAATACCCAACGCCACACTAAAAACCAGCACTGTTGAAGGTTTTAGCGGTACTCCGGCCCAGCCCATAACTCCCGCTGTAATGATCAGCGGAATTACATTAGGTAATAAAGAACAAACCAGGATGCGTACCGATTTAAAAAGGTACAGCATACATAATGCAATCAGTAAAAAAGCCCAGAAAATACTTTCTTTTAAACCATTTATGATGAAGCGGCTGCCTTCCAAAAAAGTAGAACTGGTTCCTGTAACAGTTATTTTATATACTGCATTGGCGGTGTCTTTTAATTCTACACTGTCAACACCATTTAAAATCCTGTTGGCATTGCGCCTGATAGAATCCACTACGGGCAATAATGCAGCGGTGCCAATATCGGCCATACTCATACTGATGCGTAAATATTGTTCGGTACTGTCTACAAACGATCCCACCAGCTTTGAAGTGGCAGAATCTGCGGCCGTCATTTCATTGCTTTGCCTGCGGACATTCAGCGCCCTTAGCTTATCGTGCAAATCTTTAAGGGGGTTGCCAAAAGCGGGCAAAGTATAGGTAGAGTCGCCCTGGCCCTCGCTTACTGCCTGGTACGTAAATTTAATACCATCAATTACAGAAAGAGGCTTGGCAATATTATTTTGCCTGGCTAAAAAAGAATCCTGTAAAAAAGCAATTTTGTTAAGGTCTACAGTGGATTTCAGAATGCCTTTTGGCTTACGGGTATCCAGGACCACTTCCAGCGGCATAACACCTTTAAAGTATTTTTCAAAAAACTTAAGGTCGGTATATATCTTATCTGTCCTTGGCAGGTCATCCACTATATAGGCCACGCTCTTCAATTTAAAAATACCAATCACAGACAGTGTTAAAACAATCACTGTAACACCATACACTACTTTTTTATGGTGTACCACCCATACCTCCACCCTTAATAAAAAAGCCGTGAGCCACCGGTTATTTAAATATTTTGTCTGAGAGGCTTTGGGTGCCGGCAAATAACTTAAAACCGAAGGCAGTAAAATAAATGAGATAAAAAAGATCACCATAATACTGATTCCCGCCACTACACCAAACTCTTTTAATATGGCACTTTCTGTTAATGCAAAAACGGCAAAACCAATAGCCGCAGTAATATTGCAGAAAAGGGTAACCACGCCCATTTTACTCACCATTTCCACCAGCGATTTGTTTTTATCGCCGTTTTTCAGCCAGGAGGTATGGTATTTATTAATAAAATAGATACAGTTCGGTACCCCAATCACCACCACCAACGGCGGAATTAAAGCGGTGAGTAAACTTATTTTATAACCACATAGCTGTAAAACACCCAGGCTCCATATCACCCCTAAAATTACTACGGCCAATGAAAGCAGCATGGTGCTGGCAGAACGGAAAAATATCAGTAAGATCAATGCACTTAAAGCCAGGGAACCAATTAAGAAGAACCGCATCTCTTTTTGAATACGGTCGGCCACTACAGTTCTTATCAGGGGCAGGCCACTCAGGTGTACAGCTGTTTTGGCCTGTGTTTCAAAATTGGCGGTGGCGGCGCTGATATCGGCAATGATTTTTGTGCGTTTGGGGGAGTTGAGCGCTTCTTTATTGATGCGTACGGCCATCAGGTAAGCCTGCTCTTCGGGATTATACAGTTTGCCTTTATAAAAAGAAAGGTTTTTAAAAATTGCTTTTAACGAATCCAGTTGTTGCTGGCTATTGACAGTATCTGTAAATATTTTTACCGGCTGCAGTTTGCCCAATGTATCTTTTTGCAGGGCAATGGATGCAGGTATACTCAGCACATCCTCCACGTATTCCACCTTGCGTAACTGGCGGTGCAGCTTATTATAGGCATTAAAAAAATCAGGGGTAAAAAAATGATCTGTTTGTATGCCTGCCACCAGTACATTGCCATCGTCGCCAAAACGCTGCTGAAAAGCTTTATATTCCTGGTATTTGGGATTGTTTACCGGTATAGCTTTCGCAAATTCATAACTCAGTTTTACCTTGCTGGCATAAAAGCCCATTACCGCAGTGGCAGCAAATAAAAAAATCAAAAGCACCAAACGGTTTTTAATCACAAAATTTCCTAAACGTTGCCACATAGCTGATTTCCGATTTATAATTTTGCAAAGAAAACCAATTTATATGGTATTGCCCTAATAGTGCTGCACTGTTTACGCTACATTTGGACTTATAACATAAATGAACAGCACATCCGGGGGTATTTTCAGGCATGACACACAAAACAAAAGGCATCGTATTACGTACTGTAAAATATGGCGAAACCAGCCTGGTGGTAACTGTTTTTACAGAACTTTTTGGTGTGCAGACCTATATGGTAAACGGGGTACGCACTGTTAAAAAAACAGCTGCAAAAGCAAACTATTTTCAGCCTGCAGCCATATTGGAACTTGTGGTATACCACAGCGAGAGCAGGGCGATGCAGCGGATTAAGGAGTTTGGCTGGGGTTACTTATATAATGATGTACTTACCAGTGTAATTAAAAACAGTATTGCCTCGTATATTGTAGAACTGCTGTATAAATGCTTAAAACAACCGGAGGCCCATGCCCAAATGTTTCATTTTTGTGAAGATGCCTTGATACAGTTGGATAAAAGCAATAAGAAAACAGCAGC
>Ga0209023_10001825_pt1 | contig 27745 bp, 22 predicted proteins | sample LakOneMetagenome_FD_187468 | JGI IMG/M metagenome (GOLD analysis project Ga0209023, IMG submission 187468) | Freshwater and sediment microbial communities from Lake Erie, Canada (SPAdes) (version 2) | ecosystem: Environmental > Aquatic > Freshwater > Lentic | place: Lake Erie, Canada...
CGTCTGGTACGCGAAGCAATAGGCGAAGCGCGCTTGCGGCTGGATGCAAACGAGGCTTGGGATGTTTCAACAGCAATCCGCAGGATGACCGAGTTTGCGCCCTACGACATCGAATACATCGAGCAGCCGACCACCTCGCGCTCGATTGAGGCGTTACGGCGCGTCACCGAACGGGCACCCATCGCCATTGGCGCGGATCAGGCCGTATTCACCCTCGACGAGGTTTACCGGACCTGCGCAACCGGAGCGGCCGACATGATTGCCGTCGGCCCGCGCGAGATCGGTGGACTGCGCGGCACCATGAAAGCGGCAGCGGTTGCGGAAGCAGCAGGTCTGAATCTGTGCATCCATTCGTCCATGACAACCGGCATCACCACCTGTGCCGAACATCATGTCGGTCGCGCCATCCCTAACCTCGATGACGGCAACCAGATCATGTGGCAACTCCTCAAGCACGACATCGTGGAAAGCCCCAACCTGATGCCGGTGAAAGGTCGTTTGGCCCTCGAAGGCAAGCTCGGCCTTGGCTTCACGCTCGACGGCGACGCGGTGGCCCGGGCGGCGGAACTGTTCCGCAAGCACGACGATGCATGACGCCGCTTGGCCGGACTGGGTTAATGGCGATCCCGCCGACCTGCGTCGGTGGCGCAATGCGCGCCCCGAAGTCGTAGACCCAACCTTGCCGCAAGACGTTGGAATATCCGACCTCGCTCCCGAGCAGGGCTGCCCCGGCGGGCTCGTCTTTACGCCGACACACGCAAGTGGCACTCCGGTCATCTACTTTCACGGCGGCGGCTTCATTGTGGGCTCACCCGAAACACATCGCGTGGTTACAGCATGGATTGCGCATGTTGCGCGCGCAAAAGTCTATTCGATCCGCTACCCGCTAGCACCCGAACGCCCGTTTCCCGCTCAGGCGCACGACGGAGTTGCCGCAGTTCGACGACAGCTAAGGTCATACCCTCGCGTCCGGCTGATCGGTGATAGTGCGGGCGGTCTGGTCGCACTCTGGGCTTTCGCAGGTCTCGCAAGTGAGGAACGCAAGCGGATCGAGGATGCAATCCTGTTCTATCCAGGTGGCCTGCCGTCCCTACCACCCCCTCCATCACTGGGCGATGACGAGTCCGAGGGCCTCGGGCCTAAATTACTCGCCTCCTATCAACAGAGACTGGACCCGGACGGCCTTGCGAATGGCTGCGTTCTCTATGACCCGGCGGTGTCCGGTTTCGCCTTTCCGGCGTCATTGACGGTGGTCGGCTCCGAGGCAGATCCCGTCTGCTATCAATCCCGGGAAATCGCAAACCTGTCCAGCGCCAGGCTGATATTGGCTCAAGCTCTGCCGCACGGATTCCTTGGCGGCCTGCCAGAAAGTGCCGCAATGCACTATCTAAAACAGTCACTCACGGTGTGGCAATGATACGTCCGCCACCGCCCGGCCCACATATACCGTCCCTGCATCCCGCCACACGCGATGCACCTCCTGTCCGTTACTCCTTGCTGGTGTTCCCCGGCTTTCCGCTCATGGCCTTTGCCGCGGTCATGGAGCCGTTGCGGGCCGCCAACCTTCTGACCGACACCCGTCTGTACGATTGGAATGTGGTCGCCAACGATCCGCTGCCATTGCGCGCGTCAAACGGGCTGCGCATCACTCCGGACTTCGCTGCTGCTGACGCACCCGATGCGGACCGCATTGTCGTCTGTTCCGGCGGTGATGCCGACCACCTGACCGCCGAACGTGCGTTGACGTGGATACGGCGCCGCCTGCGTGCTGGCGCCGCTGTCGGATCGGTTGCGGACGGTGCGTTCTTTCTGGCGCGCGCAGGATTGCTCGAAGGTCATGCCTGCACCTTGCACTGGACGAGCCAGCTGGCCTTCCGCGAAGCATTCCCCGAGATCGAGTTGCGGCAGGATCTTTTTGTCCTGGATCGCAGTCGGTTTACCTCGACGGGCGGCATCGGCGCGCTTGACATGATGCTGGCCATGATCCGCGCTGATCACGGAGCGGATCTGGCCAACGCGGTAGCCGAATGGTTTGTCCATAGCCCGCTGCGCGATGAGGCTGATCGCCAGCGTCTGCCGCTTAGGCTGCGCACGGGTATTCGCAACGAAATGGTCCTGAGTGCTGTGGCCGCGATGGAGCAGTCGCTCGACGATCCGGTTGAAATCCGCGACCTTGCCAACCGCGTTGGAGTGTCCGTTGATCGATTGGAACGAGCTTTTCGCAAGGAAACGGGGCGCCCGCCCGCCGCCTATCTGCGGCAACTTCGCCTCCGGCATGCGGCCGACCTACTCCTTCATTCCAAAGCCCACATCGAAGAGATCGGGCTCTCGTGCGGTTTTGCTAATGCAGCGAGCTTTTCGCGCGCGTTCCGCGATCAGTTTGGCTGTACACCACGTGACATGCGCGCCCGGGGGGACGAACATGCCCGCGCCCATCGCCTTGCCATTGGAGATACCTAATGCACGAGACCCTGACCTTGCCACGTGGCAAGGCGGCGCTGCTTCTGATCGACATGCAAGAAGAGCATCGTACTGATCACCGATATCTGGTTCATGAGTATCAGGCAGTCGTTGAAAACTGCGCCCGCCTGCTGGCGGCGGCACGTTCACACGAGGTGCCGGTGCTGCATTCCGTCTACCTCGTGGACGCAGGCACCGATGCAACCCGACCTTTCCACCCGATAGGTGACGACGGCCGTTCCGCCTTTTCCGATGCTGGTGCTGCCGGGTCCGAGATTTCTCCGGAACTTGCGCCACTTGAACGTGAGCCCATAATCGTGAAACGCGATGCCAGTTGCTTTACCGCGCCTGCACTTGCCGAAGCCATCGAACGACATGCTGCGGACTGGCTGATCGTTGCCGGATGCTGGACGGAAGCCTGCGTAGCGGCAACTGTGAAGGACGGCGTAGAACGCGGCATGCGCATCTTGCTGGTAAAAGACGCCTGCGGCTCGGGGAGCCAGGCGATGCACGAGACCGCCATTTTGAACATTGCCAACCGCCTTTACGGCGGCGCGGTCGCCGATACGGATCGCACTGTGGAATTGATTGGCGGTGGTACCGCCAGCGTCTGGCGCACATCGCTGCCAGTACCGATCAAGTTCACCTACAACAGCGCGTGGCGCGACTACGAAAATCTCTGAGCCGGACCCAAGCCATGAACAAGACTGCACCGCTTCCCACTCACGCTCAGGCCGTCGTCATCGGTGGTGGACTGGTCGGATGCTCGATCCTTTATCATCTTGCGAATCTTGGCTGGAAAGATGTCGTGCTGCTGGAACGGACCGAGCTTACCTCGGGTTCGACCTGGCATGCTGCGGCCAACATTCATGGCTTGCACGACAGCACCAACATTAGCCGACTTCAGCACTACACGATGGGCCTCTACAAGGAGCTGGAAGCTGAAACGGGGCAGGGCTGCGGCATATTCCAACCTGGCTCGCTCTATCTTGCCCAGACCGAAGCACGCGAACATCAATTGCGGCTGCAAGCAGCCAAGGCCCGCTACTACAAGATGGACTTTTTCGAGATCGGCCGGGACGAAGCGGAACGCTTGCACCCGCTGGTCGACTTCGACGGCATTCGTTGCATCATGTATGAACCGCAGGGCGGCAACGTAGACCCTTCGGGCGTGACGATGGCCTATGCGGCAGGCGCGCGCGCCCTTGGAGCGCAGATACATCGCTTCACGCCAGTGACTGCAACCCTGCAACAGCCCGATGGTTCGTGGATCGTCGAAACGCCACGAGGCGGTATTCACGCCGAATGGGTGGTGAATGCGGCGGGTCTCTGGGCACGCGAAGTGGCGGCTTTGGCAGGCATCGACCTGCCCCTGATGCCGACCGAACACCAGTATTTCGTCACCGAAAGTCTGGTCGAGATCGAGGCGATGGACCGTCGTCTGCCGTCCGTGGCCGACCGTGATGGCGAGTATTACCTGAGACAGGAGGGCAAGGGCCTTCTCGTCGGGGCCTACGAACGCGACATGCGTTTCTGGGCCGAGGACGGCACACCGCCAAACTTCGGGCACGAACTTTTCCCGGATGATCTGGACCGGATCGAACCGAACATGATGCGCGCCATTACCCGTGTCCCCGCGGTCGGCAGGGCGGGGATCAAGCGGGTGATCAACGGACCGATGATCTGGTCACCGGACAGTGCCGCGCTCTTCGGCCCGGTTCCCGAATTGAAAAACTACTTCTGTTGCAACGGCATCATTCCCGGCTTTTCGCAGTCAGGTGGCCTTGGCCTGCTGTCGGCCGAATGGATCGTGGAGGGAGAACCCAAACTCGACATGTTCGCCTGGGACCTCGCCCGTTACGGGCTATGGGCGACCAAGGCCTTCACCAAAGCCCGGGTGGCAGACCAATACGCCAACCGCTTCAAGATTCACTTCCCGAACGAAGAACGATCCGCAGGCAGGCCAGTGCGTACGCGCCCTGTCTACGATCTGCAAAAGCAGATGGGCGGTGTTTTCGGCCTGAACTACGGCTGGGAACATCCACTCTGGTTCTCGGCCCACAACGAGCCGAAATCCGAGACGATTGGCTTCGAGCGACAGAATTGGTGGGCGCCGGTGGGGCGGGAGGTCACGATGCTGCGCGACCGCGCGGGTCTGATCGATATCTCGAACTATGCCCGCTATCGCATCACAGGCCCCGGCGCCCATGCGTGGCTCAATGGACTTCTGGCGAACACGATCCCATCGGTTCCCGGTCGCACCTGCCTTGCTCCACTCATCGGCAAGCGTGGCGGTATCGCCGGTGACTTCACCGTGACCTGCCTCGGCGAGGGTGACTACATGATGTTCGGCTCCGGCATGGCTGAGCGCTATCACAATCGGTTCTTTGCTGCGGTTCCGCTGCCCGCTGGCACAACCTGGAAAAGTCTTACCGAAGCGATGGCTGGCTTCAACATTGCCGGACCCCGGTCCCGCGAAATCTTGCAGTCCCTGACCAACGCCGATCTTTCGAATACCGCGTTCCCGTTTTTCCGCTCGGCCCGCATAGACGTTGCCGGTGTGCCCTGCATCGCGCTCCGGGTGTCTTTCACCGGAGATCTCGGATGGGAGCTACACTGTGCGGAGGCAGATCAATTGCGCCTCTACGCAGCGCTTCTCCAGTCGGTGTCGGCCCATGATGGCGGTGCGGTCGGAAGCCGGGCGCTCGCGAGCCTCAGGATCGAGAAGGGCTACGGCAGCTGGGGAAGGGACTACAGCCCGGAATATTGGCCACAAGAATGCGGTCTTGCGGGCCTTGTTCGTCTCGACAAGACATTCCTGAACCGCGACGCCTGCGCGGCAGTCATGCAGCGCCCGGCGCGCGAAGTCTTGCGGATGATAGAGGTCGAAGTGACCTGCGCCGATCCCAGCGGCGGCGAGCCTATTTTTGACGGACAGGGGCAGCCTGCCGGCAAGGTCTCATCCGGAGCCTTCGGCTATCATGTGAACAAGTCACTCGCTCTGGCATACCTGCGCCCGGAGCTTGCGCCAGATACTGACCTCGATGTCATGGTCCTTGGCCGCCCGCATAGTGCCCGTATACTCGAAAGACCACCGTTCGATCCAGACGGACTGCGGCTGCGGGGTTGAAGCGGAAGGCGCATTGCAGACTTTCGTGCCGGTCGGAAGCGCCCCGCAGAGACCTTCACTCCGACAAGCTTGCCATGACCTCTCTGACCGGCCCGTCCAGACACTCACCTCGCCGTTGGCAACCATCTCAACCACGACTGGTGGAAAAATTGGCGCGAGCCTCCCCTTGTACTGGGAAGGGCACCATTTTGTTGCCGATCGGGCTTCATCAGACATGCCGCACAATTGGCTACATTGAACCGCGCGGCCAAGAATGGAAAGTCACGCAGTCAGTCATCGCGCGGGCGTTTGGCCCTAGACCGACAGGTCCGCCAGAGTCTTGCCGGACCTTAGCGCCGCTTCGATCCAACGCGGTCTGCGACCGCGACCTGTCCATGTATCGGTGCCGTTGTCGGGATTAGCGTATTTCACTTTGGCGGGCATACGCTTTCGCGCCTCTGCAGAAACCGCCAGATCGGCCAGCGAAAAACCCAAAGCATGCGCCTGTTCTTCGAGCATCAAAATGGCCTGCTGCTTCTTGCGGTCTTGAAACCCGTCGATGGCCTTTCCAATCTGCCGCTGCAAGTCTTTCAATTCTTTCAAAGAAAGCTCATCAATCTTTACGCTTACCACCTTGGCCCCCTGCTGTTGGTCGTCCTGTTAGTACATATGAACAATCAGAGTTGGCAAACTAAATGAAATGATCCGCAAGAATTGGCTTTGCGAAGCCACCGCAAGTGATTTCGGCCGTTCGGTATACGTCCCGTTGGGGACTGATCCGGGTCAGGCAGCTTCGCCGGCCGCATGACTGTGGGTGCATTGGCTGTGGTCACCGAGCACTTCGATAACCCGGCAGTCGGAAATCGCGCCGTGGGCGCATTGGTCCACCATTCTTTCCAGTTCCATTTCCAACGCCTTCAGTCGTGCAATCCGGGCGCGGACGCCTTGAAGTTGAACACTGGCGATAGCATCGGCGGCGGCACAGGATTGGTCCGGCCTGTCCGACAGGCTGAGAAGGTCGCGGATCGCTTCGAGAGGGAAGCCAAGTTCGCGAGCATGGCGGATGAAGGTAAGGCGATCCAGCGCGATCCGCGAATACAACCGTTGATTTCCGGTGCTGCGCTCTGGTTCAGGAAGCAGACCGATCTGTTCATAATAGCGGATCGTCGGCACCTTGACGCCCGTAGCTTCGCCCAATCTGCCGATCGTGAACATCGGAGTTCTCCCGAAATCTATAGTCACTATAGAAAATAGGCTTCGGCAAGGGTTGAGGCAAGTTGGGCGCATTCCTTTCGGCGCGGTGTTGATGCTTTGCTGATCACGGGATCGTGAACGCCGCCCTCAAGGCCACCCTTGAACCTCTAGTAGCTAGAGAACCTACGTTCCTCACTTGAGCAGGGTATGTCGGATCTGAGAAGCCAAATGAACAAGAACGACGATGGCAGCGAACGCTGCGAATGGACGGTTACAGGGATGGATTGCGCCTCATGTGCGACAAAGATCCGGACCGCCGTCAGCAAGATGCCGGGCGTTCGCGATGTCAGCGTTTCGGTGATGAGCGAAAGGCTGAAGCTCACGCTTGATCACGCAGAAGCGGGAGGCGAGAAATCCGGGCGCAACAGCGTCGAGGCGGTGGTCAAGGCGCTGGGTTACGAGCTTTCGACAGCTGCAGCTTCCAGCCGCCAGACCTTCGTATTGCCCCATGAGGATGACGGTCATCACCATCACCATGACCACGGCGACGAGGGTCCCCTGGCTGGGAAAGACGGCGGCCATGATGCTTCAGGTCACCTGCATGACGATCCGTCCGATCGGGGGAAAAGCTGGTATCAGACGGCAAAGGGGCGGTTGGTCAGTCTGACCGCGCTGCTGCTCGCCGTCGCTTGGGGCATCGAGTTTCTCTTTCCCGGATCAATGGGCAAATGGGCGTTTGTTGCGGCCTGCCTGATTGGTGTCGCCCCGGTTGCACGGCGCGCCTTTGCGGCGCTCCGATTGGGTCAGCCGTTCACAATTGAAAGCCTGATGACCATTGCGGCCGTTGGCGCACTCTTCATCGGTGCGGCAGAGGAAGCCGCACTGGTCGTCTTCCTCTTCGCCGTGGGAGAGGTGCTCGAAGGGGTCGCTGCGAACAAGGCGCGCAATGGCATCAGGGCACTGGCCGCACTGGTTCCCAAGACGGCGCTTCTTGAAGAAGGCAGCTCCACCCGCGAAGTCCCCGCAGACTCTCTGGCGTTCGGCCAGATGGTGCTGGTCCGCCCCGGCGACAGAATACCCGCGGACGGCGAGATCGTCGAAGGCTCCTCCGGAATAGATGAAAGCCCGGTCACTGGCGAAAGCGTTCCGAAAAGCCGGGGGCCGGGTGAACCGGTTTTTGCCGGTTCTATAAACGCCGAAGCCACATTGCGCATCCGTGTGACGAAAGCCGCGCAGGACAACACCATCTCGCGGATCATCCGCCTGGTGGAAGAGGCGGAGGAAGCCCGCGCGCCGACAGAACGTTTCATCGACCGGTTCAGCCGGTGGTATATGCCGCTGATCGTTGGACTTGCGGCGGTTGTGACCTTGCTGCCGCCGCTGGCGTTCGGCGGCGATTGGGATACCTGGATTTACCGTGGTCTTGCCTTGCTGCTGATCGGCTGCCCCTGCGCGCTGGTTATCTCGGTGCCGGCATCCATCGCCTCGGCAATGTCTGCGGGGGCAAAACGCGGACTATTGATGAAGGGCGGTGCGGTGATCGAGGCGGCATCGCGGGTTACGCAGGTTGCCTTCGACAAAACCGGCACCCTCACTCATGGCCGCCCGGTCGTGACGGACATCGTAGCGCTGGCCGCCAACGACGACGAGGTTCTGCGCCTTGCCGCCGCTGTAGAGGCTGGTTCAAGCCACCCTCTCGCACAAGCGATTTTGCGCAAGGCCGAAAGCGTTCTGCTGCCCACCGCAACGGGGGCGAAAGCGATCATGGGCAAGGGTGTATCCGCCAGAGTGGAAGGGCGGATTCTGACAGTGGCAAGCCCCCGCTTTGCCGCCGAACAGGGCGCTCTGACCAGCACGGCAGCGGATCAGGCGCGCGGGTTGGAAGAAGCGGGCAAGACGGTCGCTGTCCTGTTCGCGGATGGAGCTGCACTTGGGCTGATTGGCATGCGCGACGAACCAAGGGCAGATGCCGCCGAGGCCATTCGGCAACTGCGCGCGATGGGGCTGACACCGACAATCCTGACCGGAGACAACCCGCGCACCGCTGCGGCCATCGCCGGAAGTCTGGGCACCGAGTACCGCGCCGAGATGCTGCCCGAAGACAAGCTGACCGCCATCCGCGAAATGATGTCGGAAGGCGGCGTGATGATGGTGGGCGATGGCATCAACGATGCCCCGGCGCTGAAGCAGGCCAACGTCGGTGTCGCGATGGGGTCGGGGACCGATGTGGCGCTGGAGACTGCTGATGCAGCTGTCTTGCGTGATCGTGTGACCGACGTTGCAGCCAAGATTCGCCTTGCCCGCGTCACTATGGCAAATATCCGGCAGAACGTCGCCCTGGCCCTTGGGCTGAAGGCCGTGTTCCTTGTGACATCAATAATTGGGCTGACCGGTCTTTGGATTGCGATCATGGCAGACACAGGGGCAACCGTTCTGGTCACGCTGAACGCCCTGCGACTGCTGACTTTCAACCCGGAGCGGACCGGATAGACAGAAGGCCATTTGCATAATGGCCACTTTGAACTCGGGCGAGAGCGCCTTTCAACGTTTTTGCCCGCTGCAACCGTTCCGCTTCGGTGCCTGCGAAGGTGTTCGCCACTGCATAGCCCCTCATGAGGCCATCGAGCACCACCTCACCCTTGGTCACCCGCGCCGCACGACGCAGGCTTTAAAAATGAGTGGGCTTGATTGAAGTCAAAGACAGATGATTGATAAAAATCAATCTTGGGAAGTCATTTCAGAAAGGACGACAGATGACCTCCTATGACCTTTCCACCCCAGTTGGTGACCTCGCGAGCTCGGTGCCCGGCGCCGCTGGATTATTGCGCAGATCCGGGATCAGCTTTTGTTGTGACAAGGGGCTTACGCTCGCCGAAGCGGCGGCAAAATCTGGTATCGACGGGTCTGTGCTTCTCGACGATCTTGTCCGCTTGGCTGACGAAGCGGGCGTCGATGCGCCGGACGAGACGACAGAGCTGATCGGCCATATCATCGAACGATTTCACAACAGCCATCGGCGCGACTTGCCAGAGCTGATCGCCTTGGCGCAAAAGGTCGAGATGGTTCACGGCGACCATGAGGATGCTCCGTTGGGGCTGGCGGATATTCTGGAGGAGATTTCCGGGCATCTGCTTGAACATATGCAGAAGGAAGAGGCCGTCCTGTTCCCCGCAATGGGATCGGGTCAGCACCGCAACCTGAGCCAACCGGCGGCAATGATGCGCGCAGACCACGCTGACCAAGCCTCAATACTGCGGGGTCTCGAACACAAGACCAAGGGCTTCCGCGCACCCGAGGGTGCCTGCCGGTCGTGGCAGGTGCTCTATGTGGGACTTGAGAAGTTTGCCGACGATATGGTTCGCCACATGGCGCTGGAAAACGATGTGCTGTTCCCCCGCTTCGAGGTGGCGCGTTGACAAAAAGGCCCCGGCCGCGAAGCGGTCGGGGCACCGTTCCAGAAACGAAGGGAGGTCAGAGACCGAGGCGGAACGGACAAGTTGCTTGCACAAAAGCCGTGATGTGCGCGGCTTTTATGTTTTCAGGCGGCAGACAGTTGGACGCCGGACACCTCGGCCTTTGACACCAGATCGGCCACGAAATCACGGCTGGCCTGCACCCAGGCCCGCTTCTCAAGAGCATTCCGCATTTGTGCCTCGACCCGCTCGAACGGCAGCACCTCGCCTTTGGCGCGGGCATCAAGCCGGATCAGATGGAACCCGTACCGGGTCTCGACGGGCTCGGGCGCTATGCTGCCTTCAACCATCGTGGCAAGAGCGGCGTCAAACTCGGCGACCGTATCGCCTGCGGTGATCTGGCCTAGCATCCCGCCGTTCGACCGCGATGGACAGGCACTGAAGGTGCGGGCCAATTCAGCAAAGCGCGACGGGTCAGCGAGAAGGTCGGCCAGAATTGTCGTAGCCTGAGCTTTTGCCTTGGCTCGGCCAGCAACATCGCCCGGCTGGACGGGGATCAGGATGTGGCCGGCTTCATAGAGCGACGGCGCCCGAAACCTGTCGGGACTGTTCTCGTAGGTTTGCCGCAACAAGGCAGCAGTAACGGGTTTCGGCGCAATAGCCTGATCAAGAAGTTGACGGATCAGGGCCTCGTCGTCCGTTTCCCATTGGCCCGGCGAGATCTCCAGCGGGACAGCTACCAATTGCCGCGAACGTGCCTCGCCAAGCATCAATTCGCGGACGGCAAGCGCGCGGGCTGCGGCTTTCCATGCCAGCCCCGGTTTTGATTTCGGGGCAGGATGGTTCTGCGCCTCTGCGGCAATACGCTCCGCAGGGATCGCGCACCCGTTTACGATCACATCGGGAAGGAGAGGTGTCATCTGGTCACTCCGCACGTGGGGTATGCTTGCGCGTCCGCACGATCTGGTATCCGGGCCGCCACAGATAGCGAACGGGGGCCGAGACGATGTGGACAAGGCGGGTAAAGGGGAACAGCAGGAAGATCGTCAGACCGAGGAAGATATGCGTCTTGAAGATCCAGCTTGCATTGATGATCTGGTCGGCAGCGTCGGCGCGGAACGTCAGGATACCTTGCGCCCAAGCCATAAAGGTCGTCATTTCATGGCCGTCCAGGTGCTGTGCCGAGACTGGAATGGTGCCCAGCCCAAGCAGCAACTGAATCATCAGAAGCGCTAGGATCGCCGTGTCGGCGAAAGAAGAATTGGCCCGGACGCGCGGGTCGTTGAGGCGGCGGTTGAGGAGTATAGCGCCGCCCGCAAGCGCCATCAGCCCAGCAATTCCGCCTGCAACCATCGCAAGAATCTGCTTTGCGCCGTGGCTGATACCCAGCGTGTCAAAGACCCAGATCGGGGTTAGCAGGCCGACAAAGTGACCGGCAAAGATGACCAGAACACCGACATGAAACAGCACCGATCCGACGATGAACTGGCGTTTTCGAAGCAGTTGGCTCGACTTTGATTTCCAGGTGAAGGGGTCACGCTCGTAGCGGGCGATGGACGCCATGATCATGACGGAAAGTGCGATGTAGGGATAAATCCCGTAGATGAGATGATGCATGCTCGGTCTCCGTCACTGAGCGTTCGGCGCTGGTTCGGCGGCTATTCTGGCGAGAAGGTCGCGGCTGGCCGGGCAACCGGCGTTCGGGTCTGGCCCGAACCGGACCTGTGCTTCGGCCCAGACAGCATCAAGCGCTTCGAGATCGTCAGGGTTGTCGTCAGGTTCAGCCAACAGAGCACGGGTCTCGTCGGTCTCCTCGATGGTTTCCGCCAAAGCCACCAGAGCCTCGAAGACTGAGGCGTAAGGCGTTTTGCGGCGCGTCAACCTTTCGGCAAGCACGACAAGGATTGGGCCGGCGTCGGCAAGCAGTGCGCGCGCGTCCGGCAAAGGTAGGGTCGAAAGATATTCAAGTAACACAGGTACATGATCGGGCAATTCCGGCCCGACCAGGTCAAAGCCTCCGGCGCGGTATGTCTCAAGCAGATCCACCATCGCGCTGCCCCGATCGCGGCTCTCGCCGTGGATATGTTCAAATAGGTTGAGCGACAGGGTACGGGAGCGGTCGAAGAGATGCACATAACGCTCTTGCAGGTCATAAAGGTCGTCAGCTTCGAGCGAGGCCAGCAGTTGCTCCAGTCCCTCCAGCCGATGTGGCCCGAAAAGACCCTCGTCATGAAGCACCTCTCGAATGACAGGGATAGCCGCCTGAAGTTCGGCGCCGGGGTAGGTCAGGACGGCGGAAAGTGCGTTGAAGCTTTTCATGACAGGAACTCCGTTGGAGAGCGGAAGGTCTTGCCGCCGCCAAAAAGCTTGCCGCCAGATGATCCGGTCGAGCAGCCGTTTCCGTCGGTGAACCCGCAACCACCCCTTAGGTCATAGGCCTGTTCAACCATTTCACGATGCGTCGTCGGGATGACAAAACGATCCTCGTAGTTGGCGATAGCCATGAGTTGATACATTTCGTCAATTTGGAGCGGCGTTAAGCCGACGCGCTTGGCAACACCAAGGTTGATCACGCCATCGACGGTTTTCGAGCGCATGTAGGAACGCATAGCGAGCATACGCTCAAGAGCTGAGACGATAGGGGCCTCGTCACCCGCCGTCAGCATGTTGGCAAGATACTGGACCGGGATGCGCAGCGAACGCACGTCGGGCATGTCGTCCATCTGGGCGATGCGTCCCGCCTCGGCCGCATTCTGGATTGGTGAAAGCGGCGGCACATACCAGACCATCGGCAAAGTCCGGTATTCCGGGTGAAGCGGGAAGGCGATCTTCCATTCCATCGCCATCTTCCAGATCGGCGAGTTGCGGGCTCCCTTGATCCAGTCCTCGGGAATGCCTTCCTTGCGGGCGGCGGCGATGACCTCGGGATCGTTCGGGTCGAGGAAGACCCCTAACTGCGCGTCGTACAGGTTCTTTTCGTCCTCGACACCAGCAGCCTCCGCAATCTTGTCCGCGTCATAGAGCATCACGCCGAGATAACGGATACGGCCGACGCAGGTTTCTGAACAGACGGTGGGCTGACCGGACTCGAGTCGCGGATAGCACAAGGTGCATTTCTCGGATTTGCCGGACGACCAATTGTAGTAGATCTTCTTGTAGGGGCAGCCCGACACACACATGCGCCAGCCACGGCATTTTTCCTGATCAATGAGCACGACGCCGTCATCTTCGCGCTTGTAGATCGCGCCGGACGGGCAGGAGGCGACGCAGGCCGGGTTGAGGCAATGTTCACACAGCCTCGGCAGATACATCATGAAGGTGTTTTCATATTCCCCGTAGATGTCCTTCTGGATGCCCTCGAAATTGTAGTCCTGCGAGCGCTTGGCGAATTCGCCGCCCAGAATCTCTTCCCAGTTCGGCCCCCATTCGATCTTCTCCATCCGCTCGCCACTCAGCTTGGATCGCGGGCGGGCGGTCGGAAAGGCTTCCATTTGCGGGGCGGACTTCAGATGGTCATAGTCGAAATCGAACGGCTCATAGAAGTCGTCGATTTCCGGCAGATCGGGGTTAGCAAAAATGTTGGCAAGGATGCGCCATTTGCCGCCCTGCTTGGGGGTCAGCTTGCCGCTGGTCGACCGGTTCCAGCCACCGTTCCAGCGCTTCTGGTTCTCCCAGTCCTTCGGATAGCCGATGCCGGGTTTCGTCTCGACATTGTTGAACCATGCGTATTCCACGCCCTCGCGTGAGGTCCAGACGTTCTTGCAGGTGACCGAACAGGTATGGCAGCCGATGCATTTATCGAGGTTCAGCACCATGCCGATTTGAGCGCGGACTTTCATTCTGCTGCCTCCACCTTTGCGGGCTGATCCAGCCAGTCAACCTTTTCCATCTTGCGGACGATGACGAATTCGTCTCGGTTCGAGCCGACCGTGCCATAATAGTTGAAACCGTAGCTGAGCTGCGCATAGCCGCCGATCATGTGCGTCGGTTTGAGCGTGGTCCGGGTGACCGAATTGTGGATGCCGCCGCGCTTGCCGGAAATCTGGCTGCCGGGCGTATTCACGATCTTTTCCTGTGCATGGTACATGAACAGGGTTCCTTCCTTGATGCGCTGGCTGACGACAGAACGCGCCGTGAGGACGCCATTGGCATTCCAGACCTCGACCCAGTCGTTGTCGACAAGGCCCGCCTTCCGGGCGTCAATTTCCGAAATCCACACCACCGGACCGCCGCGGTTGAGTGTCAGCATCAGAAGATTGTCGGAGTAAGTGGAGTGAATGCCCCATTTCTGGTGCGGTGTGATGAAGTTCAGCACGACATGCTTTTCGCCATCGCGTGCCGCGTAGTTGACTGTGGCGTCGGTCGTCTTGAGATCGACCGGCGGGCGCCAGGTCACAAAGCCTTCGCCGAAGGCCAGCATCCATTTATGATCCTGATAAAGCTGCTGCCGACCTGAGACGGTGCGCCACGGGATCAGTTCATGAACATTGGTCCAGCCGGCATTGTAGCAGACATCTTCGGACTCGATACCGGACCATGTAGGCGACGAGATGATCTTGCGTGGCTGGGCGGCGATGTCGCGGAAGCGGATCTTTTCGTCTTCCTTGGTTTCGGCCAGATGACGATGGCTGATCCCGGTATTCTTGCTCAACGCGTCCCAAGCCTTGACGGCCACCTCGCCATTGGTCTCTGGTGCAAGCATCAAGATGGTTTCGCAGGCGTCAATGGCGCTCTCGATCCGCGCAAGGCCCTTGGTCGCTCCCTCTTCGGTCACGACGCCGTTGAGCGCCTTGAGGTGATGGACCTCCGTCTTCGTATCCCAGGAGATGCCCTTCCCGCCGTTGCCTATCTTGTCCATCAACGGGCCTAGAGAGGTGAAGCGTTTGTAAAGGTTGGGGTAGTCTCGCTCCACCGCGATATAGGCAGGCGCGGTCCTGCCGGGGATCAGCGCGCACTCGCCGCGCTTCCAGTCCTGCACCTGCGGCTGGGCAAGTTCGGAAGGGGTGTCGTGATGCAGCGGTAACTGCACCACGTCAGTCTCGACACCAAGGTATCCCGGCACGATCTCAGAGAACTTCGCGGCGATGGCCTTGAAGATTTCCCAGTCCGATTTGGACTCGTATGCCGGATCGACAGCTGCCTGAAGTGGGTGGATGAACGGATGCATGTCCGAGGTGTTCATGTCGTCCTTTTCATACCAACTCGCCGTCGGCAGAACGATGTCGGCATAGACAGCGGTCGTCGACATACGGAAGTCGATAGTGACCAACAGGTCCAGTTTCCCCTCGGGAGCCTTGTCGTGCCATTTGGCCTCGATGGGTTTCTGGCGTCCTTCCTGACCCAGATCCTTGCCCTGAACGCCATGATCAGTGCCAAGCAGGTGCTTCAGGAAATACTCATGCCCCTTACCGGACGATCCCAGAAGGTTGGACCGCCAGACAAACAGGTTGCGCGGCCAGTTTTCTGGCGCGTCGGGATCCTCGCAGGACATCTGCAATGCCCCCGAACTCAAGCCCTCGGCAACATAAGCAGCGGCATCCTTGCCAGCGGCTTTGGCCGCACGGCCCACTTCCAGTGGGTTGGTCTTGATCTGCGGTGCTGAAGGAAGCCAGCCCATGCGCTCGGCCTGAATGTTGTAGTCGATCAGGCTTAAATCTTTCCAGTTGCCTGCCGGAGCGGTGGGCGAGAGGATTTCGGCGGCCGATACCGTCTCATAGCGCCACTGGTCGGTGTGGGCATACCATGCAGAGGTGGAGTTCATGTGCCGTGGCGGCCGTGCCCAGTCGAGCGCGAAGGCGAGCGGTGCCCAACCCGTTTGCGGGCGCAACTTTTCCTGCCCGACATAGTGCGCCCAGCCGCCGCCGGATTGGCCGACGCATCCGCACATCACCAGCATGTTGATGACGGCGCGGTAGTTCATGTCCATGTGATACCAATGGTTCATCGCCGCGCCGATGATCACCATCGACTTGCCATTGGTCTTTTCGGCGTTTGCCGCAAACTCCCTGGCAACCTGCACGATCTTGTCGCGCCGAACGCCAGTGATCTTCTCCGCCCAGGCGGGGGTGAAGGGCACGTCGGCATCGTAGGACTTTGCGGCATGATCGCCGCCCAGCCCGCGATCCAGACTGTAATTTGCGCACATAAGGTCAAAGACGGTGGCGACATAGGCCTCCCGCCCACCCGCCAGGGTCAGCTTGCGGACCGGGACGTTGCGGGTCAGCACATCAGGATGATTGCACACCTCGAACCCGTTGGTGGCTACTCCACCGAAATAGGGGAAATTCACCCCGACGACCGCATCACGATCTTCGTCGAGGATCAGGCTCATCTTCAACCTGACATCGTTGTCACCGTCTTTTTGTTCGAGGTTCCATCTGCCCTGTTCGCCCCAGCGGAAGCCAATCGAGCCGTTCGGAACAACGACCCTGCCGGTGCTTTCGTCAAAACCTACAGTCTTCCATTCCGGGTTGTTGCTCTGGCCCAGATCTGCATCGAAATCCGATGCCCGCAACTGGCGGCCGGGGACATAGTTCGCACCTTTCGGTTCCAGTTCCACCAGCATCGGCATGTCGCTGTAGCGGCGGCAATAGTCCTCGAAATACTCGACCTGCCGATCAAGATGGAACTCACGCAAGATTACATGGCCGAAGGCCATGCCAAGAGCGGCGTCAGTGCCCTGCTTGGCGTTGAGCCAGATGTCACCAAACTTGGCGGCCTCGGAATAGTCTGGACAGATCACCGCAGATTTGGTGCCGCGATAACGCGCCTCGGTATAGAAATGCGCATCGGGCGTCCGGGTTTGAGGCACGTTCGACCCCCAGAGGATAAGGAAGCCCGCATTGTACCAATCGGCGCTTTCCGGAACGTCAGTTTGCTCACCCCAAGTCTGGGGGCTGGCTGGCGGCAGATCGCAGTACCAGTCGTAGAATGACATGCAGGTGCCGCCCAGAAGGCTGAGATAACGCGACCCGGCAGCGTAGCTCACCATCGACATGGCCGGGATGGGCGAGAAGCCGAACACCCGGTCCGGGCCGTAGGCCTTGGCCGTATAGGCGTTGGCGGCGGCGACCATTTCAGTGGCGTCTTGCCAACTGGCCCTCACAAAGCCGCCCTTGCCGCGCAGTTTGGTATAACCAGCGCGCTTTTCCGGGCTCTTTTGAATGGCTTCCCACGCCTCTATCGGCGATTTGGTGCGGCGCAGATCGCGCCACATCCGGTAAAGTTTGCCGCGTACCAGCGGTGTCTTTACCCGGTTGGCCGAATAGAGATACCAACTGTAACTGGCCCCTCTGGCACAGCCGCGCGGCTCATGGTTGGGCAGATCGGGACGGGTACGAGGGTAGTCCGTTTGCTGGGTTTCCCAGGTGACGATTCCTGACTTGACGTAGATCTTCCACGAGCACGACCCGGTGCAGTTCACGCCATGTGTCGAGCGAACGATCTTGTCGTGACGCCAACGGCCTCTGTAGGTGTCTTCCCAGTCGCGGCTTTCGGTCGTGGTCTGGCCATGTCCGTCCGCGAACGTGTCTTTGCGCAGACTCTTGAGGAAGTTGAGACGATCCAGCAGGTGGCTCATCGGTTTATCCTTTCTGTTTCAGGCGGAGGTGGTGGCGAGCGAACGCCGACCGCGCTCGATATCGTGGAGAAGACCGCCCCGGCGGGTGTAAACGCTCCAGGTCAGACCAAGGCACAGGATGTAGAAGCCGAGGAACACCCAGAGTGCGCCGACAGGCGAGCCGGTGAGGGCGATGGAAGAGCCATAGGCCTTGGGGATGAAGAAGCCGCCATAGGCACCGATGGCGCTGGTAAAGGCGATGATCGCTGCGCTTTCTCGTTCGGATTGACGGCGCAACGCGACGGGCTTCAGCCCCGGCATCAGACGTGGCACTTCACGACCCATGATCACCGGGATCATCTGGAAGGTGGATGAGTTGCCGACGCCGGTGAAGAAGAAGAGCGCCATGAACGAGGCGAAGAAGCCCCAGAACGCGCCCGGCTGCCCGGTAGTGCCCGCAAAGTGGATCACGCCATAGACGGCGACGATCATGCCGAGAAAGACCCAGAATGTTACTCGGCCACCGCCGAAACGGTCTGCAACCCAACCCGTCCCGGCCCGCGCCAGCGCTCCGATCAACGGCCCCAGAAACACATACTGAAGCGCATTCACATCAGGAAACAGGATCTTGGACAGCAGCGGGAAGCCAGCGGAATAGCCGATGAAACTGCCGAATGTTCCAATGTAAAGGATGCACATCAGCCAGTTGTGCTTGCGAGAGAAGATCACGGCCTGTTCGCGGAAGCTGGCTTTTGCATCGGCAATGTCGTTCATCCCGAGCCAAGCTGCCACCGTTGAAATCAAGATGAACGGCACCCAGACGAAGCCCGCGTTCTGCATCCACAGAAGGCCGCCGTCTTTCAAAGGCTGTGGGTCGCCACCCATTGCCCCGAACACGCCCATGCTGATGACGACCGGCACCAAAAACTGCATGACCGACACGCCAAGATTGCCCAGTCCGGCGTTGAGCGCGAGCGCATTGCCTTTCTCTGCCTTGGGGAAGAAGAACGCGATGTTTGCCATCGACGACGCGAAGTTGCCGCCGCCAAGTCCGCACAGCAGCGCCAACACCAGGAAGATCACATAGGGCGTTTGCGGGTTCTGTACGGCATAGCCGATCCCGAAGGCCGGTAGCAGAAGCGATGCTGTCGATAGCGTGGTCCACAGCCGTCCGCCGAAGATTGGAACCATGAAGCTATAGAAGATGCGCAGCGTTGCGCCAGACAGGGCAGGGACCGCTGCCAACCAGAAGAGTTGTTCGGGCGTGAAGGCGAAGCCAATGGCCGGTAGCTTTGCCACAACCATCGACCATACCATCCAGACCGAGAAGCCAAGCAGCAGAGCCGGAATCGACAGCCACAGGTTTCGCCGCGCTATCGCGCGACCGATCGTGGCCCAGAACCCGGTGTCTTCCGGCCGCCAGTCCTCAAGAAGGCGCGGCATGATGGTACGGTCGGCGTCGTGGATTTCCTGCATCTCCGGCAGGCTCGGCAACCGGTCGAGCACGGTGCCGTGCGCCGACCTCTCCATGGCGCGGACCGACAAATGCATCCAGCCAAGGGCGATGGCGACCAGCACGAACAGCAGCATGAAGCAGCTTGTATAGATGCCGGTCAGGTCAAGCAGTTCGCCGAAAACGATCGGAAGTATGAAGCCACCAAGACCACCAATCATGCCGACAAGGCCGCCGACGGCACCCACATGCTGCGGGTAATAGACCGGGATGTGTTTGAACACCGCCGCCTTGCCGAGGCTCATGAAAAAGCCAAGCGCGAAGATCGTGGCGACGAACGGCCATTGCCCCATGTCAGTCGAAAAGGAGATTGGACCGTTCTTGCCGGTGATCACATAGGTCGTCGGCGGATAGGACAGCATGAACAGGAAGACCAGAGCAAAGCCAAATGTCCAGTAGAGCACCGTACGCGCTCCGAAACGGTCGGAAAGATGGCCGCCATATGCGCGGAAAAGGCTGGCGGACAGGCTGAAGGCTGCGGCCGACATGCCGGCCTTCTGAACATCAGCCCCATAGACATCGATAAGGTAGTGCGGCAACCAAAGCGCCAGCGCAACGAATGCGCCGAAGACGAAGAAGTAGTAGAGCGAGAAGCGCCAGACCTGCAGTTTCTTGAGCGGCGCAAACTGTTCGGCCAGCGATGGAGCTTTCACACCCGAAATTCTGCGGGCGACCAACTCGGGGTCATCCTTTGCCAAAAGGAAGAAGGCCACGCCCATCAGGATCAGCGCCAGGGCCCAGACATGCGCAACGCCTTGCCAGCCATAGGCCACCATAACGAACGGCGCGATGAACTTCGTCACCGCCGCCCCGACGTTGCCCGCGCCGAAAATGCCAAGAGCCGTCCCTTGCTTGCCTGCCGGATACCAGCGCGAGACATAGGCAACGCCGATGATGAACGAACCGCCGGCCAAACCGATGCCTAGGGCAGCAATCAGGTAGCCCGTGTAAGTCGTGGCCCAGGTCAACGCCCAGGTTGCCATTCCGGCGAGGATCATCTGGAGGCCAAAGACCAGCCTGCCGCCGAATTTCTCGGTCCATACCCCAAGGAACAGCCGGGTGAGCGACCCGGTCAGGATCGGTGTCGCCACCAGCAGGCCGAACTCGAACTCTGTCAGGGAAAGCTCTTTCTTGATCGCCACCCCGATGATGGAAAAGATCGTCCAGACCGCAAAGCAAGCCGTGAAGGCGATCGTACTAAGGGTCAGCGCACGGCTTTGTTCGCCTTTGGTAACGCTCGAGCCAGTCAGCATGATAAACTCCGTCGAAACCGGGAGCATATGCCCCAGGTTGACTGGAGCAATTCCAGCGACGGCGTTGTGTTTGGTTGATCCAGATCAACGCACGGACAAGGGCTTCAGTAAATCGACCCCGTTTTGAGAAATGCCGTCTTCCGACCATGCCTCGCGCAAGTCAATGTATAGAACAAATCAATCATTGAATTGATAATTATCAAATGATAAATGTCGGTGCACTTGCATTCAACGGGGGCGCCATGTCTGACCTCATCGCCGATGACGTGCGGCGCCTGCCGCTTTTTCGCGGCATCGCCGAGGATACCTTTCGGCGATTGATGCGGGCGAGTTACGACCAGTCGTTCCCGCCGCAGGTCCGGCTGATCGAGGAGGGCGCTCCGGCGGGGTTCTTGCACATTTTGGTCGAAGGCATGGTCGAGCTGTATGGGTCCGCCAACGACAAGGACGCGACAATGGCTGTAGTGCGTCCGGTTTCGACATTCATTCTTGCCGCAAGCATCCGCGATGCGCCCTATCTGATGTCAGCGCGCACTCTGGCGCGCTCTCGCATCTTGCTGATCCCTTCGAACGACCTGCGGACAGCGGTTGCACGGGACGGGGCCTTCGCAATGAATGCCATACAGGAACTGGCTGCATGTTATCGCGGTATGGTCCGTCACGCGAAGAACCTGAAACTGCGAAACACAAAGGAAAGGCTTGCGGCCTACTTTCTGCGCCAATCGCGGCTCTTGGGCAACGTGGCGGGTTACGTCTTACCGGTCGAGAAACGGCTGCTCGCATCTTACATGGGCATGACGGCCGAGAACCTCTCCAGGGCGTTGAAATCGCTCGCAGATGCTGGCTGCAAGATTGATGGGCAGCGCGTGATCATCACCGATCGCGAAAAACTCGAAAAACTGGCAGGTCTCTCGCCGCTGCTAGATGGCCCTGACCCGGAAGCGTTCGGGGCGGGAGTCAGCTTGCCTTTACCAGACAACAGCGACTGACGCCTGTCTTCGAAAAACTTGCGGTGGCGATTACCGTGACCAGCGACCGCGCGTGCTTCGAGACAACCCGCTGCGCCGGTTCATTCGTAGTCGCGGCCCGGTCTTGAGCGGTAGGTTGGCAGCGTCCAGCCAAAGCTCATCGCACCAGCACGGATCGCGAATGCTGTGACAAAGCCGATGCCGACGGAATATGGCAGATCGAATCCCGCTGCGTCAGCAAGAACAAACGCCAGCGCCCCGAGCAGCGAGGCAGTCACATAGATTTCCTTGCGCAACAGCACGGAGGGTTCATTGGCGATGACATCTCGCAAGATGCCCCCGAGAGTGCTGGTCAACATGCCCATGACCACGGCGACGACGGGCGAACCCGTGACAATCAGGCCTTTGTACGCGCCAAAGACACCGTAAGCAGCAAGTGCAATCGCATCGAGCCAGAGCAGGGCGTAGAACCGCGACTCCAGAAGGTTGGCGGTGAAATAGATGCCTACGGCGGTGACAGTGCAAACCAGGATATACAGCGGCTCTGCCACCCAGAAAACCGGCACATCGAGTATCAGGTCGCGCGCCGTTCCGCCTCCTATGCCCGTGACTGCGGCAAGAAACAGAAACCCGATGATATCGAGTTCCTTGCGCGAAGCGGCCAGCGCGCCCGTTGCGGCAAACAACGCCACTCCGGCATAGTCTATAAATACAATCTCGTTCATCAGTGCTTGGCCCCGCCATCTTGCCGACCAACGCTAGACGAGACCGCTTTCCACAGCAATCAGCGCCATCGCAAGAAGCGCAATCGTAATGCCGGCCACAGCGCCAAAGTTGCGCGGCCCCGCCGCCATGAGCTGCATCAGCGAGGTCTTGACGCCAAGCGCCGAAATCGCCGTAAGCAACAAGAACCTTGAAACATTGTCCGACAGAGACAAGAGAGAAGTCGGCAATGTCACCAGATTTCTAAGCAACATCAATGCAATGAACAGGATCACGAACCATGGCACGCCGACCTTGCCGCCGCTGTCGTTACGGTAGACGACAGCGATTACCAGAAGCACGACTGGCAAAAGGGCGACCCGGACCAGCTTGGTAAAGGTCGCGATATCCCCCGCTCGGTCGCTGATGGAGTAACCCGCACCCACGACCTGAGCTACGTCATGGACCGTCGCACCGATCAGATAACCGCTCTGAAGATCATCAAGCCCCAGCGCGCCGAAGATCATCGGATAAAGGATCATCGCGACCGTCGACAGCGCGGTCACTCCGACGACAGTGAAGAGTACATCCTGTTCGCTCAGGTGTTTCTTCGGGATGACGGACGCAATCGCCAGCGCTGCCGACGCGCCGCAAATCGCAACCGCTCCGCCGGACAGAAGCCCGAACGCCAGCGAGCGTCCGATCAGCCGGGCGGCGAGAACTCCAGCACACAGGGTCAGGACCAGCAGCGTCGCAACTCCGGCGATGGGGGCAAAACCCAACTCGGCCACGCTGGCAAAGGTCAGCCGCAACCCCAACAGCGCCACGCCGACGCGCAACAGCACCTTGGACGCAACCTCTATCCCTTCCGCCGAGCGCTTGTCGGTGGCCAGAAAGTTGAACGCCATGCCAATCAGAAGCGCAAACAACATGGCGGGCGCACCATAATGTTCGGCCATGAAGCTCGCTGCCAGAGCGATTGTCGCGGCTATCGTCAGCCCGACACGATGCCGCGCGATCCATCCCGTACCATCCGCGCCACGCGCAACAAGGTCAAACGGCATCAGATTTTCGGCCCAGATCGAAGGCTTCATCCGGGAAGAATTTCGCCAGACGCACGTCGGCCGTCCGGGCGTGGCCCTCCATACCCTCTTCGCGGGAAATGCGGGCTGTCGCTATCGCAAGCTGCTTTGACGCCGCGCGCGTCGCACGCTGCCATGTGACGGTTTTCATGAACTTGTGGACCGACAGCCCGCCCGTATAGCGCGCGGCGCCAGATGTGGGCAGAACATGGTTTGGGCCAGAGGTCTTGTCCCCGAAAGCGACCGTGGTCTCCTCGCCCAGAAAGAGCGATCCGAAGGACGACAGGTTTTCCAGCCACCAGTCCGGGTCCGCGGCCTGAACATGCAGATGTTCAGGCGCATAATCATCAGCGACCTGAACCATCTCAAAAGGCGTGTCGCACAAGATCACTTCGGCAAAATCGGCCCATGCGAGCCGCGCATTCGCGGCGTTCATCGAAGGCAGTTGGTCGATCAGCCTCGGCACCAGCCGCAAGACCTCTTCAGCCAAAGCTTGATCGGTCGTCACCAGCCAAACGGGCGAGTTATACCCATGCTCCGCCTGACCAACCAGATCCCACGCCACCAGCAGCGGATCGGCGGAACTGTCCGCGATCACCATGCTGTCGGTCGGGCCAGCAAACATGTCGATTCCGACCTCGCCGTAAAGAATGCGCTTGGCCTCGGCCACATACTGATTGCCCGGCCCGACAAGGATGTCGGCGCGTGGGATGCCGAACAGACCCTTCGCCATCGCGCTGATCGCCTGAACCCCGCCGAGGTTCAGGATCACGTCCGCCCCGCACAGATCCATGGTAAAGATCATGGTTGCCGGTATCCCGACCACGGGCCGTGGCGGTGAGCAGGCGGCGATATGCGGCACACCGGCCACCTTGGCCGTGGTAATGGTCATGATCGCGCTTGCGATGTGGCTGTAGCGCCCGCCTGGCACATAGCATCCCGCCGCCTTGACCGGGATCTGCCGTTGACCGGCAGTCAGACCTGGAATGATTTCAACCGTACAGTCCGAAATCGTCGCCTTCTGCGCCTCGGCAAAGCGCCGGATATTGGCATGAGCAAAGCGAATATCGTTCTTCAACTGCTCGGGAACAGACGCCGCCGCCTTCGCTCTTTGCTCGGGCGTTACGACGATCCCGCCCTCCCATTTGTCGAAATCGCGGGCGAACCTCTGAACGGCTTGTTCGCCGTCGCGCTCAATCTCCGCCAGCATCATCTCGACGGCGGCACGGACATCAGCCTGACCGGTCTCGGCAGTGCGCGTTGCTTTCTTCAGGTAGGTAATCGGCATTCTGAAACCCTTACATCCGGCCCTTCCAGGGCACGATCTTGCGTTCGATGAACCGCATCAGCAGGTCAAAGGCATAGGCGATGATGGCAATGACGATGATGCCCATGATCACTGTCGAAGTCTGAAGGAACTGGCTTGCCGACAGGACAAGGTAACCCAGACCGCTCGTCGCCGCGACCATTTCGGCAGCTACAAGTGTTGTCCAGCCAAAGCCGATGCCGATGCGCATGGCGGTCAGGATCTCTGGCAATGCGGCAGGCAAGATGACATGGCGCAAGACCTGCCAGCGCGATGCGCCGAAAGAATAGGCGGCGTGAATCTGCTCGATTGCTGCCGATTTCACCCCCGATCGCGCCCCAAGGGCGACAGGCGCAAAGACCGACAGGAAGATCAGCAACACCTTCGAAGTCTCGCCGATCCCGAACCAGATGATCATCAGCGGCAGGTAGGCCAAAGGCGGTATCGGTCGATAGAATTCAATCGGCGGATCAAGCACGCCACGGATCAACGGGCTCATCCCCATTGCCAACCCGAGTGGCACTCCGACCAGACAAGCCAGCAGAAATGCGCCGAACACCCGCGCGGTCGAAATGGTCACATGCTCAAGAAAGCTGGTGTCGGTGTAGCCTGTCTTCACGATGGTGAAGAACTTCGTGACGATTGCACCGGGCGAGGGGAGGAACAGCGGCTTGATCCAGCCGAGGTAGGTGGCAAGCCACCAGACGAACAAAAGCACGAGGATGGAGCCTATGCTCAGCCACATCGTGTCACCCTGTCCCGGTACACCATAGGTTTCTCCGGGCTTGGTGGGCCTTGCCTTGGCAAGCCGCTTCAAAAAGCCCTCGTTCTTGATGCGCTGAATGTCGGTCATGCTGCGGCCTCCTCATCGGCGAAGATGATTTTCAGGACGCGCTCGCGCAGCGCGATGAACTCGGTCGATGCCTTGACCTCGCGCGCGGGCGTTCCGGCAAGGTAAGCACGCGAGAACGGCAAGTCGAACCGATGCGCAATCCGCCCTGGACGTGGCGACATGACCACCAGGCGCGTCCCCATGAACAGGGCCTCCTCGACATCATGGGTAATGAAGAACACCGACTTGTTGGTGGTGTGCCAGATTTTCAGGATCAACTCCTGCGCCCGCTCGCGGGTCAGCGCATCGAGCGCGCCCAACGGCTCGTCCATCAACAGCACCTTTGGGTCACAGGTCAGCGCGCGGGCAATACCCACCCGCTGCTGCATCCCTCCTGACAGCTTGTAGACCGGCGAAAGTTCGAACCCGGTCAGGCCCAACAAAGCGATGAATTCCGCCGCCACTGCATTGCGTTTCTCTTTCACCACGCCCTGCATCTTCAGCCCGAACGCCACATTCTCGATCACATTGAGCCAAGGGAGCAGCGCGTGTTTCTGAAACACCACCGACCGGTCGGCACCAGGTCCGTTGACCCGCTTTCCGTCCAGAAGGATGTCGCCGGTACTCGGCGAAAGAAACCCGGCGATCAGGTTCAAAAGCGTGGACTTCCCGCAGCCAGATGCGCCAAGCGCCACGACGAAATCATTATTTTCCAGCGTCAGATCAATGGATTGCAGCGCTGCGACGGGCGCACGCCCGTCCGAGGCAGGGTAAATCACCGAGGCGTTCTTGATGGATAGGACCATGTCGCGCTTCCGTTTCTGGGGCAAAGCAGGCCCGCCGTGAATGGCGGGCCTGTATGGCACTCATTTCGTCGCTTCGGTCGCGATGTCGGTGTTGACGAAGCCTGTGTAGTCGTCCGCAGCGGCATCAATGCGCCCCGCCTTCACCAAGAAATCCGACGTAGCCTTCATCTTCTCGGCTACTCCACCAAGCCATGTCGGGCTCAGTTGATCTTTGAGCGGGATGAAGGCGAAACCTTGCAGGATGTCTGGCACCTGGGTCACATCGGCGCCAGTTGCTGCCGCGATGGTCTTGACCGGCTCACTGTCCGCCGTCCAGGCCGCTGGATCGGCAAGGTAGGCCGCATTTGCCTCGTCCATCGTCTTGGCGAAGGCGGCAACTGCACTGGCATTTTCCGCGGCAAACTCCTTGTTCACCACCCACCCGTCAAAGGTCGGATAGCCCCATTCCGCCGTCTGGTTCGCGCCCACCAGAAGCGTGCCATCCTTCAGGATCTGGCTCTGCACTGGCTGCCAGATGAAAGCCGCGTCGATGGATTTTTGCTCCCACGCGGCGGCAATCTGATCGGGCGGCATACCCACGATGGTGACATCGCTTTCAGCGATCCCGGCATGTGCCAGCGCACCCATCAATGAGAAATGCGCTGTCGAGCCCAGCGGAACGGCGATATTCTTGCCCTTCAGGTCCTCCAGCTTTGCAATGCCAGCGTCATTGCGCACGATCAGGCTTTCCGCCGTTCCGATAACTTGCGCCAGCATGAAGAGTTGCAGATCAACGCCTTGGCTCGCGGCAATCGACAGCGGCGAAGACCCCAGTTCGGCGATCTTCACATCCCCGGACGCCATCGCGGCAATCACATCGGCACCCGACGCAAACGTACGCCATTCGATCTCCCATCCGGTGGCCTTTTCAAACTTGCCCTCGGCTTTCGCCACCTGCATCGGCGTCGGATTCCCAAACTGCCCGATCACGATCTTCTCGGCCAGCGCCGACCCGGCAGACAAAGCAAGTACGGCAGCGCCCAAGAGCGCTTTCATCAGTGTCTTCTTCATGTTCAACTCCCGTTGTGCTGAGGCCCTTCTTGTCCGGCCCCTTGGATCTACGCGCCTTGCGCGAATGTGGTTATCAGCCCGACAAGTGTGTCGAGCGTGTCGAAAGACCTGACGCCGGGGGCAGTTGCCTCGGCGATCAACGAAAACTCAGTGCAGGCGATCATCTGGATCTCGGCCCCTCGGTCCTGAAGCTCTTTTGACGCCGCCGTCAGCGCCGCGCGCGCCAGATCCAGATTGCCACCGGACTTGATCTGCCTGATGGCGGCAAGCGTTGCATCCTCGTTCGCCGCATAGAGCGGCGTTACGCTGCTGCCTGTAAACGCCCGGTCGAATAGCCCGATCTTGCGGACAGCGGGCGAGGCTAGAATGCCAACGCTGCCAGCACCTCCGGCCATAAGTGCTGCCTGTCTTGTGGCGGCCTCAACCATGTCGAGGAACGGCACAGTGACTGCATCCCGGATGCTTGGCGCGAAATAGTGGGCGGTGTTGCACGGCATGG
>Ga0209023_10001826_pt1 | contig 27720 bp, 25 predicted proteins | sample LakOneMetagenome_FD_187468 | JGI IMG/M metagenome (GOLD analysis project Ga0209023, IMG submission 187468) | Freshwater and sediment microbial communities from Lake Erie, Canada (SPAdes) (version 2) | ecosystem: Environmental > Aquatic > Freshwater > Lentic | place: Lake Erie, Canada...
AATATCGTGGGAGCGCGGGCCTACGCTGCGGCCATGGCCCGCCGCTCCGACTTCGTCCGTCCGAACCCGTTGTGGTTCCTGCTGCTCGACGGGGGGATCGCCTTGTTGGTGACGACGTACGCGAGCGAGCCGGCGTACGAGGCGGTGAACGGGGTCGTGCCGCTGCCGCCGAAGAAGACGCTCAAGGCCCTGCTCGCGGTCACCGCGGTCCTCCACGTCGGCGAGGCGCTGGTGGCCCGGCGGTCGGCCAAGCGCCACGGCCTACCGGTCGGGCGGTGGACCCGCCAGACGTTCGTGGTCGGCTTCCCGTCGCTGCTGGCGTTGCGCAAGGTGCGCCGGGCCGCCTGAACGGGTGGCCGCCGAGGAGTACGACCTCATCGTCATCGGGGCGGGCAGCGGCAACTCGCTGCTGGGCGAGGAGATGGCCGGCTGGCGGGTGGCCATCGTCGAGCAGGACCGCTTCGGGGGCACGTGCCTCAACCGGGGCTGCATCCCGTCGAAGATGTTCGTCCACGCCGCGGATGTCGCGGCCACCGTGCGCGATGCCGGACGGTTCGGGGTGCAGGCCCAGTTCGGCGGGGCCGACTGGCCGGCGATCCGCGACCGGGTGTTCGGCCGCATCGACCCGCTCCACCAGCAGGCGGTCGACTACCGCTGTGGACAGGGCACCGACGTGTTGCTCGGCGCGGCCCGCTTCGTCGGCGCCCACGAGGTCGAGGTGGACGGGAAGCGGCTGACCGCCCCCCGCATCGTGATCGCCGCCGGGTCCCGGCCCCGCGTGCCCGAGATCGAGGGGCTCGGCCCGGTCGACGGCGTCGACTTCCACACGTCCGACACGATCATGCGGCTCGACGCGCTCCCGCCGCGGATGCTGATCGTGGGTGGCGGCTTCATCGCGGCCGAGATGGGCCACGTGTTCGGCTCGCTGGGCACCGAGATCACCATCGTGAACCGCGGGACCACCCTGCTGGCCAACGAGGACCACGACGTGCAGCGGCTGTTCACCCGCCTCTACGAGCAGCGATACGACGTGCGCCAGAACAGCCACGTCCGGTCGGTCCGGCGCGAGGCCCGCGGGTTGCTGGTCGAGGTCGAGACGGCCGGCGCCCGCTCGGTGGTGGAGGTCGACGTCCTCCTGCTGGCCGCCGGACGGGTGCCGAACACCGACCGGCTCGGGATGGCGGAGGCCGGCATCGCCCTCGACGCCCACGGCCACGCCCTCGTCGACGACTCGTACCTGACGAACGTGCCAGGGGTCTGGGCGCTGGGCGACGCCGCGAACCACTTCCAGCTCAAGCACATGGCCAACGCCGAGTCCCGGATCATCCGCCACAACCTCCTGCACGTCGACCAGCCGCTCCCGATCCGCTTCCCCCTCGTGCCGAGCGCGGTGTTCGCCGACCCGCAGGTCGCGTCGGTCGGGGCCAAGGAGCACGAGCTCCGGGCAGCCGGCATCCCCTACCTGGTCAGCACCCGCGAGTACTCGAACACGGCCTACGGCTGGGCCCTCGAAGACACGACCAGCTTCGTGAAGCTGCTGGCCGCGCCGGGCAGCCGGTTGCTGCTCGGCGCCCACATCATCGGACCCGAGGCGTCGATCATGATCCAGCCCCTCATCCAGGCCATGGCCCTCGGCTCGACGGTCGACCAGCTCGCCCACGACGTCATCTACATCCACCCCGCACTGACCGAGGTCGTCGAGCAGGCCCTGCTGGATCTCTGAGGGCCAGACCTCCGAGAGTTCCGGGAGTTCGCTGGTCACGACTAGCTTCGCGCCCGTATGGCGACCCAAGCTCCCGAGAAGCCGGCCCCCGAGCAGCCTGCGCGGCGCGTCCGGCCCCACCAGCTGGTCATCGGCCTCGGCGTCGGGATCGCGGCGTTCACCGTGTTCTCCGGCGTGTTCCCGCTGCTCGTCCACTGGGACGACAAGTCGGGCATCCAGCGCGAGGTGTTCGGCGGCATCCCCGGCCCGCTGAAGCTGGCGTTCTACGTCCTCATGCCCGTGCTGATCGTCTACGGCGCGGTGCTGTTCTCGCAGCGGGTGAAGAACTGGGAGCGGGGCGGCCCCGACCGCCGGGCCACCACGCCGAAGAACGTCAAGCGCCGCCTGGCCGACTTCCGGGCCGGCGTCTACATGCAGACGCTGCTGCGCGACCCCGCGGCCGGCGTCATGCACTCGCTCATCTACTTCGGCTTCCTCATCCTGCTGGCCGTCACCACCATCTCCGAGGCCAACCACCTCATGCCGTCGGCCGCCAAGTTCCTGCACGGCGGGGTCTACGAAGGCTTCTCGTTCGTCGGTGACGCCGGCGGCGTGATGCTCCTGGTCGGCGTGCTGTGGGCCATCGTCCGTCGCTACGTCGCCCGCCCGTACCGCATCCGCATCAAGACCAAGCCGGAACACGCGCTGATCCTCGGCACCTTCTTCGGCCTGGCCGTCACCGGGTTCGGCACCGAGGGGTGGCGCATCGCCGAGGAGGGGCAGCCGGCGTACGAGAAGTGGTCGTTCATCGGCTACCCGATCTCGGCGCTGATCAAGCACAGCCACACGCTCCAGGGTGGCCACCAGGTCTGGTGGATCGCCCACGTGGCGTTCTTCGTGCTGTTCCTGGCGATCCTGCCGGTCACGATGCTGCGTCACATGTTCACGTCGCCGCTGAACATGTACCTGCGCGACAAGGACCGGCCCAAGGGTGCGATGAAGCCCATGCCGAACCTGATGGAGACCGAGCTCGAGACGTTCGGTGCGTCCACCATCGAGGACTTCACCTGGAAGCAGCTGCTCGACACCGATGCCTGCACGATGTGCGGGCGCTGCACCTCGGTGTGCCCGGCCCACGCCACCGGCAAGCCGCTCGACCCCCGCGAGATCGTGCTCAAGACCGGTGAGGTCATGGCCGCGACCGGGAGCCCGAAGGTCTCGCCGCCGATCGGCACGGTGGCCGAGATCACCATCGGCGCCGACTCGCTGTTCGAGCGCATCACGCCCGAAGAGGTGTGGGCGTGCACGTCGTGCAAGGCCTGCGACGAGATCTGCCCGGTGAACATCGAGATCCTCGACAAGATCCTCGACATGCGGCGCTACCTGTCGCTCATGGAGTCGAACTTCCCCACCGAGCTGGGCTCCGCCTACAAGGGCATGGAGAACAACGGCAACCCGTGGGGCATGAGCCAGTCCGACCGGGCGCTGTGGACGGGCAAGCTCGACGGCATCGAGGTGGTCGACGGCTCCGAGGCGTTCACCCACGAGTACCTCTACTGGGTGGGCTGCGCCGGGTCGTTCGACGACAAGAACCAGAAGGTCACCCAGGCGATGGCCAAGCTGATGCAGCGGGCCGGCATCGACTTCGCCATCCTCGGCCCGTCGGAGAACTGCACCGGCGACCCGGCCCGCCGGTCGGGCAACGAGTACATCTTCCAGATGCTGGCCACCCAGAACATCGAAGTGCTCAACGGCATGGGCGTGAAGAAGATCGTCACCCAGTGCCCGCACTGCTTCAACACCCTCATGAACGAGTACCCCCAGCTCGGCGGGTTCTACGAGGTCGTGCACCACTCCCAGTTCCTCGAGTGGCTGATCGACCAGGGCAAGCTCGACCTCTCCGAGGCCCGGCTCGAGGAGCGGGTCGTCTACCACGACTCCTGCTACCTCGGCCGCCACAACGACGTGTACCTGGCGCCCCGCAACGTGATCGGCAGCCTCGGGGGCATCGAGGTCGTGGAGGCCGGGCGCAACGGCACCAAGGGCATGTGCTGCGGTGCCGGCGGCGCCCGGATGTGGATGGAGGAGACGACGGGCACGAAGGTCAACGACGCCCGCTCCGAAGAGCTCATCGCCACCGGCGCCAGCCGCGTCGCCACCGCCTGCCCCTTCTGCTACATCATGATCGACGACGGGGTGAAGGGCGCCGGCAAGGAGGAGGACGAGGTGAAGGTGGCCGACATCGCCATGCACCTCCTCGAGGCCATCGAGAACGGCGAACAGGCCGAGATCGACCGCCTCCTGCGCACCGAGACCGTCGAAGACTGAGCGAGGGGGCCTGATGGCGATCGTGGCGGTGGTCAACGACGAGGACGACGCCCGCGAGATCGTGGCCCGCATCGTCGAGCGCGACGGCCACACAGCCCACCGCGTCGGCACCCCGGAGGAAGCGGTCGCGCTGCTGGCCACCGGCGAGGTCGACCTCGCAGTGCTCGACCTCCGCGGCGGCGGCCCGGCCGTCAACCGGTCGCTGCTGCGCGACGCCCGCGCCATCGAAGCGGGAGCCCCGGTGCGGGCCGTGCTGGTCGGGCGCAGCGAAGGCGCCGGCCTGCTGGCCTGGCAGGGCGGGGCCGACGGGTTCCTCGTCCGGCCCTTCCACGCCGACGACCTGTGCCGCGCCATCGACGAGGCCCTGGCCCGGCCGGACGCGGAGCGTGAGCAACATCGCCGGGCGGCGATCGCCACCATCGCGGCGTCCTGAGCCAGATCGACGGAGTTCAAGGGAATTCCGTAGGCCGGTTGACCTAGGTCGAACCACTCTGCGTATACTCGGCACCACAACAGCCACAGAGAGTGAAAGTGGGGGTGGCCGGATGCCGGCAGACCGGAAGCCTGACGTGGGACCCATCGGCGGTCAGGCACTGCTCGAGGGCGTGATGATGCGCCGGGGCGAATGCTGGGGGGCGGCCGTGCGCCGGCCCGACGGCACCATCGCCACCACCCACCGCCAGCTGCCCGAGGGCCTTGGGCGGTGGCGCAAGATCCCCCTGGTGCGGGGCGTGCTGGCCCTCGGCGAGACGTCGGGGCTTGGCACGAAGGCCATGGTGTGGGCCGCCAAGGAGCGGGCCGGCCAGGACACCGACGAGGGCTACTCCAAGACGGGCCTGGCCCTGTCGACGGTCGTCGCCCTGGTGCTGGCCCTCGGCATCTTCGGCGTGCTGCCCGCGGCGCTGGTGAAGGCGATCGGCATCCACGGCCGCTTCACCTTCAGCCTCACCGAAGGCGCCATCAGGCTGGCCATCCTCCTCGCCTACTCGGCCCTGCTGGCCGCCTCCCCGCAGGTGCGACGGGTGTTCAGCTACCACGGGGCGGAGCACATGACCATCCACGCCTTCGAGCACGGCGTCCCGCTCCAGGCCGCCCACATCCGGGCGTTCGACCGGCGCCACCCGCGGTGCGGCACGAGCTTCCTGCTGGTGGTCGTGGCGGTCACGGTGCTGGCCCACGCCGCCGTGGGCAACCCGAGCTGGCCGCTCCTCGTCGCCTCCCGCATCCTGCTGCTGCCGATCGTCGCCGGCGTCGCCTTCGAGGCCATCCGCTTCGCCAGCCGCCACGACGGCTCGTGGTACGGCAAGGTGCTCATGGCCCCGGGCTTCCTGCTCCAGGGGATGACCACCCGGGAGCCCGACGACGACCAGATCGAGGTGGCCATCGCCGCCCTGGAGGCCACGCTCGCCGCGCCGGCCCCCGTCCCGTCCACGATCTCCGCCATCGCCGCCGCATGACGCTTTCGGAACTGATGCGTCCCCCCGCGCCCCTCACCCGGGTCCGTCAGCAAGAGGTGCTGCTCGCGGCACTGGCCGTCGTGGTCCTCGAGATCGGCGTGCTCGTCGGCGTCCTGCCCTACCTCACGATCGGTCGGGCGATCATGCCCGTCTCGGTGCTGGCCGCCGGGGTCGTGCTCCTGCTGCTGGGCCGCCGGGCGTTCGGCCGGCGCACCACGCCGGGCCACACCGAGCCGTTCTGGGTGGCCGCCACGATCGGCCTGGCGTTCGGCGCGGTGCTCCTCGCCCGGGCCCACCACCTGATCGACGTCGTCGGCATCGGGATCGCCGCCATGGGCGAAGAGGTCGTGTACCGCTTCGCCGTGCCCGCCCTCGTCGCCGCGGTGCTCGTGGCCCTGAAGGTGTCGACCCGGCCGGCCCGCATCGCCGGCTACGCGGTCGGCGCCACCTGGTTCGTCCTGCTGCCGTGGCACCGGGCCCAGATGACCGACGCCACCCAGGTCCTGCCGTTCATCGCGTTCGCAGCGCTGGCCGCACTGGTGGCCTACCGCTCCGGTTCGATCGCGGCCACCGGTGCGGTGCACACGGTGCTGAACATGCTCACGGTCCTGGTGTACGGCGGCGACGTCAGCCGGCTCACCCGCTCGCTGGCGCTGGCCTGCCTGCTGATCCTGCTCGTGGCCACCTACGGCGTGCTCAGCGCCAAGCGTCCGGTCCCGACCATCGCACCCGCCGTCGATCCAGCGGTGATCGACCTCACCACCCGGGCCGACGCCGTGGTGATCGACCTGCGCGACAGCGTCCGCCAGCCCGAGCCCGAGCCTGCGCCCTCGGAGCCCCGACCCAACCGCTAGCTGCTGCCGTTTCCGGGCCGACGCCGTGCCATCCGCGCGGCGCCGGCCCTGGAACGACCGGCCCTCCGGGGCGGGGACCCCTCCCAGTACTCATCTCGACCGCGTCGGGCAATTGAGCAGCGCGTGCTCTGCTCCCCGATCGCCGACGGGCCGATGCTGGCGCCATGCACACCAACGACATGACCCAATCCCCCGCCCGTGGTCGTCGTCGCCGCCTCCGCCACATCGGCGGGGCGCTGCTGATGACCGCCTTCCTGGTGGCCGGTGCCTCCGCGTGCCAGCCCGCCGGGTGCGCCACCAACTGCATCACGATCGTGGCGATCAACCCCGGAGCCAACCAGGTCTCGCTCTACACGACGGTCAACACCTACGGCACCATCCAGATCTACCGCGACTCGGACATGACCCAGTTGGTCGCGCAGAAGTCCGACTCGAACATCACCACGGCTCATGCCATCAACATCCAGCAGCTCACCCCCGACACCAAGTACTGGTGGCGGGCGACCGCGATCGACACGAGCAACCAGACCCGCTCGAACATCGGCACCTTCCACACCGCCATCCGCACGATCACGGTGCACTTCGACCACCTCCACCTGACCGACGATTCCGACGCGGTGGGCTCCGGGGAGATGAGCTTCTCGATGGCGGTGAACGGCCAGTCCTTCCCGTTCGTCTACGACAACCAGGACATGAGCTCGGGCGACAGCGCCAGCCCCGGCGTGCAGGAGACCGTGAGCGGGCCGCAGCCCACCCTGACCATCCAGGTCGAGGGCTTCGATGACGACTGCGACTTCTTCGACGGGCTCTGCACCGGTGGCCTCGGACCCGACTGGAGCCATGGCAGCACATCGGAAGGCGACTGGGCCACGGCCACCATCAGCGGACTCACCATCCCGGCCTTCAACACGACGGGCAACTGGGTGGCGACGACCGAGGCCTACAAGGTCAAGTTCGAGGCCTCCGGCACCTACACGGTGACCTACACCGACGCCCCGGCCTGACCCACCTGCCCTCGGGTCACCCGTCCCAGACCGTGCCGCCCCGAGAGCTCCGACCCGGGGCGGTGCCGCGCCCGGAATGCGGTGCTGCGATGGCCCGGCTCGGGAGGGGACCGCCCCCCAACCCGAAACTGGCGCGCAACGCGACGCTGGACGGCGCATGGCGCGCCAAGAACGGTGCACGGAGCGGTCGTCAGCCCAAGTCCTTGGCCATGCAGATGCTCCAGCCCCGGTCGGCGTAGCGACCCCAGCACGGGATGACCTCGTAGCCGCAGCTGGCGTACAGGGCGACCGCCTCGGGCTGGCCGTCGCCGGTCTCCAGGCGGAGGCGGGTGTAGCCCCGATCCACGGCGTGCCATTCGAGATCGGCCATCAGCGCGAGGCCGATGCCCCGGCCCCGGGCGGTCGGCTCGACGAAGACCCGCTTGACCTCGGCCAGCCGCTCGTCGGTCCGGAGGATCGCCGCGCACCCGACCGGCCGCCCCCCGTCACGAGCGACGAGGAACACCCCGCCGTCGGCCACGACGGCCGGGTCGAGCGGCCCGAACTGGGGGTCGGCCTCGCCATAGCGGGCCAGCAGGTCGGCCCCGAGGTCCTCGATGAGCTGGCGCGCGTCGGCGGAGTCGACCGGCTCGGCAGTGACGGTGACCGCGTCGTCGTCGGGCATCGCCGCAGTGTGGCCGATCCAGCCGGCCTCTCTCGGGACGTCGCGTCCGACTCTGTCCTATGGTCGCCCGGCCGCCGACTTCGAGGAGCGACCATGACCGACGCGCACCCAGGGATCCTGCTCAACCCCCACGCCTACGCCCCGCCCGAGCTGGACGAAGGGTCCCGCGGGTTGATGGACGCGACCATCGCCTACTTCGAGTCGCTGGGGAAGGATCGCATCACCTCCGAGGACAACGCGGGGGTCTGGTACGAGGACTTCTGCCGCTTCCTCGGCGAGTCGGGCGCGTTCGCCACCCTCATGACCCCCGCGGCGTACGGCGGCGAGGGCGCACGCTGGGACACGTGGCGCAACTGCCACTTCAGCGAGATCACCGCGTTCTACAGCCTCGGCTACTGGTACGCCTGGCAGGTCTCGATGCTCGGGCTCGGTCCGATCTTCATGGGGCAGAACGAGGAGCTGAAGGCCCGCACCGTCGGGCTGCTGCGCGACGGCGGCATCTTCGCGTTCGGGCTCTCCGAGAAGGAGCACGGGGCCGACATCTACTCGACCGAGATGACGCTCACCCCCAACGGCGATGGGACCTACGTCGCCAACGGGGCGAAGTACTACATCGGCAATGGCAACGAGGCGGCGCTGGTGTCGGTGTTCGGCAAGGTCGCCAACGACGACCCGGAGGCGGAGACGGAGTACGTGTTCTTCGTCGTCGAGTCCTCCCACCCGGCGTATGCGCTGGAGAAGAACACGGTGCACTCGCCGATGTTCGTCTCGGCCTTCCACCTCGACGACTACCCGATCACCGATGCGGACATCGTCGTGCGCGGGCCCGAGGCGTGGAACGTGGCGCTCAACACCATCAACGTCTGCAAGTACAACCTGGGCTGGGCCTCGATCGGCATCTGCACCCACGCGTTCCACGAGGCCATCGACCACGCCGGCCACCGCCAGCTCTACGGCGGCCTGGTCACCGACTTCAGCCACGTACGCCAGCTGTTCGTCGACGCCTACGCCCGCCTGACCGCCATGAAGCTGTTCGCCATGCGGGCCAACGACTACATGCGCTCGGCGTCCGACGACGACCGCCGCTACCTGCTCTACAACCCGCTCGTGAAGATGAAGGTGACGACGGAGGGCGAGCACGTCGTGAACGCGCTGTGGGACGTGATCGCGGCGAAGGGGTTCGAGGCCGACACCTACTTCAACATGGCGGCCCGCCACATCCGGGCCCTGCCGAAGCTGGAGGGCACCGTCCACGTCAACATCGCCCTGATCGTGAAGTTCATGGCGAACTACTTCTTCGCCCCGCAGGAGTACCCCGAGGTCCCCGTCCGCCAGGACGCCGCCAACGACGACTACCTCTTCCACCAGGCGCCGACCCGCGGCCTCGGCAAGATCCGGTTCCACGACTGGGCGGTCACCTTCGATCGCTTCGATTCACCGAACGTCAACGGGTTCCGGGCCCAGGTCGAGACGTTCCGCTCGATGCTGGAGGCGGCTCCCCCGGAGGGCGCACAGGCCACCGACATCGACTTCCTGCTGGCCCTCGGCGAGCTGTTCTCCCTCGTGGTCTACGGCCAGCTCATCCTCGAGAACGTCGAGCTCCACGCCATCAGCGAAGCGGTCACCGAGCAGATCTTCGACGTGTTCGTGCGCGACTTCTCCGCCGGCGCCACCCGGCTGCACGGCAAGTCGTCCACCACCGACAAGCAGGCCGAGTGGGCGCTGCAGATGGTGCGCCGCCCCCACGTCGACCCCGATCGCTTCGCCACGGTCTGGGCCGAAGCCTCGGCCCTGATGGACACCTACCGCCTCGCCCCCTGACCCCAACTCCCGATTCTGCGTGCGGATCCGGCACTGGCATGCCGGATCGGCACGCAGGATCGGCGGGGATCGTCGTTCGGGCCGAGGGTTGACGGTCTGCGCGAGTGCTGGCAGGGTCAGCCGCCGATGAGCGAGCTCGGCCGGAGGGCTACGACGAGAGCTCAGCCCGGCGCGACCACCAGGCCTCGGCGGCGGTCATCGCGCTCTCGGCCTCGTGGATGCCGTCGCTCATGAGCCCTGCGGTGGCCGCCCAGTGCAAGGGGACGAAGGCCAGCGCGCCGGGGAGCCAGCGGTGCTCATCGCGAGTCAGCGGTTCCGGCGCCGTGGCTTCGTAGGCGTCGATCAGTCGTTGCGGCTCGACCAGTTCGCCGCCCTGGGCGACATGGTGCAGGCTGGCCGCGACGTCGTACAGCCGCTCCCGGACCCTCGCGAAATCGAGGTCGAACGTGACCCATGAGCCGTCCGACAGCTCTCCTGCGTTGGCCAACTTGTAGTCCCCGTGGATCGGCGCGCAGGGCAGTTCGACCTCCTTGCGGAGCGCGGAGAGCTCGCCGGCCAGTTGGCGCATCCGCTGCACGACCGGCTCGCTGCCGGGCCCGAGCCGGCGGCGCGTGAAACCGATCGAGGATCGGAGTTGGCCGAAGGTCCTGTGGTCGTCGAGGGGTTCGGGCGGACTGGGCTCCCAGACTGCTTGCAGCGCAGCGTGAAGGCGTCCGAGCTCCTCGAACAGGCGGAGGGAGGACTCTCCACCCGCCCGTGGCGGGACGTGATCGATGAACTCCTCGATCTCAGCCCAACGACCAGGGACCCTCACCAGGTCGCCACCGGAGATCCGAATCGGCCGCGCGACGCGGACGTCCGTCCGCTGGAGCCGCTCCCGCAGACGTCGCAGACCTGCTACCCGGCCGCGGCGGACCCACGGCCGGTGCACCCGGAGGACAACGGGCGGCTCGACGCCTATCCGCACGTTGAGGTTGAACCCACCGCCGATGTCGGCCCATCCGGCCCCCCGCGCAACCCGGGCGATCAGTGCCGACACGGCTGGGTCGTCTGGGCTGGCTCGAGGTCCGAACCAGCGCGGCAAGGGAGGGGCAGGGGCCGCGGCGTCGATCCCGGTCATGGCGCTGGCCCACCAGCGCACCCGGGGAAGGGTCCGCCGGCGAGCATGATCGCAATCCTGCCGCGCCGCCCCGACGGCCGGCGACGTCACCCCGCTCGAACGGCCACCAACCCGGCTGAGCGGCCCTCGAGGGCCAGCTAACATCGGCCCTCGCAGTCAGGCGACCGTGATGCCGGAGTTTCGCTCCAAGATTCGCGCCGCCCCCCTGCGGGTGTAGTTCAGAGGCAGAACATCAGCTTCCCAAGCTGAGAACGCGGGTTCGATTCCCGTCACCCGCTCCACCCGAAAGCCCAGCTCAGCCACCGCTTCCGGTGCCCTGGGCGTTCGCCGTTCAGCCCCAAAATCAGGCGGCGTGACCCTAACGTTGTGGCCAGCTACACGAGGCAGCTCGCCGAGGCCAACGGAATCGACGTGGCCGGACCTCCCGAGGACGCGCCGGATTCCGTGCGCAGCGAGATCACTTCCCTACGTCGCCACCTCGAGGTGCAGAAGCGGATCTTCGGCAACGCTGCCTGACCTGATCGCTTCGCAGGTACCACTCGCTGCTCATGCCGTCCGACATGGCAGCAGTAACGGGCTGAACCAGGGCCGCCACAAGTGGGCGAGCTGCGGCGTAGCAGGATACGTGGTCGCCCAATCCGACTCCTTCGCGTCCGTAGGTTCCGGACGACCGTTCCGTCACCGCCGCGGAAGTCCGTGGCGATGTATCCACGCACGGCGGTGGCCCCGATCTGGTCAGTTCCCACAGCCGACAGCTGCCTAGGTACGGCCAAGGTCATTCTTCGGCGAGCACCCCCGCTGGGTATCGGCGCATTCGCCCACCGGCGGATCCAAGCATGCGAAGTTGTCGACTCAACGGCGCCTGCAGCACCGAGGCGGACTGATGCCGCCTCCGCTCTTGTCCAAGCATCGGTGTATGAGACCCCGATCTGCGCGCTCCGAGTTACGAGCGAGTACGGTGTGAAGGAGGCTCACAGTTACCTGCGGGTAACATCATGGCGCTGTACAACGGGAGGATGGGTCGATTGCGGCGAGCGGATTGGATATATTTGGTCAGTGTCCTCGTTGCTGCTGCGCTCTCCCTCTCGCTGCTGGTCGGCGCGTTTCTCACGGAGGGAAACGCCGCAAACCTGCTAATTGCGCTGGGGGCAACGACACTAATTGGCTGCATGGGTGCTGCTGGCCAGCTAATCTATAGGATTGCGTCGAGGCTCGAGCTCTCTCCCGTCAATCCTGACCCGGCAACCGCGGGACCGAGCGGAACACCGAACCCCCAGCCGGCTGAAGCCGCCACTCAGTCAGTGCGTCTCTTTAGATCTTCGGCCGCGAGTCCCAACCCGAATGAGTTGGTGGCAGCTGCGTCCGATGAAGTGATGGCGATGGTTGTATCGGGAAGAAACTTCCTTCAGCCCCAACTCCTCGACACAATCCAGGAGAAGGTGGGCAGCAGTACCGACTCCTGTCGCATACGACTGCTAGCGCTGAACCATCTCACCTGCGAGGACTTTCTCACTGCGCGGAGCGCGATGATGGACATGAGACGAAGTGGGCCTTTTGAGGCCACCTACCGGCATGATTTTGAGACCATCCGGGAGTATTGCGCTCAAATTACCGTCGACGATCCAGAGCGCTCATCATTTGATGTGCGATACTATGATAAGCTCCCCACCAGCTACTTCTACATCATTGATGGCATCTTATATCTCTGTGGGTTGCTCTCAAAGCCCATTGCAAGTTCACCACTCATCATCGTGACACCGGCTGATGAAGAGTCGAAGGCCTTGATCTCGTCCTATCGCTCACATTTCGAATACTACTGGGACTCGGCGCGGTTCTTTGTCACGCTGATAGGACTCACTGAAGACGGTCGCACGCTTCTTGTGAAGAATCGAAAGCGCGGGCTCGAGTGGCCGACGGGATTCATAGAGCCGGACGAGGACCTCGCCGCAGGCGCTATGCGCGAGTTCCAGGAGGAATCCGGATACTCAGTTGGGCAGGCGGTTCCTATTGGGCAGACCGCGCATGGCTACTTCTTTGCTGCCAGAGTCGGGGAGCGAGTCGCGAGCCCATCTGCGCGGGAAATCGCCGATGTCACGTTCGTGAAGGACCTGCCCCGAAAGTCGGCTATGTCGTTCGCGCAGGACCATTCTACGTTCGTGGAACTCCTGGCTACCGCCCGTGAACAGCTACAAATGCTGCCCGCCGCTCCCTCTCAGGCGTAGCTCGTCGACCACAGCTGCAAGGTCGGTGGCCGGGCGTGGTCCCATGCTGGTCTCCATCTCCGTTTCGACAAGCCCTATCCGGGCATGTCCACCGTGCAGAACCCAAGTGTCTAGCGCTGCCCGAACGTGTACAAGGTCATCGATACGGAATAGTCGATATTCAAGTCGCTCCAAAATCGAAATAGTGTCGATCGGAATGGGCTGGAAACCGGAAGATCCGTAGGATCTGTTTATAAACACGAGGTGCAGTGACGAGCCGGAGGTAGTTCGCATCCACTCTGCCGCAGGCATCCCCATAAGAAAGTTTCCGTCACCCTCAAGGACAACCACGGAGTTCCGGCCAGAGCGGAGAAGGCCGCGGGCCACAGCGGAAGCCATCCCCATCGCGCCCTCAAGGCGCAGCACCTGGAGTGGCTCCATTTCCGCGGCCCTTCTCGCCAGGTCCCCGTTCCCGACGACCACCACTGACATCGCTTTACGTCCTGCGGCAAGGGCATCGCGCACCGCAATCTGCCTCTGAGACAACTCGGCCTCGTTCGCCCGCTTCACGAGCAGTAAATTAGGATGAGCGAACGATTGGTGGCGGCGGCTTGGCGAAGGAGATCCTTCAGCCCTGCCGTGGTCGTGGAGGTCAGGTCGACAGACCGTGCTCCCAACGAGGCGATAAGGGCCGCCAGCCGGGTCGCCCACACTTCATGGTGGGCCACCGGCGGGTCGGCGATCGATGTTGCCACGATCATCAGGTAAGGAAGTTCCGCCAGGACGAACGTGGTCAGCAGTGCATCCAGGCAGTGACCGAGCCCGGCGTCCTTCATGAAGATCACTGGGCGAAGGCCGCCAACAGACGCCCCGAACGCGGCCGCCACTGCGAGATCCTCACGGGGTGCATACTCCAGTGAATTGGATGAAAGAAGATGACTCAAGGGGCCAAGTCTAGAGTCTGGCACTCCGATCCAGTAGTCGATCCCAATATCCGTAAGACAGGAGGTCATTTCACCAAGATTCATGGGCCCTCTGTCCAATCGTCAAAACGCAGACGCTCATAAAGACTTGGAAATGGCTGCCAGTCTCCGTCGACAGACCCTCCAGAAATAGTGATGTCCTCGACCAGACGGGGTCCTTCGATGCATCGTTGTATAGTGAGAATATTTGGTATAATCAGAGTCTCAATGTTGAGCGCATCCAATTCTGGAACGGTCGCACCCGCCGATAGGGTACTCAGTGTTATCAGCTTATGAGGGATCGCGAGAGATCGAAGGCTATCGGCGTCAGTCGTACGCAGATCCAACCCGTGTACGAGCAAGAACTCGCTTGCCCGACCTGATCGAGCGACTACCTCAACGATGTGGCGCAGTGTGAGTTCGAGCCGACGGTGCCGCCGGTATGTCTCGGTCCGGAGGCAGATACCCACATCGAGGCTGGCTCGATCAGCCGCCTCTCTAATCCTCTCCACGCGAGATGAGAACTGCGGTGCTGAGACCGTCGAGAAGGCCGTTCCCGAGAAGCTATTTCGGCGTGGGTGAACGGAGTCATCCACGACCACCATCGCCTCTGGACCCAATGCCGTCAGCAGGTCTGTCAATCCACTAGCCGTGATTCCTTCCGAGTTGCCCAGATCGATTGAGAGTGGCTTTGCTGTGGCTCGCCGAACACTAGCGATACATCTGAGCCAGTCGTCAACGCCCAATAGATCATCATCCGCTATCCCGAGCGAGCTTGAGAGTTCAAAGCTAGATAGCCACACACCATGAACGGCGGGCGATTCCTCAACCGTCCGAGCGGCGATCGCATCGCATGCCCCTACTACTAACTCCACCCATTCGATCCCAGCTTGGCTTCCATCTCTGGGAGGACCTCCGCTAGGCCGCCACGATTGGCCCTCAAACCCTCGACGATATCGGTCAGCTGAAGTGCTCGATCGTAGACCCGAGCATCGTTAACCTTGTAATAGGCGGCCAAGGGTCCCGCCGGATTGATCCAGCAGTAATAGCCGACGTACAGCATCTTGAACAGCGAGCCAACCTCACTTGTTAGAGGGCCGTCGATCGAAGGGAAGAGATCGGTCAGATTTGTAAGCAATGGGCGAACTGAGGTCGCGCCTCCGAAACTCTCGGAAGCTGCGAAGTGGATCTCGCGGACCTGCATCGCTAATGAGGCCCCTAGGCAGAGGAGACAAGGCTCAATCGTGGTGTAGACCGCTGCCGGAACGTGTTGGGTTATCGTCGGGATCTGAGCGTAGGCGTTTACATCGGCGTGAGCGATGCGAGTATCGGCTAGCTCGCGTGGAGGAGTGCTATCCGACCTGACCCGGTTATGGGCCAGAGCGACAACCGCACCGTGATCGTCCAAGACCACCGCACCGACTGGACAACAGTCGTCCACGAACGCCTGCCACGCCTGATCAAAGGCCAGCTGCCAAGGTTCGCCTAGGGCGTTCCAGTTGTCCGTCAGCCGCGCCACAGCGAGAGTGTACCCGTGCTGGAGCTGACTAGGGAGTGAGATTCCTCGAGCCGTGATGGCGCATCGTTCGACCTCGGCCACTCGGGCTGGAACTGGCGCGCTCCAGAATGTGGCGCGCCAATCTTGATTCTGGAGATTCGTGGCGCACCGCACGGTCAGTTGCTCCGAAACCTCGGCCCAGATGGGGCAGCATCAGGCAGGCGCTACCCGCGTGGAGGCTGCGATGGACCGCTTCGCCGACGTGTCCGCGCACTGGCCACGGCACGGGTCCACGGCCCCCTCCGGCAGGGCATACAGGTACCGGCGGAACACCCCGAGCATGGGTCCCGCAGTCAAGACGGGCATCGGCTGAGGGTCACGGATTCAGATGGGCGGACTTGCAGAAGGCTCCGAGCCCAGTCGTCGAGTTGGCGTGACCTTAGCGTGACCTTATAGGGCGGGATTGGGGGCAACGGGCAGGTACGCGATGGCACCGGACATTGCCTCTGACCTGCTGATTCTCGAATCACCGCAGGTGGGACGGCTGGCCTCGGTGAGCTTCCCAAGCTGAGAACGCGAGTTCGATTCTCGTCACCCGCTCCACTCTCGAGGACCGCTCCGGTGACGTCCGGGCCGAGCGGACCAGCCCGTGTGATTTCTGCGTGCAGAACGCCGTGGTTTCCGGCCGGATCTGCACGCAGAATCGGTCATGCGGTGGAGGTGGCGGCGCGGTGGGCGCGGCGGGTGCGCCAGACCGGGATGATGCGCCAGAGGCGGCCGACGCAGATGGTGCCGGCGATCCACAGGACGTAGGCCAGCGGGGTCCAGGCGCCGCCGAGGTGGTCGCCGACGCCGTCGCGCATGGTGACGGTCACGGTGTCCTGCAGGTAGGCGATGCCCCGCCAGGTGAAGGTGCCGGTCGCGTGGGCGTCGGCCGCCATGATCCCCTTCGTGAAGGCTTGGGCGGCCTCGTTCAGCAGGGCGGTGAAAAGGAGTTGCGTGGTGAGGAGGAACACCGCGGCGGCGGTCCACGACGGGCGAGGACCCGATCCGAACTCGCCCTCCAGGTAGCCGGCCGCGAGCTGGCGGCGGTCGCCGAGCCGTTGGAGGGCGGCGGTCGTCCCGACATCCCCGGCCGCGGTCAGGAGGTTCTCACGCACCTCCCGCCGGTCAGCGATCCGGGTGGCGCGGGGCAGGTCGTAGAGGCGCTGGTCGAGCTGCCAGACCACCCGCTCGATGCGGAGGCGATCGATGGTCGAGACGGAGTGGGGCATCTCACCTTCCCTTCGTGGGAGCGGTGGGGACGGGGCGGGTGAGGACACCCGTGACGATCTCGGTGAGGGCCAGCCACGTCGCGGTCGCCGCTTCGAGGGCGGCGTAGCCGGCGGGCGAGGGGCGGTAGTACTTGCGGGCCGGACCGGCGGTGGACGGCACGAGGCGGGACTCGATGCGGCCCTCGCGCTCCAGCCGGGCCAGCGCCGGGTAGACGGTGCCCTCGAGCACGTCGACCAGTCCCGCGGCGTGCACCCGTTGGACGAGCTCGTAGCCGTAGGACTCCTGCTCGGCGAGGAGGTGCAGGAGCAACGGCGAGAGGACGCCTTTCAGGAGTTGGGGGTCGTGCGCCGCGGTCACGGAGTGAGAGTATGCCTACTACCTGTCTATGTCTAGTAGTAGCTCGACCGAGCCGAGAATCGCCAGCCCGCGGCCGTGGCCGAGGGATACGGTCCGCGGATGCGCATGATGCCCCGCTACGACGGGCCACCGCTGATGCACCTGGCGGGTCCGATCGGTGATCCATCCGTTCCGCTGATGCGGCAGCGCCGGCGCCTGGGCGGGCTGCTCAGTGGCCTCGACGACGAGCAGTGGGCGGCACCCAGTCGGTGCGACGGCTGGTCGGTCCGCGACGTCGTGTCCCACCTCGTCACGGTCGACCAGTTCTGGGTGCTGGCCGCCACGGAGGGGCTGGCCGGTCGGCCCACGCGGTACCTGGCCGACTTCGATCCGGTGGCCACGCCGGCGCAGCTGGTCGAGGGGACGCGGGACGTGCCACCCGCCGAGGTGCTGGCGGGCTATCTGGATGGCATCGAGGTGTTCGGTTCCGTGGTCGCCGACCTCGACGAGGAGCGGTGGTCCATGCCGTGCGAGGCGCCGCCGGGACACCTGCCGCTGCACCTGCTGGTCCACCACGCGCTCTGGGACGCGTGGATCCACGAGCGCGACATCGCCGTTCCCCTCGGGATCAGCACCGACGAGGAGCCCGACGAGCTGCTCGGCAGCCTCCGCTATGTGGCCGCGCTCGGCCTGGCCCTCCTGGCCTGCGCCGGGTCGGAGCGGGTCGGCACGTTGGTGGTCGAAGGGACCGACCCGGCGCTCAGGGTGGTGGTCGACGCGGGCCCCACCGTCGTGATCGACGGCCCGCCCGATGGCGACGACCAACCGGCCGGTCTCCTCCACCTGCGGGGCTCGACCGTCGACCTGATCGAGGGCCTCAGCTACCGGGCCCCCTTGCCCCAGCCGGTCGCCGAGTCCGACCGCTGGCTGCTCGGTGGGCTGGGGGAGGCGTTCGGCCAGGCATAGGACCGCCGGCCTCAGGCCAGGGCGGCCCGACGGGCTGCGAGGAAGGCCTGCTCGGCCGGGTTGGAGGTCAGGGCCGCGGCAGAGGCGTACGCCGCGGCCGCCTCCGTGGGACGGCCGAGCTGCGCCAGCAGGGCCGCCCGGGTCGCGTGGAACGGGTGGTACCCCGGCAGCTCCAGCGCCTCGACCAGCGCCAAGGCCGGGCCGGGTCCGTCGACCTCGGCGACCGCGATGGCCCGGTTGAGGGCCACGACGGGCGTCGGCGCGAACCGCAGGAGCTGGTCGTACAGCGCCACGATCTGGCGCCAGTCGGTGTCGGCCGCGGTGGCCGCATCGCTGTGCACCGCGTTGATGGCGGCCTGGATCTGGTACGGCCCCGGCATGTCCTTGCGGAGGCAGGCCCGGACCAGGGCCTGGCCCTCGGCGATCAGCGCGTGGTCCCAGCGCGACCGGTCCTGGTCGGGGAGCAGCACGAGCGAGCCGTCGGGCGCGGTGCGGGCGACCCGGCGCGACTCGGAGAGCAGCAGGAGGGCGAGTAGGCCGATCACCTCGGCCTCGTCGGGCATGAGCTCGGCCAGCAGGCGGGCCAGGCGGATGGCCTCGGCGCAGAGGCCCTCCCGCACGAGGCCGGCGCCGCTCGTAGCCGTGTGACCTTCGTTGAAGATCAGGTAGACGACGGCCAGCACGGGACGCAGCCGGTCGGGGAGCTCAGGACCCTCGGGGACCCGGTACGGGATGTGGTTCGCGCTGATCTTCCGCTTGGCTCGCACCAACCGCTGGGCCATCGTCGGCTCCGGCACCAGGAAGGCCCGGGCGATCTCGCCGGTCTCCAGGCCGCCGAGCAACCGGAGCGTGAGCGCCACCTGGGCGGTTGGCGCCAGCGCGGGGTGGCAGCAGGTGAAGATGAGGCGCAGCCGGTCGTCGCTCACCGGGCCCGCCGGCTCGAACGCCTCGTCCCGCTCGTGGAGGAGGGCGGCCTGGGCCTGGCGGTCGTGGCGTGACCCCTCCCGCCGGAGGCGGTCGATGGCCCGGTGGCGGGCGGTCGTGGTGATCCACCCGCCGGGGTTCGGGGGGAGGCCGGTCGACGGCCACCTCTCGGCGGCGACGACGAACGCTTCCTGGACCGCCTCCTCGGCGACGTCGATGTCACCGAAGAGGCGGACCAGCGTGGCCACCGAACGACCGGACTCCTGCCGGAAGACACGGGCGATCTCGTCGATGTCGGCCGCGGGCACGGGCCGCTAGGCCTCGGGGACGTCCTGGAACGGACGGACCTCGACCGGACCGCCGCAGGCCCGGGACCCCGCCTCCGCCAGCGCGAGGGCCGCGTCGAGATCGGCGACGTCGATGATCCAGAAGCCGCCGAGCTGCTCCTTGCTCTCGGCGAACGGGCCGTCGGTGGTGACCGCCTCACCGTCGGCGATGCGCACGACGGTCGCGGTGTCGGCCGGGTGGAGGCCGCCGGCGAACACCCACGCGCCGGACGCCTGCAGATCGGCGTTGAACACGTCGACCGCCTTGAACATCCGTTGCATCTCGTCCTCGGACGGAGCCGGGGCGTCGTCGACGTTGTGGACGGAAAGCAGGTACTGGGTCATCGGAATGCTCCTCTCGGGGACCGGCGTGGTTGCCGGCCCTTCGTCATGACTACGAACGGCGACCACCCGATTCGACACATCCGCCGAGAAATCCTCGCAGGCCCGCCGAGGGCGGTCGTCAGCGATCGATGGAGCGCTGGTAGGCCCGCACCGCCAGCGGGGCGGCCACCACCACCACGCCGACGATCCAGATCCAGGTGTACGCGACCGGGTGGGCGATCGACCACGGGTCGCCGGGCTTCACGGGGGTGTTGGGGTTGCCGAACAGCACCCGCAACCCGTCGGAGAGGGACGTGACCGGGTTCCACTCGGCCACCACCTTGAGCGGCCCCGGCATCGTGGTGATCGGGACGAACGTGCTGGCCACGAACGTCAGCGGGAACAGCGCGACGAAGGCCAGGCCCTGCACCCCCTCGGGGGTGGCCACCAGGCTCCCGAGCAGCACCCCGATCCAGATCATGGCGAACGCGAACCCGATCATCAGGCCGTAGGCCGCCACCGTGTGGAGCAGGTTGCCGCGGATCCGCCACCCGATCACGTAGCCGGTGACCGACATGATGACGATGGGCAGCATGGCCTTGATGAGGTTGGCCACGGCGTGGCCGCCGAGCACCGCGCCCTTGGCGATGGGCAGCGACCGGAAGCGGTCGACCGCCTGGTTCTTGCGGTCGTTGGCGATGCTGAGGGCCACGCCGAACGCGGTGAACATGAGGGTCTGGGCGATGATCCCGCCCATCAGGAACTCCCGGTAGCTGCCCCCGCCGGGCACACGGATCGCCCCGCCGAACACGTAGGCGAACATCACGACGAACATGATCGGCTGGATGGTGGCGTCGGTCAGCTGCTCGGGTTGGCGGCGCATGTGCAGCAGGCCGCGGCGGGCGATCACCCACACGTCGTGGAACAGGCCACGCGACGGGTGGACCTCGCCGCCCAGGGCGTCGGGCTCGATGGGGCCGATGGTGGCATCGGTGGCGGTCGGGGCGGTCATCGCGCCTCCTCCTTCTTCGTCTTCTGCTTCGGGTCGGTGGGTTCGTCGGCCTCGATGGCCGAGCCGGTGAGCGTGAGGAACACCTCGTCGAGGGTCGGCTGGCGCAGGCTGAGGTCCTCGATGTCGAGCCCGCACTCGGCCAGGGCGTTGGCCACAGCCGCGAGGCCGGCCACGCCCCCTTCGGTCGGGGCGGTGGCCGACCGGTCGGAGCGCACGACGATCGGATCGTGCCCGGTGACCTTGCCGACGATGGCGGCCACCGCGTCGAGGTCGGCCTCGTCGTGGACCGTCACCCCGATGTTGTCGCCCCCCACCTGACGTTTGAGGCTGCGGGCGTCGCCGCGGGCGATGATCGAGCCGTGGTCGACCACCAGGATGTCGTCGGCCAGGCGATCGGCCTCCTCGAGGTACTGCGTGGTGAGCAGGATGGTCACCCCGAAGCCGACGAGGGTCTCGAGCACCGCCCACAGCTCGTTGCGGGCCCGGGGGTCGAGGCCCGTGGTCGGTTCGTCGAGGAACAGCACCTCGGGCCGGGCCACGAGGGTCGCCGCGAGGTCGAGCCGGCGGCGCATGCCCCCCGAGTAGGCGGAGACCAGCTTCGAACCGGCATCGGCGAGCGTGAACTGCTCGAGCAGCTCGGTGGCCCGGCTCTTGGCCTCCCGCCGGGCCAGCTGGTGCAGCTCGCCGATCATGGTGAGGTTCTCGTGCCCGGTCAACAACGGGTCGACCGTCGCGTCCTGGGCGGCCAGGCCGATCCGCCGACGGACCTCGGTCGGCTGCGTCGCCACGTCGTACCCGGCCACCGTCGCGGTGCCGGCCGTCGCATCGGCCAGCGTGGACAGGATGCGCACCGCAGTGGTCTTGCCCGCGCCGTTCGGGCCGAGCACGGCGGTGACCGACCCCTTGGGCACCGCGAGGTCGATGCCGCCCAGCGCAACCTTCTCGCCGTAGCGCTTCACGAGGCCGCGAGCCTCGATTGCGGGGCCTTCGATGGCTGGCGGGGAGGTCATTGGTGCTCCGGGGTTCGAGGGAAGGGCGGGGCCGGCCGCGGTCGGGAGCCCAACCGATCCATGGTCGCGGAACCGGTGGCCGAATAGAGCACGAGATTCACCGCGTCGAGTGGAGACGGCGCCCCTCTCCCGAAGTCATCGGTCCAGGCTCGGTACCGGTGCACCGTGACCGGTCGACGGCGCCCTAGTCGTCGAGGTGGGCGGGGAGGCCGAACGCGGCGAAGAGGCTGGTGTCGAGGAAGTTCTGGTGGGCGACGATCTTGCCGTCGGCGATCTCCAGCACCTGGATCGCCCAGGGCGCCCGCCCCCCGGCCGGGTCGGGCTTGTACGAGCCGAACGCCACCGTGCCGTTGGCCGAGGTGGCGATCAGGCGCGAGTCCTTGCACCCGATGCCCTGGCCCAGGAACCACCGGCCGAGCTCCTGCGCGCCCTGCAGCCACATGGCGAACGGCGGCATCGACATCACGGCATCGTCGTGGAGCAGCGTGATGAGCATCGGCACGTCGTAGCGCTCGAACGCGTCGACGTAGCTGGCCACCAGGGCCTCGACCTCGTCGTCGAGCACGATCGCGCTGGTGGTCGCGGCGTCGAGGTCGCGGTCGGCCAACGTCGCCCGCGCCCGCTGGAGCGCGCTGTTGACCGAGGCGACCGTGGAGTCGAGCAGCTCGGCCACCTCGGTGGCCTGGAAGCGGAGCACCTCGCGCAGGATCAGCACCGCCCGCTGCCGGGGCGGAAGGTGTTGCAGTGCGGTCACGAACGCCAACCGGATGCCTTCACGGGCCTCGGCCACGGCCGCCGGATCACCGTGGTCGGGCACGATGCGAGCGTCGGGCATCGGCTCGACCCACGGGTGCTCGGGACGCATCGCGCCGATCGGGGTCTCGGGACTCGACGACGGGCCCATGTCGACCGGCCAGGCCCGCCGTTGGCGGCCCCGCATCATGTCGAGGCAGACGTTGGTGGCGATGCGGTAGAGCCACGACCGCAGGCTCGACCGGCCCTCGAACCGGTCGAGGGCCTTCCAGGCCCGGACCATCGTCTCCTGCACGGCGTCTTCCGACTCGAACACCGACCCGAGCATCCGGTAGCAGTACCCGGTCAGTTCCCGGCGAAAGGGCTCGAGGTCCTCCGGGCGGGGGACGCCGTCGGTCAGGGCTTCGGTTCGGATGGCCACCGCGCCAACCCTACGGCCGTTCCGCGCTCCGTGTCCCGGGACCGGCCTGGGAGGCCTCGGAGGGCTCGAGAGCTCGACGGCGCGGCGGATCAGACCGGACGGAGGGGGACGTGGGGCTCGGGGGGCGCCGCGATCCCGATCGGGTCACGAGGGGCCACCACGCCGCCGGCCACCACGATCGCCATGACCCCGGCCTTGCGCACCAGGCCGCCATCGGCGTCACGATCGAGCACCGCACGCTGGAGTCCGGGTTGGACGCCCTCGAGCTGGGTGCAGGGGTTGCGCAGCCCGGTGATCTCGACCACCGCCTCCGCCCCGAGCCGCAGGAGCGTGCCCGTCGGCAAGCCGAGGAGATCGACTCCCCGGGTGGTGATGTTCTCACCCATCCGCCCGGGCTCGACCGAGAACCCGGCGTTCGCCAGATCGTCGAGCAGCTCGCCGTGCACGAGGTGCACCTGGCGCGCGTTCGGCTGCGACGCATCACGGGCCACCCGGGAGCGGTGCTGCACGGTCACGCCGAGGTGGGCGTCGCCCTCGACCCCGAGGCCGGCGAGCAGCCGGATCTCGGCGCGCGTGGCCTTGGCCATCGTGTGGGTGGCGCTGCGGTGGACGGCCTCGACCCAGGGCGGCTCGGTCACCGGTCATGCCTAGGCCCGGACGGGGGTGGCGTCCAAGCCGGTTTCGGGCCGCCAGGTTGGCGATCGGGGTCGCCGTGGGTAGGATCAAGATACCCCCTAGGGGTATTGCTGATCGCAGGAGGAGCTCCGATGGTCCAGCGCACCTACATCGTGGACGGCATGACCTGCAGCCACTGCGTGGCCGCCGTCTCGGCCGAGGTGGGCGCGGTGGCCGGCGTGGCGTCGGTGGCCGTCGACCTCGGCACCAAGCGGGTGGTCGTCACCGGCCCCTCGTTCGACGACGCGTCGGTCCGGGCCGCCGTCGACGAAGCGGGCTACGACGCCGTGTCGGCCGAGCCGGAGCCATGACGGCCACGGCGAACCCGACGGGCTCCACCCGGCTCGACCTGCCCATCACCGGCATGACCTGCGCGTCGTGCGCGGCCCGGATCGAGAAGCGGCTCAACCGGCTCGACGGGGTCGATGCGTCGGTCAACTACGCGACCGAGCGGGCGAGCATCGCGTTCGATCCCCACCTCGTGCAGCCCGACGAGCTGGTGGCGGCAGTCGAGGCGATCGGGTACGGGGCCACGCTTTCGACCGCCGGCGCGCCCTCCACCGCGAGCGAGCCGGACCGGGCACTCGCCGACCTGCGCCAGCGGTTGCTCGGGTCGGCGGCGTTGGCGCTGCCCGTCGTGCTGATGGCCATGGTCCCGGCGTTCCAGTTCCGCAACTGGCAGTGGCTCTCCCTCACCCTCGCCGCCCCCGTCGTGGTCTGGGGGGCGTGGCCGTTCCACCGAGCCGCGGCCCTGAACCTCCGTCACCGGGCCACCACGATGGACACGCTCATCTCGGTCGGCACGCTCGCGGCGTTCGGTTGGTCGCTCTACGCCCTGTTCGTCGGCCACGCCGGGATGACGGGGATGAAGATGCCGTTCTCGCTGCGGGTCACCCGCTCCGACGGCGCCGACCAGATCTACTTCGAGGTGGCGTCGGCGGTCACGGTGTTCGTCCTCGGCGGCCGGTACTTCGAGGCGCGGGCGAAGCACCGGGCCGGGGCGGCGCTCGAGGCGCTCCTGTCGCTCGGCGCGAAGGACGTGGCGGTGCTCGACGGCGACGGTCCGGCCGAGCGTCGCGTGCCGATCACCGAGCTGGCGGTCGGCACGCGGTTCGTCGTCCGGCCGGGGGAGAAGGTCGCCACCGATGGCACGGTCGAACAGGGCACCTCGGCGGTCGACACGTCGCTGCTGACCGGCGAGAGCGTGCCCATGGAGGTCGGCCCCGGCGATCCGGTGGTCGGCGCCACGGTCAACGTCGGGGGCCGGTTGGTCGTGCGGGCAACCCGCGTCGGCGCCGACACCGCCCTGGCCCAGATGGCCCGGCTCGTCGACGAGGCGCAGAGCGGCAAGGCACCGGTGCAGCGGCTGGCCGACCGGGTGTCGGCGGTCTTCGTGCCGATCGTCATCGGGCTGTCCGTCGCGACGCTCGCCGGGTGGCTGCTCACCGGCCACGGTGCGGCCGAGGCGTTCACCGCCGCGGTCGCCGTGCTGATCATCGCCTGCCCGTGCGCCCTCGGCCTGGCCACGCCGACCGCGCTGCTCGTCGGCACGGGCCGTGGCGCCCAGATCGGCGTCCTCATCAAGGGCCCCGAGGTGCTGGAGTCGACCCGCCGGATCGACACGGTCGTGCTCGACAAGACCGGCACCGTGACGACCGGCCTGATGACCGTCACCGGGATCCACGTCGCCCAGGGCGTGTCCGAGGCCGACGCGCTCCACCTCGTCGGTTCGCTCGAAGCGGCGTCGGAGCACCCGATCGCGCGGGCCATCGCCGCCCGGTCCGCGGCCGATGGAGCGCTCGCGCCGGTCGAGTCGTTCACGAACCGGTCCGGGCTGGGCGTGACCGGTGTGGTCGACGGCCACGCGGTCGTCGCCGGCCGGCCGCAGCTGCTCGCCGACTTCAGCCTGCCGCTCCCCCCCGAGCTCGCCGAAGCCCGGGACGCCGCCGAGGCCGCCGGTTCGACCGTGGTGATCGCGGGGTGGGACGGCGCCGCGACCGCGGCGTTCGTGGTGGCCGACACGCCGAAGCCGACGAGCGCCGCGGCCATCGCCGAGCTCGTGGCCCTCGGGTTGCGGCCCGTCCTGCTGACCGGCGACAACGCGACCACGGCCCGGTCCATCGCCGACCTCGTGGGCATCGACGAGGTGATCGCCGAGGTGCTCCCGGCCGACAAGGTGGCGGTCGTCCGCCGGCTCCAGGCCGAGGGCCGGGTGGTGGCCATGGTGGGCGACGGGGTGAACGACGCGGCCGCGCTGGCCCAGGCCGACCTCGGGCTGGCCATGGGCACCGGCACCGACGTGGCGATCGAGGCGTCGGACCTGACGCTCGTGCGGGGCGACCTCCGCTCCGCGGGCGACGCGATCCGCCTGTCTCGCCGGACGCTCGCGACGATCAAGGGCAACCTGTTCTGGGCGTTCGCCTACAACATCGCCGCGTTGCCCCTCGCCGCGCTCGGGTTCCTCAACCCGATGCTGGCCGGCGGGGCCATGGCCTGCTCCAGCGTGTTCGTCGTGTCCAACAGCCTGCGCCTCCGCCGATTCCGCTCCCACGCCGCCTGACGTCCGACCCGATCAGGACTCCACGCGGCATCGGCCGGGCGGGGAGACTGCGCGGGTGACGACGTCCGTGCCACCGACCGGCCTGCCGGTCGAGGAGTGCGTGGCGGACGTGCGGGACGCGCTCGCCGGCTCGGGCAGCGCCGTGCTGCGGGCCGCGCCCGGCGCGGGCAAGACGACGGTGATGCCGCTCCGGCTGCTCGACGAGCCGTGGCTGGCCGGTCGGCGCATCGTCGTGCTCGAACCCCGGCGCCTGGCCGCCCGGGCCGCCGCCCGCCGCATGGCGTCGCTGCTCGGTGAACCGGTCGGGCGCACGGTCGGCTTCGTCACCCGCGACGAGCGAAACATCGGGCCCGACACGCGGATCGAGGTGGTGACCGAGGGGATCCTCACCCGCCGGCTGCAGCACGACCCGACCCTGCCCGGCGTCGGCCTGGTCGTGTTCGACGAGATCCACGAGCGCAACCTCCAGACCGACCTGGCCCTGGCGCTGACGCTCGACGTCCGGGCCGGCCTGCGCGACGACCTGCGGCTGCTCGCCATGTCGGCCACCGTCGACGTCGCCGGCGTCGCGACGCTGCTGGGCCGGCCCGGTGGCCCGCCGGCACCGGTGGTCGACAGCGCCGGCCGGGAGTTCCCGGTGGACGTGCGCTGGATGCCGCCACCACCGCGCACCCGGACCGCCGAGGCGGTGACCCAGGCCGTACGACGCGCCCTCCGGGACGAAGCGGGCGACGTGCTGGTGTTCCTCCCAGGGGCGGGCGACATCCGACGGGTGGCCCAGCAGCTGGCGCAGGCCGACCTGGCCGGGGACGTCGACGTCCGGCCGCTGTTCGGCGCGCTGCCCGTCGCGGAGCAGGACGCGGCGCTCGCCGCCTCCCCCGCGGGCCGCCGACGCGTCGTGCTGGCCACCGACATCGCCGAGACGAGCCTGACCGTGGCCGGGGTGCGGGTCGTGGTCGACGGGGGCGAGTCGCGCACACCTCGCTACGACGCCCGCACCGGTTTGACCCGGCTGCACACCGGCCCGATCTCGAAGGCCTCGGCCGACCAGCGGGCGGGGCGAGCCGGACGCACGGCCCCGGGGGTCGCCTACCGGCTCTGGTCCAAGCTCGAGCACGCGGCCCGGCGGCCGTTCGCCGAGCCGGAGATCGCCTCGGTCGACCTCGCCGGGTTCGCCCTCGAGCTGGCCGTGTGGGGTGCCGAGCCCTCGGACCTGGCGTTCCTCGACCCGCCTCCGGCCCGCGCCCTGGCCGAAGGTCGAGCCCTCCTGGCGGAGCTCGGGGCGCTCGACGACGCCGGTCGCCCCACTTCCACCGGACGGGCGATGGCCGACCTGCCGTTGCACCCCCGACTGGCCCGGATGGTCGTCGCGGCCGCTCCCGGTGACGGCTGGACGGCCTGCCTCCTGGCCGCGTTGCTCGAGGAGCGCGACGTCCTGCGGGGGCGGCCCGACGACGTGCCCGTCGACGTGGCCGAACGGGTGCGGCTCCTCGCCGACCGCGGGGCCCGCCACCCCGCGGCCGACGG
>Ga0209023_10001827_pt1 | contig 27716 bp, 21 predicted proteins | sample LakOneMetagenome_FD_187468 | JGI IMG/M metagenome (GOLD analysis project Ga0209023, IMG submission 187468) | Freshwater and sediment microbial communities from Lake Erie, Canada (SPAdes) (version 2) | ecosystem: Environmental > Aquatic > Freshwater > Lentic | place: Lake Erie, Canada...
TCTCCTTCCTGATCGAAGCGGCCCGCGGCGCCTATGTGCTGCGCCGCAAGCCGCCGGGCGTACTGTTGAAGTCCGCTCACGCCGTCGACCGCGAATTTCGCGTGCAGAAAGCGCTCGCAGGCAGCGACGTGCCGGTCGCCAAAATGTATCTGCTCTGTGAGGACGACAGCGTCATCGGCACGGCCTTCTACATCATGGAGCGGATTGAAGGCCGCATCTTCTGGAAGCCGGACTTACCGGAAGTCTCGCAAGCTGACCGCACGAAAATCTACGACGAGATGAACCGTGCGCTGGCCGCGCTGACCAAGCTCGATCCCGCCGCGATCGGCCTCGCCGATTTCGGCCGTCCCGGCTCCTATTTCGAGCGCCAGTTCAAGCGCTGGACCGACCAGTACCGCGCCTCCGAGACCGAGACGGTCAAGCCGATGGACGACCTCATCGCCTGGCTCTCGGGCAACGTGCCGACAGACGATGGCCGCGTGTCGATCGTCCACGGCGACTATCGTCTCGACAACATGATCTTCCACCCGACCGAACCGCGCCTGCTGGCCGTACTCGACTGGGAGCTCTCGACGCTGGGCCACCCGTTCGCCGATATTTCGTATCAGTGCATGCAATGGCGCACGCACGCCAAAAGCATCTTCTCCGGCCTCGGCGGTCTCGACCGCACGGCGATCGGCGTGCCGACGGAAGAGGAATATGTCGCCACTTTCTGCAAGCGCGCAGGCCTCGACGGCATCCCGAACTGGAACTTCTACATCGCGTTCAATTTCTTCCGTCTGGCCGCCATCATCCAGGGCGTGATGAAGCGCGCGCTCGACGGCAACGGGTCAAACCCGGAGCGCGGTCTGGCCATGGGCGCGATGGTGCCCACGTTGGCGCAGGCGGGGCTGGAGACGGCGCAAAAGGCGTGAGACAACCGCGCCGGACTATCTTGCCGCAGCTTCATAAGCGGGCAGATTTATTTCCGCGTCGATAGCGTCTTCCAGCCTGACGATCAAATAAGCGCGCAAGCGCGCCTTGGCTTTAGTGTGCGAGGCCCGATCGATTTTTTTCAAAGATTCCGCAATGGACTTTGCCGCCGCATCTGCCGCGCCGGGCTCGACCAACTTGTCGTAGAATCCGGCCGTCAGTGCGTCTTCCGGCTCGAACATTTCGCCAAGCGTCACCGTTCGATTGTGCCAAGCGGACTGAAGGCGGCTGCGCGAAAGCTCGATAGCGAAAGACGGAGGGGCGATGCCGATTGCCACTTCGTTCAGCCCGATCCGATGGTCGCCCCGCGCAGAGATCCTGCAATCACAGCACAAGGTGAGAAATGCTCCCATCGGATAAGCGTGGCCCTCGACCGCTGCGATCATCGGGTGCGGGTAGCGCAGAAGCCGGGAGACGAGATCCGCGCCAGCGCGAACCATCTCGAAACTGCGCTGCGGATTGCGGGCGGCGAAGGTTTTCAGGTCGAATCCCGCAGAAAAAACGCCCTCGCGCGACGACCGCAGGATCACGATGGCGCCGTCAGATTCTGCGCGATCGAATGCCGCCCGCAACTCGTTGAGCATCGCCGCCGACATGACGTTTGCCTTCCCGTCGTCCATTGTGATGCTGGCGACGCCGTCGTGCAGGGAATAGGCAAGAAGATCGTTCATTCTTCGCTCCGGGTTGGAATGCGAAGTGAAGTTGACCGGCCGAATTAGACCGCTCAACATAATCTCAATCTGCAGAGCTCAAGGACATTTCGGATGCCAGCAGTCGCCAGACACAGGGTTCCGATCATCGACGCCGCCGTCGCTCTGTTTCGACGCCAGGGCTATGCCCGCACCGGCGTGGCCGAAATCTCGGACGAGAGCGGCGCGCCCAGGGGCTCGCTCTACCATTACTTCCCTGACGGCAAGAGCTCGATCGCGGCCGCAGCAATCGAGGAAGCTTCGGACCGCGTGGCCGCAACGCTTCAGCAACTGGCGGGGGAGACGCGGACAACCCGCGAGTTGGTCAACGCCTATGCCAAACTCCTCGGCGGCTGGATGCGCGACTCAGGGTTCCGCGACGGCTGCCCCATCACCAGCGTCCTGCTGACCCTGGCGCCCGGCGATCGCGCCGTAACTGCGGCAGGCCGGCGATCCTACGCGGCCAGAAATCGCGTTCTTCAGGACAAGTTGCAAGCTGACGGACACAGCGCCGACCGCGCGCGACAGCTATCGTCTCTCTGCACATCGGCCTTGCAGGGCGCCCTTATCCAGGCTCGGGTCGAGCGTAGCGTTACGGCAATAGAAGCGACCGCCGCCGAACTCGCACAAATGCTTGCCCTACTTCAGTCGGCTGGTGCACGGGCGGGGCAACCATCGAAAGCCTGAGCCCCCGCCGACCTTGTTTTCGCCGCACGGGGGTCTATGTTGCACCGCATAACATCGGCGCCGCAGCGGTGAATCGTCGCTTGCGCGCCATCAGGGCGTAGAGGCCGTCTGCGGTCGGGCCCGTTCAGATCAGGCGACAGCTCGACGCATGAAACGCGCATCCATCATCATTCTCGCTCTCGTCATCCTGCTCGGCGCAGCTGGCGGCCTCGCCTATTTCCAGACGGTCACCAAGCCCGCGATGATCAAGGGCTTCATCCAGAAGGCCGGCCAGCCGACGAGCTCAGTCGCCGCCGCTGCCGCCAAGTCGGAGACCTGGACCCCGACGCTCACCGCCATCGGCTCGCTGCGCGCGACGCAAGGCGTCGAGATCGCCCCGCAGGTCGGCGGCGTGGTGCGCGCCATCCGCTTCGAATCCTCGCAGGACGTGAAGAAGGGGACGCCGCTGGTCGAGATCGACGATTCGACCGAGCAGGCCGACCTCAAGGCCAATCAGGCCGCGTTGGTGAACACGCAGACCACGCTCGAGCGCCAGTCGAAGCTCGTTTCCGGCGGCAATACGACGCAGGCGAGCCTCGACCAGGCGACCGCCGCGCGCGACCAGGCCGCCGCCGCCGTCGAGCGCACCAAGGCGATCATCGCCCAGAAGCGCATCGTCGCGCCCTTCGACGGGCGCCTCGGCATCCGCCGTATCGACATCGGGCAGTATGTCTCGCCCGGCACGCCGATGGTGACGCTGCAACAGCTCGATCCGATCTACGTCGACTTCCAGTCGCCGGAGCAGAATTTCGCGCAGCTCGCCGTCGGCCAGATCATCAACCTCACGGTCGACGCCTTCGCCGGCCGCACCTTCAAGGGCAAGATCAAGTTCCTCGACGCGCGCATCTCCACCGACACCCGCAACTTCCTCGTGCGTGGCGAGATCGAGAACGACGACAAGAAACTCCTGCCCGGCATGTTCGCGAATGTCTCGGTTTCAGCCGGCGCGCCGCGCCAGGTCGTCACCCTGCCGCGCACGGCCATCGTCTATTCGCTCTACGGCGACAGCGTCTACGTTCTGAAGACGCCCGCGCCCAAGGCGGGCGAAGCACAGGCCGCGACGCCACAGACAGCGAGTTCGCCGCAGGGCGACCAGCTCTACGAGGTCGAACGCCGTTTCGTGCGCGTCGGCGAGACGCAGGGCGACCGGATCGAGATGGTCGAGGGTGTGAAGGCCGGCGAGACGGTCGTGACGGAAGGACAGGTCAAGCTCTTCCCCGGCATGCGCGTGCGCATCGATCCGAAGGCCGGTCTTGCGCCCATGAACCCCATGCCGAAGCTCTGAGGCCGACAGCGTGGGCTCCTTCACAGACCTCTTCATCCGCCGCCCGGTTCTGGCGACCGTCGTCAGCCTGCTGATCTTGCTCGTCGGCGCGCAGGCGGGCTTCAAGCTGCAGATCCGGCAATATCCGGAACTCTCGCAGACCACGATCACCATCACGACCGTCTATCCGGGCGCCAATGCCGATCTGATCAAGGGCTTCATCACCACGCCGATCGAACAGGCGGTGGCGAGCACCGAAGGCATCGACACGCTCGTCGCCAATTCGCAGCAGAACGTCTCGACCATCACGCTCAACATGCGGCTGAACGCCAGCCCGGATCGCGCGGTCTCCGACGTTCTGTCGAAAATCCAGCAGGTGAAGAGCCAGCTGCCGCGCGAGGCGCAGGACCCTGTCGTCGTCAAGAAGACCGGCCAGGGCTATGCGCTGCTCTACATGTCCTTCAATTCGGACGTGCTGACCTCGTCGCAGATCACCGACTACATCACACGCGTCGTGCAACCGAAGCTGCAGACGCTCGACGGCGTCGCCGAGGCGCAGATTCTCGGCGGCCAGACCTTCGCCATGCGCATCTGGCTCGATCCGACCAAGATGGCTTCGCGCGGCGTGACGGCGGGCGACATCCGCTTAGCGCTCGCCGCCAACAACTTCACCTCCGCCGCCGGCCAGATCAAATCGGATTATACGCAGACCTCCATCAACGCGCTGACGTCGCTCGACAGCGCCAAGGCTTTCGCGCAACTGGTCGTCGCCGCGCGCGGCGACGCGCTGGTGCGGCTGGGCGATGTTTCACGGGTCGAACTCGGTCCCGAAAGCGCGGACGCATCCTCCGTGTTCGACGGGTTGAAGGCCGTGTTCATCGGCATCTACGCGACGCCCACCGCCAATCCGCTGAACGTGATCGACGCCGTGCGCAAGGCCTTCCCCAGCGTGCAGGCCGAACTGCCGGCCGGCATCCAGGCGGCCATCGCCTATGATGCGACGGAATTCATTCGCGCCTCGATCTGGGAAGTCGCCAAGACGCTGGGCGAAGCCGCCATCATCGTCGTGATCGTCATCTTCCTGTTCCTCGGGAATTTCCGCTCCACCATCATTCCCATCGTCACCATTCCGCTGTCGCTGATCGGCGTGATGATGTTCCTGCTGGCGATGGGCTATTCGATCAACCTTCTCACTTTGCTCGCCTTCGTGCTCGCGATCGGCCTCGTGGTCGACGACGCGATCGTCGTCGTCGAAAACATCTGGCGCCATATCGAGGACGGCATGACGCCGACGGAGGCCTCGCTCGTCGGCGCGCGCGAGATCGCCGGCCCCGTCATCTCCATGACGATCACGCTCGCCGCCGTCTATGCGCCGATCGGCTTCGTCTCGGGCCTGACCGGCGCGCTGTTCCGGGAATTCGCCTTCACCCTTGCGGGCTCGGTCGTCGTCTCCGGCGTCATCGCGCTCACGCTGACGCCCATGATGTGCTCGAAATTGCTGAAGGCGCGTCCGCACGGCGAGAGCGGCGGGTTTGCGGCCTGGCTCGACCGGCTGTTCGAGGGCCTTCGGGTGCGCTACGAGCGCCGCCTGCACAGGACGCTCAATTTCCGCGCGCTCACCGTCGCCATTCTCGTCGGCGTTCTCGCGCTCACCGCCGTCATGTTCGTCACGACGCCGAAGGAGCTCGCGCCCGAGGAAGACCAGGGCATCCTGCTCTCCATCGTCAAGACGCCGCAATCGGGCAATCTCGACTACACGGAAGCTGCGACGCAAAAACTCTGGAACATTGTCGAGAGCATTCCCGAACGCGCGCACCTCTTCGTCATCAACGGCTTTGCCGGTGTCCATCAATCCTTCGCCGGCATCCTGCTGAAGCCATGGGATCAGCGCACGCGCACCCAGAAACAGATCATGCAGAACGAGCTGCAGGCCAAGCTCGCCACGATCTCGAACGCCTCCGTCTTCGCCTTCTCGCCGCCGCCGCTGCCGGGCTCGACCGGCGGCCCGCCGATGCAGTTCGTCATCCGCACGACCGGCGACTACCAGCGCCTTGCGCAGGTGACCGCCGACATGCAGAAGGCGGCGACCGAAAGCGGCATTTTCATCTTCACCGACATCGATCTGAAGTTCGACACGCCGCAGATCGAGTTCAAGATCGACGCCGCCAAGGCCAACCGTCTGGGATGGTCGATGCAGGACATCGGCGGCGCGCTCGCCACTATGCTGGGCGGCAATTACGTCAACCGTTTCAACCTCTATGGCCGCTCCTATCAGGTGATCCCGCAGGCGCCGCGCGACTTCCGCGACGCGCAGGACTGGTTGACGCGCTACCAGTTGCGCACGACGACGGGCGAACTTGCGCCGCTCTCGACGGTGGCCACCATCCAGCGCACCGTGCAGCCGAACGCGCTGACGGAATTCCAGCAATTGAGCTCGGCGACGATTTCCGGCGTGCCCTACCCGGGCCGCACGCTCGGCGAAGCCATCGACTTCCTGACCGCGAAATCGAAGGAAATCTTCCCCGAGGGCTACACCTACGATTTCCAGGGCGACGCGCGGCAATACGTGCAGGAATCGAACGCGCTCACCATCACCTTCATCTTCGCGCTGATCGTGATCTTCCTCGTGCTCGCCGCGCAGTTCGAGAGTTTCCGCGATCCCTTCATCATCCTGATCGCGCTGCCGACCTCCATGTTCGGGGCGCTCCTGCCGCTCAACCTGATGAGCGTGATGGGGCTCGCGAGCCTCAACATCTATTCGCAGATCGGGCTGGTGACGCTCATCGGCCTGATCTCGAAGCACGGCATCCTGATGACGGAATTCGCCAACCGCATGCAGGAAGAGCAGCACATGAACCGCCGTGAGGCGATCGAACACGCAGCCGGCGTCCGCCTGCGGCCGATCCTGATGACGACTGCCGCGATGGTGGTGGGCGTGGTGCCGCTGGTGATGGCGTCCGGCGCAGGCGCACAAAGCCGCATCGCCATTGGCATCGTGATCGCGGCCGGCATGAGCATCGGCACGCTGTTTACCCTGTTCGTGACCCCGGCAATCTATACGTTCATCGCCAAGGACCATTCCCACGACCGCGAGCAGATGGGCCTCGAACCCGCCCAGTCCGCCCCATTGGCGCATAACGCCGCGGAGTGATAGAGAGCGCGACGCTCCTCGAGGCCCCCTCCCCAACCCTCCCCCGCTTTGCGGGAGAGGGAGCAGATTGGTGGCTTTGCGAAGATTCGAGATCACGAATGCTGGCCATCCCCTCTCCCGCGAAGCGGGGGAGGGCAAGGGAGGGGGCCGCGCCGCCACAGGATTCTGACGTTTGAACGCCCCGCTCGCCAAAGCCGATCCCGTCTCTCGCCGCCGCACCTTCGCGATCATTTCGCATCCGGACGCCGGCAAGACTACGCTCACCGAAAAGCTGCTGCTGTTCGGCGGCGCGATCCAGCTTGCCGGCGAAGTGCGCGCCAAGCAGAACCGCCGCCAGACCCGCTCCGACTGGATGGGCATCGAGCGCGAACGCGGCATCTCGGTCGTGACCTCCGTCATGACCTTCGAATACGGCGATTGCGTCTTCAACCTGCTCGACACGCCGGGCCACGAGGACTTCTCGGAAGACACTTACCGCACGCTGACGGCCGTCGATTCCGCCATCATGGTGATCGACGCGGCCAAGGGCATCGAGGCGCGCACGCGCAAACTGTTCGAGGTCTGCCGCCTGCGCGACATCCCCATCGTCACCTTCGTCAACAAGCTCGACCGCGAGGCGCGCGACCCATTCGAGACGCTCGACGAGATCGAGAAGACGCTGGCGCTCGACACGACGCCCCTGACATGGCCGATCGGCTCGGGCCGCGCCTTCTGCGGCACCTACGATCTGCGCCACAATGTCGTCCGCAAGTTCAATGCCGACATCGACGCCGAGCCGATGAAAGTCTCCGGTCCGAATGATCCTCAGATCGCCGCGCTGGCGGGCGAGGCGCTGGCCGAACACACCGCCGGCGAGATCGAGCTCGCCATGGGCGCGTCGAAACCCTTCGACAAGAAGGCCTTCCTCGAAGGCCACATGACGCCGGTGTTCTTCGGCTCGGCGCTGCGCACATTCGGCGTGCGCGATCTCATCGACGCCCTCGCGGAACTCGCGCCGCCGCCACGCGGGCTCGAGACCGCCTCACGCTATGTCGATCCCCGTGAAAACAAGATGACGGGCTTCGTGTTCAAGATCCAGGCGAACATGGATCCCAACCACCGCGACCGCATCGCCTTCCTGCGCGTCACCTCGGGCAAGCTCGCGCGCGGCATGAAGGCCAAGATCATCCGCACCGGCAAGAACATGGCGCTCAACGCGCCGCAATTCTTCTTCGCGCAAGACCGGACCATCGCAGACGAGGCGTTTGCCGGCGACGTCGTCGGCATTCCCAACCACGGCGTGCTGCGCATCGGCGACACGCTGACCGAGGGCGAGGACCTGATCTTCCGGGGCGTACCGAGCTTCGCGCCGGAAATCCTGCGCCGCGTCCGCATCGGCGACGCCATGAAGGCCAAGAAGCTGAAGGAGGCCCTGCAGCAGATGGCCGAGGAAGGCGTCGTGCAGGTCTTCACGCCCAACGACGGCTCCGGCTCGATGGTGGGCGTGGTCGGCGCCCTGCAGCTCGACGTTCTGGCCGAACGTCTGAAGGCCGAATACGGGCTGGAAGTCTCCTTCGAGCAAAGCCGGTTCGAGATCTGCCGCTGGGTCTCGGGCAAGGACAAGGCCGAGATGGAGAAGTTCCTGCGCGCCTATCCGGCCTCGATCGCGGACGACCTCGACGGCGCGCCGGTCTTCATGGCGACCTCGGCCTTCAACCTCCGCTACGAGGAGGAGCGCTGGCCTGACATTGTTTTTTCCGATGTGAAGGATTATCAGGCTTCCAACCCGAAATAAGGCCGCAGGCGGGCGGCCGGGGCGCTTGCGCCCTGATTTCAACGGGCGGGAAATCCTTGATGGCAAAGATTCTTCCGGTGATCATGTGCGGCGGCGCCGGCACACGCGTGTGGCCCGAATCCCGTGATTCGCTGCCGAAACAATTCATTCCCCTCGTGTCCGAGCGCTCGACCTTCCAGATGCTGGTGGAGATGCTGAAGGACCCGCTGTTCGAGAAGCCGATCGTTCTCACCAATGTCGACTACCGCTTTCTCGTGGTCGATCAGCTCTCGGCCATCAATGCCGAGGCCGACATCGTTCTCGAGCCGATGCGTCGTGATTCCGGCCCCGCCGTGGCGGTCGCCGCCGAAATGGCGGCCCGCCGCAGCCCGGACACAGTCGTCGTGGTCTTTGCCGCAGATCACGTCGTGCAGGACCGCCCCAAGCTCATCCAGCATTGCCGCGAGGCGGCAGAGGCCGCAGCCAACGGCTCCATCGTCACGCTCGGCATCCGTCCGACCGGCCCGGCCACCGGTTACGGCTATATCCGCGCAGGCGCCGCCCTCAAGGAAGGCTCCCCGGTCCGCAAGGTCGAGGCCTTCGTCGAAAAGCCCGATCTCGCCACCGCGCAGAAATATGTCGCGGAAGGCTATTTCTGGAACTGCGGCTATTTCGTCTTCCGCGCCGACGTCATGCAGGCCGAGCTCGACAAGTTCGAACCGGCGATGCGCGAGGCGGCGACATCAGCCGTCGAGAAGGCCAAGCCCGATCTCAAGTTCATCGTGCTCGACGCGGACAGTTTCGCCGCCGCGCCGAAGAAGTCGATCGACTATGCCGTGATCGAACGCTCCGACAAGCTCGCCCTCGTCGCCGCCGACATCGGCTGGTCGGACGTCGGCACCTGGGAAGCGGTGTGGGAACTCTCGGACCGCGATTCCGACGGCAACAGCGTGCGCGGCCACGGGGTCGTGCTCGGCGGGCGCAATGTGCATATCCGTTCGGATGAGCATCTGACCGCCGTCGTCGGCGTCGAAGATGTCGTCGTCGTCACCACAGCGGATGCGGTGCTTGTTCTGCATCGCTCCAAGTCGGATCAGGTCAAGGCGCTGGTCGATCACCTCAAGGCGACCAACCGCCGTGAGGCGGCCGAGCACCGCCGCATTTTCCGGCCCTGGGGCTATTACCAGTCGATCGACAATGGCGCGCGCCATCAGGTCAAGCGCATCGTCGTGAAGCCCGGCGATCGCCTTTCGCTACAGAAGCATTTCCATCGCGCCGAGCACTGGATCGTCGTGAAGGGCACAGCCGAAGTCGACCGCGACGGCGAGCGCCATCTCGTGCACGAGAACGAGTCCATCTACCTGCCGATCGGCTGCATTCATCGCCTCGGCAATCCCGGCAAGATCAACCTCGAACTGATCGAGGTGCAGACGGGCTCCTATCTGGGCGAGGACGACATCGTCCGTATCGAAGACGTCTACAACCGCGAATAGCGGGACCGCGAGCGACCGTCATTGCGAGCCCGACAGAAGTCGGCTGTTGCCGACTTCGTCTGAAAGCGAAGCAATCCATCCCGCATTTTGACTCGGGGATGGCTTGCTTTGTCGCTGCGCTCCTCGCAATGACGGGTCTCGTTAAACCGCGTTGCGGTACGCCTTCTTCGAAAAAATCGTCAGCCACAAAATCCGCAGGTCCAGCATCATCGACCAATTGTCGATGTACCAGAGATCGTGCTCGACACGGCTGCGCATCTTGCCTTCCGCCGCGGTGTCGCCGCGCAACCCGTTCACCTGTGCCCAGCCCGTAATGCCGGGCTTCACATTGTGGCGCCGCGCGTAAAAAGCGATCGCCTGCTCGTACATCTGGTCGTGTGCGAGTGCATGCGGCCGGGGACCCACGAGCGACATCTCTCCCGAGAGCACGTTAAAGAGCTGCGGCAGTTCGTCGATGTTCGTGCGCCGCAGGAAGCGGCCTACGCGCGTGATGCGCGGATCGTCCGCCATCGCCTGGGGAATGTGCCTGCCCTCGTCCAGCGTCCGCATCGAGCGGAACTTGAAGATGCGGAACGGTTCCTGATTGAACCCGTAACGCCGCTGCAGGAAGAAGACAGGCCCCGGCGAGTCGAGCCGTATCGCCAACGCGACCAGTCCGAACAGCGGGGCAAGCAGGAAGATGGCCGTGCCGGCCACCGCAATATCGAAGGCGCGCTTCAGCGCGACCTCGCCCGCCGACAGCGGGCGTCGCACAAGATGCAGGCTGGAGACCGCGCCGACGCGCGAAATACGCGCATCGACGAACCGGTCGAGCACACGCTCCGGCCCCAGATGGATCGAGGCGGGCACACGGATGAAGACGTCGATGCAGGCGTCGATCGTATCGCTCTCCGACCACGGCGCCAGGATGAACACATCGTCGGGCCGCAACATGCGCGCAGACGCCGCAGCCAGCGCGAGGTCTTCCTCCAGCGTCTCCTGCCCGCGCAACACGGCGGCCGCCACGACCTGCATACCGCTTTCCCAAGGCTGGTAGCGCGCAGCGAACCCCTCGACATCGGCCTCGTAGCCCACGAGAAACACGCGCTTCAGGGGAATGCCGCCGGTCGAGGCGCTCGCGCGCACCAGCCGCACCACGATCGCGCGCACAGCCAACAGACCGCCAAGACCGAACAGATAGAAGCCGAGGATCGTCGCGCGCGAAAAATCGCCCGTCGTCTTGGTCGCGAAGCCGAACGCCAGCGCGCAAACGAAGACGATGTTCCAGAGCAGGAAGGTCCGCCGTCCGTGGCCGGCCATCTGCAGATAATTTGATAGCGCATATTCGTCGCGCATCATGTTCGCAGTGGCGAACATCAGCGTCACGAACAGGCCGAGGTGGAGAAAACTCTCGACCGGGCCAGCGTCGCCATAGGCCGTCCAGTGGTAGAGTACGCCGGCGGCGAGCGCGCTGGCGATGATGGCCGCGGTATCGGCCAGCGCCGCGAGCAATCCGAAGGACGAGCGCAGCAGCAGCGAATGCGTGCGCGGCAGCCAGTCCGACCAGTCGAGCCGCATCGGCCCGGCGTCCGGAACGGGCGCTGGCCGGATCGGCGGTACAATCGGTTCGTCCCTGGTCCCGCCGCGTCGACGCATCTTACTCGACCCACGCTTGAACGCCGCTGTCCCATTATGGGACTGCGTCAACCCTAAGTTCAATTCAGGGCGAGAACTGCAAGAAAGCCGCCAGAAAGACGCGCGTTCGGAAGCGTTAGCTTTCGTTAACCATGTTCGCTTAATCGTTAATCAATTCTGTTTTCTCGAAGGCGAACGTGCGCGCGCCCTTCCACGGACTTGCCGGCGCGGCCGGCGCACTGGCTTGCGGCATCGCCGCCGCGATCTGGTGCGCCGCCGCCCCGCCGCGCCATGCCGCGAGCGCGCTCGTCGCCGTCGAGGCCGACGCTGCGATCCCCTCCTCCTACGATGAAGCCGCACTGCGCGCGCTCGCCTCCAGCGAGGCGGTGCTGCGCAAGGCGAGCCTCGCGCCGCTGGCCGCGGCGGCCATTGCCCGCGCGGCCCGGCCCGGCGCGACAGACGCATTTCTGGCGCTGCTCAGCGCGCAGATCCATCCCACCGACACGATGAGCCGCGCGGCGGAACTCCTCGCCCATCGCATCGAGACCGAACCCGGCCCGAGCCGCAACAGCCTCCGCATCGTCGTGCGCATGGACGATGATGTCGCCGCCGCCGCGGCGGCAAATGCCGTGGCGCAGGCGATCGTCGAGGGACACAACGAGGCCGCCGCCAGGGTCGACCGGCGCATCGACCAGTCCCGCCGCGAAAAGTTCGTGCGCGCCGAGCGCCGCCGCGACGCGGCGCGCGACCGGCTCGCCGCGCTTCGCGCTACCGACCCGTCGCCAACGGCAACGATCGCGCTTACCGCCAAGGCCGAGCCGGACCCAGCTGCGCGGGCTTACGCGGACGCAAGCCGCGCCGCCGCGGCAGCGGAAGCCCGCCGTGCCGAAGCGGCGCGCATCTACGGACCGCGCCATCCTGAAATGATCCAGATCGAAACCGAAGCCAGGCGCGCCGCCGCTGCGCTTCAGGCGGCGCGCACCAAAGCGGCGGCTGCGCCCGCGCCACGCAGGCAAGCCATCGCCGAGGGCGGTCCCGATCCGCGCATTCAGGAGATTTCCGCGGCGCAGGACGAGGCCGATCTCGCCGAAACCGCATACGAAAAGGAAGCCGCCCGCTATGCCGCGCCCAATCGAGAGGCGCGACTGATCGAACCGGCGAAACTCATCGAGAGCGGCGCGCGCGCGCCGGCCTCGCTCACGGTCGCGCTTTCCGCCCTGCTCGGCTTCGGCCTGTTTGGCGCAGCTCCTGCGCTGGGCGCTAGGACTACGCGCAACGACCGCCACGCAATGCCCGACCGCCCGCACGCGGCGCTGCGCCGTGGCGCGCTCGACGCCGCAGGCGGACGGCGCGTGATCGGCGCGCTCGACATTGCGGCGAGCGAAGATGCACGCCGCGTCCTCGTCTGCGGCGAAAGCCCCGAGGCCATAAATCATTGCCTGCGCGCGCTGGGCCTTGCCGCGCTCGCGCAGGGCTGGCGTCCGCTCGTCATCGACGCAAGTCACGCGCGCGGCGCAACGCGCCGGACTGTTGCGTTCGAGGGCGAAGCCTACGCCATCTCCACTTTGGCGACGCGCGCGGGTGAACTTTCCATAGCTCGCCCATGCCCTGCGTCCCGATCGCACCGAGACGATGCAGCCATCGCCTTTGACCTCGTGATTTTCGGCGTCGATATGCCGCATGACAGGATCGACGTCGCTGTCTGGGTGGGCGTCGCCCAGCCCGACGCGCGCGGCCGTGCTATACTGGCCGCCACGTCGAACGTCGTCTGGATTGCAACGGCCTGACAGCCGAAAAGACGTATGACCTACGTCACCTCCGGACATGACCGCCGGCACTGCCAAAACGATTCCGCAAGCGTTCTCATGGCGATACAGAACGAGTAACGCAGTACCGGCCATGAAAATCTCTCACGCCTTCGACACATTCGAAGCTGCCCTCAAGTCGATGCGCGCCGCGGAAATTGCGGCGCTGTGCGCCCCGGGCGAACAACGCAACCCCGCCGCTGAACACTTGCAGTCGGCGCGCAATGAAGCAGAGGCCGCAGCCATCGCGCTTTGGGCCCTGCCCGCGCGGGGTCCCGCCGACCTCGTCATCAAGGCCCGCGCGCTGCGCTGGCATTGCGCGGACGGTGTCGAGATCGAGACGCCGATGACGCTCGGGCACGGCGAGCCCGCGCCGGGAACACAGGCTTGCGCGCTTGCAGCGCATTATCTGTTGAGAGATTTGCTGGCGCTCGCCGAATAGCGCGCGACACTTAGCGCGCGAAAAACTGCACGACTGGCGAGAGCAACGGCGACAGCCAGCCCGGCGCCTTGCCTGCGAGGTCCGACAGACGGCCGACGTCTTCGTCCGGCAGCGCGCGCGTCAGCCGCACCAGCGCGAAATAGACGGCCCCGCCAGCAAGGATGGCAAGCGCGATGCCCAACGGGCCGGGCATAATATCGACCATGGCGCGCGCCGCTATGGCGCAGCCCGCTGCGGAGCCGATGATACGCGCAACCGACGCATAGGGGCTCGCGCAGTCCAGCGCGCGATGCAGATAGACGAAGCTTGCTGCGACGATCGCGAACTGGATCAGCGAGCGCGCGACGACGGCGCCCATCAGTCCGTAGTCCGGAATGATGAAGACGCCCGCAGCCACGATGGCGATGGCGCCAAGAACGCCCGTACGCACCAGGAAATAATTGCGCTCCGTCGCAAACAGCAGCGCCGAGGACACGGTGGAGACGGCGCCGAACGCCTGCGCCGCGACCAGCACTGCGGCAGCATCCGAGGCTTCGCCGAAATCGACGCCGAACAGCGCCGGCACGAGCGAAGGCGCGATCGCCGCCATGCCGAAGCAGGCAGGAAAAATCAGGAAGGACATGAAGCGCACGGCAGACGCGAAGGCGCGCGTCAGGCCGGCCTTGTCGCCGACGGCGAAGAGTTGCGAGAACAGCGCAAGCAGGCCGCCCGTCATCAGGAGCGGCGCCTGCGTCGCGACCGTCGCAAGAGTGTTGGCGGCGGAATACAGGCCCGCCTCGTGCGCGCCGCGATAGTGATTGAGGAAGGCGAGCTCGGTGCGCGACCAGACGATGGCCGCGATCAACCCTACGCCCCAACTCGACAGCGAAAAGCGCCATGCGCGCTGCTTCAGGTCCGTTTCGATTCTCGCGCCAGGCCGGATATTTGCAATCGTGTAGATGGCGAGCAGCAGGCTGCCGCCGCCGTAACCAACGAGCGCGCCAGTCGGCCCGAGCAGCCACGCCCCGAGCGCCACGCCGCCAAGTTGCACCAGCAGCGAGATGGCGGACAGGCGCGCGGCTTCGTCGAACTGCTGCGCGCCGCGCAGCTGCGAGAGGCCATAATTGCCGATTGCCTGCAACACGAACAGTACGGCAAGAGCTAGCCAGACGGTCGAGGCGACATCGTCGAATGGTAGGATGGGGAAGCGCGCTTCCAGGATGGGCGCAAGCTCCCAGAGGCTGGCGAGCGCCATGCCGCCGAGCGCTGTGGTCAGCAGAATGGCAGGGAAGAAAGCGCGCGCAAAATTGCCGGCGTCTTCATCCAATGCGCGAGCTTCGAGATCGGGCACGAACCGCGCGATCGTGATGGGAAGGCCGAGATCGCAGAGCGTGACCAGCGTGCCGACGATCCAGATGCCGAGCGCGACATTGCCTGCGCCGCCGGGCCCGAGCATGCGCGCCACCACGACGACGCTGAGCAGGCTGCCAAGCGCTGTCGAGGCGCCGGCAATGCTGGAATGCAACGTGTTTCGCGCGAAGCGCGGAAGTGCCATTTTAACGAACCGTTAAGACTGAAGCGCGCCGGACTGGCCGAAATCTGGCGTTCTTGGAGATCATCTCTAACCTGAGACTCCAGCGCCGCGCGAGTCGGAACACAGATCATAATGAACATGACGCAACGGTTCCGATGCATTGCATTTACGATTACGGGCCTCGTTGTTTCCACGCTGTCCGTGCAAGCGCAGGAAGCTGCGCGTCCCAGACCCGCCGCCGGCGTTAACCTCGCAGGCGCGGAATTCGGCACGGCGCCGGGCAAGGCGGAAAAGGATTTTCATTTCCCGTCCGAAAGCGAGTTCGCCTGGGCGAAGAAAAAGGGCTTCACAATCGTGCGCCTGCCTTTCCTGTGGGAGCGGCTGCAGCCGGCGCTGGAAAAGGAACTCGACCCGGACCACCTCGCGCTTCTCGTGACCGCCGCCGATCGCGCCCGCGACAATGGCCTCTCGATCATCCTCGATGTCCATAATTATGGCCGCTGGCGCGGCGATGCGATTGGCGGCGACAAGGTTCCCGACCGCGCCTTCGCCGATCTCTGGCGCAGGCTGGCGCAGAAATTCAGCAAGCAGGCGCATGTCGTCTTCGGCCTGATGAACGAGCCGCACGACATGATGGCGGACGCATGGACGAAGTCCGCGCAGGCCGCCATCGACGCGATCCGCGCGACCGGCGCTTGCAACCTCGTGCTCGTGCCCGGCGTCAACTGGACCGGCGCGCACTCGTGGGCCTCCGAAGGCAAACATGGCGTCAACGCGCAGGCGATGCGCGCGATCCGCGACAAGGGCGCGCATGCCTTCGAGTTCCATCAATATCTCGACGCGGATTCCTCCGGCACATCCGGCCAGTGCCGCAAGAAGGAGGAGGTTGTCGCAGCGTTGTCGGTCGCGACGGCATGGTTGCGCGACAACAAGCGCACAGGTTTTCTCGGCGAGTTCGGCGCCGGCGAGAACGAGCAATGCCGCGACGGGCTCGACGCCATGCTCGATCACATGGCTGTCAACGCGGACGTCTGGACGGGCTGGGCCTATTGGGCCGCCGGCGCCTGGTGGCCGAAGGATTATGCGCTGTCGATCGAACCAAAGGACGGCGAGGACCGGCCTCAGATGAAGGTTCTGGCCAAATGGACGGGCGCCGTCCTGGCGAACGCCTGCCCTGTTCCCAAGTCAAAATCAAAGTCAAAGCCAAAACCGGAGCCGAAGAAAAAATAGGCGTCAGCGCGCGGCGTCTTCGTAGACGCGCATGTAGCGCTCGGCGACGCCCGGCCAGGCGAAGGGTTGCGCAGCGGCAACCAGCCGCGCGCGCATCGCGGCGGGGTCGGCGGCGAGCTGCGCCTGCGCGGCCATGATCGCATCAGCCGCCTTTGCGGGTTGCGCATAGTCGGTGAGCACGACATCCGCCACGCGATCCGCGAAGGATTTGAAGGCGGCGTTGGCCTCTACCACCGGCAACAGCCCGGCGCTCAGCGCCTCGATCAACGAAATGCCGAAGCCTTCGTGCACGCTGGCGCTCACGAACAGACTGCCGCCGGAAATAAGGCGCGCGATCTCGTCGTTGCTGACGCCGACATGCAGCCGGACGCTTGTCTCCAGTCCGCGCGCTGCAATCTCGGCTGCAAGCTTCTCGCGCGTCCAGTCGAATTCGCCGCCGATCAGGTCGAGCGAAAATCCCGCATCGCGCTTGCCCAGCTCCACCATGGCGTCGAGCAGGCGCTCGGGCTTCTTGTTGAACGAAAACCGGCTGATGGCGACGAGGTTCTTCGTGGCCGCGCGGCTCGCGCGATCTGCGAATTTGCCAATGTCGACGCCATTCTCGATCAGGACGAGATTGTCTTTCGCCACCGGCGCAAACATGTCGAAATCGGGCTGGCTGCAGGCCACGATCCGGTCGTAGCCGCGCGCCGCCATGCGCGTCACGCTCGAGAACCAAAGCCGCTTCAGCCGCGCATGGGCATCGGTATGGAAGAACCCGCCATGCGTCGTCGCCACCAGCGGCCGGCGATGCCACGGCCTCGTGAAACTCATGTAGTCGAAAAAGAAATCGATGGCGTGGACATGCACGACATCGGCGTCGCGCACATGGCCGAGCACGGTCGGCGCGAGCGGATAGCGCATCGAGCCACGGTAGGGAAAGCGCAGGACCTCCGCGCCCATCCATTCATCGCGCGCCACCAGCGGCGTATCGGGATCGGTGAAGACGCGGTCGAGCGTCAGCACGCGCACGTCGTGGCCTGCGCGGGTCTGCGCCTCCACCAGCTGGGCGACCACTTCCTCGATCCCGCCGAGGCCCGGCGGAAACTGCCGCGTGACATGAACGATCCGCATATCCGCCGCTGTTCACCCAATCGCAAGTCGAAGCCGGCATTATGCCGCCAACCCCGCAAGAAAGTCTGAACGGCGCCGCCGACCGGACCCGCGAGATCGCCTTTGACCGAAGCCGCCAGCCCTTCCTCTGCCCCGAAACTGTCGTTGCTCTGCTGCACCGTCGGCCGCACCGACAAGCTCGACCGTCTCCTCGCCTCGCTGGCGCGCCAGACCCTCGCCGATTTCGAACTCGTAATCGTCGACCAGAACGAGCCGGGCGTGCTCGATCCCGTTCTTGCGCCCTATGCAGACCGGATAAATCTCCACCACATCCGCTCGGAGCGCGGCCTCTCGCGTGCGAGAAACGTCGGGCTTGCGCAATGCCGGGCCGATATCGTCGCCTTCCCGGACGACGATTGCTGGTATCCCGACACGCTCGCGGAAACGATCGTCTCGCTTTTCGAGGCGGCGCCCGAGGCTGGCGTCTTCACCGGCCGCACGGTCGATGCCGCGGGCGCGGATTCGCTCGGACTGTTTCTGGACCGCGACGCCGAGATCACGAAATCTGGCGTCTGGCTGATCGGCAATTCCAACTCGCTTTTCATCCGTACGTCCATCGCGCGAAAAATCGGCGGCTTCGACGAGACGCTCGGCGTCGGCGCGCCGACCGCGTTCAAGTCAGGCGAGGAAACCGATTTCCTGCTGCGCGCGCTGGCGACCGGCGCGCGCGGTTTCTACCGCCGGGATGTGCTGGTCCATCACGATCAGGCGCCGGTCGGCGGCGCAGGCGGCGTGGCGCGCGCACAGGATTATGCCCGGGGCTTCGGACGCGTCCTGCGGCTTCACGATTATGGCGCGGCCTATGTCGCGATGCGCGTCGCGCGCACGTCGGCGCGGGCGCTGCTGGCGCTGCTCACGGGCGATATCGCGACCGCGCGCTACAAGGCGCTCTGGGCGCTCGGCACGTTCAGGGGCTTTATTGCGCCTCTTCCAGAACGCGGAGCCTGAGCACGGCGATCAGGAAGGCCGCCGTCTCGATCGTATAGCGGCGCAGCAGACGCCCCGGCTCCTGAGCCAGACGAAAAGCCCATTCGAGCTTCGCCTTGCGCATCCAGGCGGGCGCACGCGCCACGCGCTCGGCGGCGAAATCCAGCAGCGCCCCGACGCCGAACATGGTCTTGGCGCCCAGCGCATCGAAATTGCGGGCGATGAACAATTCCTGCGCCGGGTTTCCCAATGCCACGAGAAGGATGTCCGGCCGAGCGGCGGCGACGCCGCGCACGACGTCGTCTTCCTCTTCCGGACGAAAATAGCCGTGGCGAACGCCGACAAGCTCCAGATGCGGGAATCGCTGGATGAACCGGCGTCCGGCCTCTTCGGCGACGCCGGGCGCCGCGCCCAGCAGGTAGACGCGCGCGCCCTTCGGCGCATCCGCGAACAGGGCAGGCACAAAATCCGTACCGTTGAGATTTTCCGGAAAGCCGCGCCGCTCGAGAATGCGGACGGCGATTTCCATCCCGATTCCGTCGTTGACGACACAGAATCGGTCGAGCGCCTCGCGGTAGGTCCGGTCGCGCAGCGCGATCTCGGCCGTATGGGCGTTGCAGAAAGCCACGGCCAGCGGCTGCGCGCCGGGGGTCATGGCGTCCAGCGCGCGCTGGGTCAGCGCGCGGCGGGTCAGGCGCTCGATATTGAGCGCGCCGATGGCGGCAAAATCGGAACGGGGGCCGGCGGACAGTGCTTCAGACTTCGACATGACGTCCCAAACTGGATCACTGAAAGGTTGTGATCGCTTTCCCAGCAGGGGCGGCGCCATTGCCCGGCGCGTCTCCTTCGGCGGCTCCAGAAAAACCCGGTTTGGGAAACGAAACGTAAAGATCGGCGCCGCAATATGGCCCGAACGTAAATTCGTACAGGTGATTGGTGTCCCACGCGGTCGAAAGGATCGCCGTCGCAGATCGAGCCGCCGAGCCCGCCCAGGGGCGGCTGACGGCCGCCGAACTGCGTCTGGAGACCAACGCCCTGCTGCGCCGGAACTGGCGGCTCATTGCCGCGGTCACGCTGGCGACGCTAGTGTTCGGGCTGCTTTTCGCGCTGATGACGCAGGCGAAATACAAGTCGTCGGCGCAATTGCTCGTCGACCCCCGCGGCCTGCAGATCCTCAAGAACGACATCACCCGCGCGGCGGAAAGCGCCGACGGCAATCTCGTGGATGTGGAGAACCAGCGCTACATCCTGCTGTCGCGTTCGATCCTCGGCGCCGTGGTCGATCGTGAGAAGCTCGCTGACAACGAGGCCTTCGCCGGCCGACCGGGCCTCATGTCTCGCCTTCTCGGGCGCGCGCCGGTCAATGCCCGCGCCCGCGCCATTCAGGCGCTGAGCGACATGGTGGAAGTCGTGCGCGGCGAGCGCGCTTATGTGCTCGACGTGGTCGTCACCTCCGGGGACCCGGAGCTTTCCGCAAAACTCGCCAATGTCATCGCGCGCACCTTCCTCGATGCGCAGATCGAGGCGCGATCGGACGCCGCCAAGCGCGCCAGCGAGGACCTGACGAAACGCGCCGAGGACCTGCGCCGCCAGGTGCAGAAGGCCGAACGCGAGGTCGAGAAATTCCGCGCCGATCATGGTCTCGTGCAGACGATCGGCGGACGCCCGCTCGGCGAGCAACAGGTCTCCGATCTCTCGACGCAGATCGGCGCCGTACGCGGCCGCATCGCTGATGCGCAGGCCCGCGTCGAGGCGGTCGAGAAATTCCGCAGGTCCGGCCAGAATGTCGAGGCGCTGAGCGAGGCGCTGAATGCGCCGACCGTCGTCGCGCTCAGATCACAATACGCACAGGCCGCGCAGCAGGCTGCATCGCTCGCAACGCAGCTCGGTCCGCGCCATCCTGCGCTGATGCAGGCGCAGGAACAGGTGCGCGACACCCGCCGCCTGATCGGCGCCGAACTCGATCGCATCGCCGAGGCTGCGAAGGTCGATCTCGCCCGCGCCAAGGCGAGCGAGGCCTCGCTGCAGAAGCAGAGCGGCATGGCGCGCAGCGCCAACGACACAGACGGCTCCGCGCTCGTCCAATTGCGCGATCTCGAGCGCGGGGCTGAGGCCAGCCGCGCGGTCTATCAATCATTCCTGGGCCGCGCAAAGGAACTCGGCGAAAGTCAGGGAATCGACACCGCCAACGCGCGCGTGATCTCGCCTGCCGTGCCGGCGCTGAAGCCTGCCGGCGCGCCTCTGCCATTAATCCTCGCGGGCTCGCTGCTGTTTGGCCTCGTGCTCGGCTCGGGCCTCGCCTATGCGCGCGAACGTCTCGACGATGGCGTGCGCTCACGCCGCGATCTGGCGACGCTGACTGGCCTTCCGCTGCTCGCGGTCCTGCCTGTCGCGACGAAGAGCGACAAGGCCAAAAGCGACAAAGCCAAGGGCGGCAAGAGCAAGGGCGATCTCGTGCCCGATCAGGCGGCCTTCCGCAGATTGCTGGCGCGCATCAAACCGGAACCGCGCAGCGGCGAGAAGTCGGTCGCCTTCATCGGCTTGGCCGGCGACAGGATCGCCACCGAGATCGTCGTCACGCTCGCCGAATTCGCGCGCTGGGAAAAGCTCGACGTCGCCGTCATCGCGGGCGAAGCGTCGGACAGGGTCGCCGGCGCGCTGGAGCCGAAAAGCCGCCGCGTTCTCGGGCGCGGCAATGTCGAGGTCGCCCGCCTCGCCGACGTCATGAACGGCGCGCGGCAGGCGCTGCGCCAGTTCCAGCAAGTCGTCGCGCGCGCCGATCTCGTGCTCGTCGATGCGCCCTCGCCCATCGACAATTCCGACGCATCGCTGGCGCTCGATCTCGCCGATCACATCGTCATCGTCCTTCGCGCAGACGCCATCGACCGCGCGCGCCTGAAGGCGACGTTCGAAGCCCTCGCAGATTACGACGACCGGCTCGCGGGGATCGCGCTCGTCGGCGACCTCGCGCCGGCCTGAGCGATGCGCGCCCGCGCCGCGACCGCTTCGCTGCCCGCCGCAACGACCAACACGCGCGCGAAAATTCTTTCGTTCGTCGTGCTTGGCGCGATCCTGTTCAATTTCGCCCTGTGCTTCATCAACACCAACATCTTCCGCACCAGCGCGGGCATCGTTATCGGCTGCGAGATGGCGCTGATTGGCGTCACGCTCGCGCTGCTGCTCACGCGCTCGTTCGATCTCTTCGTCATCCTCGGCGTCTATGTCGCCTACACGCTGTTTCTGGCCGCGCTGCAGGGCTCGTTCGATCCCAAGCCCGCGCGCGACCTGATGATCCCCGTGATCTTCTATTTCGCCGCGCGCGAACTCGGCTCGCGCGAGGACGGGGACAGGCTGGTCTGGGCCTCCGTGTGGATCGTGCTCGTCGTCGGCCTGTTCGAATATGGCTTCCTCAAGCAGTTCGTGCGCCTGTTCGATATTCTCGGCTATTACGTGTCGCGCGGCACGGTGCAGGCCGCCGCTGCCGAACTTTCGGGTGATCGCCTGTTTGCATCGGGCATGCGCTACGAGGGCCGCACGCTCCTGCCATGGCTCGGCGAACACCGTGTATCCTCCGTGTTTCTCGAGCCCGTTTCGGTCGGCAATTTCGGCGCGATCTGCTTTTCCTGGATCGTGCTGCGCAACTGGGGCCGCCCTTTCAGCATGCTGCTGCGGCTGCTGCCGGTCATCGCCATCTTCACGCTTGCCGACGCGCGTTTCGGCCTGTCGATCTCGCTTCTGTCCTTCATCGCCTTCGCGTTTGCAGGCCTCACGGGCCGCGTGCTGGTCGCCGTCGCGCCTTTCGTGATGATCGTGACGCTGGCGTGGATCGGCTACACCTGGCCCGACGTCGCCTGGGACAACACATTGCGCGGGCGCATCCTGCTCGGCGGACAATTCCTGTCGAAGCTCGATGTCTACGACATGTTCGCGCTTGTCCCGAACTTCGCCTTCACCGCGGATTCCGGCTACGCCTACACGCTGGTGAAGATCGGGCTCGCAGGCTTCGCCGGGATGTGGCTTCTGTTCGCCTTCGCGCCCGCGCGCGACCAGATCTCCTGGCGCTATCGCGTCTTCGTCGCCATCTACGTCACGCTGCTTTTGGTCATCTCGAACTCGATCTATTCGATCAAGACGGCCGCGCTTCTATGGTATCTCGTCGGCGCGCTGGATGCGACGCAGCGTGCGCCGGCGCCCGCGCCGGCCCGTGTCGAACCGACGCGCAGCCTGCGGCGCGCACGTTTGCGGCCTGCGTAAGTAGTAGGATCAGCTGCGCTTGGAAAGCGTGGTTTCGACCACGCGCATGACTTCGGCGATCATGGTCTCGCTCGCCTGACGCGGCGTCATATTGTGGTCGCAGCGCTCCATGTGGACCATCCGCACATTGGGATAGGCCGCAAGACCCGCGCGATTCTTGCCGAAATAATCGTCGATCTCGCCGAGCCCGTCGTCGCCGTCGCTGTAGAGCAGCGTGGTCGCGACACGGCGCGCGCGCAGAATGTCGAAGCGGCGCATGCATTCTGCATAGAGCGCGCCGCGCGGACCGTTGGCGCCGAAAAAGCGCATGGCGATCACACCGAGGCGGCGGTGAACGCGCTTGGCCGCATGGATCACGCCCGGCCAGAGATCGGCCTCGCCGGTCAGCACCTTGGCCATGCGCTCGCGCGTCAGCAGGCGCGAGACGGCGGGGCCGATACGACGATTGCCGTAGCGCAGCGCCTGCTCGACGGATTCCGATGGATCCCAGACGAGGCGATAGATATTGCCCGCCACAAGGCCCGACACCCGGCCGTCATTGATCGCTGCCTGCAGGCCAACATAGGCGCCGCTACACACGCCGAGCAGGACGATCGGACCAAAGTCCTGCGCCGCGACGAAGTCGATCGCCTCCGACACGTCGAGCGGCGGCCAGTCGGTATAGAGCGTTTGTTCCGGTTGTCCCGGCCGGATCGCGCTGTCGCCGACGCCGGCGAGATCGAAGCGCAATGTCGCCACGCCCATCCGCGCCAGCGCGCGGGCGTTTTCCACATTCATCCGCCGCCAGCCGATATGCGAATTGCGGCCGACGCTGATCATGATCACGACCGGCGCGCCCGGGCGGGCGTTTTCGGGCCGGCAGACAACGCCGAACAGGCGATCCCCGTCGCCGAACCGCGCGGCAGTCTCGACAAAGCCGTCGCCGGCAATCTGCGGCGTGGGCTGGTCGAGCGCGATCGGCTCTTCAACGGGTCGTGCGGGCGAAACGTCGCGCAGCACGCCGATCACGCTCTGGAAGGCCGCCGTCGGCGTCACCGCCATCGTCGGGCCGGCCATGATCTCGGCATAGCCCTGCAGCCTGCATTCCCTGACATCGGCGCCCTTGGCGCCAATCGTCGCGATGAGATCGCTCACATCGAAATCGGGCTTGGCTCCGACGATGCAGAAGGCGTCCTCCCTCAAGCCCATCCGGGCAAGATCGAGGGTCCGGGATTCTTTTGCGAAGTCCGGGGGCATGATGAAGCCGGCAATGCAGATCGCGCCCTGCGGGATCTGCTCGCTGCCGTCATCCTCGGCGGCCACCATGGCGGCGAGCGCCTGCGTCTCGCGAATGTAGCGGCGGCCCGTCAGCGGCGGCGCGAGCAGGATGACGCCCCGGACGCTGAGCCCGCGCGCGACGGCCTCGGCGGCGACCAGACAACCGAAGCCGAAACCGGCCAGAACGACCTGCTTCACGCCCGTCGTGCGGCGCAGAAGATTGGCGGCCTCGGCCACCGCGTCGATCCAGTCGTTGACGCTGCGCGCCTCGAGATCGGAAGCCGAATTGCCGACGCCGGGATAGTCGAAGCGCAGCGTCGGATAACCTGCGCCGGCCAGCATGCCGGCAAATTCCACGCAGGAGCGATGCGCGCACAGCGCCTCGTAGCCCCAGGACGCGCAAAAGACGACGCCGGTGTCGCCGGCGGCGGGATGCAGATAGGCGAAGCCGTCGAGGAAGGCGAGCGGCGTCGCCAGCGCGCCGGCCAGCAGGCCATCCTCGACCCCGCGCGCGTAGGACGGCGCGGCGGTGGCCGCAAATCTACTGACAGAGATGACGTCTGAGCCGATCATTGCCAGCCAACATACTGAAAGACGGCGCAGATTGAGAGCGGAACTCCTAATTCCGGTTAATGGAATTGGCGCCATTGCGACGCATGTAGCCAAGTGCCAGCCAAAAACCTTGGGCGCCGATTGCGCTGCCCCCCGGCCTCGTCTAGGCCAGCGCGCAGATGAACCAGGTCCTCGCCGTCACCATCCCCATCTTCCTGCTGATCGGCGTCGGCTATTTTGCCGTGCGCGCCGGCCTCGTCGAACAGGCCGGGCTGAAGACCATGGCGGCCTTCGTCCTCAACTTCGCGCTGCCGGCGCTCATCGTAAAGGCGCTGGCGGCCCGCAAGCTCTCCGAAGTCGCCGACGCCTCCTATTTTCTCGTCTATGGCGGCGCGTCCCTGCTGGTCTTCGCCGCCGTCTACGCCATTGCGCGCTGGGGCCTCTCTCGCGGCCAGTCGCAGGCCGCGATCCAGGCACTGGGCGCGACCGCCGCCAACAGCGGCTTTTTCGGCTATCCGACCGCGGCCCTCGTGCTCGGCGCGCCGGCCGGCGTCGCGCTCTCGCTCAACATGGCCTTCGAGAACATTATCCTCATCCCGCTCGCCCTGGCGCTGGCCGAAGCCGGCCGCAGCGGCGGCGGCGGCGTGGCCGAAACCCTGCGCGGGGCCGCGCATCGGCTGGTGCGCAATCCCCTGATCATCGCCATCGTGATTGGCGTCGTCCTTTCAGGCAGCGGCCTTGCCCTGCCCGCGCCGGTCGGTCGCGCGGTCGACATGATGGCCAGCGCATCAGGCGCGGTCGCCCTTTTCGCGATTGGCGGCTCCCTGCTCGGGCTCGAGACGCGCGGCATGAAGGGCGACGTCGGATTGACGGTAGCCGGCAAGCTGATCGCGCATCCGCTGGCGGTCTTCGCCGCCCTCAAACTCGCGCCGGGCCTCGATCCCGCCCTCGCCAAGGCCGCGCTGATCTTCTCGGCCGCCCCGGTCATCACGATCTATCCGCTGCTCGGCGCGGTCTACGGCCAGGGCCAGCTGTGCGCGGCGGCGCTGTTGAGCGGGGTCGCCGCGTCGTTCTTCACGGTCTCGGCCCTGCTCTATTTCCTCTGACAGGGTCCGGGCCGCTCTTGCGCCCCCGGCGCGCTTGGGCTATTCAGCCGCCTTCCGTTTCAACGGCGCGATATCAGACGGCCCGTCCGGCTCTTCCGATCGCGCGCTGCGAGGATCCGCCAATGAAGTCCGACATTCATCCCCAGTATCACATGATCAAGGTCGTCATGACCGACGGCACCGAGTTCCAGACCCGCTCGACCTACGGCAAGGAAGGCGACACGCTGAACCTCGACATCGATCCCAAGACCCATCCGGCCTGGACTGGCGGCTCGCAGCAGCTGCTCGACCGCGGCGGCCGCCTGTCGCGCTTCTCGTCGCGCTTCGGCAGCATCGGCGCGATCAAGAAGTAAGGCGACCTCTCGGGGTCCAGCACGAATTCGAGCCTTCGGGCTCAAACCAAAAAAGAAGCCCCGGGCCTTTCGGTCCGGGGCTTTTTTCATGTCGAGCCATCGACTGGAGTTTGAAGACTGGTTTGAAACTTAAGAAGCGAAAGCCGTCCGCAGGCGCTCGATCTGGTCGGCGACAGGGGAGGAAGCGACCGGGGGCAGCACCGCCTCGGCGCGGGCGTAGAGCAGCTGGTCGAGATGGACGATCCGGGCCTGCAGCCGCATGGAATGGGCGACGAGGTCGCGCAGCTTGGCCGGCAGGCGGTGGAAGGCTTCAGGCGCGGTGGCCGTGTCCTGGTTGGACAGTTTCACCTTGTGCTTTTCGGTGGCGGCCTGCGTCTGGCTCATCTCGCCTTCGTTGACCGCGCGTTGCAGCAGCAGCCAGGAAGCCAGCTGCATCAGCCGGGTGGTCAGCCGCATGCTTTCAGACGCATAGGCCAGCGCTTCCATGCGCGGCAGGGCCTTGGCCTCGGTACGGCCGGGGCCGTCGAGATAGGACGCGGCCTCCTCGACCAGCGTCATGCCTTCCTTGAACAGCGATTTGAACGCGTCGGAGCCGGCCAGGCGCTCGACGAAAGAAACAGGCTCTTGGCCCAGCGAACTCACCAAACGCACCATCACGCCACCCGCATCGTTTCGATTTGATCCGTCTGAACAACCAGACGTCGTTCGATCCGACAGGGAGCAATATAGCCGCCAGAACCGGGGCTTGTCCTATTCAGTTTTGGTTAGGGTTAACTCCTCAGGCCCGATTTCCGGGCGTTTCGGGCGGTAAGTTAACGGATTGGCGGTTGCCGGCGGGCGCTGCGCCGGGCTCAAAAGCCTGCAATTTCAGCGCGCTCCGCGCCATAAAAAAGAGCCGCCCGAGAGCGGCTCTGAAAAGTTCAACAGGGAGGCGTCAAACAGAGTGGACAGAGCCACTCGAGATTCCGAAAGGTCGGAACAACAACAGGCTGCACGGGTAAGGTTAATATCAGGTTAAAATATTCATCCCTGCGCCGCTCCATTTTGCGCCTGCGCGAACACACGTCCGATTTCGCCACACCTTTGAGGCGTGTCTCATGTCTTGAAGAAGGCCGCAGCCGCAGCAGCCGAAGCCGCCTTGGCGGTTTTTGCCGCCTCTACACGCTCGATCTCGGCGCGCAATATCTCGATCCGCTCGGCCAGTTCGCCGACGGACAGCGTATCCAGGGGTTGGCCGATCTCGTGTTCGGGCTTCTTCTTGGGCTTGGCGAAAATGTCGTCCTCGATCGCCATATCCTCAGGCCTCCACGCCTTGTTTCGATTGCTTTCAGGTCCCGGCCCGATTATATACCGGCCATCCCGTAATTTCAGTTCAAACGAGGCTCGTAGCCTCGGCCGGGCCTCGGTCCGGCGGGCCTTGGTGCTTGGGCTCGATTCCGAGGCCCCCGCAGGCCCGGCCAATT
>Ga0209023_10001828_pt1 | contig 27706 bp, 19 predicted proteins | sample LakOneMetagenome_FD_187468 | JGI IMG/M metagenome (GOLD analysis project Ga0209023, IMG submission 187468) | Freshwater and sediment microbial communities from Lake Erie, Canada (SPAdes) (version 2) | ecosystem: Environmental > Aquatic > Freshwater > Lentic | place: Lake Erie, Canada...
GATTACCTTCGCGATGTGGAGCCCGACCAGCGGGAAGACCCAGGTCGCACCCTGCCGCCAGCAGTGCCATGGCGGCCACCATCAGGTGTCCTGCCGCAACGTGTCCGGCACGCCACCGGCCCGAGAGGGTGGGAGTGCTTCCGTTACGCATGGGACTCTCCTTCAACGTTCACCAGTCGCACCGCATCGGCGCCGAGCGACTGCACAAAGGTCTGTGCGGCGTCAGGCGACCACTTCGGGTCGGTTGCCGAGATCCACAGCACGAACCGGTCGACGGTGGCGCCGGTCCTGACCAGCATGGGCGGTGGTTGCGGAATCGTGTCCGTCTTGCCGGCGATGATGGCCACAATCGCGCTGCCAATCGCGGCACACAGCACCATGAGCTCGAAGGTGATCGGCACGAAGGCTGGCCACGAGGCATTCGGCTTGCCGCCGAAGTTCATCGGCCAATCCCACACCATCACGTAGTTCTGCAGCCCCTGCGCCAGGAGAATGCCGAAGAGCGCGAGCCCGGCGGTGACCCACGGCACCCACGAGCGCTTCTGCCCCATCGCGTCTTCCATGCCGTGCACGGGAAACGGCGTCAGCATGTCGAAGTGCGTCCACCCGGCGTCGCGCACGCGCGCTGCGGCCGCGAGCGCATCGTCAGGCAGGTAGAAATCTCCGAGCACACCGGTGTTCGATGTTGGCGTCATGGCTTATGCCTCCTGCAGGGCCGGCGTCCGCTCGGCCAGTCGTCCGCCCCGGGCCACCTTCGGATCCATCACGCCCTTCACTTCCGAGATCGCGACCACCGGCATGATGCGCACGAAGAGGAGGAACAGCGTGAAGAACAGGCCGAACGAGCCAATGAGGAACGAGTAGTCCCAGAACGTCAGGTGATACATGCCCCACGACGAGGGCAGGAAGTCGCGATGCAGCGACGTCACGACGATGACGAAGCGCTCGAACCACATGCCGACGTTCACGAGGATGGACACGATGAAGAGCACCAGCGTGTTGCGGCGCAGTGCCTTCAGCCAGAACACCTGCGGGATAACGGCGTTGCAGGTGAACATGATGGTGTAGGCCCACCAGTAGGGTCCGAACACGCGGTTCTTGAAGATGAAGCCTTCCCACGCGTTGCCCGAGTACCACGCCATGAAGAACTCCGTGACGTAGGCAAAGCCGACCAGCATGCCGGTGAGCATGAGGATCTTCGCCATGTTCTCCATGTGGTTCAGCGTGATGTAGTGCTTCATGCCGAAGTAGCCGCGCATGAAGGTCATGAGCGTGATGACCATCGCGAAGCCGGAGAAGATGGCGCCGATGACGAAGTAGGGCGGAAAGATCGTCGTGTGCCAGCCGGGCATCACCGATGTCGCGAAGTCGAACGACACGATGGTGTGCACCGAGAAGACCAGCGGTGTGGCCAGGGCAGCCAGCACCATGTACGCCGATTCATAGTGTCGCCAGGCGCGCTGCGAGCCGGTCCAGCCGAAGCTCATGGCGTTGTAGAGCCGCTTGCGCCACGGGTGCGTCGCGCGGTCACGCACGGTGGCGAGGTCTGGCAGCAGACCCATGTACCAGAACGTGAGCGAGACGAGTCCGTAGGTGGAGATGGCGAAGATGTCCCACGCCAGCGCCGAGTTGAAGTTGATCCAGAGCGGACCCCGGGCGTTCGGATACGGCACCAGCCAGTAGGCGAACCACGCGCGTCCGAGGTGAATCACCGGGAAGATGCCGGCGCAGCAGACTGCGAAGAGCGTCATCGCTTCGGCGGCGCGGTTGATGCCGGTGCGCCACTGCTGCCGGAACAGATACAGCACTGCCGAGATGAGTGTGCCGGCGTGACCGATACCGATCCAGAACACGAAGTTGACGATGAACGAGCCCCAGCTCACCGGCTGGTTCACACCGAGGATGCCCATGCCCGTGTAGAAGAGCGTGATGAGCGACACCACCAGCCAGCCAAGGGCCAGCAGTGCGACGCTGAAGGCCAGCCACCACCGCTTGGTCGGGAACTGTTCGGCATGCATGCAGATGTCGCGGTCGACATCCGCCCACTTCTTTCCGCCGGTGACGAGCGGCTCGGGAATTTCGAGATCGCCGCCGTAGGGCCCAGCGCCGGGGACGACGATCGGACGGCCGGCGAGCTGGCTGTCGTCCATGACCGTGGCGTACGGACTCACGTCATGCCTTGTCATTGCGCACCTTCGTCAGGTAGGAAATCGACGGCTTCACGCCGACCGAGTCGAGCAGCTTCATTGCGCGCGGGCTCGACGCGAGCGCCGCGACCCTGGACTGCGGGGCGTGGACGTTGCCAAACGTGATGGCCTTCGTCGGACACGCCTCCATGCACGCCGGCACCACGGCACCGTCGGGCAGGTTCTCCTTGTCCGTGCCGTTGCGCGTCGCCTCGGCGCGAGCCAGGCGGATGCGCTGCACGCAGAACGAACACTTCTCCATGACGCCGCGGCTGCGGACGGTCACTTCGGGGTTGTTCTTCATCTGCATCGGCACGCGCGTGTTGAGTTCCGCGTTCTTCGCGATGCGGGGCACGAGCCAGCGGAAGAAGGTGCTCTCCTGCCGCTTGCTCATCTCCCAGTAGTTGAAGCGGCGCACCTTGAACGGGCAGTTGTTGGCGCAGTAGCGCGTGCCCACGCAGCGGTTGTAGATCTGCTGATTCAGTCCGTCTTCGCTGTGCATCGTGGCCGAGAACGGGCACACGGTCTCGCACGGAGCGTTCTCGCAGTGCTGGCACAGCATCGGTTCGAAGAGCGTCTGCGGCTCCTCCACCACATCGAGTGGTCCGTCCCAGACCGAGGCGTCCCACCCACTCTCCTTCGGCGGTGCGTCGTAGTAGCGGTCAATGCGCATCCACGCCATCGGACGGCCATCGAGGATGCCGTGACGACCGACGACGGGAATGTTGTTCTCGGCCTGGCAGCCGACCACGCACTTCGCGCAGCCCGTGCACTTGCTGAGATCAATCGCCATCGCCCAGCGAGCCTTGGGATATTCGTGTTCGGGCCACGTCGAGGGTCCGCCCTCTTCCTGCTGCGTGCCCGCGGCGGCGTTGGCCTCGAATGCCGTCAAGGTGGTTGCCGGCACGAGCGGTCGACTCTCACGATCGAGCACTTCGGAACCCTGGCCGATTGCCAGTCGTTCATTGCCACTGGTGCGGCGTAACGTCACCGGCATGCCGGACGCAATGAGTCGTCCGTTTGCACGATGGCGAAGCGGAAACGCGTTCTGCCCGATGTTCGAACCGATCGCCCCGCACGCCGTGCGGCCCAACCCGAGTGGCAGTGCCACCTGGTCGTGGTGCATGCCGGCATGGCGGTAGGCGGCGGCGACCAGCTTGGCGTGACCGGCGTCCACTTCCACGAGGTCGCCATTGGCGAGTCCCATGTCGTCGAATCGACGCGGCGCGATCGACAGCGCGCCGCCCCAGGTGATGCGTGTGATGGGATCGGGTACTTCGTGCAGCCAGCCGTTGTTGCCGTGGCTGCCGTCAGCGAGCGCCAGATGCGGATAGAGCTGTAGTTCCACGCTGTCTTTCGCAGCCGTGGACGCTGCGCCGGCCAGCAGCGACAACGCTGCGGGATCGAACGCGCGCGGCTCCGTGGAGGCCACGGCCGGATGCCACGCACCGGTGCGCAGCACGTCGTTCCACGCGGCATCGAACGCCGCGGAGCCAGCCTCCGCGCCGAGACGTGGCGCCCACGCAGCGCGCAGGTAGTGCCATGCCACGCTGGTACTCGGCAGGCGTTCCGCCGTATTCACGAGGGGCGCCGGTATCTGGCGGGTCGCCTCGCTGACGGCAGCCATGGCGACGCTGTCGCCCGCGGCAGCGGCCCAGTCGAGCAACACGTCGAGCAGCCCGCGCGTATCGGCGAGCGGCTGAATCACTGGCTGCTGAATGGCCGCGCCACCGCCGGGGAGCGTGGCATCACTCCAGCACTCGAACGGATGGCTCGCTGGCGCGAGCACGTCGGCCAGCGCGCTGGTCTCGTCGATGCGATCGTTCAGCGACACGATGTAGGGCACCTTGGCCATCGCCTCGGCGAACGACACACCAGAAGGCGCGTCGTAAACCGGATTTGCGCCGGCCACGATCAGCATCTCGACCGAGCCCGCCCTCATCGCATCGGCGAGAGCGGCAAGCGTATCGGCGGCGTTTGGCTGCGGCGGCGCGACGGCGGTCTCGTCGAAGAGCCCCGCCTCGAAGGCACCGAGCGTGACGTTCAACAGCAGCACCGCAGTTTCGAGCGCCATTCCCGAGACGGCCGTGCTCGCCGACCCACCTGCGACGACGACGGCATGACCTGCCGCGCCTGCGAGTTCAGCGGCAACTTTCTTCAACGCCGCGGCATCGATGCCGGTCTGCGTCGCGACAGCGTCGACAGCGTACGGACCGAGCGCGCCAGCGGCGACGGCATTCCCGGCGAGAGGACCGAGGTTGCGCGCGACGATCAGTTCGTGCGCCAGGGCGCAGGCAACGGCGGCCATCTGTGAATCGCGGACGCGGATGCGTGTATCAGCGTTCGCGCCGGTCAGAGACAAGCGCCCTTCGAGCTGGATGAAGCGGCTCATCTTGCGCGTATTCGAAGCGTCCGGCGTGCGGCGCGCCGCGAAGTCGCGATCGAGACCCGCGCTGGTGTCGTCGAGGAACTCGGCGCCAAGACCAAGCACGAGGTCGGCCTCTGCGAGCTTGGGACGTGCCACCCCGGAACGACCGAACGCCCGCGCCCACGCCTCACTCGTCGCATCAGCCGACAGCGGCGTCCACGCGACGTGACGAAGACCACCGTGCTCGCGCAGCGCACTGATGGCGGCCTCGAGGGCCGGACCCGTGACGGCACCGGTCAGCAGTACCGTCTTGCCGCCTGAGGACTTCAGCTTGCTGACGACCTCTGCCGACACCGAATTCCAGGAGAGCGGAACCGCGGTATCCGGCCGACGTCGCAGCGAGAGCGGCGCGGGCGCGCGATCGGGATCGTAGAGATCCATCAGCGCCGCCTGGTGCCGCAGCGTGACGCCGCGCGACCCGGCTTCGCCCGTGCGCTGTGCGACGAGAATCGGGCGGCCTTCGCGCGTGCGCACCAGCACCGGCGTGCCGTCGAGCACGGTGTGGAAGTAGCGCGCCTTGCCCATGCCGTCGACAAGGTTCTCGGGCATGTCGTGAAAGGGCACCGACGCTTCCGGCGGTACCTGACAGGCGGTGCTCGCCAGTGCGGCCGCGGCCGCTGTTGCCGTCGACAGGCGAAGGAACTCACGCCGATCGATCCGGACTTCCTCCGGCGGCGCTATGAAGTCGTGTTCGCTCATGGTCGTTCCCCTACCGGTGACAGACGATGCAGTCGGTGGACGCACGCATCTCAGGCTTGCGATGGCAGTCGAGACACCACTGCATGTTGAAGTTCTGCTGCACGGAGACGATCTCCATCTGGTCGACCTTCCCGTGACAGGTCTGGCAGGGCGGCATCGGCTTGCCCTGGTCGTCCACGACGGGCAGCTTCGGTTCACCCTTCTCGTTCTTCGCGTTCAGGTGCGCCGAGTGGTCGAAGTAGACGAAGTCGGGGAGGTCGTGCACCTTGACCCACGGAATGGGTTCGCCGCGATCCCAGTACTCCTTCATCCGCAGCACCCACTCCTTGTTGAGACCAACCGACGAGTGGCAGTTCATGCAGACGGCGGTCGACGGCAGTGTGGAGTGGCGCCCCTTGTAGGGCATCGTGTGGCAATAGACACACGGGATGGCAAAGCCACCGACGTTGACCGACTCGCCTTTCTCATTGGTCTGCATGACCGGCGCGCCGGCCATGCGCTTGTGATTAAAGGCAATGGGTTGCCGCGGCTCGTAGCCTTTGCGCACGTTGCTGAAGGCATAGCCAAGCGTCGCCACCACGATCAGAACAATGACGACTACTGCGGCACGGAAGAGACTGCTCCTGCCGGTCATTCGTGAACTCCCCTTGTGGATGCGGTCAGATTCGGCGGCCGCTTGCTTCCAGCCGGCGCCTCATCGTCGAAAAGAATGCGGACGGCTGGCGTATCGAGGTCGTCGAACTGGCCACTCATGGCAGCCCAGATGAAAAACGCGACCGCGATGGCTGCGATGAGCAGCGCCAGAGGCAGCAGGACGAAGATGGTCTCCATCTACGCTCCCAGTGGATCCGAGGATGCGCGTGCGGCCAGACGACGTGGTCGCGCGAAGGTGCGACCGAACGACGACGACAGCACGACGACAAGTGATGAGAGCGGCATCAGCACGGCGGCGAGCAACGGACCCACCAGACCCGCAATCGCCAGCGACGATGCGCACACGTTGTAGACGAGCGAGAAATTGATGTTGCGCCGGATGACACTGCGGAGGCGGCGCGACCCGTCCATGATGTCGAGCAGCGGCTGCACGCCTTCGCGTGTCAGCACGACGTCGGCCGCCACGATGCTGGCGCCCATGCCGCCCTGGACGGCGATACCGACGTCGGCGAGCGCCAGTGCCGCGGCATCGTTCACACCATCGCCCACCATCACGATCGCGCCGGCACCGTCTGCCCGACGCGCCACGGTGTCTGCCACGAGATCGCGCTTGGCTTCCGGCGTCAGGCCACCGCGTGCGTCCTCAGGCGCGAGCCCGAGTTCGGCACCGACGCGTGAGACCACATCCGGGTGATCGCCAGAGATGATGCGAACGTGGATGCCGCGGGCTCGCAGCCGGTCGACGGTCGCGTGAGCGTCAGCTCTGAGCTTGTCTCCAATAGCCGCCACACCGGCCACGCGTCCATCGACGGACACGAACACGGGGCTGTACCCGTCGGCCACCATGGCTGCAGCGGCACGGTCGATCTCGGAGAATGCCGCATCGGCACCCGACACATGCAAACGGCTGCCGACGCGCACCTCATGTCCGTTCAGGCGTCCGCTGATGCCGAGACCCGCTGTCTCGACGACCTGTTCGACGCTGCGCACGACATGCAGCGAGGTTTGGCTGGCGTGCTGGAACGCACGTGCCACGTGGTGCGACGACTCGGCTTCGAGTGCCCTTGCGAAGTCGAGCGCGCGCTCGTCGCCGTTCCACCGCACGACGGTCGCACGGCCTTCGGTCAGCGTGCCGGTCTTGTCGAGCAGCATCGTGCCGACGTGACGAAGGCGATCGAGCGAATCGGGATTCTTGATGAAGATACCCGTTCGTGCGGCGCGCATCAGCGACATCGACATCGCCAGCGGCACCGAGAGTCCGAGTGCACACGGACACGACACCACCAGCAGGGCGACTGTGCGCAGCATGCCCGTCTCGAACCCGTGCCGCCAGCCGACGATGGTCAGTGTGGCGGAGGCGGCGAGCAGCAGCGTGATCACGAAGCGACGTGCGAGCGTGTCGGTCAACTGCAGCAGCGCGGGTTTGCGCGACAGCGCTTCCTGCACCACCGCGAGCAGCGCGCCGACGCGCGTCCGCGAGCCAGCGGCGTCCACGCGCACGACGAGACGCGCGCCAAGGTTGGTCGCGCCGGCATGCACTGCGTCGCCGGCTTCAATCGCCACCGGCACTGATTCCCCGGTGATGACGGCGTTATCGAGCGATGAACGGCCGCTCAGCACCACGCCGTCGACGGGCACCAGCTCACCGCTTCTGACCTCGACGCGGTCGCCAGGAACGAGCGCCGACAGCGGCACTTCGACAGAGACCGCATCCGGCTCACTGCCTGTCATCCGCCGCGCAAATTCCAGGAACGCGACACCGCGAAGGCTGTCCGCTCGTTCGATGGCGGCTCGCTGGGCGCTCCGCTGCAGTTGCCGCGCGCCAAGCAGCGCGGTCGTCAGCATGGCGAGCGAGTCGAACCACAACGGACCTGTTCCGGTCACCACATTCACTGCACTCGCGAGTGAGGCGATGGCCAGTGCCAGGGCAATCGGCAGGTCGATGTGGATCATGCCGGCGCGGAGTCCGGCGATGCCCGTCTGGAAGAAGGGCCGCGCGGAGAACGTCATCACGGGAATCGCGACGAGCAGCGACAGCCAGCGGAAAAACGTCTGGAACTGCGCGGACATGCCTTGGTAGTCGCCTGCGTACAGCGCGCCTGACAGGAACATGAGATTCATCGCGCACGCCGCCGCGACGCCGACGCGGGCAAGGGCGGCGCGGTCCTCGGACCGCCGGGCATCCTGCAGCCGTGAGGCGTGATGCACGTGGGGTGTGTATCCGAGGCGATCAAGCGCCTTGCCGATGGTGGAGAGCTTCGTCTGCTCCGGCCGCCATGTGATCTCGGCGACTGCGCTGCCGTAGTTCAGGCGGACCGCGTCGACACCAGACAGCACCGTTGGCAGCTTCTCGACCAGCCACACGCACGCCGCGCAGTGCACGCCTTCGAGATAGAGCCGGGTTCGCTGACGGTCCGCGTCGAGTGCATCGCTCGCCGTGGCTTGCAGTTGCGGATCGTCGAAGTCCTCGAAGTTTCGTCCGGAGACGCGGGCGGGCTCGAGCGGAGCGCGCTGCTGGTCGACCAACCGGTAGTACTGGTCGAAGCCCCATTCGCGGACGAGCGTGTACACCTGACGGCACCCGATGCAGCAGAACTGCTCAGCGTCCTGCATGCGAACGAGGCTCGGGGGAACCGGCTGGCCGCAGTGCGCACAGGCCGTCGGTACCGGCGCCGCGGTCCGCGGCACGACAGGTGACGCGACAGGGGTCATCGCGCTTGAACCTCCATCTGATCGGATTCAGCCGGCAGACTCACGCGAGCGGCATGCACGAACCGGGTGGCCTGCTGGTGCGTGTCGAGCCTGAATTCCCAGGCGCCCGGTTCATCGAGCCGGACGAGCGTGCGGTAACTGCCAGGCGTGGACGGAAGCGCGACGAGGTTGCCGCGTTGATTGAGGCGTCCGTCGGACGGACGAATCGTCATCAACTGACCGGTGAGACCATCCACGGGTTTCCCGTCGCGGTCGACCACCGACACGTCGATGGGTCGCGGCATGCCGGGATAGTGCGGAATGCCCTCGGGCAATTCGTATCGCACCGTCCAGCCAAGCAGACGGCTCGCGTCCTGCTGCGCCTCGTCGACGTCCCACGATTCCGCCGCCTCGTAGTAGCCCTGAATGGGACGCGGCGAGTCAGGGCGCGTCGCCACCCACACGAGCACGCTGCACGCGACGATCGACATCGTCAGGTGTCCGCCGATGTAGATAGGCCAGCGGTAGTCGGACACCAGCCGAAAGAGCTTCATTGCGGTCCTCCACCTGCGCCAAATGGTCCGAGCAATAGAAAGTCGATGTCCTTGTGAAAGCCGCGGTCAGACGTGACGCGGTAACGCACCGTCGCCTGGCCGTTCTGGAAGAGATCGCGCGGCGCGGTCGCCACGGCGTTGACGGTGACGACCTGCTCGCCGTCGACGACGATTGGCGATTCACTCAGCACGAGGCTGACCGTACGTGGCTCGAGCACCTCGAAGGTGAAGTGCTGCGCGTCTTCCATCTGGTTCGTGAAGCGGATGCGCTGCTGGTTCGCGACTTCGCCAGAGTTGAGGATGCGATACGGTTCGCGGCCGCCGCGCACCACTTCGACGAGAGCGTCCGCACGGGTGGCGATGAGAACCGCAAACGAGCCCCATACCACCGTCATCATGGCGAGGTACGCGAGGTTGCGCGGTCTCCACAGCTGTCGTGTCGCACCCTTCTGTTCCTTCTCGGAAGTGAACGTGATGAGGCCGGTCGGTCGACCGAGCTTGCGCATCACCTCGTCGCAGGCGTCCACGCACTGCGCGGTGCCAATGCATTCGACCTGGAGGCCGCGGCGGATGTCCACGCCGGTGGGACACGCCGCAACACACGCATTGCAGTCCACACAGGCGCCGGCGCCGGGCAGTAGATCGCGCGAGCGGGTTCTGGGTTCGCCGCGAGCCGCGTCATAGGCAACGAGCAGCGTGCTCGGGTCCGACAGCACGTTCTGCAGGCGTCCGTATGGGCACGCGATGGTGCACATCTGATCGCGGAACCACCCGAAGTCGAACACGATGAGCGTGGTCACCGCGGCGATCGCGAACAGCGCGCCAGACCACTGCGCGGGTTGGTGCAGCAGCCCCGGCAACAGCGCCGACCAGCTCGTGAAGTACGCAATGAAGTTGGTCGCCATCACGAGTGCGATGAGCGCGAAGACGCCGTACTTCGTCCCCTTCACGCGAATCTTGTGGGCGTTCCAGGGCTCCTTGTTCAGTCGTCGCTGATTTGTCGGTCCACCCTCGATGAACGATTCGAGTGGACGGAACAGAAACTCGAGATAGACCGTCTGCGGGCACCCAAAGCCGCACCACACACGCCCGAACGTGGACCCGACGAAGAACACAGAGACGACGACGCTGAAGCCGAACGTGAAGAGCACCAGGTTTTCGGTCGGATGGAACGTGGAGCCAAACAGGTGCGTCCGTCGCGTCGCCAGATCGAAGAACACAGACGGGTAGCCGCCGACGTGAATCAGTGGCAGCGCGAAGAACAACACCATCAGCCCGTAGGCGATACGACGACGAATCTTCCAGTAGTGCCCCTTGTGCACCACCGGATGCATGAACTTCCGCTTGCCGTCGGCAGAGATGCTGTAGAGCAATTCCTCCTGCGGCGCAATCTCGAACACGCGCTCGTGCCCGGCGGATTCCACGCGGGATTCCGCGGTCGGGTTCGTATCGGTCTTCGGCGTATACACGCCTGCAGTTCCCATGTCAGTGTCCCGGCAGGGCCTCCGGCGCAAACGTCTCACCTTCGGGCGCGCGCGGATTCGCCGGGTTCGAGCCCTGCAGACTGCGCACGTACGACACGACTGCCGCGAGTTCCTGCGGTCTGAGCGCGCGGCCCCACGGCGGCATGCCCTTGGCCGGCCATCCCTTGGCAACGGTCTGGAAGATCTGTTCGACAGAACCACCGTGCAGCCAGCGATCGTCGGTGAGGTTCGGGCCAATCAGGCCCTGCGCCTTCTCGCCGTGGCAGGGTGCGCACGAGCGGGTGAACCGCGAGGCGCCAGCATCGAGCACTGCGGCATTGGCGGCGCCCGCCAGCAGTTCGGTGGGCTTTGGAGGCACCAGCGGATGCGCATCGAAGTACGTCTGGACGGAGGTCACAGCGTCCTGCGTCTGCTGGCGATACTCCGCTTCCATCGTGCCCTCGCCGAAACTGAGCGCGTAGAACATCAGGTACGCCGCGGAGAAAATCAGACTGCCCCACCAGATGGCCATCAGCCAGCCAGGCATCGGGTTGTCGTATTCCTTGATGCCGTCCAGCTCGTGGAGGACTTTGTCGTCGTACTGAGCCATGGCTCGCCTACCTCACCTGTGGCGTGACCGCATCGCCTGCCCGTCCCAGTGGTGACGGGTCGGGGTCGAGCGGAATGAGCGCGCGTGCATCGAGTTCGTGGGCGTCGGTCCTGAAGACACCGACGGTCACAACGATGTAGACCGCGACGAAGAAGAGCATCGAGGCGACGGCCAGCGTCGTGGACAGATTGGTCGCGAGGTCTTCGAGCATCGCTTACCTCGTCGTGCCGCCGATGTCGGCGGTCGGAAGTTGAGTGCGCCGCGACGGCGCGGTGTGAGCAGTCGGGGCCGGCGACGACGGTGCGGGCGCGGCGTTGGTCGCGACACCGGGCTTCGGCGCTGGTGCGGACGGCGTGGGCGCCGCGGCTGCAGCAACAGGAGCAGCCTTGTCCGGCACAGGAGCGGACGCCACTGGAGCGGGCGGCGCAGATGTGGTCTCAGCGGCAGCTGGCGCCTGTGGAGCGGCGCGCGGCGCGAGGCTCGCCGCGTAGGGCTGCTGCGTATCGGGTCGCTTCCAGCGAATGTCGGTTCCGAGGCGCTGCAGATACGCCGTGAGCGCGATGATTTCCTTGTCTGCCAGGCCAGTCGGTCCCTGTTGTGATTCGACGTCGGTTGCGATCGTTCGTGCCTGCGCTTCCATCGCAGTGATGGCGGTGTCGATCTCGCCATCCGTGTACGGCACGCCAACGGTGCGCAGCGCGCGCATCTTGGCGCCGATCAGGCTCGTGTCGAACGCCGATGTCAGCAGGTGCGGATACCGCGGCATGATCGAGCCGGGCGTCGTCGAGTCGGGCTGCGCCATGTGCCGCACGTGCCAGAGCGACGGATACTTGCCGCCGACGCGCAGCAGATCGGGACCGGTACGTTTCGAGCCCCACTGGAACGGGTGGTCGTAGACGAACTCACCGGCCTTTGCGTACTCGCCGTAGCGTTCTGTCTCGTAGCGGAACGGCCGCACCATCTGCGAATGGCAGTTGTAACAACCCTCGCGGATGTAGATGTCGCGTCCGACGACTTCGAGCGGCGTGTACGGATGCACGCCCGCGATCTCCTTCACGTTCGACTTGTTGAAGAACATGGGAATCGCTTCCACCAGCGACCCGACCGCCAGCGCCAGCGCCGTGAGCACCGTGAAGGTGACGATGCGGGCTTCGAGCATGCGGTGGAAGCCGTGGCGAATGGAGTGCTGGAAGGCGTAGAGCGCGTGGTCGTAGGTGTTGGCTGGCGTCACCGCACCAGGTGCGAGCGACTCCATCACCAGCGGCGGCGCTTCCACTTCCGGCTCGTACGCGTAGCCAGCCGGTGCGCTGCGCATCGTCATCACGAGGTTGAAGGTGCCGAGGATCAGCGCGCCGAAGAACAGGACGCCGCCGAGCAGGCGCACTTCGTACATCGGCACCAGGCGCAGCACGGTCTCGATGAAGTCCGGGTAGACGAGACGGCCATCAGCTTCGAAGGCACGCCACATCGCCCACTGCGTGATACCGGCGACCCACATCGAAACCTGATAGGCGATGAGTCCGATGGTGGCGAGCCAGAAGTGGAGCGTCGCCATCTTGGTCGAGTAGAGCGTCGTCTTCCACAGACGCGGAACGGCGTAATAAAGGATGCCGAACGAGAGGAACGCGTTCCAGCCGAGGGCGCCGGCATGCACGTGACCGATCGTCCAGTCGGTGAAGTGCGACACCGCATTCACCGACTTGATCGACATCATCGGACCTTCGAAGGTCGACATGCCGTAGTAGGTGACCGCGACGACCATGAACTTGAGGATCGGGTCTTCGCGCACCTTGTGCCAGGCGCCGCGCAAGGTGAAGAAGCCGTTCACCATGCCGCCCCAGGACGGCATCCACAGGATCAGCGAGAACAGCATGCCGAGCGTGGACGCCCATTCGGGCACCGCAGAGTAGTGCAGGTGGTGCGGACCGGCCCAGATGTAGACGAACACCAGCGACCAGAAGTGCATGATCGACAGCCGATAGCTGAAGACCGGTCGCTCGGCAGCCTTGGGCAGGTAGTAGTACATCATCCCGAGGAACGGCGTCGTCAGGAAGAAGGCCACGGCGTTGTGGCCATACCACCACTGCATCAGCGCGTCTTTCACACCCGCATACGCCGGATAGCTGCCAAGCAGCGAGTACGGCACGGCAATGCTGTTGCCGATGTGCAGGATGGCGACGGCGACGATGGTGGCGATGTAGAACCAGATCGCGACGTAGATGTGTTTCTCGCGACGAATCGCGATGGTGCCGAAGAAGTTGACCGCGAAGGTCACCCAGAGGAGCGCGATGACGATGTCGAGCACCCACGGCAGTTCCGCATACTCCTTGCCCTGCGTGTTGCCGTTGACCAGCGCGAGTGCCGCCGCCACGATGAGCAACTGCCAGCCCCAGAAGTGCACCTTCGACAGCGTGTCGCTCAACATGCGCGTCTTGAGCAGGCGCTGTATCGAGTGGTACACGCCGGCAAAAATCATGTTGCCGCAGAAGGCGAAGATGACGGCGTTGGTGTGGAGCGGCCTGAGGCGTCCGAAGGTCAGATACGGCGCCAGGTTCAGTCCCGGCATGAACAGCATCGCGGCGATCAACACGCCGACGAGCATGCCCACGACGGCCCAGACCATAGCCGCCATGAAGAAGAGCCGCGGAGATCGGTCGTCGTATCGAACGGTCTGGGTCATCGAACACCCACCTGTCGGGTCACGTGCATAGGTATCCAGGCCGACGCATGTCGACCCACTTGGCTGGACGCGCGGCACACCAATTGGCTGGTGTCACAAGTCGGGTGCCGGACACGCGTCAAATTTCGTTGTCGTCGCCCGCAAGGAGCAAGGATCGTTCCACCAGCGCTTGTGCGTTATTTCACGAGCGAAGCCGCACCTGCGCAAGACACGAGGTCCTGCGGTGCGTGGAATTGCTCCGACGTCGCGAGAATTCCCCCGCCGCATCGGCCACGCATCCGACTTCTCCGGTCTTCAGGCATCCGCACCGCCACTTCGCGCCACAACCGTGGAGCGAGACGCTCGGTGTGGCGAGTTGTGCCGCATGCGCGCGCCGGGATTTCGGCAGCGGTCCTGTCTGCGAATAGGCGCCCACCGACCCTCCGCCGCGCGTTCGCGACGCGCCGGTCGCCGTCAGCGATACCACCCAGCCGGCCGAGCATGAAAGCACCGGAACGGCGGCTTGCATCGAGGCAGACCACACGCCTCGCGTGTTCGCACGCTCGCGAGCGGCGCTCCCCGAGACGCTGTCAAGGCATCACACGTAACGGGCGGCTTCACTCAGTGCTTGCGCACCATCCGCAGCATCTTCGCGTTCAACACGATGAAGCGCAGGAACTGCCACACCAGATTGGTGCGCCAGAACACCGTCGCGCGCGTCGGCACCGGCGGGTAGTAGGTCTGTTCGAACGGTCGTCGCAACGGCATCACTCGCTCCTACTCCGGCACGACCCGCCATAGCGGGTTCGCCTTCGCCTTGTAGAGAAACGCGTAGTGGAGGGCGTGCTTGATCCAATGTCCCGCGAGCCCGATCTCTCCTGACGTGTACGAGAGGTCGCGACCGGTATCGGGATAAGTGGCAAAGTCGGGCACGATCGGGAACACGGTCATCGTGACGGCGGTTCCCGACACCACGCTGGCGCCCGCCGAGGCCACACAGGCCGCCCCCATGCGCGCCATGGAGGCACGACGTGCCGGCGTCGTCGCCTTGCCTTTCATCATGTCGACGATGTTGAGTGCGACCTGGCGCGCCATGACGCCGGTCGGCATGCCTGTTCGGGGCGGCGTTGGAAAGATCGGCGTGCCGTTGCGGCTCGTCATGGGCTGACTGATCGCATGCGGCGGAGCGAACGCGATGCCGACGGCAAAGATGTTCGCGAATCTGGGACTCTGATACGTCGAGGGCCAGTCCTCCGGCCGCCACTGTTCGTAGGGCTTCTTCGCGTAGTCTGCATCGACGAGCATGAAGTGGTTTGGCGCGAACACCTGACTGGTGATGTCACCACCTGTTCGATCGAACGCCTGCAGCGGCACACCCGAGAAGGGCGGCAGCAGCATCGCGAAGTCATGCTCGACGCGGTGGAGCTCGCCGTCGAGCGTCTCGTACTCGCTGGCGTTCTTCTCCACATTGCGGACGTGGGCGCCAACGATCCACTCGACCCCTCGTTCGGTGAAGAGTGACTCGGTGAAGACGCGGCTATGGGTCACGTACCCGCCTCGCCTGACGAACATGCCGCCCATCCCGAAGTCGCCGAGCTGCGCCTCATTGGAAATCCAGACGAGACGTGCCTGATCGCGGACGCCACGCTTCCGCAGTTCGAATTCCAGATTGAACAAGTACTCGAAGGCGGCACCCTGACAGGTGCAATTGCCGTGACCGGTGCCGACGAGGAAGGTCTGCTTCTCACCCTTCTTCATCCGGTCGACGACCACGTCCAGCGCTGATGCCGTATCAGCCGCATGACGATAGGTGCAGACCGACAGACTGTTCCCGTCTGGCCCGAGACCCGGCGTCGCACCGAAGTTGAGGCGCGGACCGGTGGCATTGATCAAGTAGTCGTAGGAAACGGCCTCTTGGTGGCCGGCGCGATCGCCCGTAGTGAACTCGATGGTCACGTATGGCGCAGCATGCGTCTCGTCTCCCTCGGGGTGGACGCTCACGGCACGGGCCTGGTGGAAGACAACGCCGAGCTTCTTGTAGACCGGGGCGAGGGGGAACGTCACCTGCTCTGGCGTCATGTAGCCGGTCCCCACCCAGATATTGGAAGGAATCCAGTTCCACTGACTGTTCGGAGACACGACCACGACTTCATGGTCGTGTCCGAGGTGCACGCGCGCGTGCATGGCGGCCGTGTGCCCAGCGATGCCCGCACCAAGAATCAGCAGCCTGGCCATGAAGAATGCCTCCCTGCCCTGACGGATGCAGTCGCGCGACGATCGGTGACGCGGTCCGTCCCACAGCCGGATCGGTGCGCCAGATCGTCGACGTCCTCGCGCTTCGTCGTATGCTGACAAGATGTCCGGGATTCACCTGCTGGGGGCCACCGCGCAGGAACTCGTGGTGGTGAAGCCCGCGGGTCTGCAGTGTGAAGTGCCGCGAGATTCAGCGGCGGACTCGCTCGTGAAGCAGCTTGGCGAACAGGGCTTCGAAGGGCTGCGGCTGGTCCATCGACTGGACGCGCCGGCATGCGGACTCGTGGTCGTCGCCAGAACGGCTGATGCCGCGGCTTACTACGGACGCGAGATCTTCGAGCGTCGATGGCGCAAGTGGTATGTCGCGCGCGTCGCGCGGCCTGCCGACCGCGTCGCGGGTCTCGTCGGCTCGCACAAGGCGTACCTGAAAACCGAGGGGAACTCGGCGCTCATCGTGCACGCCGGCGGCAAGCCGTCGTTCCTCGATGTCGTCAGCGTCGCGCCGGCGCCCGCGTCACCGGCGCAGTCGGACGTCCTGATCCGTCTGCATACCGGACGCTTCCATCAGATCAGGGTCATGCTGGCGAACCTTGGCGCACCGCTCGTTGGTGATCATCGATACGGCGGCCCGCGCGGCACGATGTACCTGGAGCACGTGATGCTTGGCGCCAGACCGGCGATTGCAAACCACGAATGGCGCGTCTGGGTGGCACCTGCGCACAGCGATCGGCCACAGTGGCACGAGACGCTGACGCTCGCATTGCAGACACGTGTCGACGCGCTGCAGGAAGAACTGACCGCCACACCGCCAGTTACTGGCTAGCGCGACGCACGGTGTGCGCTAGCGGCGCGAGAAGCAGACAGCCGCGACGCGCCCCTGCTCGCGGACGTCAAGTGGCCACGGCGGCAAGGCAGCGCGAGTCCACCGGGAGCCGAGCGCGCTTTCAACGAGTTGCACGAGCGCGGTATCGATCGCGAGATCGCGCGTGTTCGACGCCGCGAAGATGCGCCCGCCAGGCGCCACCACACGCGACGCCGCGCGCAGGAGTGCGGGATAGTCGTCGAGCGATTTCCACGCACGTCGTTTTCGGCGTGGGTCGGCGGCAGCGAATGTCGGCGGATCGACGATCACCAGATCGAACAGCTCACCACGACGCGTCGCAAACTCCAGGTACTCCCTGGCATCCATCCTGATGTAACGCGCCGATCCAGCCTGGCTCCCATTGAGCTCGACGTTGCGACGTCCCCACTCGAGATAGCGGGCCGACACATCGACGTTGACAACCTCGGTGCCTGCGGCGACGAGCGGCACGGCAAATGCGCAGGTGTAGGCAAACAGATTCAGCGCGCGTGGCGGTCGCGCCTCGGCCAGGCTGCGACGATGTTCGCGGTGCTCGAGAAAGAGCCCGGTTGAAAAACCGTCGTAGGGCCGAATTTCGAACTGCGACGCGTATTCACGCACGACGATGGTGTCGGGTTGCGGTGTGCCGGCACGCGGCTGGGGTGAGCGGGTTTCGTCAGGCGCTGCCCCACCAAGACGGCTGCGATCACGTGCGAACGGCTTCACGTACACCGCCTCGACCCCGACGGGCATCGTGGCGTCCAACGCCACCGACGCAACCAGGGTGATGTCCTGGTCTGGCAGGTGCGCGTCCTCGTACACCGAGAGCATCGCGGCTGTCCCGACACGATCGAGGTAGAGCCCCGGCAGATCGTCGCCCGCCCCGTCGATGAGGCGATACGCGGTGAGGGTGGACGAGGTCAGGAGCGACTGCCGGTGACTCAACGCAGAAGCCACCGCCGAGCGGATGCGACCGATATGCAAGCTACACATCGTGGCAACGGCACCACTGCGGGTCAAGCGACTCGCGCGATGACGACCACTGTTCTGTCTGACATTCGCAGACAGCGCAGGTTGACGCTTGTCGAACCTGTCGCGGCGCAGGCCCCTATAATCGAAGTGTTCACCTCGGACCCGCCGCGCGGGTCCCGTTCACGTTCCCAACGGTCAGACGCGACCGGACAGCTGTCGAATCGTTATGCGCACATCAAGCATCCTTCGCTCTGTCATGGTCGGCCTTGCCGGCGCCGCACTGCTCTCGGCGTGCGGCCACGGCATGGCGGCTCAGTCACAAACGGCGGTGACGCAGCGGGCGGTGCCACGCGTGCCGGCGGCCTCGGGCAAGACGTACCGCGTTGGTCCCGGTCAGCAGTTCACGCGTATCGGCGACGTGCCGTGGTACACGCTTGGACCGGGCGACACGGTCTACATCCACTACCAGCCGGCGCCGTACAAGGAGAAATTCCTGATTCAAGGGCGCGGCAGGGCCGACGCCTGGATCAGGGTTCTCGGCGTACCCGACCCGGTGACCGGTGCGCTTCCCGTGATCTCGGGCGACGGCGCAACCACCGGCACGACGATGCACCATCGGCAGGCTGACGTCGGCGCCAACGGCCTCCAGTACCTGGGTGTCGTCCAGATCGCGACGGGACCCGACGTCGACGGTGTAGCGCCGCCGCTACCGGGCTACATCGAGATCGCCGGACTGCGGGTGCAGGACGCTTACAGCGCCTACAGCTTCATCGGCGAGAACGGCGCCACCGGCACGTACAACGACTTCGCGTCGTGCATCTACATCAAGTCAGGTCAGCACGTCATCGTGCGTGACAACGTCCTGACGAACTGCGGGCTCGGTGTGTTCAACTGGACCGGCGGCGGCTACGACGGCGGCACGCACTGGTGGGACGGGCTCAGCGTCGATCTGACCCTGCGCGGCAACTACTTCTTCAACAACGGCATCAAGGGCATCTACGGCGAGCACCAGAGCTACACCGAATCTGACGGTGTCGTCATCGAGTACAACCGCTACGGTCCGATGCGCGAGGGCACCTTCGGCAGCCAGCTGAAAGACCGGTCCATCGGTACGGTCATCCGCTACAACTACATCGAGCAGTCACGCGCGGGCTGGGACATGGATCTGGTCGAGCCCGAAGAGAGCTACCAGACGCTCGGCAAGTCGCCGAAGATGAAGCAGACCTTCGTCTACGGCAACCTGTTCTTCAGTCCCGACCCCACCAGCTTCACCAACATCGTGCACTGGAACGAAGACCACAACCTGTCGCAGGGGCGGGCCACGCAGAGCGGCAGCACGCTGTTCTTCTACAACAACACGCTGGTGTACAAGACGAGCGCCGAGCCGTACCACAACGAAGTGAACGGCGTCTTCAACGAAACGTGGGGCAGCTACGACTGCTCACCCACTCCGCTTGGCGGCACGGTCGACGTGCGGAACAACATCTTCTACATCGAAGGTGGCCACTTCAAGTTCGGCTACTGCGGACAGCTCCGGTTCAACTTCGTGAACAACTGGATCACGAAGGGCGTCATCATTCACGGCCTGAGCAGCAGCGGCGTCGAGACCAATATCCTCGGCACCGGCAATCCGGGCTTCGTGGATGTCGCCAAGGGAGACTTTCGCCTGCGGCCGGATGCGGTCGTGCGCGGCAAGGGCGGACCGCTGGCACCTGAAGTCACCAACAACGTGCTCGGGCTCGACCTGACGCCAACGCAGGAATACGTCTATCACTCCGGGGTTGCGCCGCGCCTGTCAGCTGGCCCCGGTTCCGATCTTGGTGCCCTGGCAGTGCCGTTGCCCGGACCGGCTCGGTAGACACCTGACCTGTCTTGCTCGCTCTCTGACGGTGCGGCCGGTGCTCCGGCGTCGACGGGTTGCCCCTGACATCTTCAGATGAATGCGGCCGCCCACGGATGCGTGCGCCGCACGTGTTCCGCACCAGCCGCGTCATCGCGCATCATCGAGAAGTCGGCAAAGTCGAACCCCGGTGCGACGGTGCAGCCGACGAGTGTGTAGGCACCCGTCGAGCGTGCCGCCTGCCACCGACGCGCCGGCACGACGTGCACCGGCGCGGTGTCGGCCGAGACCTCGCCCAGCAGGTGACGCGAGATCTCGGCGAACGACGCATCCGCCGTGAACAACTCGAGCGGTGCGCCTTCGTAGAAGTGCCACACTTCGTCCGACAGCACGACGTGCCACCGGCTGAGGTCTTCGGCTCGCAGGAGGAAGTAGATTGTCGTCAACGCCTGCCGGCCTGGCCGCGCATCGCCGGGTTGAACCTGGCTGTCTGATCGATAGAGCTGCCGGTAAAAGCCGCCCTCCGGGTGTGGCTGGAGCGCGAGGGACGCGATCAGTTGCGTCGCACGTTCGGCATCAGTGGATACGGCTCGAACGGCGTCGCCGGCCGCGTCGTGTTCAGGTCGCGTCACGTCGCGAGTCTATCTGAATGCGGATAGCGAGCACCTCGCGGTAGCAGTGCGCGGTGTCAAGTTGTGGCGTCGTCTGGCACGACTCGAAACGGAGCCTATAATCCGGAGATAGCGTTCGGATTCGTCTCATTCGTATTGGAGTTCCCATGAAACACACTGCAGTCCGCGCCGTGCCTCTGATCGCGTTGCTGGCTCTGGGGGTGGCGACGTTCGCGCCGCGCATCCAGGGTCAGAACACCGGTCAGCCGAGCACGAAGAATGGCGAGTGGCCGATGTACACCGCCGACCTCGCCGGCAGCAAGTACTCACCGCTCGATCAGATCAACGCGGGTAACTTCAGCAAGCTGGAAGTCGCCTGGCGCTTCAAGACCGACAACCTGGGTCCGCGTCCCGAGAACAAGCTCGAAGGCACGCCGATCATGGTCAAGGGCACCGTCTATGCGACCGCCGGCACGCGCCGCGCTGTCGTGGCTCTCGACGGCAAGTCGGGTGAAATGAAGTGGATGTATGCGTTGGACGAGGGCGAGCGCGCCACCCGCTGGGCGCCGCGTCAGCTTTCGGGTCGCGGCCTCTCATACTGGACCGACGGCCGCGGAGACGAGCGCATCCTCTACGTCACCACCGGCTACCGACTGGTTGAATTGAACGCGAAGACCGGTGTGCCGGTTGCCGGGTTCGGCACCAACGGCGTCGTCGACCTGAAGGTTGGCGTCGTCATTGGCAAGGACAAGCAGCTCGATCTCGAGAAGGGCGAAATCGGCCTCCACTCGACCCCGACTGTCGTCAACGACACCATCATCATCGGGTCGTCGATGTTCGAAGGTCTCGGCTACCGCTACTCGACGAACGCCAAGGGCCTGGTTCGCGCGTTCGACATCAAGACCGGCAAGCAGATCTGGCGCTTCAACACGATTCCGGGCCCCGGCGAATTCGGCAACGACACCTGGGAAAACGGCTCGTGGGAATGGACCGGCAACGTCGGTGTGTGGACCCAGATCTCGGTGGATCCGACGGCTGGCGGCAACGGCATGGCGTACCTGCCCGTCGAGACGCCGACCATCGACGAATACGGCGGCAACCGCCCGGGTAACAACCTCTTCGCCGAGAGCATCGTGGCGGTCGACCTGAAGACCGGCGTGCGCAAGTGGCACTTCCAGATGATTCACCACGGTCTCTGGGATCACGACAACTCGTCAGCGTCACTGCTCATCGACGCGCGCATCAACGGTCAGGCTCGCAAGCTGCTCGCGCAGCCGACCAAGCAGGGCTGGCTCTACGTGTTCGACCGCCTCACGGGTCAGCCGATCTGGCCGATTCCCGAAGTCGCGGTGCCGCAGACCAACATGCCGACGGAGAAGACCTCTCCAACGCAGCCCATCCCGACCAACCCGCCACCCTACTCGCGCACGTTCGTCGGCGAGAACGATCTCATCGACTTCACGCCGGCACTGCGTGCCAAGGCGCTGGAGAACCTGAAGAAGTTCCGCTGGGAGCAGTCGCCGTATGTTCCGCCACTCGGTCCGAACGATCCGCGCCTCGGCTCGATCAACATCGGCAACACCAACGGCGGCGTGAACTGGCCGGGTTCGGGCTTCGACCCCGAAACCGCCATCTTCTACACGCAGGCGATGAACACGAACGTCTCGATCGGCAAGTACGACGAGGAAGAGTTCGAATCGGTGCGTGCAGACAAGTACAACGCACAGAATCCGCGTAAGCCGCGTTGGGAAGCCGAGCCGAACTACGGGCTTCGCGGCGCAGCGACTGGCGGCGCCGGCACGGGTCAGGGCGGCGGCCGCGGCCGCGCAGGTGGTCCGGGCGCACCAGGTGCACCGGCCGCTGGCGCTCCGCCGGCAGGCGCTCCGCCGGCAGGCGCGCAGTTCCCGGGCGCAACCGGACGGCAGGCACTCGCTGACGGGCTCGACGGCCTTCCGATCGTGAAGCCGCCGTACGGCGTCATCGCGGCCATCGACCTGAACAACAACGGCAAGCTGCTGTTCCAGGTGCCGCACGGCGACACGCCGGACAACGTCCGCAACCATCCGCTGCTGCGCGGTCTCAACATTCCGAAGACCGGACAGGGCAACAGCGTCGGCGTGATGGTCACCAAGACGGTCGTCGTCGCGGGTGATCCGCAGATCACGCAGCCGCCGGGCCGTGCGCGTGGAGCCATGCTCCGGGCCTACGACAAGCAGACCGGTGCTGAAGTTGGCGCCGTGATCATGCCGGCCGCGATCAGCGGCTCGCCGATGACCTACAGCGTCGATGGTCGTCAGTACATCATCGTCGCGGTCAGCGGCGGCAACTACACGGGCGAGTACATCGCCTACGCACTGCCGCAGAGCGAGCTTCCGGCCCGCACCGGCAACTAGACCCGAGCGCGTGCGGAACGCTCCGCACGCGTAATGTCCCGACGCAGAGTCGGGGTCACAGACGCATCAGGGCTCGTCGGCAGTCTTGCCGGCGAGCCCTCTTGTTTTTCGCGCACGTCTCGGTCTTCCTCGCACCTCAGATGCGGGAACACCGTCCGAACGAAACCATCGGACGACAAGTCGCGTCTCAGTGCGTCACGGTCATTCGCCGTACTCCGCACGCCGGCAGGCGCCGCCGGCATCCGTCGACCCGCGTCATCAGTCTTCGTCAACCCGACCCTTGCGACCGGGAGGTCTATGGCCAGACGGCAAGCGCCACGCACACCCGCACACTCGACGTCGACGCGGGCGCGCCCCACGGCGTCCGACACCCGTTCTCTGCCCGCGAAGCTACTCGACATGGAGGACATCGCCCGGGTGGTTCCCGCGCTGAGTCCGGAGACGCTCCAGAAGGTCATCGCGCACAGCGGCCTGGACGCCACGCTGCCGTTGCTGTCCCTCGCAACCAGCATGCAACTCCACCAGGTCATGGACATCGATCTCTGGCGGGCTGCCTCGCCGGGTCTCGACGACGGGTTCGACGTGAGTCGGTTTGGCGAGTGGCTCGAGTCGCTCGTGGATATCGACGAGGAATTCGGAGCCGTGTTGCTCGCGCGCATGGAACCGACGCTGATCGTCGGAGGACTGTCCTCGCTCGTCCGCGTATTCGATCTGGCAACACTCCCCTCACAACCCGAGCTCGACGTCACCGACCCCCGCAAGACCGGCGGACTCCCCTCCGCAGACGTTGGCAGGTTCCGCGTGGTGTTTCGCGATTCCACGGCACCATGGGACGCGGTGGTCTCTGTTCTCACGGCGCTCGAGTCGCAGCATCCGCAGCTCTTTCAGGAGGTCATGACCGGGTGTCGTCGCCTGTCGAATGAGGGATTCGAACGCGATGGTCTCGACAACCTGCTCGATGATCGCCAGCAAGCATGGCTCGACCAGCAGGGACGACGGCTGGTGCGCCGAGAGCATGACGGCTACGTGTCGCCGGCCGACGCGCGCGCCTTCCTGAGCTCGGCGAGACAGGTACGATTCGACTCGCCGTCTGAGCCAGGCGCGGATCCGACCTGGGAGAGCTTCCTGCACTCGACCGTCGACCGCTCGCGCGAATCAACACGCGTGAACGACAGCGTCGAACCCGCATCCGCCGCGCACGACCATCGTCCGGAACGCGATCGCACGGCAGAGGCGACGTCCACTGCGCCCGCGCAGGATGCAGTCGCTCACGCCGAGCCGGCTCGACCCGTTCCAGTCGGCGGACCGCCAGCCCACGATCTCGCCAGTGTGGTGCAGTTGCTGGAGAGCGAAGGCATCGTGTCTGCGACGCTGCGAGGACTCCTTCCCGCTGGTCAGACCGCACCATCTCGCTACACGTGCATCCACTCGCGCATGCAGCACGTCTTCGAACGCGACCACGACGCCTTCGAGCGGCGCAATCTCGAGCTGACCTTTCTGGCGAGCGTGGTGGCCAGTGGTTGTCCTGTTCACCAACGCAGCCTGACACCCACCGAAGCGACGGAGGCAGCAACCGCTGTCTGCAGTCTCGGACTCGAGGCGTGGCCGCGCGCGTGGACCAGGAGCAAGCAGGAACCCGCGGTCCATCCGCCCATCGACATCCTGCAGCATTCGAGCTTGATCGTGGCGTTTCAGCTGGGATGGCGGACGCTGTACGACACAGTCAGCACGCACGCGGCGAAATCGCTGCTTCGAGTGCTTGCCGGCTTCACCGCCGATGGCCCGCTCAAAGCCGAAGTGCGCGAGTTACGCCGGAACCTGACCCGGTGCCTCAAGGACGGTGAACCGTGGAAAGCGGCCGACGAGCTCGACGTGGTGGCGTCCATGGACCTTCCCGCGTGGGCGACGCTCATTGGACTCATCGCAGAGTTTCCCGTCATGCATCCAGTGCTGACCATCGAGCCCGGACGCCGCATCCTCTCCGTCGACCCGCTCGCGTTCTCGTACTTCAGCGAACCGGAGCATCTCCTGCTCGCGCATCGGTTCCTCGATTCGCTGGCAGAGCGTCTGGCGAGTTGACCGCCTGAACCTGCTCCTCCGTGAGGTTCCTGCGGGCCCTCGTCTTTCAGGAGGCAGACGCCAAACTCAAAGAAGAGGTTGTCTTCAACTGTCAACTTCTTGGCTCCCCGCGTCAGACACTCCAGACTGATATATCCAAACAAGTCTTATTTTTAGAGCGACTTACTGTCGAAGACTGCGGTAGACAACGGCCAGAATCTCACCACAAAATTTGTCTCACGTACGTTTGTCCGGCATTTACGTGGAAATTACGCACATTTTTCTGACTACGCATTTAAGCTCATCATTTCGCTGCTGGGTTAAGGTTCGCGCCCCCGCGCCCGACACCTGTGAGGATGAGTATGCGTCGTCGTTCGTTCCGTGTCCTTTCCTGGTCGCACCGTCATTCGGATGATGGCCGCCGCTCAACACCGACCCTTTCGAGCCTCGCGGTTGCTGCTGGTCTGATTGCAGCCGTTGGCGTGGCGACGCCGCACGCGCAGCGCGCGGATCATGGCTCACGCGACAAAGGGCACCATCTGGTGCCTGCCGGCATCATTGTGGCGTCCACACCAGCCGCCCAGCAGACGCCTGCGACAGTGCCCGCCGTAGGCGGAACGTGGACGCAGTTGGCGAACCGGCCGCCGGCCGCCGTAGACAACTGTCTGCTGATGACGGACGGCGCCGTTCTCTGTCATCAGAACTCGGGGCGGAACTGGTACCGCCTGACGCCGTCGAACACGGGCAGCTATCAGGCCGGCACGTGGACGCTCGATTCGACGATGCAGGCGGGATATGCGCCGTTGTATTTCGCCGCGGCGGTGCTCCCCGATGGTCGAGTGATCGTCGAAGGCGGCGAGTACAACTGCGCGAGCGGGTCGTGTACGTCGAACTGGGGCACGCAAGGCTCGCTCTACGACCCTGTGACGCGCACCTGGACAGCGGTGAATCCTCCGTCGGTCAACGGCACGCCGTGGACGACAATCGGCGACGCGCAGTCGGTGGTGCTCAAGGACGGCACGTACATGCTGGCGGACTGCTGCAGCGGCAAGGCCGCGTACTTCAATCCCGGCACGCTCACCTGGACGCCCGTTGCGGGTCACGAGATCGACAACTACAACGACGAAGAGAACTTCACCCTTCTGCCAGATGGACGCGTGCTGACAGTTGATGCGTGGCCAGCCAGCAGTCAGCTCTCAGAGATCTACGACCCGGTGACGCAGCAGTGGAGCAGCGCTGGCAACACACCGGTACTGCTCACGGACAACAACCGAAGCGGCGCCTCGTACGAGCAGGGTCCCGGCATCCTGCGTCCTGACGGCACGGTGTTCTACTTCGGCGCCAACGCCAGCGGGCCTGGTCACACGGCAATCTACAACTCGACAACCGGCACATGGGCGGCGGGCCCTGACTACCCGGGCACCGACAACGCGTCGGATGCGCCTGCGGCACTCCTGCCAAACGGCAACATCCTCACGCAGGCCAGCTCCGGCGTCTTCCAGTCTCCCAGCCACTGGTACGAAGTGGACTACTCGACCGGCGGCATCACGCAAGTAAGCAGTCCGGGCTATTCGTTCAACCTCTCGAGCTACCTCGGACACATGCTGGTGCTGCCCACCGGCCAGATCCTGCAGACGGTGTTCTCGAACGATGTCCGTCTCTACACGTCAAACGGCACGTATCAGGCTGCCTGGCAACCGACGATCACCGCGGTCCCCTCGAGCGTGGCGCCTGGTTCGTCCTACACACTGTCGGGCCGTCAGCTGAACGGACTCTCGCAGGGTGCAGCCTACGGCGACGACTGGCAGTCGGCCACCAACTACCCGATTGTGCGCATCACCAATACGGCGACGGGTCACGTCTTCTTCGCGAAGACGCATAACCACAGTTCGATGGGGGTCGCGACAGGCAACCTGATTGTCTCGACGACGTTCGACGTGCCTGCGTCGATCGAAACCGGCGCCAGCACGATTGAAGTTGTGGCCAACGGTATTCCGTCCGCCAGGACGAACATCACCGTGCAAAGCGCGACGGCGCCCGGAGCGTTCAGCAAGCTCTCGCCGACCACCGGCGCCACGGGTCAGGCGCTCAGCGTGACGTTGTCGTGGGGCGCGAGTGCCAATGCGGCGAGTTACAGCTACTGCGTCGATACAGTGAACAACAATACGTGCGACACCAGCTGGGTCAGCGCGGGCAGTTCGACCAGCGCTCTGGTGAGCGGACTGTCGGCCGGCACGACGTTCTACTGGCAGGTGCGCGCCACGAACTCGAACGGCGACACGAATGCCGACTCTGGAACGTGGTGGTCAATGACGACCGCGTCATCTGTCGGTGCGTTCGGCAAGACTGCGCCGGCCAATAGCGCGACAGGTCAACCGACGACGGTATCTCTGTCGTGGAACGCCAGCGGCGGAGCCACCGGCTATGCCTACTGTGTCGACACGGTGAACAACAACGCCTGCGACACGAACTGGGTGTCGGCCGGTACTGCGACGAGTGCCCAGGCGTCAGCGCTGACGAGTGGCACGACGTTCTACTGGCAGGTGCGCGCCACCAACGCCGTCAGCTCGCTCGACGGCGACGGCGGCACGTGGTGGTCGTTCTCGACCGGTGCCAAGCCTGGCGCCTTCAACAAGACCGCGCCCGTCAATGCGGCGACAGGTCAGGCGACCAGCCTCACCCTGACGTGGGGAGCGAGCAGCGGCGTCACGAGCTACGCCTACTGCATCGACACTGTGAACAACGCATCCTGCGACACGAGCTGGGTCAGTGCGGGTTCCGCCACCAGTGCGCA
>Ga0209023_10001829_pt1 | contig 27703 bp, 20 predicted proteins | sample LakOneMetagenome_FD_187468 | JGI IMG/M metagenome (GOLD analysis project Ga0209023, IMG submission 187468) | Freshwater and sediment microbial communities from Lake Erie, Canada (SPAdes) (version 2) | ecosystem: Environmental > Aquatic > Freshwater > Lentic | place: Lake Erie, Canada...
GAGCCAGACATCGACCGAGCGGCTGAGGGACTATCTCGCCCAGCTCCCGCCACAGGCGCAGGCGCTGCTGATGCGGGAGTTCGAGCGCGCGATCGAGCGCGGCGAAGATGTCGCCGTCGCCAACCTCGTGCTGGAGCAACTGCGCAAGGTGGTGCGCGGTGCCGAAGAAGATGACGAGGCGCGACCGCGTTCCGACGATCCGGCGCGGCTGTTGTTTCAGCCGCTCGAGCCGTTCCTGGTCGAAAGCAATTTTCCGATACGGCCGGGCCAGATCCGCCGCACTTCCCTGCAGCCGGTCTGGCAATGGCTCGGCCGCGACGGCGCGGCGGACGCCACGCGCGCGTTCGAAACCACCATTTTCGACGCCAGGCACAGCGGATCGAATGCCGGTTTCGAAGCCGCGGCCCGCAAGTTCCAGGCCGCCGCAGGCGAGGCGATCGCCAAGGTCTCGACGCCTGTGCCGGGCGAGGATACCCAGCGCGCGCTCTCGCGCATCGGTCCGCCGAACGTGGTCGAGGATTTGCTTTCCATTGGGGCCGTGTTGCGGTCGCGCGAAGCGCTCGATGCGCTTGGCAGCCGGCTGCCGAGCCAACTCCGCGCCTTCGGCGATTCCCAGATCACGTCGGTAACCTCGGCGCTCAACGTGCCGTCGCTGCAGACGCCGCAAATGCTGCCGTTCGCGTTGTCGCTGATCATGCAGCGGCTGGTGGCGCCGTGGCAGATTATCCGCCTCGCGATCAAGATGGCGGCTTCCGACGACGAGATTCGCGTCGCTGCGACGCCCTACGGCATCGCCGTCTCGATCGCGCTGCACGACCTGTCGTTCCTCGCGGCCTGCTTGCGCACCGACATCCGGCGCGGTCAGCTCGACAACATCGGCGAACAACTGAAATCGCTTCACGACAGTGCGCGGGGCCTGCGCACCGAACTCGACCTGCGCCAGGATTCGGCGTGGGGCCGCCAGCTCGCCTCGATCCGCGCCGACATCTCCAACTCGCTGCAGTCGGAAATCGACAGCGTGCCCGGCCGGGTCCGCCGCATCCTGCGCCAGCGCGCCGACAAGGATATCGGTTCCGCCCCCAAGGTCGACGCGTCAGAGGTCGAGGAAATCGCAGCCCTGATCGACTTCGTCGCGGTCTGCCGCACCTATGCCAGCGAACTCGCAATCAACGAGGTGACGCTGCGGACCTATTCCGACCTGCAGCATTACGTCGAGCAATCCACCGAAAGCCTGGTGCAGTCCCTGCGCGGCGGCGACACCAAGTCGCGTGGCTACCGCCAGATGCAGGCCAAGGCCGCGATCCGCTTCTGCGAGGTGCTGTTCGGCCACGACTACGCCTCGCTGATGAGCAGGGCAGCGGAAAATGCCGTCGTCGTCGAGCCGAAGCCGAAGCGGGCCGGGTAGTGCCGTCGGCCATTTGATTTTGGTCAAAACAGCCCCGTTTCCCTCCTGTAATTGTCAATTGCCGCATCTGCCGCCGGTGGTGTAAAGCGGCGCATCGGCGCCTCTCTGGAAGGCGCCGTTCCGCCCGGGAACCGCTTGATGACATTGTGGTTTGTGTTCGCGCTGATGACGGTCGCGGCGATTTTTGCCGTGCTCTGGCCGTTGAGTCGCGGGGTCAGGGAAGCCGGTGGCGGCACCGAGGCTGCGGTCTATACCGACCAGCTTGCCGAGATCGATCGCGACGTCGCCGCCGGCCTGATCGGCGCATCGGAAGCCGAAGTCGCGCGGGTCGAGATCGGTCGCCGCCTGCTGGCAGCCGTCGATGGCGAACGCACGACGCCCGCGCAATCGAACCTCCGGCTGCGCCGCGTTTCGGCGATCCTGGCGCTGGTCGCGCTGCCGATCGCGGCGGTGACGTTCTACCTTTCGCTCGGTTCGCCGCAGCTCGGCGATTTCCCGCTGAGCCAGCGCCAACGGGTCGCCGACCCCAACCAGCCGCTCGACAACCTGGTGGCGCAGGTGGAAGCGCATCTGGAGAAGAATCCGACCGACGGCCGTGGCTGGAACGTGCTGGCGCCGGTGCTGTCACGGCTCGGCCGCTATGACGAGGCGATCCGCGCCTATCGCAATTCGCTCACCTATAACGGCGACAGCGCCGAACGCCGCTCCGACCTCGGCGAGGCCCTGATGGGGGCGGCGGGCGGCGTCGTCACATCAGAGGCCAAGGCCGAGTTCGAGCGTGCGGTCGCGCAGAAGGCCGATGATCCCAAGGCCAACTATTTCTTAGGCCTCGCCGCCGAGCAGGACGGCCGCCAGGCCGATGCCGCCGCGATCTGGCGCTCGATGCTGGAAAAGGCGCCGGCGGAGGCGCCGTGGCGACCGCTGGTGCAGGCTGCGCTGGTGCGGGTCGGCGGCCCTAATTTACCCGTGTTGTCGAACGATACGATGACGGCGGCAAAGGACATGAACGAGGCCGACCGCGGCGCCATGATCCGCGGCATGGTCGATCGGCTTGCCGAGCGGCTGAAGCAGAACGGCGACGATGTCGAGGGATGGTTGCGGCTGGTGCGCGCCTATATGGTGATGGGCGAGCGCGACAAGGCGAAGAGCGCGCTGGTCGATGCAAGGCAGGCGGTTGCCGGCGACGTGGAACGCTTGCGCCAGCTCAATGAAGGTCTGAAGAATATGGGGTTGGATGGCTGACATCATTCACCAAACCAGAGGAATCAAATGACCCGCAAGCAGCGGCGTTTGACCATGATAGGCGGTTCGCTCGCGGTGCTCGCGGTGGCGGCGGCGCTGGTGCTGAATGCGATGCGTGATTCGATCGTATTCTTTTCCACGCCGACGATGGCGGCCGAGAAGCATATTCCGCCGGGCAAACGTTTTCGCCTCGGCGGATTGGTGCAGCCGGGATCGCTGGTGCGTGGCGACAACCTCATGATCTCGTTTGCCGTTGCCGACGGCGGCGCCTCGCTGCCGGTGTCGTACAAGGGCATTCTTCCCGATCTGTTCCGCGAAGGGCAGGGGGTCGTCGCCGAAGGCGCGCTCGACGCATCCGGCGTGTTCAAGGCCGACACCGTGCTGGCAAAACATGACGAGACCTACATGCCGAAGGACGTCGCCGACGCCCTGAAGAAGCAGGGCCACTGGAAGGACGATTACGGCGCCAAGCCGAGTGCGTCCGCGGCGCCGGAGCCGGCGAAGGGAACGATGCGGTGATCGCGGAAGCCGGACATTACGCGCTGGTGCTGGCGCTGGCGCTGGCATTGATCCAGTCCACGGTGCCGATCGCCGGCGCGCGCTGGGGCGATGTCGCGCTGATGAATGTCGCGCGCTCCACCGCGCTGGCGCAGCTGCTGTTCGCGGCAGCCGCGTTCACGGCGCTGGTGTGGCTGCATGTCACCTCGGATTTCTCGGTCGCCAACGTGTTCGAGAATTCGCATTCGATGAAGCCGCTGATCTACAAGATCACCGGCGTGTGGGGTAATCACGAAGGCTCGATGCTGCTGTGGGTATCGATCCTGGCGCTGTTCGGCGGCCTCGTTGCCGCCTTCGGCAACAATCTGCCGCTGTCGCTGCGCGCTTATGTGCTGGCGGTGCAGGCCTGGGTCGCCAGCGCATTCTATCTGTTCATCCTTGTCACTTCGAACCCGTTCCTGCGCATCGCCAATCCGCCGATCGAAGGCCGCGATCTCAATCCGGTGCTGCAGGACATCGGCCTCGCGGTGCATCCGCCGATGCTCTATCTCGGCTATGTCGGTTTCTCGATCTCGTTCTCGTTCGCGATTGCCGCTCTGCTCGAAGGCCGGATCGACGCGGCCTGGGCGCGCTGGGTGCGGCCGTGGACGCTGGTGGCGTGGATATTCCTTACGCTCGGCATCGCGATGGGGTCGTACTGGGCCTATTACGAACTCGGCTGGGGCGGGTGGTGGTTCTGGGATCCGGTCGAGAACGCTTCGCTGATGCCGTGGCTGGCCGGCACCGCGTTGCTGCATTCCGCCGTGGTGATGGAAAAGCGCAACGCGCTCAAAGTCTGGACCATCCTGTTGTCGATTCTGACGTTCTCGCTGTCGCTGCTCGGCACCTTCCTGGTGCGCTCGGGCGTGCTGACCTCGGTGCATGCGTTTGCGACCGATCCGGCGCGCGGCGTGTTCATTCTGCTGATCCTGTGCCTGTTTATCGGCGGCGGCCTTTCGCTCTACGCCTGGCGCGCCTCGACGCTGAAGCAGGGTGGGCTGTTTGCGCCGATCTCGCGCGAAGGCGCGCTGGTGCTCAACAACCTGTTCCTGACCACGGCCTGCGCCACCGTCTTCATCGGCACGCTGTATCCGCTCGGGCTGGAAGTCCTGACCGGCGACAAGATCTCGGTCGGCGCGCCCTTTTTCAACCTGACCTTTGGGCCCTTGTTCGTGCCGCTGATGATCGCGGTGCCGTTTGGGCCGTTGTTGGCGTGGAAGCGCGGCGACCTCATCGGCGCGGCGCAGCGGCTGATGGCGGCCGGTATTGCAGCATTGATCGCGATCGCAGTGCTGCTGGCATGGACGCGCGGCGGCAGCACGTTTGCACCGCTGGCGATTGGGCTTGCGGTGTGGGTGATCGCCGGTGCGCTGTGCGATCTCGCCGAACGAATGGGTTTGTTCCGCGTTGATTTCCGGATCGCGATGCGGCGCGCGCGCGGTCTGCCGCGGGCGACCTGGGGCACGGCGTTCGCGCATGCCGGCGTCGGCGTGGCGCTGATCGGGATCGTCTGTGAAACCACCTGGAACAGCGAATATATCGCCACCGTCAAGCCGGACGACGTCGCCAGGGTCGCCGGCTACGAATTGAAACTCGATGGTCTCAACCAGCGCCAGGGTCCGAACTTCCGCGAGATGATCGCGCAGTTCACCGTAACTCTCGATGGCCAAAAGCTTGCCGTGATGACACCGTCGAAGCGCAGCTTCACCACGCGCGGGTCCTCGACCACCGAAGCCGCGCTGCTGACGCGCGGCGCCAGCCAGCTCTATATTTCGCTCGGCGACACCACGACCGAAGGCGCGATCGCGGTTCGGATCTATCACAAGCCGATGGTGCTCTTGATCTGGTGGGGGCCGGTGCTGATGGCGTTCGGCGGCATGTTGTCGCTGTCGGATCGGCGCTTGCGCGTCGGCGCGCCGAAGCCCGCGAAAGCCTCGCGCACGCTGCAGCCGGCGGAGTGAATCCTTGAAGCAACTCCTTGCATGGGCATTTGTCGCCGTGGTGTCGCTGGCGGCTCCAGCGTTCGCCGTGCAGCCCGACGAGATCATGGCCGATCCGGCCAAGGAGGCGCGGGCGAGGGATCTGTCGCGCGAACTGCGCTGCATGGTGTGTCAGAACCAGTCGATCGACGATTCCGAGGCGCCGCTGGCGCGCGACTTGCGGCTATTGGTGCGCGAGCGGATCGCGGCCGGCGACAGCGATAATCAAGTGATCGATTTTCTGGTGGCGCGCTACGGCGAATTCGTGCTGCTGAAGCCGCGCGTCAACCAGCACACGCTGGTGCTGTGGCTGTTGCCGCCGCTGGCGCTCGGCGGTGGCGGGCTGGCGCTCTGGTTCTACAACCGGCGTCGCAAGTCCGACGGCAACGCGCCGGTGCTGCAGTTGACGGAAGAGGAAGAGGCGCGGATCGAACGCCTGCTCGCGGAATCCGCATCGGAGAAGCAGACCTGATTGCAAGCAGGCGAAAGACTGTCAAAGACTTTTCAAAAAAATCATCACAGGGGGAATTCACACATGGCCTTTTCGCTCTACGACGCCACGGTGGCGAACTATCTGCAAATCCTCGGCGGTGTCAGCGGCGTTCTCGAGCGCGGGCTGGCGCATTTTCGCGAGAAGAACGTCGATCCGAATTCCATGGTCGAAGCGCGGCTGGCGCCCGACATGCTGCCGTTCCGGTTTCAGATCATCTCGGTCGCGCAACATTCCCGCGGCGCCATCGAAGGCGTGCAGCAGGGCGCGTTCAGGCCGCCGGCGTTCAAGACGCCGTATGATTATGCCGGGCTGCAGGGGCTTGTCGCCGATACCCAGAAGGCCCTGACGGCGCTGACGCCGGAGAGCGTCAATGGTCTCGCCGGCAAGGACGTCGTGTTCCACCTCGGCGATCATCAGTTGCCCTTCATCGCCGAGGGCTTTCTGATGTCGTTCTCGCTTCCGAATTTCTACTTCCACGCCACCACTGCCTACGACATCCTGCGAACCAACGGCGTGCCGCTGGGCAAGCGCGACTTCATGGGACGGCTGAACCTCAAGAAGGGTTGAGGGCCTCGCAGCCCGGATGAGCGCAAGCGACATCCGGGACCACTCTGGCATCGCCCCGGATGTCGCTTGCGCTCATCCGGGTTACGGGGCGTCCAACTCAAAATATCGAAAACAACCCCATGCACAGTAGGACGGGGGCTGAAGCGGCCGCTTTGCCGCCGAAAAGCCACCTTTCCGCCTGCGCTAAGCCATTGATTACCTGTGCTAAACTGCCACATGGGCAACCCGCTTCATTACAAAAGTTTAACTCCCTAGCCAGCGCGCGGTAAGGCGGCAAACCCCATCTTCAGTCCTGTCAGGTGCGCGGCCCCCCGCACCGTCGATTTCTGGATCTGGAGATTTCTTAAATGACCGAACGCCCCGTCGATCTTTCCTCGCTTCCGTCCTACCAGGCGCCCCGTCGCAAGCTGTTCTCGGCGCGCAAGTTCGCGCTGATGGCCTCCGTCGTCGCCGGCCTCGGCGTCGCCGTTTACGGCTTCTCGCCGTCGCACGGTCCGGTGGACGTGTTCACCACCGCAGCCCATGCGCAGGTCAACAACGAGGTGCGCAAGGTCGCGCAGCCGGTCGGCTTTGCCGACATTGTCGAGCGCGTGAAGCCGTCGGTGATTTCGGTCAAGGTCAACATCAACGAGAAGGTCGCGAGCAAGGACGACAGCGCCAACAAGGACGAGGATTCGCCGTTCCAGCCGGGTTCGCCGATGGAGCGCTTCTTCCGTCGTTTCGGCGGTCCGGATGGCCTGCCGCCCGGCATGCGCGGTGGACCCGGCGGCGGCGGTCGCGGTGGCCGCGGCGCCGTGACCGGGCAGGGCTCGGGCTTCTTCATCTCGGCTGACGGCTTTGCCGTGACCAACAACCACGTGGTCGACGGCGCCGACAAGGTCGAGGTCACGACTGACGACGGCAAGACCTATTCGGCCAAGGTGATCGGCACCGATCCCCGCACCGACCTGGCGCTGATCAAGGTTTCCGGCGGTTCGAACTTCCCGTTCGCCAAACTCTCCGACGCCAAGCCGCGGATCGGCGACTGGGTGCTCGCGGTCGGCAACCCGTTCGGCCTCGGCGGCACGGTGACCGCCGGAATCGTCTCGGCCTCCGGCCGCGACATCGGCAACGGCCCGTATGATGACTTCATCCAGATCGACGCGCCCGTGAACAAGGGCAACTCGGGTGGCCCGGCGTTCGACGTGTCCGGCGAAGTGATGGGCGTCAACACCGCGATCTACTCGCCGTCCGGCGGCAGCGTCGGCATCGCGTTCTCTATTCCCGCCTCGACCGTGAAGAGCGTCGTCGCCCAGCTCAAGGACAAGGGCACGGTCAGCCGCGGCTGGATCGGTGTCCAGATCCAGCCCGTGACCGCCGACATTGCCGACAGCCTCGGCCTGAAGAAGGCGGAAGGCGCGCTGGTGGCGGAACCGCAGGCCAACGGTCCGGCGGCCAAGGCCGGCATCGAATCCGGTGACGTCATCACCGCGGTCAACGGGGAGCAGGTCAAGGATGCCCGCGAGCTCGCCCGCACCATCGGCGGTCTGGCGCCCGGCAACGCGGTCAAGCTCAACGTCGTGCACAAGGGCCAGGACAAGACCATCAACCTGACGCTCGGCCAGTTGCCGAACACGCAGGAAGCCAAGGCAGACACCGGCAAGGACGATGGCGGCAGCGTCAAGAAGGGCGCCGAAGTGCCGAAGCTCGGCATGACGGTGGCTCCGGCCAATAGCGTCGCCGGCGCCGGCAAGGACGGCGTCGTCGTCACCGAGGTCGACCCGAAGAGCGCGGCTGCCGAACGCGGCTTCAAGGAAGGCGACGTCATCCTCGAAGTCGCCGGCAAGAGCGTCACCAGCGCCGGTGACGTCCGCGATGCCATCACCGCCGCGCGGTCCGACAACAAGAACAGCGTGCTGATGCGCGTGAAGAGCGGCGGTTCGTCGCGGTTCGTGGCAGTGCCGCTGGCCAAGGGTTAAATACGAGATGGAGGGTTTCGCCGGCATTGTCGCCCCCGCCGACGGCTCCTTCCCGGGAGCGGGTCACAAGCTCGCTCCCACTGGCTCCCTTTCGATGGAATACGCCCCCCTCTGTCGGAAGGGTCTAGGGGCGGCGGAGTCCCCCAGCTCCGCCGCCCGCTTTTTTCGACCATACTTTTTCATTTCATCGCGAGACCGGCCGGTCGCCTTGCATGTGCAGGGCGACCGCGCCATGGTGAGAGAAAGTCCATTCCCGTGACCGCAACCGCCCCCGAAATGCGCCTGTTGATCATCGAAGACGACCGCGAGTCCGCCGACTATCTGGTCAAGGCGTTCCGTGAGGTCGGGCATATCGCCGATCTCGCCAGCGATGGCGACGAGGGGCTGTCGATGGCCGACGGCGGCGACTACGACGTGCTGGTGGTCGACCGGATGTTGCCCAAGCGCGACGGCCTGTCGGTGATCGGCACGCTGCGCGACAAGGGCAACCGCACGCCGGTGCTGATCCTCTCCGCGCTCGGCCAGGTCGACGACCGCATCAAGGGCCTGCGCGCCGGCGGCGACGACTACCTGCCGAAACCCTATTCCTTCGCCGAGCTATTGGCCCGCGTCGAAGTGCTGTCGCGCCGCCACGGCGGTCCGGCCGAAGAGACCACCTACAAGGTCGGCGATCTCGAACTCGACCGGCTTTCGCATCGGGTCGCGCGCGGCAAGGACGAACTGACCTTGCAGCCGCGCGAATTCCGCCTGCTCGAATATTTGATGAAGCATGCCGGCCAGGTGGTGACGCGCACGATGCTGCTGGAAAACGTCTGGGATTATCACTTCGATCCGCAGACCAACGTCATCGATGTCCATATCTCGCGATTGCGCTCCAAGATCGACAAGGGCTTCGAACGGCCCTTGCTGCATACGATCCGCGGCGCCGGATACATGATCCGTGACGGCCTTCGGTAAACTGATCCGCACCACGGCGTTCCGGTTGACGCTGGTCTATCTGTTTTTGTTTGCGCTGTTTGCCGCGTCGCTGCTGGGCTATTTCGCCTGGAATACGCGCCGGCTGATCACCGAGCAGATCACCACCACCGTCAACGCCGAGATCGGTGAACTCACCGATCTCTACACGCGTCGCGGCGTGCGTCCCCTGTTCGGCGTGATCGGCAACCGGGCGCTGCGTCCCGGCGCCAACCTCTATCTCGTCACTGCGCCGAACGGGACCGCGCTCGGCGGCAATGTCGCCTCGTTGACCCCGGGGGTGCTGGGCTCGACCGGCTGGTCGGAAACCGCCTATCGAAGGCTCGACGACCAGGACACCGGCGACCACCGCGCACTGGTCTATGTCACCCAGTTGGACAACGGTTTTCGTCTCCTGATCGGACGCGATCTGGAAGAGCGGCGGCGGCTGTTCGGTATCGTCGCTCACGCCGCGCAATGGTCGCTGCTGGTCGTCATCGTGCTCGGCCTCGGCGGCGGCATCTTCGTGGCGCGGCGGGTGCTGCAGCGGATCGATGCCATGACCGGCACCACCCAGCGCATCATGGCGGGTGACCTTTCCGGCCGGTTGCCGGTCGGCCGCAGCGGCGACGAACTCGATCGTCTGGCGGAAAACCTCAACGTCATGCTGGAGCGGATCGAGGCCCTGATGGTGGGCCTGAAGGAAGTCTCCGACAACATTGCCCACGACCTGAAGACGCCGCTGACGCGGCTGCGCAACCGCGCCGAGGAGGCGCTGGCGCGTTCCGGTAGCGAGGCCGAGTACCGCGCGGCGCTGGAACGGACCATCGAGGAATCCGACGGCCTGATCCGCACCTTCAACGCGCTATTGATGATCGCCCGCGCCGAGTCCGGGCAGGCGCGCGGCAACATGGATGATTTCGACGCCGCCGATGTCGCCAACGGCATCCACGAACTCTACGAGCCACTGGCCGAAGACGACGGCATGACCTTGCACGTCACGACCGAGCCGGTGCGGCTGCATGGTAACCGCGAACTGATCAGCCAGGCGCTGGCCAACCTGGTCGAGAACGCGATCAAATACGGCAAGCCGTCATCGGTGGTGCAGCCGCTGGACGCTGCGGCCGCCACCCGCAGCCGCGAAATCCTGATCGAGGCGCGGCGCGAGGGCGATTCCGTGTTGCTCAGCGTCACCGACCACGGCCCGGGAATTCCGGAAAGCGATCGCAAGCACGCGGTGGAACGCTTCGTGCGACTGGAAGCCAGCCGGACGCTGCCGGGTTCCGGCCTCGGCCTCAGTCTGGCGTCGGCGGTGGCGACGCTGCACGGCGGCGAACTCAGGCTCGGCGATTCGCATCCCGGCCTGGTGGCGACGCTGGTCATTCCGGCGTTGCCGGCTTCCATAGTGTTTTCAAGCGAAGTGGACGCCGGTTCGCGTGAAGAAAACGCGTCAAAACAAAAAGCCCGGGCCTGATCCGATCGGGCCCGGGACAGGCTTGCGGCTCAAACGCAGGATGTGCCACAGAAGGTGGCATGAACTCACCCGCGCCGGGAAACGCGGAGGATCATCGGTTGGCCGCGCGGTTCGTGGCGGCGCCGTATGTCTCCGCTTCAGGTCATGCCGAACAGCGCCTGCGAGACTGGCTCGCCGAACTGGAGCCGGAGCAATCGGCTGCGATCGCGGTCTGGCTGGATCGGCCGCATGTAAGAAACATCCTGCCCGGGATTGCGGAATTCTCGCCCTATCTGTTCGACCTGATCCGCGCCGATGCCGTGCGCCTGATCCGTATCCTGGCCTGCGACCCGGAGTCGCACCTTACATCCCTGATCGAGAACACCGCTCGCGCCGTGTTCGCCGCCGGCGGCGAGGCCGACGTCATGCATCTGCTGCGGCGGATGAAGGCGGAGGCCGCATTGATGATCGCGCTGTGCGATATCGGTGGCGTCTGGCCGGTGATGCGGGTGACGGCGGCGCTGACCGATCTGGCGGTGAGCTCGGTGCAGATGGCGCTGCGCTTCCTGCTGCGCCAGGAGGTCGGGCGCGGCCGGATGACGGCGGTGGACTCCGAGCGGCCCGAGGAAGGCAGCGGCCTGATCGTGCTCGCGATGGGCAAGATGGGCGCGGGCGAACTGAACTATTCCAGCGACATCGACCTGATCGTGTTCTTCGACCCCGCCGCCACGTCGCTGGTTCCGGATATCGAGCCGGCGCCGTTCTTCGTGCGGGTGACGCAGGCGCTGGCGCGACTGCTGCAGCAACGCTCGGGCGACGGCTACGTGTTTCGCGTCGATCTGCGGCTGCGGCCCGATCCGGCCTCGACGCAGGTGGCGATGTCGATCGATGCGGCGATGCATTACTACGAGCGCGAAGGGCGGACCTGGGAACGCGCGGCGATGATCAAGGCGCGGCCCTGCGCCGGCGATGCCAGGGCCGGCGAGGCGCTGGTGTCGGAATTGTCGCCGTTCGTCTGGCGCAAGCATCTGGATTTTGCCGCGCTCGCCGACGTCCACGACATGAAGCGACAGATGCAGACCTTTCGCGGCCAGAGCGAGATCGCGGTCGAAGGGCATAACGTCAAGGTCGGCCGCGGTGGCATCCGCGAGATCGAATTCTTTGCCCAGACCCAGCAATTGATTGCCGGCGGCCGGCATCCGGAATTGCGGGTGCGGCCGACGCTCGAGGCATTGAATGTGCTCGCGAGCAGCAACTGGATCACCTCGGATGCCTGCCGCGAACTGACCGACGCCTACGAGTTTCTGCGCCGGGTCGAACACCGGCTGCAGATGGTGGCCGACGAGCAGACCCATGCGCTGCCGGATGAACCCGAAGCCGTCGAGCGCTTTGCCAACTTCTTCGGCTACGAGAGCCGGGCCGCATTTGCCAGGGATCTGCTCGGCCACCTCAACATCGTGCAGGGCCATTACGGCAAACTGTTCGAGGGCGATCCGACCGGCACCGTGAAACTGCCCGATATCGACTATGGCAGCGGCCCCGACGATCCGCGGTTGCTCGCGCATCTGGCCGCGCTCGGCTTCAAGAAGCCGGCTGCGGCTGCCACCACTGTCAAGGAGTGGCAGGCGGGCGACTATCGTGCGCTCCGCGTCGAGGCGACGCGGAACGCGTTCGTCGAATTCATTCCCGGCTTGATCAACGGCCTCGCGCATGCCGAAGACCCTGACGACGCAATGGCCGCGTTCGATCGATTCCTGGGGGCGCTACAGCGCGGCGGACGGTTGATTTCGCTGTTGAGCCAGAACCGCGACCTGGTGGCGCTGGTGGCGTTGATCCTCGGCGCCGCGCCGCGGCTCGGCGACATGCTGGCGCGGCAGCCGCAGATCATGGACGGACTGATCGATCCGCGCTTCTTCGGCGCGATGCCGGACCAGAAGGAACTGTCGGCGCGGCTCGCTCTCACGCTGAAGGATGCGGATTCCTACGAAGAGTTTCTCGATCGGCTGCGGCTGTTCGGGCAGGAGAGCCTGTTCCTGATCGGCACGCGGATTCTCTCCGGCACCGTGTCGGCCCAGCAGGCCTCGACGGCCTTTGCCGATGTCGCCGAGGGCATCGTCCACACCGTGCATGGGTTGGTGACCGACCGCTTCGCGGCCCAGCACGGCCGCATCAAGGGGCAGGAGACCGCGATCCTGGCGATGGGCCGGCTCGGCAGCCGCGAAATGACGGCGTCTTCCGACCTCGATCTGATCCTGCTCTACGATTTCGACGAAGAGGCTCCGGACTCCGACGGCGAGCGCTCGCTGCACGGCGCGCAGTATTTCGCCCGCTTCACCCAGCGCCTGATCTCGGCGTTCACGACCCGAACCAACTACGGCGTTTTGTACGACGTCGACATGCGGCTGCGGCCCTCGGGCCGCGCCGGGCCTGTGGCTTCGCGGATCGATTCCTTTGCCGACTATCAGGAGCGCGAGGCCTGGACCTGGGAGCACATGGCGTTGACCCGCGCGCGCGTGATCTCGTCGTCGCCGGCGTTTCGCAGCAAGATCGAAGGCGTCATTCGCGACGTGCTGACGCGGCCGCGCGATGCCGCCAGTACGGCCGGCGACGTCGCCGACATGCGCCGGGCGATCGCGCTGGAAAAAGGCGAGGACGACGTCTGGGATCTGAAGCTCGCCGCCGGCGGCCTCGTCGACATCGATTTCATCGCGCAGTATCTGCAGCTCGTGCATGCTGCCGACAAGCCCGACATTCTCAGCGTCTCGACCTTGCAGGTGCTCGACAACGCGGCGCGGCTCGGTGTGCTGCCGCAGTCGGAAGCCGAAATTTTGCGCTCGGCGACCCGGCTCTATCACGACCTGACGCAGATCCTGCGGCTGTGCGTCACCGGAAAATTCAATCCGGACACGTCAGGCGAAAACCTGCAGCGCACCATGGCCCGCGCCGGCGACACGCCCGACTTCTCGACGCTGGAGGCAAGGGTACGGGAAACCCAGGTCGAGGTCCGGCGGGTGTTTCTGGAAATTGTCGGGTGAAAGCAGGGTGGGCTCCGTAGGGTGGGTTAGGCGAAGCCGTAACCCACCATCCTTTCGTGGCGGATTACGCTTCGCTAATCCGCCTACGAGGTTTTCAACCGCTGCAACGCATCGCGCACATTGGGTTCGAGGCCGGCGCCGCCGCTGTCGAGATGCGCGAAGATCTGCTTGCGCATCCGCGGGTCCCAGAATTTCCTGATGTGATCGGCCACCCCCGCGACCGCCTGGTCGTGGCCCTGGCTCTTGAAGAACCATCCGATCTGGTTGGCCATGTAGATCAAACGCTCAGGCGACGACATGCATTGCTCCGCTGACATCGGCACCGGCGGCGATCCGCTCCGGGTGCGTGAAAATCTCAAAGCCGTCCGACCGGGCGATGGCGGCCAGCGTAATGCCGGCGGCTTCCGCCATCCGTACCGCCAGCGCGGTCGGCGCCGATACCGCCACCATCAGCGGCGCGCCGATCGCGGCGGTCTTCTGCACCATTTCGACGGAAACCCGGCTGGTCAGCAGCACCATGCCGTCGCCGGCCGTGACCTTGTGCTGCGCCAGCGCGCCGGCGAGCTTGTCGAGCGCATTGTGGCGACCGACGTCCTCGCGAAGCGCAACGATGCCGCGCCCCGGCGCCCAGAACGCGGCGGCGTGTACCGCGCGGGTCTGGATGTTGATGGCCTGAAGCGCCGCGATGCCAGCCATCGCCGTCATGATCTCGCGGGGCGAAAACACCCGGCCTTCAGCCACGACTGCAGCGGGCCTGATGGCCTCGGCGATGGAGTCGATGCCGCAGATGCCACAGCCGGTGGGGCCGGCGATATGGCGGCGACGTTCGCTCAGCAGCGCTGCCTTTGACGACGACAGCCACATCCGCAACTCGATCCCGTCGTCGAGTTCGACGATGTCGACGGACTCGATCTCGTCAGCGGTGTGCACGATGCCTTCGCTCAGACTGAAGCCGATGGCGAAATCCCGCAGGTTCTGCGGCGTGCCCATCATCACGGCATAGGTACCGCCGTTATAGGTCAGCGCCAGTGCCGTCTCCTCGGGGATCTGGCGCGCGCCTTCGCTCATGCGCCCATCGCGCCAGACTTTCCGATCAGCGGTATGTACCGGTGCGGGCATCGGTTACTCCGCGGCTTCCGCCGGCGCGATGCGGCGGGAGTGACGGGCCTGCTCGTCATACGATTTCTGCCAGTCCGAGGGGCCGTTGGAGGGCGAAATCTCCACCGCGGTGACCTTGTATTCCGGGCAGTTGGTGGCCCAGTCGGAAAAATCCGTGGTGATGACGTTGGCCTGGGTGTCCGGATGGTGGAACGTGGTGTAGACGACACCCGGCGCGACGCGGTCGGTGATCTCGGCGCGCAGCGTGGTCTCGCCGGCGCGGCTCTTCAGACGCACCCAGTCGCCGTCGCGCACGCCGCGCTGTTCGGCATCGTGCGGATGGATCTCGAGCATGTCCTCGGCGTGCCAGACGACGTTCTCGGTGCGGCGGGTCTGCGCACCGACATTGTACTGGCTGAGGATACGCCCGGTGGTCAGCAGCAGCGGATAGCGCGGCCCGGTGCGTTCGTCGGTCGGGATGTATTCGGTGATGACGAACTTGCCCTTGCCGCGAACGAAGCCGTCGATATGCATCACCGGCGTGCCCTCCGGCGCCTTCTCGTTGCAGGGCCACTGCACCGAGCCGAGTTCTTCCAGCCTGGCGTAGGAAACGCCGGCGAAGGTCGGCGTCAGCGTCGCAATCTCGTCCATGATCTCGCCGGGATGATCGTAATGCATGTCGTAACCCATCGCCTTGGCGAGGCCGATGGTGACTTCCCAGTCGGCCAAGCCGTTGCGCGGCGTCATCACCTTGCGAACGCGCTGGATGCGGCGTTCGGCGTTGGTGAAGGTGCCGTCTTTCTCCAGGAAGGTCGAACCGGGCAGGAAGACATGGGCGTAGTTGGCGGTCTCGTTGAGGAAGAGGTCGTGGACGATAACGCATTCCATCGACGACAGCGCCGCTACCACATGCTTGGTGTTGGGATCGGACTGCAGGATGTCTTCGCCTTGCACGTAGAGGCCCATGAAGGTGCCTTCGATGGCGGCGTCGAACATGTTGGGAATGCGCAGGCCCGGCTCCGGGTTGAGCTTGACATTCCACATCGCCTCGAACTGGTCGCGTACCGCGTCGCCGGAGATGTGGCGATAGCCGGGAAGTTCGTGCGGGAACGAACCCATGTCGCAGGAGCCCTGGACGTTGTTCTGACCGCGCAGCGGGTTCACGCCGACGCCGGGGCGGCCGATATTGCCGGTCGCCATCGCGAGGTTGGCGATCGCGATCACCGTGGTCGAACCCTGGCTGTGCTCGGTGACGCCGAGCCCGTAATAGATCGCGCCGTTGCCGCTGGTGGCAAACTGCCGCGCGGCTGCGCGCAGATCGTTGGGATCGACGCCGGTCATGATCGCGGTCGCTTCCGGGCTGTTGTTCTTCTGGGCGACAAACGTCGCCCATTCCTCGAATTCGCTCCAGTCGCAGCGCTCGCGCACGAAGGCTTCGTCGATCAGGCCTTCGGTGACGATGACGTGGGCCAGCGCGGTGAGGACCGCGACGTTGGTGCCCGGCATCAGCGGCAGGTGCAGCGCCTTGACGTGGGGGGATTCCACCATCTCGGTACGGCGGGGGTCGACCACGATCAACTTAGCGCCCTGGCGCAGCCGCTTCTTCAGGCGTGAAGCGAACACCGGATGGGCGGACGCCGGGTTGGCGCCGATGATCATCACGACATCGGTATGTTCGACCGAATCGAAGTCTTGCGTGCCGGCCGAGGTGCCGAACGTGGTCGACAGGCCGTAGCCGGTCGGCGAGTGGCAGACGCGGGCGCAGGTATCGACGTTGTTATTACCAAAGCCGCCGCGGATCAGTTTCTGCACCAGGTAGGTTTCTTCATTGGTGCAGCGGGACGAGGTGATGCCGCCGACCGCGTCGCGGCCATACTTGGCCTGGATGCCTTTGAACTTGGCGGCAGCGAAGCCGAACGCTTCGTCCCATGACACTTCGCGCCAGGGATCAGTGATCGCGTCGCGGATCATCGGCTTGAGGATGCGTTCCTTGTGGGTGGTATAGCCCCAGGCAAAACGGCCCTTGACGCAAGAGTGGCCGCGATTGGCCTTGCCGTCCTTGTAGGGCACCATGCGCACGACTTCCTCGCCGCGCATTTCCGCCTTGAAAGTGCAGCCAACGCCGCAATAGGCGCAGGTGGTCACCGCCGAATGCTCGGGCTGGCCGATTTCGATCACGGATTTCTCGGTCAAGGTCGCGGTCGGACAGGCCTGCACGCAGGCGCCGCAGGATACGCACTCGGAGCCCAGAAAACTCTCGCTCATGCCGGGCGAGACACGGCTGTCGAAGCCGCGGCCGGAAATCGTCAGCGCGAAGGTGCCTTGCACTTCCTCGCAGGCGCGGACGCAGCGCGAGCAGACGATGCACTTCGACGGATCGTAGGTGAAGTACGGGTTCGACTCGTCCTTCGGCATCCAGTAGTCGTTGCTGCAGCCATCCGCTTTGGCGAATACGTGGTTCTCGCCTTCATAGCCGTAACGGACGTCGCGCAGGCCGACGGCGCCGGCCATGTCCTGCAATTCGCAGTCGCCATTGGCGGCGCAGGTCAGGCAATCCAGCGGATGATCGGAGATATACAACTCCATCACGCCCTTGCGCAGTTTCTTCAGCCGCTCGGTCTGGGTGTGGACCACGAGACCGTTCATGACAGGCGTGGTGCAGGAGGCCGGCGTGCCGGCGCGGCCTTCGATCTCGATCAGGCACAGCCGGCAGGAGCCGAACGCGTCGACCATGTCGGTGGCGCAAAGTTTCGGAATCTGCGTTCCGGCTTCCATCGCCGCGCGCATGATGGAGGTGCCCTCGGGCACGGTGATGCTCTGGCCGTCGATGGTGAGCGTTACCATTGCGTCAGATTTGGAGCGCGGGGTTCCGAAATCGGTTTCCTGGATCAGCGACATGGCGATCTCCTATTCCGCGGCCTGGAGTTTGGTGGCGGCCGGGCCAAAGTCTTCCCGGAAGTGTTTCAGCGCGCTCGACACGGGGTAGGGCGTGAAGCCCCCGAGCGCGCAGAGCGAACCGAATTTCATGGTGTTGCAGAGGTCTTCGACCACGGCGATGTTCTCGGCCACGCGTTCGCCGCGGCGGATCTTGTCGATCGTCTCGACGCCGCGGGTGGAGCCGATCCGGCACGGCGTGCATTTGCCGCAGGATTCGACCGCGCAGAATTCCATAGCGAAGCGGGCCTGTTTCGCCATGTCGACGCTGTCGTCGAACACGACGATGCCGGCATGGCCGATCAAGCCGTCGCGTGCGGCAAAGGCTTCATAGTCGAACGGCGTATCGAACAGGGCGCGGGGGAAATATGCGCCGAGCGGACCGCCGACCTGCACGGCGCGAACCGGACGGCCCGTAAAGGTGCCCCCGCCGATGTCGTCGATGAGCTCACCGAGCGTGATGCCGAAGGCGGTCTCGAACAGGCCGCCGTAGCGGATATTGCCGGCAAGCTGGATCGGCATCGTGCCGCGCGAACGGCCCATGCCGAACTCGGCATAGGCCTTGGCGCCGCCGGCGAGGATGAAGGGGATCGCCGCGAATGACAGCACGTTGTTGATCACGGTGGGTTTGCCGAACAGGCCCTTGTGCGCGGGCAGCGGCGGCTTGGCGCGGACGATGCCGCGGCGGCCTTCGAGGCTTTCCAGCAGCGAGGTCTCTTCGCCGCAGACATAGGCGCCGGCGCCGACGCGGACTTCGAGGTCGAAGCTGCGCGCGAAGCCGCCGATCTTGTCACCGAGATAGCCGGCGCGTCTGGCTGCAGCGATCGCTTCATTCATCGCGATCACCGCGTGCGGATATTCCGAGCGGATGTAGATGTAGCCCTTGGTGGCGCCGACGGTGATGCCGGCAATGGTCATGCCCTCGATCACGACGAAGGGATCGCCTTCCATGATCATGCGGTCGGCGAAGGTGCCGCTGTCGCCTTCGTCGGCATTGCAGACGATGTATTTGCGGTCGGCGCTGGCTTGCTGCACCGTCTTCCACTTGATGCCGGTCGGGAAGCCGGCACCGCCGCGGCCGCGCAGCCCTGATGTCGTGACGTCGGCGAGGATCTCGTCGGACGTCAGATTCAGCGCGCGTTCGAGGCCCTTGTAGCCGTCGTGGGCGCGGTAGTCCTCGACCGAGCGCGGATCGATCACGCCGCAGCGTGCGAAGGTGAGGCGGGTCTGGCGCTTGAGCCAGGGAATTTCGTCCGTGACACCGAGCCGCAGCGCGTGCGGGCCGTCGGCGGTCATGGCTTCAAGCACGGACAGTGCCTCGGCCGGCGTTACGGGGCCGAACGCGATGCGCCCTTGCGAGCTTGCGACCTCGACCATCGGTTCGAGCCAGTAGAGCCCACGCGATCCGGTGCGGATGATCTCGATGGCGATGCCGCGTTTGGCGGCGGCCTGCTCCAATGACAGCACGACTTCGTCGGCGCCGACCGCAACGGCGCCGGCATCGCGGGAAACGAAAAGCCGCATCCTCATCGCTGCGCCTCAGCTACCAGCGCGTCGATCCGTGCTTCGTCGAGCCGTCCGATCACGCGGCCATCCAGCATCGCCGACGGCGCAGTGGCGCAGAGGCCGAGGCAATAGATCGGCTCCAGCGTCACGCGCGCATCCGCCGTGGTGTTGCCAAGCGAAATGCCGAGCCTTGCTTCGGCGCGCGCCGCCAGCGCATCGCCGCCGGCAGCCTGGCAGGCCTCGGCGCGGCACAGTTTCAGCACATGCCGGCCGGCCGGCGCGTGGCGGAAGTCATGGTAGAAGGTGAACACGCCGTGGATTTCAGCGCGCGACAGATTGAGCGCCTGGGCAATCATCGGGATAGCGGGCTCCGGCACGTAACCGAAGGCCTCCTGCAGCGCGTGCAGGATCACCAGCGCGGCGCCGTCGAGGGCGTCGTGCTCGGCGATGATCTCGGCGCCGCGCGCCTCGTTCCAGGGTTCGTAGCTAGGCGTCATCCGCGTTCTCGCTTCGGGAGTTATGGCCCGCGGATCAGAGTTGGAATTGCTCCAGATATCAATAAAGCTGTCTCATGCTGCGATCCGGAAAGGCTATCAATAGGCTGTCAAAATAGGTCGATACGAGATTTCAATGACGGCAAAACATCGCGTTTTGGCAGGGACTTTTGCCATAGGGACGCGGCTGCGGCCGTGCTATTCGTGGCGGCGGGACTGCCGGATTCACGGTTAACTTTTTGGGATACAATTCTTGATCGACAAACTCGAACTTCTGCTGGCGCTGGCCAAGGAGCGGCACTTCGGCCGGGCCGCCGAAGCCTGCGGCGTCACCCAGCCGACGATGTCGACCAGCCTCAAGCAGCTTGAGGAAATTCTCGGCGTCATGCTGGTGCAGCGCGGGTCGCGCTTCCAGGGCTTTACGCCGGAGGGCGAACGCACGCTCGACTGGGCCCGGCGGATCGTCGGCGATGCCCGTGCGATGCGGCAGGAGATCAACGGCCTCAAGGACAAGCTGTCCGGCGAGATCAGGATTGCGGCGATCCCGACCGTGCTCGGCATGGTGGCGCAGCTGACGACGCCGTTCCGCGCCAGGTATCCCGACGTGCAGTTTCAAATCCGCTCCTGCACCTCGGCCGACGTGCTGGGGCTGTTGGAAAATCTCGAGGTCGATGCCGGGCTGACCTATATCGAGAACGAGCCGATCGGCAAGGTTCGCACCATTCCGCTCTACAACGAGAGCTACCGCCTGCTGACGGCGCCGGATGCCATGTTCGGCGATCGCCAGCAGGTGACGTGGAAGGAAGTCGGGCAGGTGCCGCTGTGCCTGCTGACGCCGGACATGCAGAACCGCCGCATCATCGACCGTGCGCTGCGCTCGGTCGGGGCGGAGGCGACGCCGACGCTGACGTCGAATTCGCTGCTGGTGCTGTATACCCACGTCAAGACCGGACGCTGGGCCAGCGTGATGCCGGCCAAGCTCGCCGAGACGCTGGGGCTTGCGGATGCCGTCCGCAGCATTCCGATCGTCGATCCCGTCGTCGATTACTCGATCGGCCTGGTGATCCCGCAGCGCGACCCGATGACGCCGCTGATTGCAGCTTTGGTGCAGGTCGCGCGCGAAGTGGCGCCGACGCTGGAATAGGCCGCCGGCTCACGCCGCGGTGGGCAACTTCGTCTTCGCGTCTTGCGGACCGCGCGGCAGGGTGATGCGGACCACGGTGCCGGTGCCGAGCCGCGAGCGCAGCTGCATCTTGCCGCCGTGCAGGTTGGTCAGCGATCGCGCAATTGCCAATCCCAGTCCCGAACCCTGATAGGTCTTGGTGAGCTGGCTCTCGACCTGCTCGAACGGCTTGCCGAGCCGCCGCAGCGATTCCGGCGCGATGCCGATGCCGGTGTCGGCGATCATGAGCACGACGCAATCCGGCAGTACGTGGCTGCGGACCGTGACGCGGCCGTCGTCGGGGGTGAACTTCACCGCGTTCGACAGCAGGTTGACGAAGATCTGCTTGACGGCGCGGCGGTCGGCCACCAGCGAGGTCGCGCTTTCGACGTCGGCGTCGAGCGTCAGGTGCTTGTCTTCGGCGCGGCCGGAAACCACCCGCAGCGATTCGGCTACGATGTTCGACAGGTCGAGCTGCTCCATGTCGAGCTTCATGCGGCCGGCTTCGATCTTCGACATGTCGAGGATGTCGTTGATGACCTCGAGCAGGTATTTTCCCGATGTCAGGATGTCGTGGCAGTATTCCTGGTACTTGTCGGAGCCGAGCACGCCGAACATGCCAGAGCCCATGATCTCGGAGAAGCCGATAATGGCGTTGAGCGGGGTGCGCAGCTCGTGGCTCATGTTGGCGAGGAATTTCGACTTGGCCTGGTTGGCTTCTTCGGCGCGGTTCTTTTCCTCGGAATATTTCTCGGCGAGGTCGGCGAGTTCGTCTTTGGATTTCTTCAGGTCGAGCACGTTGGCGCGCATACGGCCGTCGTTCTCGATCAGCTTCTGCTCGTGCTCCTTGATGCGGGTGATGTCGGTGCCGACCGAGACGTAGCCGCCGTCCTTGGTGCGGCGTTCCGAGATGTGCAGCCAGCTACCGTCGTCGAGCTGCGCCTCGAAGGTGCGCGCGCCGGGCGCCTGGGCACCGGTTTCCTGCAGCCGGGTGCGGACCTCCGGCATGCTGCCGACTTCGATCACGGTCTCATAGGAAGTGCCCGGCGTCACCGCCGAGTCCGGCAGCTTGTGCAGGCGCTGGAAGTGCGAGTTGCAGAGCACCAGGCGGTCGTCCGCGTCCCACAGCACGAAGGCTTCCGGGATGGTCTCGATGGCGTCGCGCAGCCGCAAATCGGCTTCCACGGTCTTTTCGGCGAGGCTCTTCTGCTCGGTGATGTCGACGGCGATGCCGATCAGGTGCAGGCCGCCATCGGCCGCGGCCTGGCTGAGTTCGCAGCGCACCCGGAGCCAGATCCAGTGGCCGTCGGTGTGCTGCATCCGGAACGTCTGGTCGATGTGGTCGAGCTTGCCTGAGATCAACTGGTCGGCGATGTCGAACAGGTTGATGTCGTCGGATTTCACCAGCGCGTTGACTTCGCCGAAGGTGAGCAGGTCGTTGCGGGAGTCGAGTCCGAGCATGGTGAACATCGACTGCGACCAGAAGATGCGGCCGCGCGACAGGTCCCAGTCCCACAGGCCGCAACGGCCGCGGTTGAGCGCGGTGTCGATGCGGCCGCGGACGGCGTCGTTGATCAGGTCGCCCTCGCGGGCGCGGGTCGATTGCCAGTGAAAGGCGAAGCCGAGGATCAGCACGACGAACCCCGTGGTTGCGGACAGTGTCACCGAGAGCGCGGCATCCGATCCCCACAGCGGATCGTTCTTCTCCTGGATGACGATGACCTGGCCGGGTAGTGCCTTGACCAGCTTCGAGATCGCCAGCGCGCCGTTTCCGTTGGGGAGCGTCATGTCGTTGACGCTGCCCTGCTGGCCCGGAGCGGCCAGCAACTGCGCGGTGCTGATGACGTCGAGCACGCGGTCGCTGGCGCCGGCGCCTTCGGTGGGGACGCGCGCCAGCACGCGGCCATCGGCGCCAGTGACAATGACGTGGCGGCCGTTCGCGACCGCCCAGCCGGGAACGAGCTCCGGCAGCAGCGCCTGCAGCCGCTCGAGGTTGGCGGCGCGGTCCTGCCGGATCGAGGCCAGGCGATCGAGCCGTTCGACCAGCAGGTCGACCAGCGCAGCGAGGTCACGCTTGGTGGAGGCGCGCTTCTGGCGGCTCTGGTCGATCACCTGGACGAAGGCGCCGAGAAAAATGGTGATCAGGAAGGCGATGATCAGGGTCGGCACCGCGCGTCGCAGCGCCGGCTCTGCGGTGAGCAGTCGGTGGTAGGCCGGTTTCGCGATCGACTGCGCCAATCCCTTGATGGAGTCACCCTTGACCGCATCGGATTGGACGCACGCGTTCGCCGCATGCGCGCGCGCCATGCTGTAGACCCCCACCAATTTCTATTTTGCTCGCCGTCCGAAAGCAGCCCCACGTCGCTTCCGAATCACAGCGATTTGAATCCAGTTTTCCGGGGCTGTCGAGAGTCAACGATTCGTTAATTCGAAATAAATCTTGTCCAACGCGAAATAGGGATTCCAAAAGTGAGTCCGAAACGGGAACACGCCCGCAGGACTACGTGGATTTTGCCCTGACGCTTTCTCTCAGGCGCGCGGCGGCTCGGCGTGGCTGATGACGCGCTTGATCGAGGGGAAGGCGCGGCGCAGCGCGCGCTCGATCTCGTCGACGTTCTCGTGCACCTTGATCACGCTCATCGATGGCGCGGCGCGGCAGTGGAAGTTGACGATCTCGCCGGCATCGGTGTCGCGGACCCGCACATTATGGATGTCGTGGATGGCTCCGTCTGTGGCAAAGCGCATCAGCGCCGCCTTGACCGCCTCGACCCGGTCGGGGGCGGCGTCGGTTCCGTGCGGCAGTTCCGGCTCCAGCGGTTCGATATGGGTGTCGACCTCGACGTCCTCGCCGAAATCCTCGCGGATGCTGCGCTCGAGCTCGTGGGCGATGCCGTGCGCCGCGGTCAGTTCCATCGCGCCGTCGACTTCGAGATCGATCGAGACGATCAGGCGGTCGCCGAGGTCGTGCACGGTGACATGATGGATGGCGAGGCCGGAATTGCGCGCGATCACCATGATACGCTCGCGCACGCTCTCATTGTCGCGCGCGACCGGCACCGCGGTGAAGGTGAGATCGGCGTCGCCCAGCGCCTGGCTGACCGCAGTCTGCGCATTGCGCTTGATGGCCTCGACGCGGTCGATCGGATAGGTGCGCGGCACCTTGACGATGGCTTCGATGAAGTTCGTCGGCCCGACCATGCGGGCGCGCAGCCGCTCGACCTCGAGCACGCCCGGCACCGCGCAGATAGCCGCGGTCGCTTTCTCTGCGACGCCTTCCGGTGCGCGGTCGAGCAGGGTCTCGATGGTGGAACGCCCGAGCCGCAGGCCGAGGATCGAAATCATCACGGCGACGCCGATCGCGGCCGCCGCATCGCCCCACCAGTAGCCGAGCGCCGAGAGCCCGAGCCCGATGATGACGGCGAACGAGCCGAACACGTCGGAAGCGAAATGCAGCGCATCGGCGGCCAGCGCTTGGCTCTTGGTGTCGCGGGCGGCGCGGTGCAGCGCGAAGGCGCGCCAGAAATTTACGACGATGTCGACCACGAGCACGACGAATGGAATCACCGAGAGCGTCGGCGGCGGCGTGCCCTCGTGCAGCCGGCCCCAGGCCGCGACCAGGATGCCGCCGGCCAGCACATAGAGCATCGCGATGACGCCGAGCGCCGACAGGCTCTCGATCTTGCCATGGCCGTAATGGTGCTCGTCGTCGGCGGGCTTGTCGGACACCCGCACCACCATCCAGGTGATGACGGTGGCGACCAGGTCGACCGACGAGTGCAGCGCCTCCGAGATCAGCGCCAGCGAGCCGATCGCGATGCCGACCACGAACTTGGCCGCGGCCATGCCGGCGCTGGCAAAGACCGAGATCGCGGCGACGGAGGCTTTGTCGGGATGTGTGCTGCTCATGCGCCGCGGTGTAGCAGGGGAGTGTGAAAGATCAAGGCGCGGCTCGGAGCCGCAATCGCCACTCATTCGCAGGAGCGGTGTTGCGAATTGTTCCGAGTTTAAGGTGCAGTATTGGGGAAGTTGTCATTGCGAAGCGACCTGTCGCGCCGAAGTTCGTAGAGCGAAGGCGGGAGCAACGGGCTGCGAAGCTACGCGCAGCAGTTCTCATCCTCGCGGCGTGTTCCGCCCGAGCCTTTGCAAAATTCATTTCGCCCCAAGAGAAGAGGGCGCAGGGAATGCCGGGGCGCACGCTGCACCCGCGGTCTCGCGCGCAAGGAGATAGAAAGTGACGCGCACGAGCATACAGGTTCAGCGGAAACACTCCGGCATTCCCTGCGCGATGGTTTGACGGCTTATGTCGTGCTCACCCCGGCGACGAATTCTGTTATTGTCACCGTCACTGGCGGATTGAGGCTGACCGAACCGGTTGGCTCGACTTCGCCTCCGCCAGCTTGACATCAGCCACGGATGCCAGGCCCACACGGTTTTGCCGTACGCAGCGGCTTGATCTGCTCCAACCGCCTTCGTCCGAAGCCGGACTTCGGCGCGTCAAGCCAAGCCATACGCCGTTCGTCTGCACGCTGTGTCCGAATCGCGTTGATTTCGTTGAGGAAATTAGATTGAGTGCGCAAGGGGCCCGGTTCGAGCCGAGCCGATCCGGGCACGCCCTTTGCATTCTACAGTAAAGCTGCCTGGGAGAACACGATGCCGGGAATACCTCGTCGCTACAGTCACTTCGTCTTTGGCGTTATCCAGTCCGGATTGACCTCAGCCATTGCGGCGGCAGTCGCAAGCTACCCGCTTGCGACCGGGCACCTGTTCGTCCACTGGCTGGAGTCGTGGCTGGTCTCCTGGGTGCTGATGTTGCCGATCGTGATCTTTGCGGCCCCGGCGATCCGGCGTCTGTCTTATGCTGTCACCAGCGAGTGAGCGGGCCTGCATGCGGCGTCGGAAAAAATTCATGGCGCCGCCGTAACAACGACAGCCTCAAACTCGAATTGTCGATCGGGTGAAACATGTCTGGTTCTGAAAACATGATCGACGAAGTGATAGTGATTGGCGACCTCAAGCTGCGTCAGGACGCAGCTCTCGAGGAGTACGGCAGGCTCGGAGAGCGCATGTACGGCATCGTCAGCCAGTTGCCGGGCTTCCTGTCCGTCAAATCGTTCAAGGCGGATGACGGCGAGGAATTGACGGTGTTTCGCTTCGCTTCGGAGGAGGCGCTGGAGGCCTGGCGAACCCATCCCGAACATGTCGAGACCATGAAGCGCGGGCACGCGGAGTTTTACGCCAGCGGGTTTTTGCAGATCTGCAAGGTGATCCGGGAAGTCGGGCCGTTTGATCATTCGCAGCAGAAGTAGCTGATCCGAGACCGGCGCGGTACGGAAGCTAGCTGCGTGTTGACCGGGATGCGGCTGCCTTACGAAGTTCCGATTCAATCGCCGCGGCGTGCAGGCGCAGCCGGGCGATCGCCACCTCCTGCAAGATTGCCTCGCTCGCCAACGGCATACCGTCGAGTGCCCGCTCGCTGATCAACGATGCCTTCCGCGACCAGGACGCTCAATATGCGATGGGCGGTCGGGCGAGCAAGCTCGGCGTGCATCGAAACCTCGGTGAGCCCCAGGCCGTTCTGAAAGCAAAGGGCTTCGAGTAAGGCGCTCGTAGCGTACGGAACGAGCCACCATACGGACGCTGTCCACCCATGTCCGCAAGCGAGGTTGATGCTGGTGGTCGCCGCAGCTACGGTTCGTTGCCATGAACGATCCCGCGCAATGCCGCTGACACCCCCACCGCACCACCCGGACCCCACCACTTGAGCAACGAGCGCAGTGTCCTGCTCTGGATGTGCGTGCTGGTGGCTGTGAACCAGCTTGGGTTCGGCGCGATGGTGCCGTCGCTGCCGCTGTATGCCAAATCGTTCGGGGTCTCGGCGTCGGCCATTGGTCTCGCCGTTGCGGCTTACGGGTTGGCGCGGTTTCTGGCGGTGTTGCCGGGAGGGCAGTTGGCGGACCGTTGGGGCCGGCGGCCGGTGCTGGCGATCGGCGGCATCATCTCGGCGGTCGGAAGTTTCTGGTGCGCCGAAGCGCACGGGTTTGCCGAATTCATCGTGGCGCGCGTCGTTGCCGGCGCCGGCGCCGGCATCATCCTGACGATCGGCCAGATCGTGCTCGCCGATATCAGCCCGCCCGACCGGCGCGGGCGAAACATCGCGACCTATCAGGCCGCATTTCTGTTCGGGTTCGGCATCGGGCCGTTTCCCGGCGGCTTGCTCGCGGCCGCCTACGGCCTGGCCGCGCCGTTCTTGATGACGGGGGTAGCGAGCCTCCTGACCACCGTCATTGCCTGGTTTCTGGTGAGCGAGACGCGGACGGCAAGAACGGGTGCGGTTGCTGCTGCCAAGGCTGCCGAAATCCCCTTTGTCCGGCAGATGCTGGCGTTGCTATCGCATCGCGGCTTTCTGCTGGTCAGCCTGATCTCGCTGATGAACGCCGTCGTGCGTACCGGCGGGCTGTTTGCGCTGATCCCGCTGCTGGCCACGGCCACGCTGGGCATTTCGGTCGCCGAAATCGGTTTCGCCATGATGGTGTCGGGCATCTTCGGCCTCGTCGCCGCCTATCCGGCCGGCTGGCTCGCCGACCGGATCGGCCGGAAGGCGGTCATCGTGCCGTCGACGGTGCTGACGGGGATGTCGATGGTGCTGTTTTGTTACGCGCCGTCCTATGCCTGGTTCATCGCGGCTTCCGTGGTCTGGAGCGTCTCGACCTCGATCAGCAGTTCGGCGCCGGCGGCCTACGCCGCCGACAGCGCGCCGCCCGGCATGAATGCGTCGGCGATGAGCGCCTACCGGATGACGGCGGATGCAGGCTATGTTCTCGGCGCGCCGGTGCTGGGTTTGCTAGCCGACCTCACCAGTTCGACGGTTGCCATCATGTCGGCATCG
>Ga0209023_10001830_pt1 | contig 27703 bp, 28 predicted proteins | sample LakOneMetagenome_FD_187468 | JGI IMG/M metagenome (GOLD analysis project Ga0209023, IMG submission 187468) | Freshwater and sediment microbial communities from Lake Erie, Canada (SPAdes) (version 2) | ecosystem: Environmental > Aquatic > Freshwater > Lentic | place: Lake Erie, Canada...
CGGTTTATTGGTAAACAACTTATCAAAAAGCGCGTTGGTCGATACCATAAAAAAATCATTTTGACTTTCGGTCCGGACCGCGTACAGAGCCTCGTTGTTGTCATATTCCGGGTCGCCTTCCTTCAAGAACGACCGCACCGAGATCGAACCGTTCCGCTTATTGTTGTGAACCGCGACCAGCACCTCATCCTTTTTCTTTGGCAGAAACATTGCGATCAGCTTCGCCTGAAATCCATCAACGGCGTTCAAAACCTCCGGCTCTTCGATCACGAGTTTTGAGGCCGCATTAAAGTTGTTCTGGCAATTTTCATCGCCCTTCCCTATCTTGCGCAGAGACGCGAGGATTCCCATTCGGCTAAATATGCGGTTCGGGTCCACGCACAATTCAAACTCTTTATATATAAAATGAATATAACGCTGCGGCTCGCTCTTCAGGATCGACCGCGAAACGACCTCGACCAGCGTGCCGCCCCTCACCGCGATCTCTTCCTTCACCAACCGCAACCCCAACTGCTCATTGTGATGCAGCGAAACGAACGTGATCAGGCTTTTAGGCTTGCCCACGCTCTCATAAGTATTCACCATCACCGGCGTGTCAAATATCCTGAGCTCGGTCGGCGTCACTTTCAGCCCCTGCGCAAAGGCCGACGCGCACAGCAGCACCAAAACAACACCGCAATGGCCAAAGAACACAGTCCTTCTCATCCGAAAAAGCATATTACTAAGTTAAATTCTAGATTTGAGCAAAAGCAGTGTACCGCATCCGATGCAGAAACACGACCGGTAGGGAGTGTGTTCTCGACTACTTGGGTGTCGTTGGTCGTACGTTTTCCTTCGACCGCAGTTCTTCGATCTCGCTTTCCAGTTTTTCGATGTGCTCGTATAGAGATGCGTTCATTTTGCGAACCTCATTCATCGTGTATCGCGGAGTGATGTGCTGCGGACAATTCCAGTCAAAGGCCTCGACGTGCAGTATCATCGCCCGCTCGATCTTTGCCTTGTAATCGGGCATCGTGAGTTTTTCGATCAGGACCGGATCATCTTTCGCGTCCTTCACCTCGACGCGAACCAATAGCTTAAGCCGCGATTGATGTGCGTAGTCCATCAGGAAAATAGCTGCCTTATCGTTCGCTTTTAGATTTCCGACGCTGATGTATTGCAGGTTTCCGCGAAAATCGGCAAAGCCGAGCGTGCGGTCGTTGAGCACTTTCAAAAAACCCGCCGGCCCGCCGCGAAACTGAATATAAGGCTGCCCGTCGTCGTTAACGGTCGCCATATAAAAACCGTCGCGAGCCTCGATAAAATCATTCTCCACGTCGTTAAGTCCGTGAAAATCCGACTCACCGCCCTCAAACCTCGCGTAATTGCGCCGCGTTCCGTAATGTTCCTGCGCGGCCTTCACGCTCGGCGTAAATGTCAGATCGTAAAATTTATGCGACATTGCGGCTCCTTCTCACTTCTCACTTCTCACTCCTCCGTCGCTACAATAAAACCCACTTTCCCGTCCTTATCGAGCCTAAAAGTGTAATAAAACGTGCGGATGCCGGTGTTTAATTTGTAATGAACATACTTCACGAGCGTCGGGTCCAGCACGAAGTGGGTTTCGGTGACCGGTTCTTCGGCGAGGTAGGTGAATTTCTGTAAACCGGCCCTGAGGTTCTCGGCCAGCTGTTTGCGAAAATCGGGCGAGATCTTTGCAGGGTAGGTTGCGGACAGCATATCGCTCGGTTTGTTGTCGGCGATGCTTTGCAAGATCGAGAGATATTTCGCATTTGTGCCCGGATCGCTCTGTTCTTTGAGGCCGCCGATGTAGGCACCTGAGATGTAGTAATTGGCGATGCGGTGCGAGATGTATTCCGGGCCCCAGCCGCCGTCTTCGACATTGCCGATGATGGCGATCGTCAGACGCTCTTTCGGATAATATCGAACAACGCTGCCAAAACCGCCGACGGTCGAGCCGTGGTGAAAGATCATCTTGTGCCCGTTGAACGAATCGGTAAAGAACGCAAACCCGTTCGTCACGCTCCGCCCGTCGGCGAGCTTTACCGGAGCAAGCATCTGTTCGAGACTGCTTGGCTTTAACAGTTTCCCTTCAAGCACCGCTGTAAACCATTGGGCGAGATCGACCGCACTCGCGAGCACACCGCCGCTCGGGGCGATAATACGCGGGCGAAAAGGCTCGCCGTTTGTGATCTTGCCGTCCTTTAGCTCGTAACCGCTGGCACGGTTTGCGACCACGTCCTCCTGATGGCGAAAACGGATCGTCGGAAACCCAAGCGGCGTAAATATCCGCTTCGTCACAAACTCCTCAAACGCCATCCCGCTCGCCTTTTCAACAATTATCCCGAGCAGGGGCAAACCGGTATTCGAATATGCCCAGTTCGTATTCGGCGCGAACTGCAGCGGCGGCCCCTTAACCAGATCGACAAACTCTTCGCTCGTATATTCGCGTCTATACGAAAAATCTTTGAGTTCCGTCCAATCCTTGATACCCGAAGTATGATTAAGCAGATTGCGAACCGTCACCGCTTTCCATGTGTCGGGCGCGTTCGATGGCAGGTATTTGTTTATCGGGTCGTCGAGGTTGATCTTGCCGTCCTCGACCAGCAGCATCACGGCCTCGGATGTGAACTGTTTCGAGATCGACCCGATCTCATAGACCGTGTCCTTCGTCGCCGCCACATTCAGCTCCAAATTCGCCACCCCATACCCCGCCGCCCTCACAACCTTCCCGTCTTTAATTACGGCGATCGAAATCCCCGGTATCTGCCGCTTCGCGATCTGAGCATTGATCAGATCATCAACCCCATCGGCGTTAATCGCCACCGAACCCGCTAGGATCAAGAAAAAGGTAATTAACGTCGAAGCAATACTGTGCGAGGCCTTGTTCATAAACATTCCCCGATTATATTGCACATCTCTGAATGCCTGAAATACACATCGCCCCAAGGTGACGCCGAGCAGTCGATCAAAACGACAATCCGATACTTCTCACCATATACCAGGGCGATGCCGCGAGAATTGGGTTTCGCGGGTCCGACACCGGTCGCTCGCGCAACCGTAAGCGTTGCTGTGCTGCAAGGCCAAATTGCGGGCGTTACCTTCCCAAAACTTGTTGATTTTGATATCATCCTTTGCTATTAATCTCTATGAGCATACTAAACACGGACAGTTGGAAGGAGATACTACCCACTGTAGTATCTCCTTCCGATATTAATAATCTCAAGAGTGCCTCATACGAGTTGCGATTAGGAGATGAATATTACAAGACAAATTCGGATAAAGGGACTCGCGTTAAAATTAAAAAGAACGAGCCAATAATAATTGAACCTGGTCAACTCGCAATGTTACTGACTCATGAAACCATTACTCTTCCGAATAATTTGCTTGCCTTCATTTCGATTAAGGCGGGTGTAAAATTTAGAGGACTGGTTAATGTATCGGGATTTCATGTAGATCCGGGATTTAAGGGCAAACTAAAGTTTGTAGTATTTAATGCCGGAAGTAGTAACGTAATATTGGATTGGCAACAACCGTTATTTCCAATGTGGCTTTGCACATTAAACGCTGATACCGAGGCCTACGAAGGACGCCATGGGGACCAAAAGAGCATTACTAGCGAGGATGTCTATAAAATGCAGGGTGATGTTATTGCTCCTAATGAACTCAATGAGAAATTTAGAGATCTTAAAAAGAAGATTAGCAAGCTAAAGATAGTGTGGGCAGCGGCTTTAACTTTGTCGGTCGCGATTTTTGTTGGTTCCACTAGCAAATGTGCCGATGCAACGTTAAATAGTACAAATATTCAGCTTACTGAGAAACAAGCAAGCATGGGAGCTACAATCGATATCCTTCGTGGGAAAATTGATGGGCAAAGTAATACAATTAACTTACTTCAACAAAAAGTTGATGAACTTCAGAAAAATGGCTCTAAAACTACATCTAAATTGGGAGCTCTAAGTAAATAGATGCTATGGCCACCAGAATAAAAGATAATTTATCGACAACAATATTTTTTGATAGCTCTTTCCCGCTTCAGGAGCAATTTCCCCGATATTTTAATGTTGAGTTCGAGGAAATTTCTTCAGCTCCTAATCCCTCGGTACGCATGACGATTGATTCCATGCAAGTAGGCGATATCATCACGGACAACTCATTCAACAATGACTTCTATAGATTTCACGACATTTTTCATTTTTCCTATGTCGCAGTTCTAGGTTGGTCACCATGCGTGCGAAACATGTTGAAAAGAAAACGTAAGAGTTCTCCTCAGGTCGATGAGGTGGAGGACGGAGCTCGAGCGATAATTACCGAGGAAGCAATCTCTTTATTGATCTTTAATTACGCGAAGCAAAGTAATCTTTTCGTAAACAAAGAGAACATTGATCCTTTGCTTCTTACAACTATCGAGAAACTTGTATCGGATTTTGAAGTTAGAGAGTGTAGTTTAGATGATTGGGCTAAAGCTATTACAATTGGTTATGACGCCTTTAGGAAGTTGGTTAAACACAAGTCAGGTACAGTTAGGGTGGATATGGTTAATAGAACGCTATCCTATTTAGAGCATTAATTATTACAAAGCCAAAGAATAAGGTAGTCAATTATGATCGATAACGATTTTAGTCTGCAGGCTAAGAAAGCCGCATCATTGACGGAAGAAGGATTGGATCACTTGATCGAGGCACATGAGCTTCAAATGGCCCTATTAAACCATCCTAAAGATTCTTCATACGCTACGATGGTTCAAGAAATTATTGAAAAAGAAAAGCTCGCTGTAGCTCTGATTCAGAAATCAACACTTGTACAACGAGATCTAATGAATCGACAACACGCATCAGTTCAAAAGCTGATTGAGGGGATTTAATCGACTTGGATACTCTTTCTTTTCAGCAAATACATCCCGAAGCTAAATTACCGTCCAGAGGAAGTGACTTCGCAGTTGGCCTTGATCTTCACTCCGTCGACACCGTTCGACTAAACCCGGGAGCTAGGGAGGCCGTACGAACAGGTTTAGCGGTAGCGATACCTGACGGCTTTTACGGACGAATTGCCCCCAGATCGGGTTTAGCTTTTAAACACGGGCTAGACGTTTTAGCAGGAGTTATTGATCCTGATTACCGAGGCGAGATTAAATGTCTCGTAATCAATTTGGGTCGTGAGGAATTGAAAATTAACAGCGGCGATCGTCTTGCACAGCTCATCGTCGAAAAGGCAGCAATATTAGAACCTATTTGGGAATCTAAATTGCCGGAAACGAATCGTAATGAAGATGGTTTCGGCAGTACCGGTAAATGAAAACTCTCAAATATCTAACTCAGATTCAATCTTTTCGTTGATCTCCCATTTAGGGGGAAACCAATAATCTATAGGGTCAGACTTCGGGCGGAATTGTTGTTTGATTCGAGTTCTATTAGATTTCGTAGCCACTTCGGGAAAAGCAACCCGAGCATATTTATCGACTTCGCAAAATAGGTTCTGGCAATCAATCAATTGCAGTCTGCGTCCCCAAAGTGATTTAAACTTCAAGCCTAATCGCTCGAAGTGTTCTTCCTGCGATTCCGTGACCAATCTAACTAGGTTTGCTGCGCTGTAACCTCCGAACGAGGAAAAACACTTTTCTAAACCACTTAAACAACCAGGACCGGGAACTACAAATTGCATCTCTGGGAAGTCTAGTAACGTGCTGTAATTTAGATCCGTTACATATTGGTAAGCAAGGAAATCCCCGATAGATGGGTAACTTAGTATAAGTTCAAACGCCATTTTCATTGATTCGGCGCTTTTTAAGCGATCCGGCAGCTCGTCTTCCATCATCATCTCAAGCAATTTGAGATTATTTCGATGTTTTAGATGGGATCCAAAAGAGCGACTGCCAGATGGCATGATGTAAGCTCCAGAGTAAAGTTGATTACCGTCCGCCTTATACTTAGTTAGAACGTCATCATACTTTTCGAAGGAATATTCTGCATACGTGATTTCCCCGAGCCTTCGCTGCAACATTTCCCAGGTTTCAATACGGTTGAAAAATTTGAACAGCATTACCCGAAAGAAAAGCTCTTCCGAAGTTTGTATCCCGCTATAAATTACGTTTCTGATTAAAAACTGACTAACACGGTCGGAGGCTCGATATGCATTAGTAAACTTATAGGTCTTTAGAATGGGATCATTTGTTAAATCCTGAACTGGTAGGCCTCTATTTCTACGGAAGAAAATATTCTGTCTTTCGGCGGCGAACTGCCAGTAGGCATCAAAGACTTTAGTTGGAGTAGCCGGAGCAAGTCGAGTCAATACAGTTCCTGCAGAGCGTGTCATCTAATTGATTTGCGGAAAATGGACAGAGTCCGAAAAGTTGACGCAGATGATTATCCATTTCTGCCAGTAGCCGATTTGAATGCAAGTATACTTTATTCCGCACCCACTTCACCAATGATCTCCCTGATTTTTCCTGCGAGGTTTTCCACGCTTTTTTTGGTACGCCTAATGTAGCGATCCCCGTAAAACAATTTAACTGAGTAAGCCGTAGTTTCATTTCATGGGCGATAAATCTTCCCAAATTAATCAAACCAATATAATTTCCGTAGGCTTTTTCATATACGTATTGCGAGCCGTAAAAGCCATTTACGGCTAATTCGCCGTCCCCAAAAGGAACAAAACTCACTTGCTGTAGGCATGGAAATCCTCGTACGGGTTGATTGGTAAGGTCTTTGATAGGATCGACTATAGCTGCTTGCAGAACGCTACGACGATGATTGCCATTTTCTAGCCGCGAACGTAAAAAGAAGTCAAGCTGGTTACATTCCGTAGGACCGTGTTTAAGAAGCCTTTCAAAATATATGCCTTTATGATTTTGTTTACACTTTTTCAATTGTTTCAAAGTACCTAGATACCGATCAAATAATTCCTGCCGATTTAGCTTTGGATTCCACATCGAAATCGGAAAAATCGTGCTCGCTACCGTGGACGAGAGGAATTTTCCTTTCGCGGCCAAGTCCTTATCCAGTAACTGGCGAATTCCCGAAATTTCAATCGGAACTTCTTCACCAAGCCCTCTTATAGTTAATAATACGGGGACGATTTCTCCCTTCGGCCTTGCGAGCGACTCAAGAAAAATTCGTGCCCAACAACGTGACACGTTGGTGTCATCAAACAAAATCAAATTTTTGGGGTTCATAGTCGGGGTCCTCATCAAATCTAAACAAATTTCTTCCACAATAATCCTTTCTCGATATTCGCACCGCTATTTTCCAGTCATAAGAATGATTAAAAGCTCGGGTACTACATCCAGGAGATGAAGCGACAAAAACGTTGCCGTATCTACACTCTCCGACATTTTCAAGCCCTTCGCCTTCGCAATGAATAGACTGGGAGAGCACTACAACATCGCCCACTTCAATATCTACTGCCCGTCCAGACCAGTGATCGTCCACAAGCATCATATTCCTCGAAAATTCGTTTCTGAGAACATGTTGTTTGATCTTGCTCGGAGTAATTTTCAGCAATCTCCGTGCATACGCTGGTGATAAAATACGAAGAGAATGCCACATATGATTAACTAGAGTTCCGTAACCTACTCCTAACCAACAAGCAACCGTGTAAACTTGAAGTGGTGTACATTCTTTCGCGCTCCATCCACGACAATGAAATCCGTAGCAGACCGTGGTTTTGGGCATCAAGAAAAATCCAGCAAATGTATTGGCTAAAAACTCGCTAGGTTGAAAACCTAATGTTGGCTCCATCCCATCATCCACACCTGTAATACAAAAGCCGTGACCAAACATATGATGACCGAGGCCGTGTGCACAGTTGAAGGCTTGTCTACCAGATGGACGATGGGAAGAAATGATGATTTTTTTTTGGTCTTTCCAATACATTTCTTCTAAAGACGGGATATCAACAAATCTAACTTCATTGATACCTATTCTTTCCGTCACATCATAAATCGATACTGAGTCTGTGTATTCAATGTTTTGCTTACTGCGTAGTTGCAACGCTTTATGCATTGCTTGACGCGCGAGCTCATCCTTGTTCATCCCCACCTCCCGATTTCTTTAGGGTGGAAAGCATTCTCATCAGGTTATCAAAATCGTCGGGATTCATCTTACTTAGTTCTCTAGCAGCGAGTTCATAGCGCGCCATTTCTGCATTCGGATTTTCCTCGGGATCAGTACCGGAAAGCCACCAAGACTCAACCCCATATAAATTTGCAAATACTTTTATTTCATCAAGAGTCACATTTCGTCGACCGGCTTCGATTTCCGATATGGTCGGTCGATGCATCTCAAGTTTCTTAGCAACCTGTCCTTGTGATAATCCCGCCGCCTCTCGTGCGGCACGAATACGAGCAGCAACTACCTCTTTCCTATTTTCTTTTTCCATTGCATTATTTACCCTTGTTTAGTTTTTTATAGATCGCAACTGCAACCTCTCTGATCGTTAATGGCCGATTGCCATCGACAAACGGATTTACCTGTAAGTCACATCCCGTCATTTCTGTAATACGAGTTGCAGCTTCCGCTCCATTGACGCTATCAAACTCTTCTAGTTGGCTAATTGGCACAATAGTTTCATCATAGGTCGGTGGAAACCTTCGTCCACTTAGTTCCTGTATAAAACAGACTTGCCTAAAAACCACTCTTTTAATCGCTTCCAAATCCATATTTTCACTCTCCTTACGAGCCGTAAGAAAATCTTACTACTTACATCGAACCTTGTCAACGGTTATTTTTCGCCCGCTATTCGTTCCTCCTATTTCGAAGACAGGACTCTTAGGACGGATTCTCGGCGGAATTTGATCTCGTCGGCTTTGTATGTTTTAGCGACGAGGCGGAAGGTCAGTGTAAAGCTGAAAGTGGAAAATGATCGGAAAACTGAAAATTAAAAGTGGAAAGTGGAAAAGCGAAAACGGTTCGGCTGCGATCACGCGGCGGGGAATGGCGGTGTGGGTTGTTGGGAATAGCCGACTAACCAGAATGAGATGACGACGAGGGTTGCGATGCAGAGGGTGATGAGGGCAACGGCTATGGCGGGGGAAATGCGTTTGCCGATGCGGGCCCGGAACGGAAGAAAACGGAAAACGGAAAGCGGAAAATGGAAAGCGGGCATAGAAAGAAAAGGCCGAAACCTCGCTTGGGTGCGGGGTTTCGGCCAATTTGTGAATGATCATCTACCGGTGCTTACTATTTAACGTTAAAGTTTGCGACCGGGTAATCGGGAGCGGTTAGGGATCCGCCGGAATTGCCCCATTTTGCCTGGGATCTGGCGCTTGCTGAGGAGCGGACAAAGAAGAATCCTTGATCGGCTCCGGCACCGCTTCGCCAAACGGCGATATCGGTCCTGCCGTCGCCGTCATAGTCTCCGCTGATAGGATAATCCGTTGCGGCATTACCATAGCTTTCGATGACCAGCGTCTGATCCGAGCTCTTTAACAGATACCATGTCAATGTCGCGCCTGAGACGCGAACGGCGTTGATATCCGTACGATTATCGAGATCGTAATCGCCGGTGACAAATTTATCGGTGCTCAAACCATACTGCAGAACCTGAGTTCCGCCTGTGGAGAGTCGACGCCAGTGTTCGGCGAGTCCTGCATTGTTGCGAATGATCGCAAAATCCGCTTTGCCATCGCCGTCAAAATCGCCCGGCAGAGCACGGTCGCCCGTACTTCCCCACGGAACGAAGGTAACATTGCCGCCCGGATTGTTTAGAGTTCCCCGATAATAAAAGGTCCCCGACGCACCGGCACGATAAACGGCCGCATCTGCCTTTCCATCGCCATCGTAATCCCGAACTATCGTCGGGTCGTCTCCGGTCTGGCCAAATTGCTGGAAGACAACTGTTCCGGTCGAGCTCTGCAAAATAGAGAACCCAGCCGTAAGAGCCGCACCCGGCCGCCATACAGCGATGTCCGTTTTCCCGTCTCCGTCAAAATCAGCCGGAGTCGAAATATCGCCCGCACCAAAACCTATTCCCGTTCCGTGTGTACGGCTGGTCACCGCACCTGTCGAATTTTTGACCCACCAGACGGACGGGTCCGTGGCCGAGCTCGAACGGGCGATCGTAAGATCGGAAATGTTATCGCCGTCGAAATCCATCGAACGATTGCGAGGGATGGCCGCAACGCCTGCCTTGGAACCTTCGAGTTTAAAGGGAACGCCAAGCCGCACATCCGGGGCCGCCGCCGGATTTCCCGCGTCGACCACATCCGCCCACAGGCCGGTGCTCGATGTAAATTGTCTCGCATTATTGAGCGGGACGTTTCTCGCTCCAACGTACGTCGCGAGCGGTGTAAATTGCGCAGCGGTCGTCGTCGTCTGAAAATCGACCCAGTATGTACCCGCTGTCAAAACCGCCGACGGAGCGACGGTCATCTTGACTTCCCAAACGGTGAGATCGGTTCGCGGCACATTTGATGCCGGGACCAGACTATTAAAACAACGCAGAATATTGGTATCCGTGCCGCTCAGAAACCGGTTGGTCGTCGTATCGCCAAATACGGCTACACTTCCCGGCTGCTCCGGCGAACCGTTCCATATTCGCAGGTTCATGTTGTTGACCGGATTGGTCACCGCGCCGACCTGGATAATATAGACGGTTACCTGATTGATCGTCCACGTTTCTCCAACGGGGATCGTAAAATCATCCGCACAGCGGTTATTGCCGCCGGCAACGGCCTGACAGCCGCTGGCCGCGAGGGTGTTTGACTCGGTGGTATTGCCGTTATCGCTCTGAACCTCGCTCCATTGCTTACCCGCGGGTGCGGCAGTACCGTTTTTGCTCGTCGATCCGGTAGCGATCGGGCCGTTGTCGTAAATGATCTGTGCCGATGCGTTGCTCGCGGTAATAATTATCGCAAAGATCGTCATCGCCACCGCGTAGGAGCACACCTGTGACAGTCGTTTTCCCAATATGTTTGGTTTGTTCATTGTTAATCTATCCCCCTTACCAATTAATGTTCATCTCGTTTCTTCGTTCCTAAAATTCAGGACAATGCGAAATCAAATACCGAAGCGCAAATACACGTCGAACGTTTCGCATTAGAGCAATTTATCAGCCGGGCTGAAGCAAATTCTTTGTCGAATTTATTGTTGATGATAAGTGTAAGCTATTCGGAAACGAACGGAAAACGGAAAACTGAAAGTGGAAAGCGAAGAGTGGACCTACGGCCAAAGTTTTGGTGTTTGGGTGGTTTTGCCGGCAACTCGCGAACCTTTTTTGCGATCCGCAGTTTGTGATGTGGGAATTTGGTTTAGTTTGCCGGCATTTTTGCTCGTTTTTTGTACTGTTTTGACTCTGAACTGTATAGATCGGGCGGTGAACTGAACAGTTTTGGAGTGAAACCAGGCAGTTTACGCTCTGTTGTGAACAGTTTGGAGTCTGATTTAAACAGTTTTGGTCTAAAACTGTTTAAATCAAGCCGTAAACTGTGCAGTTCAGGCTCTGAACTGTACTGTTCGTAGGTAAAACTGTGCAGTTCAGTTCATTTGTTGTTTCATTTATGCAATTTCTATTGATATGTGCGATACATTCTGCTATATTATTTTCGCTTGATCCGGTGAAGGAACGGCAAACAGCAAGAATACTAATTTTTAGGAGGGGAAAGATGGATGTTAAACGGTTAGGAGCGTTTGAGCTGGCGACATATGCGCGAAGTTTGAAGGAAGTATTGGCGGCGGGACAGCTGTTTTCGCTCGATGCGGCGACACGCTCAGACCTCATGGCGAAATTTGGGACGCTGCCCGACGAATTAACGGAGCATGCCGCGGAGGCAAGGGCGGCCGAGGATGTGAGGAAATCGAAAATAAGTACAAAAAACGAGACCACGGCCAAAGTTCGCGACCGCGTCAGGCTGCTTCGCGATACGTTAAAGGCAAACCGGGCGACGGCTGGTGAACTTGCTCTGTGCGGTTTCGATCACCCCGAGCGCCGAAGCGTATACGTCGCCGAAGATCCGACGGATCTTTCGGTAGCCGGCACCTCGAACGGCGTGAACACGCTGCGTTTCAATGGAAACAACCGCCCTGCACAGGTCATCTACGAGATATCGCGTCGCGAATCGAGGGACGGTAAATGGGCCGTACACGCAGTTACAAAAAAACAGACGTTCGCGGACACGGGTGCCACGCCCGGCGCCTATTACGCGTACAGGGTCCGCGCCGTCGCCGCCAAGACCGTTTCGAATTTTTCAAATACGGCGGTGATCGGCACGGTCGGGGGCTGAAACACTCTAATAAAGCCGAGGTTCCCCACCACACCGGACGCCCGGCGAAAATCTGCACGCGCCGTACACATTTTTTTGAGAATGTTTGCTAATCTATTGCAATCAATTCGGCGTAAATATAGATGAAGATCATACTATCGGAAATCGGTATCGGCGGTGTTGAGACGGACGAGCGTTCGTTCGACATCGGCGTTATCCGATTTGGGCGAACGATTGGCGAATGCGAATTCGCCTATGACAGTGCCCTGTATCCGATGGTCTCGCGCAAGCACGCCGAGCTGCGTTGGAACGACGGCAAATGGTTCATCGTCGATCTCAATTCGAGCTACGGAACGTATCTGGACGACGTCCGGATCACCGCCCCGGCGCTGATCCGTGCGGGCCAGACGCTCCGCTTTGGTGAGGACGGCCCGCTAATGCGCGTCGTCTGGTTCGAGGTGATGAACGATTCGATCCCGCCCCTCGTGCCAACGCCCGAGCCCGTTATCAAACCGGTACCGCCCGCCGCCGCACCGCCTTTCAACCCATTCGACGTTCCAAAGCCTCCGCCGCAGGAAAGGCCCGTTCAAGCGCCGCCTCCGCCTCCGCGAGACACCGCCGCGAGGCTTGATTTTGTTGACGAACCAGGCCGACCGGCGTTCAATCTCGGAAGCAGCGCGATCTCGGTCGGGCGCGACCCTTCGTGCGATATTTCGTTTTCGACCGACAAGATAATGGTCTCGCGCAAGCACGCGATGGTCAGGCTCGAGGGTTCTGATTTTGTCCTCGAGGACAACGGCAGTTTTAACGGCACGTACGTCAACGAACAACGCATCGCCGCCGCCGTCCCGCTTTATCACGGCGACAGCGTGCAGTTCGGTATCGGCGGGCCGGTCATCCGATTTCACTCGCCTTCGCGGATCGCCCCTGAGGGAGCCGACCTCGCCGGCCAGCGTTCGATATCGATCGCAAATATCGCCGGCGTTTCGCCCGAAGCCATCAAGTCAAAGACGATGGTCTTTCGCGTCGATAAATCGCCCGCTTCGATGAAAAGCAGCGGAAACGTCAACGCCCAACTGCTGATGTCCCTCGCCTTTGGCGATAAAAAAGAACTGACCATCGGCCGCAGCGAAACAAACGACATCACGCTCGACGGCCTGCAAATATCAGGCCGCCACGCGCGCCTTTTGCGTTCGGGTTCGGACATCGTCGTCGACGATCTCGGTTCGACCAACGGCGTTTTCGTGAACGGTATACGCGTTTCCCGCCAATCGATCACTCCGTCGGACAAGGTCCAGATCGGCTCATTCGAACTGCGTATCGATCCGGCGGGCAACATCGGCGTTTTTGATACGCGCTCGAAAACCCGCATAGATGCTGTAAATATCACGAAAGACGTGCGGGCAAAAGGCGGCCCGCTGCGATTGCTCGACGAGATCTCGCTGACAATTCAGCCTAATGAATTTGTCGGCCTGCTCGGCCCTTCGGGAGCAGGCAAATCGACGCTTATGGACGCGCTAAACGGTATGCGTCCGGCTTCGTCGGGCAATGTCCTGATCAATAATCTCGACCTCTACCGCCATCTCGATTCGCTCAAACAGGCGATCGGCTATGTGCCGCAGGACGACATCATCCACCGCGAACTAACCGTCTACCGGACGCTCTATTACGTAGCAAAACTCCGGCTCTCGCGTGATGTTTCCGCAGCCGAGATCGACCAGACGATCGACGAAGTGCTCGACGTCACCGGCCTCGCAGATCGCCGCGATGTGCCGGTCAGCCAGCTTTCCGGCGGCCAACGAAAGCGTGTTTCGATCGCGGTCGAGCTGGTAACAAAGCCCTCCATCATCTTTCTCGACGAACCGACCAGCGGACTCGACCCCGGAACGGAAGAGAAAATCATGAAGCTCTTTCGTCAGATCGCCGAATCGGGCCGAACCGTCATCCTGACGACGCACGCGATGGAGAACGTCAAGCTTTTTGACAAGGTGGTCGTGCTGATGCGGGGGCGTCTGGTATTTTATGGGCCGCCCCAGGACGCTCTCAAACATCTCGGAGCTACTAGTTTCAAAGACCTCTTTGACAAGCTCGAAGAGCCGGTAAACGCCGGGGTTCGCCAGCACGGCGAACATGTCCGACGCGAGCTTACCGACAAGACTGCGAACGAATGGAAAGCCAAATATGCCGCGACACCGCAGTATCGCGAGTTTGTCGCGGCACCTCAGCGATCGCTCGGTGCGGTCGCCTCAGGCGGTATGGGCAAACGCAGCAGCCTCGGCCTGTTCGGGGCGTTTCGCCAATGGATGACTCTCTCGCGGCGGTATTTTGAGGTACTTCTCAAGGACAAACTGAACCTTTTCATTCTGTTCATCCAGGCACCGGTCATCGCGATGCTGACTTTCTTTGTCCTGGGAAATAATTTGCCGCGTGACCTCGCTTATTTTGTTTTGGCACTGGTCGCAGTGTGGTTCGGAACAAGCGTCGCCGCACGCGAGATCATTCGCGAACGCCCTGTTTACGGCCGCGAGCGCATGGTCAATCTCGGCCTGCTGCCATACCTCGGCTCAAAGCTTTTTATTCTCGGCATCATCGTCAGCCTCCAATGCCTGATGCTCTTTGTGCCGCTTAAATTCTTTGATCTGACCGGTCTGATGCCGATGCCCGGTGACTTCGCCGGGATTCCGCAATTCTGGACGATGCTCGTCACGGCTTCGGTCGGTATTGCTTTGGGATTACTGATCTCAGCGGTCGTTAAGACGTCCGAGATGGCGACGAGCCTCGTGCCGTTGATATTGATACCGCAGATACTGATCTCGGGAATATTCGGCGTACCCGGCGGCATTTCTAAACCGGCGAGTATGCTCGTCCCAGCCGCGTGGTCGTTCGACACGATGAAGCGTTTTTCGACGCTCGACACTCTCGAACCCGAAGGCGCAGAGCCGAAAGGCAAATCCGGCGGCCTCGGCTTGTATAAACAGATAGAGACCGACAACGACAAGATAATCGCCGATTCGCGCAAGAATCTCGAAGATTACAAACGTTCGTCCGAGGACAAACTCAAGGATTTTGAGGATCAAATGCGGCTCGGCAAACAGCCGCCGATGCCAAAGCTCGACGAACCGCCCGCGATACCGCCGGCCAAGAAATTGCCAAAAGATCTGAGCAATTACATCACATTCCTCCATCCGTGGATGAACGAAATTGTAAATCAGATCGTATTGATGCTAATGTTTGGAATGCTGGTCATTGCGACATTGATCGTTTTGAAACTGAAAGATATCCGTTGACCGCTAAGCTGTTTATGAAAGCAATACTTACCAATTTCGCTTTGTTCGTTGTACTCGCACTCGCATTTTCAAGCTTTTCCGCTTGCGATCGCGGAACGTCCTCGGCTTCGGTTGATAATACTACCGGCCAACCCTCGCCGCTTAACATAAACGCAAACGCAATAAAGACAAGCGGTTCGGCATATCCGCCGCTCGCCGCAAATTTGGCTCAAACAGATGTTGAGGCTCTTGACGGTTCGAAATTCAAGATCGCCGACCGCAAGGGTAAGGTGCTGCTCGTTAATCTGTGGGCGACGTGGTGCGGGCCGTGCCGCGAGGAAATGCCCGAGCTAGTCGCAATGTACGAAAAGCATAAGGAAAACGGTTTTCAAGTGATCGGCCTCGATGTCGGCGACGGTGACGGCGGCCAGGAATCTATTCCCTCGATCAAGTCGTTTTCTGAGAAAATGAAGCTTAGCTATGAGCTTGCACGTGCTTCGAACGATATGAACCGTGATTTTCAAAAGCTGACCGGATTTGGCGGTATTCCGCAGAGTTTCCTCATCGATCGCGAAGGCCGACTTCGCGGCGTTTTCACCGGCGGCGGGCCGAAAGTTATCGGTCAAATGAAGGAAAACGTTGACAAGTTAATGGCTGAATAGCTGCTATTCTGCGAGTCTGACGGAAACCTGCGGCACGACTAGGAGCGTCTTGAAACTCGAAAGGCTAACGAGTCCCGGAGCAGAGCGTTTTGGTTTGTTGACGAATTTTCGCTGAGTGTAATTGACCGCCGCCTTGGTCTGTTCTCTGCCGCTGCTGTAAAAGGCGGCGAGCTCGGCCGCCTCGAGAAGCGTCTGGTTCGGGATCGGCTTGCGATTCGGATTTCTTATGATCACATGTGAACCCGGATAGTCCGCAGCGTGCATCCATGTATCTAGCGAACGCGAAATTCGAAAGGTCAAAAAATCATTGTCTTTCGCCTTTTTCCCTACCAAAATCTCAAAACCATCGGTCGAGATAAATCGCCTAACGCCCTTATATTCGGCCTCTACCTTTTTCTTTTTGCCGAGAATGATCTTTTTCTTTGGCGGCTCAATGAGCGACGATAGATAATTCTCATCGAGAGTCTCGACCGCCTCATCTATTCGGCTTAAGCGGTCTTCGGCGGCTTGTAGTTCAGCCTCGGCGGCCGACATCCGTTCGCCGATAACGTTCAGGCCATTTCTGGCCTTTGTGTACCGGCGAAAATAGCTTTCCGCGATCTCATTCAGGGAGCGTTGATGCTCACCTTCGATCTGTACCGTAGGTGTCGCGTCGTCAAAATAATCGATCACCGAAATAGTGTCGCCATGACGTGTGGCGTTGTGGATGTTGGCCAGGATTAGATCGCCAAATCGTTTCCACTTTTCCGGGTCGCCGTGTTTTTCCAGGTCGCCCCGGAGATTAATGATAAGCTTCTTAAGCTTTGCGATCGAACGCAGTTCTTTGCGTCGCGACGGCGCCGCCAATTGCTCTATGCGAAGGACGATCTCGTCGTCAGTTAAGCTATTTTTTGGCCGAAGCTCATCCATGAGATCAAGTGTAGGTCAGACGCAGCGAAGCCCAAAGCACTTGGCAGAGCTTTGGGCTTCGAGTTTAATTTGCCGAGCTTAAAATTCTCTAACGATGATAGTACCGGAAAGCAGATCATGGATCGCACGTTTTTCCTCATTGAAAAGAACCGTGAGAAAACCAAGTCCGCCGAGCGCCAGCGTGATCAGATAGATCGACGAATGAACTGCAGCCTGATGGATCGTCGGATATTCGTTTTCCTCAGCATCGACGATCTCCAGCGAGAAGATCCTCATGCCCAGAGTCTTGCCGTAAAATCCAACGCAGGCAGTGAGATAAACAAACATCACTACCGAGAGTGTAGCCACAAACGTTAGCAGCCCGGAGATCGAAAACCACTCGCCTCCGGATAAAGCTAACGGCGACAGCAAAGCCATAGTCGCCACCGAACCAATTATCAGATCAAATAGGCCCGCGTTGAACCGCATCGCAAACGGGGCGAGATCCTCGATCTCGTCTGTTTCGATCAGGTCTGTTTCTTCTTCGTGCTGGACATTATCAGCGTTGATAAAGATGCGCTTTATGCTCTCAAACTTGGTCGGTGCGTTATCCGGAGAGGTCTCATGGATCTTGGATAATTCCTCGACCTTCTCGATCTTTTTAACCGGCAGTTCATCGAGCTTCGGAAGTTTATTTGTATCAAGCTTCTCGATCCGCGGCGGTGCAACGAGCACTGGCTTCGGCAGTACGTTGATCGTCGCCTGTGGCATTACGGGTCTCGGAACCGCGTTGGGCTGCGGCTCGACGACATCAAAGCGGAAATTCTTAACCGGCGTTTCGCGAGGAGCAAACGCGGGCTTTGCTGGTTCGGCGGGCAAGAAAGATGTCCGCGAATCTGCGATGCGGCGGAGCGCATTATTTAGCCGTGGATCTGCGTTGTCCAGGATGGGTTGCTGTACGACCTCCGCCTTAAGCGCCTTTGCGCCATGCGTACGAAGCGGAGCGGCCGAAACTGCATGAGGCATCTCCCTTCCCTCTGCTGACGTACCCTTTCGCTGCCGAACCGCGTTCTGCAGCTGTAACCGCCACTCGGGAACCGTCGTGGCCTTGGGTTGAAAGTCAACCAGCGTAGGGCTCGTCTTTGAAACACCGAGATTCGCCGTTTCGACACGCTTTACAGGAGCAGGCGATGGAATTGCTTCCGTTGACCTGGCAATTGCAGGGGCCGCCGAAGTTGAGGCCGGCGGCGGAACCGCATATGGATTAGATCTTTCTACGTAAGGTCTAGGCGGCGGCAGTTTTGTCGCGTTCTGTTCGATCGGCGGCAACTTGCCCGACGTACTGACTTTCGGCTGGAGTTCTTCTCGAACAGTGTCGTTCATCATTGCGCCGCAAGTTAAGCAAATTGACAGCGTGGGCGCCAAATTACGATTGCATACCTGGCATTTCATAGGCTTATTGAATAAGTCGACGGGATTTCGTTAAGCGCGTATCGTCAAAAACTAGCTGATAATATCAGAACCAACTTTAACTAGTCAACAGTAAAGCGCAGACAAAATTGAAGTTTTGGTAAGTTTCGGTTATGTTAACTCCCTGTGGAAAACGAAATAGCGCCTTAAGCGCCCATCATATGCGCTGGCGGCCGGCAAATCCGGCGTCGGTCTCGTGCCACCATTCGATCTCATCCGCATCGCCGATCTGCCAGCAAAGGTAAACTATGCGCCCGGAACGCATACACGGAAAATCGATCAAGCCTCGCGAATAGTCCTTTAATTCAATTCCCAGTTCGCTAAGCTCTGTCGTCAACTCGCCAACCTTATAAAGGGTATTTACGTAACCCGTCCCGCCTTCCATTCCGCCGCCAAAGTGCGATGCGCTGGCGGCCGCACGCGACAGGTCGCGCAATTCGTTAATAGTGGCATAGAGCTGCTTTATCTCAACCAATTTCGGAATTATCGTTGGCAGCAGGCTGTTCGCTTCGCTGAGTGTAAATAATTTCATCGTTCAAAATTTGAACCGGAAAAACGTGGGTCGTTATCGTTGTCATCCGGATAATCAAGCTCGACCGAAACCCGGCCGCCCATCTCGCCGGGCGGGACAAACGACGGAACCTCGTATTCACCGCCTTGTGAGATATCTTTCCTGATCAGATCCGCGATGTCGCCGAGGTCAATAAAAAAGTCGCTAACATCTATCAGCCGCGGAGCGGTGTTAGAGCGAAATCCGGCGACCTCGACGCGGCAACCTTTATAGGCGACTGCGTTTATCGCATACACAAAATCCTCGTCACCGGACACGAGAACCGCCGTATCGTAACGCCCCGCGAGACTCAGCATGTCGACGGCGATCTCAACATCGAGATTTGCCTTTCGCGTTCCGTCGTAAAAGGTCTTTAGTTCTTTCTGAATAACGCGGAAACCATTTCGCCTCATCCACAGCAGAAAGCCCTGCTGCCGCTCAGCTCCGACATCAACGCCAGTGTAGAAAAACGCACGCAGCAACCTACCGTCGCCGAGCAAAACCCGTAGCAACTTGTTGTAGTCGATATCGATGTTATGAAAACGCGCGGCGTGAAACAGGTTGTTGCCGTCAATAAAGACGGCCACGCGGCCGCGATGGCCAAACTGCCAGGACGATCTGGTAGTCGTGTCGAACTGCATTATCTTGTACCTCAAACTTCGAGAATATTGGCACAGTTCGGCTGAACAAAATGTGTGGGTCTAGCGGCGTCGGAATCAATCAACTAACAAAACGAACGTCAAATAATCGGATCAAATCTGTCTATTTCTAAAAATATCGGTCAAATTCTAATAATCGTCTCAAATACTCTGCCAAAGCCACTCTGCCCCGTACATCTACAAACCAAAGTTGAACCAACGTATAGTTTGCATTGCGGCGGCAGATGGGTCAAGCAAATTAAGGTGTTTGATGTTAAAATCTGATGTCTGCAAAAGAGTTTATGCCTGATCCGCCGGAATTAAAAAACCAAATGCCGTCAACGTTCGACCCGTCGATCCAAACCGAGAACATCGCGTATTCGCAGGACGAGATGCTCGCCTGTGATAGATGCTCTCGGCAAAATCCGCCGAATCGAGCGAACTGTATATATTGCGGCGGCGAATTAGCGATCAAGGCTGAGATACTTGGCAAACTGAAGCCGGTGACGCGAAAACTTGAAGCCTGGGAAGCGGGGTTCAATGTCGTTTTGCGTTCAGCTTTAGGCGGTAGAGTCGAGAATATTGGGTCGATACTCGCTGACGATTCGGTCGATGTTGCCGCAATAATTCGATCAAAGGCCCAACTGCCGATCGCCCGCGTTGAGAGCGTAAAACTGGCTGAATTGCTCGTCGAACAACTCGCCGGCAGCGGACTGGAATGTACCGTGATCAGTGATGCCGAACTCGCCGTCGAAACGCCGCCCGTTCGGTTGTCAACAATTCGAATCGATGAAGGGAGCCTCGAACTTATTGATTTCAATACACGCACGAACATCCGTGTTTTATTCGAGGATCTCGCTTTGATCGTCGTTGGGACGTTAAGCAAATCGCGTACGGAATTGCTCGAGAAACGCCGCCGAAATGCCGAGTCAAAGGTTATTGACGAGATGGCAACCTCGGCGGACGAGATGGTACTTGATCTCTATACTCGATCGGAGAGCCGAGGTTTTCGGATCTATCTTGCAGGCTTTGATTTTTCCTGCCTCGGCGAGCGGAAAGGCCTGCTCGCGGCTGAAAATATGCGGCAGCTCGCAGGCTTAATTGCGGAAACAGCACCCAATGCAAAGGTTGCAAATAATTACGCGAGCATTCGTCATTTGCTCGGCGGGATCTGGGAAGTCGAATCGCGGAGCGACCCGCAGGGGCTCAAGCGTTCGGGATTTGGAAAGGTCGAATTTGGAAAGGTCGAGACGACGTCAAATCTCCAGCAATTTAATAAATATTCGCGATTGCAGTGGCATTTATTATGAAGAAAAAGTTCGATAATTCCGGCCCAAAATTTCGTGACGAAAGCCGAAAACCAAAGCCCAAAGACCAAAAGCCGGCGACGCCGTCGTCTTTAATTTACGGCGTTCTGCCGGTGCTTGAGGCGTTGCGGGCGGATTCGCGGCGGGTTGATAAGGTTCTGATCGCAGATGGTTCGCATGAGCGGCGTTTGCAGGAGATCATCGACCTGTGCCGTTCGCGTTCGATCGCATGGAGCCGTGTGCCGAGGGATAATTTTGTCAGGCATGTCGAGTCCGGCGTCAATCATCAGGGCGTGCTGGCGTTCACAGCGGCGGCCGGTTATGTCGACGTTGCGGATATTCTCGACGCGTCCGAAGTACCGCTGATCGTCGTCCTCGATGGTGTCGAAGACCCGCGAAATCTCGGTGCCATTCTCCGAGTCGCCGAGTGTGCCGATATCGATGGCGTGATCATTCCGGAGCGTCGTGCCGTTGGGCTGACGGACACTGTCGCGAAATCTTCGGCGGGTGCTATCGAGTATGTAAAGGTTGCGAAAACGGCCAATCTAAATCGCCTGATCGAAGATCTAAAGGCCCGTAATATCTGGGTCGTCGGCACGAGTGTCGATGCGACGATGGATATCTACGATTGGGATTGGCGCCAGCCGTCGGCACTTGTTCTGGGTGGCGAAGGCTCGGGGCTGCACCGTCTGGTAGCCGAAAACTGCGACGTCTTGGTAAAAATCCCGATGTATGGAAAAATAGATTCCTTGAACGTATCGGTCGCCGCCGGCGTAATACTTTTCGAAGCGAGACGGCAACGTATGAGTTCCGCGTTCGAAGTTCCTGGTTCCGAGTCGTGACGTATCGAATGGAACTAACTCGGAACGCGAAACTTGGAACTTGAAACCAGTAAAACCATTATGTTTTGCCCAAAATGCGGACAGCAAAATCCTGAGACCGGCAAGTTTTGTCGAAGCTGCGGTACCGATCTCGGCAACGTTTCAAACGCGTTGGCATCGAAACCCCGGCAGCAGACGCCGCAGCTATTGAGCCGCAAGGGCAAGCCGATCCATCTCGAAGGTGCGATCACTAAGCTTTTCACGGGCCTGGCGTTCCTAGCCGTTTCGATCGCTCTGGCTTTCTCGAATACCGGACGCGGTTGGTGGTTTTGGATGCTGATACCGGCATTTGGGTCGATCGGCACAGGCGTTGCTCAGTATATGCAGATCCGGCGATCCGAAAAAGAACAGCCCTTCGTTTCTTCCGTTATAAACGAGAACGTGCTCGACAGTTCGACACCGAACAACGCGTTGCCGCCACAACAGACGCAATGGGTCTCGCCTGACTCAAAATACAAGACCGGCGATCTCGTACCGCCGAGCGTCACTGACAACACGACCCGCCACCTTGAAATGGACAGCGAAGGCAAGACCATGACGCTGCCAAAAGATAAGATCTCCGGGTAAGAAAACTCCCTAAAATTCTTCCTCCAAAAATGAAGTTGAAAATGACCGATCGTGTTTTTTTTACTATTTCGATTTAAATGTGGTACGTACCACATTTAAATCAACAAAATGACGGAAACCATCGTTATTTTGGGGTTTTACGATCGACGAGGAGACAAAAACAGGGGTCGAGAACCCTCAAAAAACACCCTCAGGAACCCTAAAATTCGATACCAGAACCCAAAAACAACGCACCGGGAACCTTTATGAAAATGTGGTTTTAACACCATCTAAAACGACTGCTTCGCCAGAGTTTCAGTAAAATCCCATCCCCACCCATCACCCCATCAAAAAAGGCAATATTCCACCACCCCACGCTGCTCCCATACGCCCATACCACCCATCCGTCCCCATGCAAAGCCCATCACGTCCAACTGTTGACCATTCAGCAGACAAAACCTATAATTCGACTAGTTTCTAAAACCCTTCAGGAGTACCCAAAAATGTTCAATTTTCCCATACGTTCGCTTACCGGCCGTCAGATCGTAGCTTTAGTTACTCTCGTATGTTTTGCGATGGCTACATCGGCCTATGCTCAGACCGCCGGACCGCGGACCTACGACGTTGAGATCGTCGTTCCCGATGGCAAAAAATCGACCGAGACGGACGCGGACATCATCTTTGCCGAAAAGACATTTCAGATCGTCCCCGACAAGGCCAAGTACAAAGGCGAAACCCGCGATATCGCCTATGCGGATATCAAGCAGGCCGACCAGTCGTATTCGAAAAAGCCGATGCTCTCAGGCGGCGGAGCGGTGGCGACTGCCCTGCTCATCGGCGTTGTCTTTGCTCTTCCTTTCCTTTTTATCAAAAAGAAAAAACACTGGATGACCGTCCAGGCTGGCGAAAAATTTGCCGTGATAAAACTAGGCGACCGCAACTACCGCCAGATCGTCGCCGAATTCGAGAGCCACGGCGTCAAGGTCAATGATCTGAAAGAACAAGGCAAGTAACGTGAACAACAAAAAGGCCCGCGATCATTCGCGGGCCTTTTTTACTGTAGCGTATTTTCTCGGACGTTCCCTCAAACGAAATGCAAAGCTATCAGCGGGGCGAGGTTAAATAACAATATGCCGATCTTGTAGACCGCCAAGCCACCGTAGTGGATCGTGTCGAAGGTTTCGACCGATAGCTTGAACCACCGAGAGTGCAATCGGTAGAGCCAGTCATGAGCAAGGGTGAAGACTACGAACCAGATAATAAGGATCGCGTAGTTGAACAAAGTGCAGACGATAAGGATGTGCAGTATCTGATGAATGTTCATAGTTTTACTTCGGCGGGAATATTGATACTTATATCACGGATATTTGCGAGAGACGAACGGTATGCGGCTCGCGATCTGTAGTGCGTGTTATATTACCCATATTAAGCAAAAATTTAGCTGCGAAACGTCAAAGCATTACCGGTACGAAACGGAATCACTGATCCAAGGGAGACAATGTCATGGGGTTGAAGAAAGCATTTATCACAGCACAATATAGCGATCCGAACGGCGAGTTGGGCAATCGTTGGAAGGACGGGAAAACCGAAATCGTTTTAAAACCAAATGATCCTCCGTCGGGCGGAAGCTGGGACACAACCCGAGGGAGCGATATCGACAGCGGAGGTGGCAGCAACCATGCAACGTATGCCTGGGACATCGTTAACCATGTCATAAATATGAAGATCGGGGGCTATGAGGGCGACACCACAAATAAAACTGTCACCAGTCTGTCCCGATTTAACGATTACAAACTCGGTGCTAAGGGCGAAGGGCTTTTCGTTTTTCGCGGCAAGGACGTCCCGATCGTTTGGGAATTGACGAGCATGGAATTCTGACCGTTATTTCTTGCGCAGGCTCATTTTGTGGCCGCTTAGGCGTTCGATAAAACGTAGGTATCGTTTTGGGAAGAGGCGGGACATGATGCTGATGACGTAGGCGTCCTGGCCGATGAGGATGCGCGGATTGCGGTCCTTGATGCCTTTAACGATGACCTCGGCGGCGGTTTCGGGCGATGTTCTCGCTACCCTGTCAAAGAATTTTGTACCTTGCTGTTTCCATTCATCGGGGGTCTCGGCGCCGACGCGCGAATTGCGGGCGATGTTGGTTTTGATGCCGCCGGGATGGATGGCGGAGACGGTGATGTTTGTGTCCTGAAGCTCGTGCCGCAAACTCTCGGTAAAGCCGCGTACGGCAAATTTGGACGAGCAATAGGCGGTCTGCTCTTCGGGTGCGATAAAGCCGAAGACGCTCGAGACGTTAAGTATGTGCGCACTCTCTTGCTCACGTAGGATCGGCAAAAAGACCTTGCACCCGTAAATAACGCCCCAAAAATTGACGCCCATCAGCCATTCGAAATCTTCGATCGAGAGTTGCTCAAACGCCCCTATGACGCCCACGCCCGCATTATTGACAAGATGCGTGACGCGGCCGTGTTTGGCAAGAGCCTCATCGGCAAGACGCTGGACCTGATCGAGTTTGGAAACGTCGGTGAGGTGCTGCGACACCGGAACGCCGAGTTTCTCGACCATCTCGGCCGTCACGGCCAGCTCGGCTTCGTTCCAGTCAGATATCGCAAGGCCCGCGATCTTTTCCTCAGCGAGTTTGACGGCAAGAGCACGCCCGATGCCTGATGCAGCTCCTGTTATGACCGCTACGCTATTTATGTTTATAGACATATTTATTAATTAATCGATCAATCTGTGAATCCGCGAAAGACACCATCGGGGCCGGCCTCGTCTTCGAAATCTTCAAAATCCATATTAGAGATCGACAGGTTGTTTTCCACTCCGCACACTTCGGACTGTATTACTCGAATTGTGCGGCCGGGATCGGTGTATAGATCCACAACAAGTATCGGGCATTCAGAGTTTGCAAAGCACTTGGCATCGGCGACATACAAGAAATAGTGCCCTGCTTCATCCGGCCTGAGGTTCAACAACTCTTCAACTCCAAGCCCTGCGTATATCGGATCGTTCACGTAATCAAAGCTCGCAACGAATCCCTCAATACTCGGCTCCTGAATTGCTACACAAAGAGCCTCCCAGGCAACGTCGTCGGAGAAATCCGTTCGTAAAAACAATGACCGATCCGAATTGGCCGTGGGCAATCCTTTCATACCGACTCAAATGGCGGACCTATTTCTTAACCACAACCCTCGCGTTGCCCGCGTTTCCATTCACATCATACACGCGGATCGTGACGACGAATTCGCCGGATGATGTCACCGGAATTTCGATCGTGTAACGCTCGCGTGGGCTGTCGGAGATGCCGTCGTCCGCGTAGACCGGTTTCCATTCGCCGCCGTTTACGCTGTATTCGGCCCGTGTAAGATAGCTGGAATTTTCTATCGCGTCAAAACTAACACGAGCCTTGTCACCAGAGATCTGTGGCGTGCCTGATCCGGTGACGGTCGGGGCGGTATTGTCGATGTCTACGGGCTCGGTCGTTTTTTCGCCGTTGAGCGCGATCGTCACGGGATTCGACGGCGAATCTTTGGCGACGATGCGGAAAATATACCGGCCGTCGGCAAGCGATTGGCCGTCGATCGCGATGAACGGATCGGTCAGGTCACCGCGAAGCAGTTTGTACGTCGTATCGCCGATCTCCTTGTAATAAACGTCGTAGATCAACTTGTCGCCGTTGCGGTCCTCGGCGGTCCATAGGAGCGATGTCGCTCCGCGTTGATAAAGCCGACGGGGCGGGATCGCAGCGTTCGGAATGCCGAAAACAACGGGGTCGAGACCAGACAATTCGATATTCGGATCGATCTGCTGCGGCGGATTTGCCGCGAGGCCGACATTGGTCGGCAGGACCTGAATTGACAGCACTTCCGGTGCGATATTACGCGCTACGAAGGCGACGTTCACTTCGCTGACGGACACGCCGCCGTCATTGCTAAGGCCGCCTCCAAAAGATGTTCCCTTTGGCAAAACGTTAGGGTTTAGCACTGCTTTCCACTGAATATATCTTGCTTTCGGGCTAGCGATCTGGGCACCTTTCGGATCGGAAACTCCCGCACTCCAACTGCTCCATGTTTCGTCCGCCTTTTCCGTGTTGCCGCTTCGCGTCTGAATCGTCACGCCGCCTCTCGAACGCCACCAGATACGTCCCCAGGTGGCAATTCCTTTGGCATCGAGAACCGCTGATTCGTACGTCCCTTCGGCAGCGAAATCGGAACCGATCCGGAACATCGAGCCTTGATTACTCGACGTCGCGATCATCCCCGTTCCCGCAGCTCTTATCGTCGAGATCTGACTTGCGTCGGTCTGGAGGACGAGCGTTTCGCGTCCGTCGTTGCCGATGTTGTAAATACGGCCTTTGTCCGAGGTGCCGAGCATGACGCCTTTGCCGGTCGGCTGTGCGTAGAGCGAAAATCCGACGACAGTCGGCGACGCCCACAGAATATCGGTTCCCCCGTCGATCATGATGCGATAGACAGCGGATTTTGCTTCCTTGAGATCGTATTTGCTTTTGGCCGCCGGTTCGGGATTTGCGGGATTTGGTTTGTCGACCGAGACAGTCTTATTCTCTGGGGTCGCAGGTGTCGCGGCGGCGTCAGCCGGTTTTGCGGCCGAGGCCGATTCGCCGAGGGCAAGAACATAGACCGAGCCGTCGGGTCCGATGTCGATCGAGTGAATTTCGCGAAGCGGCGAATCTAGTAGGCCGAATGGTTTGCCATCCGGGCCGAATTTCATCACGATGCCGCTCGAATCGGTGCCTGCGTAGAGATTGCCCGCTTTGTCGGCGGCGAGCGAGATGATGTGCGTCTCACTGGTGTCGAACAGGAGCGAGCTTTCCGGCGTCGCGTTCGCGGTTTTTACTTTGTAGATCTTTCCGCCATCGCCCGTCCCGACCGCGAGGCTGCCGTCCGCGAGAACGGCTAGCGACCAAATGTATTTTTCTTTGGCGTCAAAATAAACGTCCGCTTTGCCGCTCGCGTCTATCTTGTAAACTTTGCCGTCCGGCGAAGTTCCGGCAAATACCTCGCCGCCTTTGCCGATGACGATCGCAGAAACATTTATCTCAGCTAGATCGCAGAAAAGCGTTCCGTTTCCGCTCACGTCGACCTTAAAAACCTTGCCGTCGCCGCCCGTGCCGAGGAAAACATTACCCGCCGCATCGACCGCACTCGCCCAAATGTAGGATTGGCCGGTCTTAAAAACCTCCGTCAGTTTCGGCGCCAGCGAGATCGTCCCGTCCTGATCGATCGAAACCCCACGCGCTTCGCCCTTGAGCACGTCAGCACGCGAATTGACC
>Ga0209023_10001831_pt1 | contig 27697 bp, 26 predicted proteins | sample LakOneMetagenome_FD_187468 | JGI IMG/M metagenome (GOLD analysis project Ga0209023, IMG submission 187468) | Freshwater and sediment microbial communities from Lake Erie, Canada (SPAdes) (version 2) | ecosystem: Environmental > Aquatic > Freshwater > Lentic | place: Lake Erie, Canada...
GGCGCGGCGCTGGTGGTCGGCGTCGGCACCGCGCTCACGCTCGACCTGGTCGACGCCAGCGGCCAGCACCATGGCGGGCGCATCGCGCCGTCGCCCTCGCTGATGCGCGAGGCGCTGCATGCGCGCACGCCGGTGTTGCCGCTCGCGGGCGGCACGCGCGTGGATTTCGCCGCCGATACCGCCGATGCGCTGGCCTCCGGTTGCGAAGGCGCGGCGATCGCGCTGGTCACAGAGAGCCTCGCCACTGCGCGCGAACGCCTCGGCATCGCGCCGACGCTGCTGCTGCACGGCGGTGGTGCGCCAGCATTGCAGGCCGCATTGCCCGATGCGGTATTCATACCTTCGCTGGTCCTGGAAGGACTGGCATGCTGGGCGCGCCTGGAGCAGGCTGGAATAAAAACGGAATCCGCATAGATGCTGACCCGCGCGCTGATCGTCCTGCTGGTCGTGCTGAACCTCGGCGTCGCCGCGTGGTGGGCCTTGCGTCCGTCGCCGCGCATCGTGGCGGACACCGCGCTCGCCGGCGTGCCGAAGCTGCAACTGGCCAGCGAACGCAAGTCGACCGCGCCGGCGGTCGCATCCGCGCCAGTGCAGACGCAGGCGCCTGCGACGACAGCGCCGACGGCCGAAACCGCGAAGCAGAACGATGCGCCGCAGTGCTTCCGCTTCGGTCCGTTCGCCGATGTCGCGGCCGCGGATGCCGCGGCGGCGAAGCTGCGCGCTTCGGTACGCAAGGCGACGACGCGCACGACCACTTCGGGCGGCAAGGACTGGACGGTGTGGCTGCCGCCGTTCGCCGACATGACCTCGGCGCAGGCGAAGGCGCTGGAAATCGCCGGTGCCGGGATCAAGGACTACTACGTCGTCGCCAACGGCGCGCAGGCGAACGCGATCATGCTCGGCCGTTACGGCAGCGAGGCGAATGCGCAGCGTCGCATTGCCGAACTGCAGGGCAAGGGCATCCAGGCACAGGTGCAGCCGCCGCAGGATGCGGTATCGCAATCGTGGGTGGACGCGTCCGCCGCACCGGGCTTCGGCTTCGCCGCAGCGCAGGCGCGCATCGATGCGAAATCGGTACGGCCGCTGGATTGCGCGTCCTTGCGCTGAGGCTTCAGTCGCCCGCGAACACGCGGTAACGCCGTGGACGCAGCCCGACCATGTCGCCGGGCGATGGCAGCGCCGCGTCGGCATGGTCCTGCAGGTCGGCCTCAAGCGTGCGCCCCTGGCCTTCGACCGCGAGTTCGACCGTGATCCGGTCGGAACGGCGATGCACGGCGAGCACCCGCGCGGGCAGGCCGTCCTGCGGCGCGGCCAGCGCCAGGTCGTGCGGGCGCACGTACAGCGTCGCCTCGCCATGGCCGTCGGCGGGCAGGGCCAGCGATTGGCCCGGCAGCGCGAAGCTGCCGAATTCCACCGCGCCGCGCAGCCGGTTGGCGCGGCCGATGAAATCGAACACGTAGGCGCTGGCCGGCGCGCGATAGATGTCTTCCGGCGTGCCGACCTGTTCGATGCGCCCGTTGCGCATCACCACCACGCGGTCGGCGAGTTCCAGCGCCTCTTCCTGGTCGTGGGTGACGAACAGCGTGGTCTGGCCGGTCTGCTCGTGCAGCCGGCGCAGCCAGCGGCGCAGTTCCACCCGTACCTTCGCGTCGAGCGCGCCGAAGGGTTCGTCCAGCAGCAGCACGCTGGGATCGATCGCCAGCGCGCGCGCCAGCGCCACGCGCTGCTTCTGCCCGCCGGACAACTGTTCCGGATAACGCTCGCCGTGCTCGGGCAACTGGATCAGCTGAAGCAGTTCCCGTACCCGCTTCGCGATCGCCGCCTTGTCCGGGCGTCGCGCGCGCGGCCGGCTGCGCAGGCCGAAGGCGATGTTCTCGGCCACGGTCATGTGCCGGAACAACGCGTAGTGCTGGAACACGAAGCCGATGTTGCGCTCGCGCAGGCTGAGCCGGGTCGCGTCGGAATCGCCGAACAGCACGCGGCCGCTGTCGGGCGCGAGCAGGCCGGCGACTACGCGCAGCAGGGTGGTCTTGCCCGAGCCCGATGGCCCGAGCAGCGCGACCAGTTCGCCCGAGGCGATGTCGAGGTCGACGCCATCGAGCGCGGAGACGCCGGTGTAGTGTTTCGCGAGTCGTTGCAGGTGCAGTTCCATGGTCGCTGTCAGTGGCGGCGGGATTGGGCGAGCGCATCGCCGTGGCGGGATTCGAGCCAGAACTTCAGCACCAGGGTCACCAGCGCCAGCGCGCACAGCAGCGAGGCGACGGCGAACGCGGCGGTGCCGTCGAATTCGTTGTAGAGGATCTCGATGTGCAGCGGCAGGGTGTTGGTCAGGCCGCGGATGTGGCCGGACACCACCGACACCGCGCCGAACTCGCCCATCGCGCGCGCGCCGCTGAGCAGCACGCCGTACAGCAGGCCCCATTTGATGTTGGGCAGGGTCACCCGCCAGAACATCGTCCAGGCGCCGGCACCGAGCGAACGCGCGGCCAGTTCCTCGTCCGCGCCCTGCTGCTGCATCAGCGGGATCAGCTCGCGCGCGACGAACGGGAAGGTGATGAACAACGTGGCCAGCACGATCGCCGGGCGCGCGAACAGGATCTTGATGTCGTGCGCTTCCAGCCATGCGCCGAACCAGCCGTGGCTGCCGAACAGCAGCACCAGGCACAGGCCGGCGACGACCGGCGACACCGCGAACGGCAGGTCGACCAGCGCCAGCAGCGCGCGCTTGCCGCGGAACTCGAAGCGCGCCACGGCCCACGCCAGCAGGATGCCGAACGCGGCATTGAGCGGGATCACGATCGCGGCGGTGAACAGGGTCAGGCGCAGCGCGGCCAGCGCGTCGGGTTCGGCCAGCGCCGCGAACCAGGCATGCATGCCCTTGGCGAAGCCGCTGCCCAGCACCACCGCCAGCGGCAGCAACACCAGCAATGCCATCGCCGCGACCGCGGCGAGGATCAGCGACGCGCGCAGCCAGCGCGGCGCATCGAGTCCGTGGGATTCAGCCATCGCGGCGCCTCGCATGCTTGAACAGGGCGGGGATCGCGTTGATCGCCAACAGGCACAGGAACGAGGCCGCGAGCAGCAGCGCGGCGATCGCCACCGCGCCGTCGTAGTCGTATTCCTCGAGCCGGATGGTGATCAGCAGCGGCGCGATCTCGGTCTTGTACGGCAGGTTGCCGGCGATGAAGATCACCGAACCGTATTCGCCGAGCGCGCGCGCGAACGCGAGCGAGAAACCGGTGAGCATCGCTGGCAGCAGTTCCGGCAGGACCACGCGGCGCAAGGTGGTGAAGCGCCCGGCGCCGAGCGAGGCCGCGGCTTCCTCGGGTTCGCGCCCGAGCGTTTCCAGCACCGGCTGCAGCGTGCGCACCGCGAACGGCAGGCCGATGAACACCAATGCGATCACGATGCCGAGCGGCATGTACGCCACCTTCAGGCCCAGCGGCTCCAGCCAGCGGCCGATCCAGCCGTTCTGCGAATACAGCGCGGTGAGCGCGATGCCGGCGACCGCGGTCGGCATCGCGAACGGCAGATCCACCATCGCGTCGAGCAGGCGCCGGCCGGGGAAGCGGTAGCGCACCACCACCCACGCCACCAGCGTGCCCGCGATCGCGGCGACCAGCGCCGCCGCGAACGATGCGCCGAAGCTCAGCTTCACCGCCGCCTGCACGCGCTCGTCCTGGAGCGCGCGCAGCCAGCCCGAGAGGCCGAGTCCGGCGGCGTGCAGCACCAGCGCGGACAGCGGCAACAGGATCACCACGCCGAGCCAACCGAGCCCGAGTCCGAGGCTGAGCCCGAATCCCGGCAACGGCCGACGCAGTCCCGGCGCGGCGATGCGTTTCGCGATCGCGCTCATGCCCGGCGGCGACTCAGCGCGCGCCCTGCATGATCTTGTCGAACAGGCCGCCGTCGGCGAAGTGCGCGGCCTGCGCCTTCTTCCAGCCGCCGAAGGCATCGTCGATCGTCACCCATTTCACGGCCTGGAATTTCGCGCGTTCGGCCGCCGGCACCAGGTTCGGTTCGGCCGGGCGGTAGAAGTGCTTCGCCACGATCCGCTGGCCTTCGGCCGAATACAGGAAGCGCAGGTAGGCCTCGGCCTGCTTGCGCGTGCCGTGGCGATCGACGTTCCTGTCCACCCACGCGACCGGCGGCTCGGCCTTGATGCTGATCGAGGGCACGACGATCTCGTACTGGCCACGGGTTTGCGGGTCGTTGGCCGTGAGCAGCGCCTCGTTCTCCCACGCGATCAGCACGTCGCCGATGCCGCGTTCCACGAACGTGGTCGTGGCGCCGCGCGCGCCGGTGTCGAGCACCGGCACGTTGCGGAACAACCGGGTCATGTAATCCATCACCTTGTCGCCGTCGCGGTACTGCCGCGAGGCCCAGGCCCAGGCCGCGAGGTAGTTCCAGCGCGCGCCGCCCGAGGTCTTGGGGTTCGGGGTGATCACCGCAACGCCGGGCCGGACCAGGTCGTCCCAGTCGTGGATCTTCTTCGGATTGCCCTTGCGCACCAGCAGCACGATCGTCGAGGCGTAGGGCGTGCTGTTGTGCGGCAGGCGCGACTGCCAGTTCGCCGGCAGCAGCTTGCCCTTGTCGGCGATGGCGTCGATGTCGGCGGCGAGCGCCAGCGTCACGACGTCGGCTTCGAGGCCGTCGATCACCGCGCGTGCCTGCTTGCCGGAGCCGCCGTGCGAGGCGCGGAGGGTGAGGGTTTCGCCGGTCTGCTGCTTCCACTGCGCGGCGAAGGCCTGGTTGACGTCGGCGTAGAGCTCGCGCGTCGGATCGTAGGAGACGTTGAGCAGTTCGTGGCTGGCGGCGCCGGCGGCGCCGGCGACGAGGGCGAGCGCGAGGCCCGCGAAGAAAGCCTGGAGTTTCATGTCGTGTCCTCTTGCTCAGAAGGAAAACTGCGCGCGGGTGAAGAACGCCTTCTCGTCCTCGCGCGGGGTCGCGCCAAGCGCGGCGTCGAAACTCGTCTGGGTGTAGTTCGCGACCAGCTTGAAGTTGCTGGTCAGGTACCAGTTCAGGCCCAGGCCCCAACCGTGTTCGGCGGAAACCGACTTGGTCGGGTCGGCGAACAGCGGGAAGGCGTCGCCGTCGATGGTCAACCGGCCGTAGCGGGCGACGAGTTCGAATGCACCCCAGCCCGGGCCACCGAGCGCGAACGGATGCGCGGGCTTCGCCACGCCCTTGTAGCTCGCATCCTCGCCGGTCAGCACCACGCCGCCGAGCAACTGCCAGGCGCGGTTCGACAACGTGTCTTCGATGCCGCGCGCCGGCGCAGCGACATCCAGTTTCGACACGATGTATTCACCGAGCAGGCCGAAACGACCCTTGTAGAAATACGCCTGCGGCGAAATGCGCGACTGCGTGCCATCGGCGTCCACGTCGCCGAGATAGCCGAACACCTGCACCTGGCCCGGCGTGCGGTAGCGAGGCAAGTAGTTGTTGCCGTTGCCGCGCTTGTCGCCGGTGCTGGCGGCGAGGCCGAAGCCGAGCCCGGACAAGCCGTTCGCATCGTTCTTCCAGGGTTCGAAGAAGATCCGGCCGGCGGCCTCGAAATCGTTGTCCGGATTGCTGGTCACGCCATCGCGGCCATCGGCCGCGCCGTTGAACACGCCCAGCGCATAGCCCACGCCGGCGGGGAACTCGCCCTGCAACTGCACGCCGACGTCGCGCCCGGGCGCGAGTTCGGACGGGAAGCCCAGTTCGATCGCTTCGGTGGAACCGCTCGATTGCAGGCGTTCCAGCCCGACCGGGGTCTTGGCCTTGCCGACGCGCAGCGTCGCGCGTGGATCGAACTTCAGGTCGATATAGGCGTCGTTGATGGTGGCGCTGTCGCCGGCGAACTGCGCGTTGAGGCGGAAGCCGACCAGCGAACCCCACGTGCCCTCGATGGTCGGTTCGACCCGTCGCAGCAGGAAGGTATCGTTCTGCGGGAAATCCCTGTCGCCGAACCACATGCGGCCATCGCCCTGGACGAGGCCGCGGAATTTCACTTCGAACGCGTTGTCGGCGGACTTCACCGACAGGCCTTTTTCGCCGAGGCTGACGACCGGCGTGGCCGCGGCCCTGGTGGCGTCCGCCTCGGCCTGCAGTTCCTGGTTGCGTTCGACCACGCGCAGCCGCTGGTCGATGTTGGTGGCGGTGGCGGTGGCGGTGGTGCCGCTACCTTCGAGCACGGCGATGCGTTGTTCGAGCGCGGCGATGCGCGCCAGCAGTTCGGCGTTGGAGGGATCGGCGGCGCGTGCCGGCACGATGGTTGCGGCGAGTGCCAGCGCGAGCGCGGACACGGCCAGGGGGCGATGCATAGGCATGATTTCACTCCGGAGGGGGTGTTATCGATGCCTCCGGTGGTCCGGTCGGCGCGTCGGGTTTTTTGGTGCTGCGGGTGGTTGGAACGCAGTTTCCGCGGAAGCGCGGTTCCTAGAAGCGCACCTTCTCGCTGCGCGTGATCTGCACGATGCGCGACTGGTGCACGGTGATTTCCAGCGTGCCGAACTGCAACGCACGCAGCGCCTCCAGCACTTCGCGTTCGTGTTCGAGCAGTGCCGGTGCGGCCACCGCGGCCGTCGCGTCGCCGTCGCGCCTGGCGTCGCGGCCTGCGTTGTTGCGGCTGGTGCTCATGCGGCGTCTCCGTCAACGGATTGCATCCACGTTGCCTGCTGGGTGCGTTCGGTCAGGGTCTTGAGGCTGCACTGGTCGAGCACGCCGGACAGCGCGGCGCGGGTTTCGCGCATGAGTTCGCGCACCGCACAATGCTCCGGGTCGCCGCAGTCGCTACAGGGTTCGTAGGCGGTCATGCTGGCGCAGCGCACCGGGGCGAGCGGGCCGTCGATGGCGCGGATCAGGTCCCCGATCATGATCTGGTCGGCGGGCCGGGCCAGCGCATGCCCGCCGAGGTGGCCGCGACGGCTCTCCACGAAGCCGGCGCGGCGCAGCTCGACGAGGATCGCCTCCAGGAACTTCTCCGGCACGTTGGCGCGCGCGGCGATGGCCCGCGCCTGCAGCCAGCGGCTGTCGCTGGCTTGCAGGGCGCACATCGCGCGGAGTCCGTACTTGGCCTTGTTGGTCAGCATCCCTATACGATTTATAGGATTTAAAATGTGACGTCAATCCCTTTCGACCGCCGTTCGTCGGCCGGGGGAGGTCCGGGCCGACTGGCTAGAATGGCGCCGACGCCGGCATAGCTCAGTTGGTAGAGCAACCGCCTTGTAAGCGGTAGGTCCCCAGTTCGAATCCGGGTGCCGGCACCACTCCGGAGCCTTTCCATGCGCAGCTATCCGCCGGTTTCCCTCATCGGCGTTCCCACCGACATCGGCGCGGGCGACCGTGGCGCGCGCATGGGCCCCGAGGCCCTGCGCCTGGCCGGCTTGGGCGAGGCCCTGGCCGGGCGCGGCGTGGACGTGGTCGATCGCGGCAACCTCGCCGGTCCGAACAATCCGTGGCTGCCGCCCAAGGATGGCTATCGCCACCTCGACGAAGTCGTGGCCTGGAACCGCGCGACGATGGACGCCGTGTACGCCGAACTGCAGCAGGGCCGCCTGCCGATCATGCTCGGCGGCGACCACTGCCTGGGCATCGGGTCGATCACCGCGGTCGCGCGCCACTGCCGCGAGACCAGCAAGAACCTGCGCGTGCTGTGGCTGGATGCGCACGCCGACTTCAACACCCACGACGTCACGCCCTCGGGCAACATCCACGGCATGCCGGTCGCCTGCCTGTGCGGCATCGGCCCCGATGCGCTGACGAAGCTCGGCGGGAACGCGCCGGCGATCTCGCCCTCGCAGGTGCGGCAGATCGGCATCCGCTCCGTCGACGAAGGCGAGAAGCGGCTGGTCAAGGAACACCGCCTCGATGTCTACGACATGCGCTACATCGACGAGGTCGGGATGAAGCGCGCGATGGAACAGGCGCTGCACGGCATCGACGAAAACACGCACGTCCACGTCAGCTTCGACGTCGATTTCCTCGATCCCTCGATCGCGCCCGGTGTCGGCACCACCGTGCCCGGCGGCCCGAACTACCGCGAGGCGCAACTGGTGATGGAAATGATCGCCGACAGCGGCCGCATGGGTTCGCTCGACATCGTCGAACTCAACCCCGCGCTCGACCATCGCAACGGCACCGCCCAGCTCGCGGTGGACCTGGTCGAAAGCCTGTTCGGCAAGTCGACCCTGATGCGCGATTAGCGCATCTAGATCGTCCCCGCGTCGCTTCTGACAGACGAATGTCTGTCCAACGCGGGGACCCAGGGAACGAACGCATGCGCGACTAGCGCATCTAGGGCGTCCCCGGGAGGCCTGGGTCCGGAGCAGGGGCGCATGCACGACTGGCGCGTTTCCAACGCGTTCAGTCGCGGTTCCGGCCCGGGCCGCGTTTTCGCCTCTGCGTGCACGCGCGTTTCACGCCGCGCCGGCTTCCATGTGCGTGTGCGTGATCGATGCGATCCGCATCGCCGCGCTTCCCCAAACACAAACGAGGTTTTCATGAAACGCCTGATCGCAACGCTGATGCTCGCCTGCTTCTCGACGGCCACGCTGACCGCATGCAACACCATGGCCGGTGCCGGCAAGGATGTGCAGAAGGTCGGTGAGAAGGTCGAGCAGAAGGCCGAGGACTGCAAGGACGCCCACTGCTGATCGAGCGGCCGGATCTAAAGCGCGATGTTGCGTCGAATGGATTTCGGCGGAACGGGGACGGACCGGCGCAAGCCGGTCCGTTTTTTGGTGCATGGAAGCGCACGCGGCAACGCATTCAGCGATGCGCATGAACGCACATCGCAAACGCAACGGAACCTTGACCAAATCCGAAGGCGATGGCTGCGAATCTGTGCGTGCGGCACCCCCCGCCGCGCAGAAAATGCAGGAGTCACCCATGAACAAGGACATCATCGCCGGCAAGTGGACGCAGCTGAAGGGACAGGCCCAGGCACGCTGGGGCAACCTCACCGACGACGATTTCAAGGTCGCGCAGGGCGATGCAACCTATCTCGCCGGCAAGCTGCAGGAACGCTACGGCTGGGACCAGGACCGCGCGCAGCGCGAAGTCGACGAGTTCCAGAAATCCCTGCACTAGGCGTCGATTCGGTGCGCATCCGGCGATTCGACATACCGCGCGACGAGGAAGGGCGGATGCGCAGCAAGGACGAAGGGCCGGCAATGCCGGCCCTTCGCATGGCGGGCGACGGCACAGCGCCGCATCACCAGTTCGGTGGATCGACGACGAACCCATTGGGGAATGCGCGCGGCGCATCGTCGTTGGCGTAACGCCATTCGTTGCGCGGGAAAATGCCCATCGCCACCAGCGCATCGCGATCGTCGTAGCGCAGTTGCGTCACTTGCGCAGGACGCGCGGACGCGCGTTCGAATGTGGTCTGCCCGACCGGCGACCATTCGCGCGCGCCGTGGCCGGTGCCGATCCGTTGTGGCTGCTGCATCGCGCCGTATGCGCTGTCGGCGGCGGCCGCGGATTCGCGTGCGGCCGAAGGCGCGGCGGCTTTGTCCATCGTGCGTTGCTGGTTCGCGATGGGCGGTCCCGGCATCGGGTAAATGATCGGGCGTTGGCGTTCGCGGAACACCGCGATGCCGATCACGCCGACGTCGTCCGGGCGCCCGGTGCGCGCGGCGTAGCTGTCGGGCAAGTCCGTGAAATAGAACTGGGCGACGTCGTCGAGCGACTTGCGCCAGCCGGCGATCTCGGTGCTCTGCCACGGCGCCAGCACGTAACCGGCCTGCGACGGCGATGCGGTTTCGCCCGTCACCGCGTTCACGCCATCGACGGACAGCACCACCAGCACGCGTTCGGGGCTGTTGTTGCTCAGGCGTACCGAATAGCGATGCCCGGGATCGCCGGGAATCCAGTCGCTGCCGCGCGCGCGTGCTTCGGGCAACCATTGGCCGGTATCGCGGTCGATCACGTCGATGCCGACCAGCGGGCGGGCATCGAGGGGACTGCAGGCGCTGGTCGCCAGCGCGGCGAAGGCGAGGGTGGTCAGGAAGCGGGACATGGCGATCTCCTCGGTGGGCATGCCTTCCAACGCACCACGCGCCCGGGTGGGGTTGGCGGGTGCGCGGTTAAACTGTGCGCATGAGCAAAACCCGCGTCCTCACCGGCATCACCACCTCCGGCACCCCGCACCTGGGCAACTACGTCGGCGCGATCCGCCCGGCGATCGCCGCCAGTCACGCACCGGGTGCGGAGAGCTTCTACTTCCTCGCCGACTACCACGCGCTGGTGAAGGTGGCCGAACCCGCGCGCGTGCAGCGCAGCACGCTGGAAATCGCCGCGGCATGGCTGGCCTGCGGGCTGGATCCGGCCAAGGTGTGGTTCTATCGCCAGAGCGACATCCCCGAGATCCCCGAACTCACCTGGCTGCTCACTTGCGTCGCCGGCAAGGGCCTGCTCAACCGTGCGCACGCCTACAAGGCCGCGGTCGACAGGAATCGCGCCGAAAACCTCGACGACGATGCCGGCATCACCGCCGGGTTGTTCATGTACCCGGTGCTGATGGCCGCGGACATCCTGCTGTTCAACGCGAACAAGGTGCCGGTCGGCCGCGACCAGGTGCAGCACATCGAGATGGCGCGCGACTTCGGCCAGCGCTTCAATCATCTCTACGGCGAACACTTCGTCTTGCCGGAAGCGGTGATCGAGGAACAGGTGGCGACATTGCCCGGCCTCGACGGCCGCAAGATGTCCAAGAGCTACGACAACACCATCCCGCTCTTCGCGCCGCGCGCGGAACTGAAGAAACTGATCGCCGGCATCGTCACCGACTCGCGCGCGCCCGGCGAAGCCAAGGACACCGAAGGCTCGGCGCTGTTCCAGCTCTACCAGGCGTTCGCGTCGAAGCAGGAAACGGACGCGTTCGCGCAAGCGTTCGCGAACGGCATCGGCTGGGGCGACGCCAAGGCGAAGCTGTTCGAACGCATCGATGCGGAAGTCGCGCCGTTGCGCGAGAAATACGAAGCCTTGATGGCGAAGCCCGGCGACATCGAATCGCTCCTGCGCGATGGCGCGGCGCGCTTGCGCAAGCAGTACGCGACGCCGATGCTGATCCGACTACGCGAAGCGGTGGGCTTGCGCGATCTGTCGACTACGGCCTTTGCGGGATCGAAATCCGCGGCGAAGAAGGACGCGACGCTGCCGGTGTTCAAGCAGTACCGCGAAGCCGACGGCAAGTTCCATTTCAAGCTGGTGCATGGCGAACGCATGCTGCTGCAGAGCGCCGGCTTCGATTCGCCACGCGATGCGGGGCAGCGTATCGCCGCGATCAAGGCCGGGCATTACGATGCCTCTGATCCGCAGGTGCTACGCGCGGACGGCATCGACGAGGACGATGTGCAGGCGGCCCTCGTCGCGATCGCCGAAAGCGAGGCAGACAAGCCGTGAGCGATATCGCCGGGATGCCGACGCTGGCGCTGGTGCTGTTCGCGCCATGGTTCCTGATCCTGTCGGTGCTCTACTGGCTGTATCCACGGCAGCCGCGCAATGCCGGGCGGCGCGGCTTCGATGCCCTCGCGCTGCTACTCGCGTTCGCCGGCTGCCTGGCCAGCCTGCACTGGAGCTTCGGTCTCGCTGATCGCAGTTACGGCCACCTGTGGCCGCAGATCCTCGCGACTTCGGTCGGTTACGGCGTGTTCCTCACGGTGCTGATCGCGGCGTTTTTCCTGCGGCGCAGGCTATTCGCCGTGCGCTTGTAGGAGCGCTCTCGAGCGCGACCACCCGCATTTCCGCAAGCAAGTCGCGCTCCAGCGCGCTCCTACAGTCAATTCCACTCTTTCGCTGGTGATCCGCGTTCGGGATGTTTCATCCTGACCACGCAGAAGCGCTGTCCGGTCGGGGCTTCCATCACCCACCAGCGCTTCACGAACGCGATCTTCTTCGCGCCGAGTTTCTCGAGGCGGTCCGCCTCGGCGTCGATGTCGTCGGATTCGATGTCGAGGTGCACGCGCGAGGGATGCGCCACCTTCTGCACCTCGATGTGCAGGTCGCCGGGCGTGTCTCCCAGCTGCTGGTATTCGGCCGTCCCATCGCCGGCGTCGCGGTCGGCGACGCTGCAGCCCAGCGCCCGCGACCAGAAATCCGCGGCCGCGTCGAGGTCGTCGACATTGCAGTCGATGATGAATCCTGCGAGGCGGCTGCGGTGGGTCATCGAAAACCTCACATAGGGTGGGCCTTGGCCCACCATTATTCATCCGCGTGTCAGTGGTGGGCTTGAGCCCACCCGATGGATCAATTGGGTTGCGACAAATCGCCGAGCAACGCCGCGAGGAAGCGCGCGGCCTCGCCGCCGGTGCAGGCGCGGTGGTCGAACGTGAGCGAAATCGGCATGCGGCGGTGCACTTCGATGCCGCCCATCACCGCGACCACGTCGTGCGACAGCTTGCCCGCACCGACGATCGCCACGCACGGCGGCACCACCACCGGCGTCGCATAGCGGCCGGCGAACATGCCGAAGTTGCTGAGCGAAATCGTGTAGCCGCTGAGTTCCGATGGCGGGATCGAACGATCCTCGACCTGCGCGCGCAGGCGCTTGATCGCGGCGCGCACGCCGTTGGCGTCGAGCATGTCCGCGTTGCGGAGCGCGGGCACGAACAGGCCGTCGTCGGTGTCCACGGCGATGCCGATGTCCACGTGCGGATGCTGGGTGCGGGTCAGGTTGGCGCCGTCGAACCACGCATTCAACGCGGGCACGGCCTTGCATGCCGCGACGATCGCGCGAACGAGGCGCGAAGTGATGTCCTGCTTGCCGAGCCATGCGTGCAGGTCGGCATCGTCGACCAGGGTGGTCGGCACGACCTGCGCATGCGCGTCGGCCATCACGCGCGCCATGTTGCGGCGCACGCCTTTCAACTGTTCCGGTTGGCCGGTCGCGGCCACGCCCGGCGGCTGCGTGCGCATCGGTTTGCCGGATTGCGACAGCGTGCTGCGCGCGGCGGCAGGCGCGGGTGCCGGAGCTGCGGCGACTTGCGCGCCTGCACGCGTGGCTGCGGGCGCTGCGCCGGCCTTGGCCGAACCATCGGCGGCCGCGCGCTTCACGTCGTCCATGCTCACCGTGCCGTCGCCGCCGGTGGCCTTGACCCGTGCGAGGTCGACACCGAGCTTGCGTGCCATCGCGCGCACCGCGGGTACCGCCTTCACCCCACCGACGGCGACCGCGGCTTCGCTGACCACCGCGTTGCCGACCTGCATCGCGCCGACCACGGTGCCGGCGTCTTCCGGCTCCTTCTTCGCTTCAGCGGCGGGCGCAGGCGCGGCCGGCTTCGGCGCATCGTGCGAAGCACCGTGGTGGTGGCCCGTGTCCTGGCCTTCCGCGCGTTGCGGCAGCGAGGGATCGATTTCGAATTCCGCCAGCATCGTGCCGGTGACGATGATGTCGCCCGCGGCGCCGGCGAGCTTCAGCACCTTGCCGCTGACCGGCGAAGGCACGTCGACCACCGCCTTTGCGGTTTCCATCGACACCAGGTTTTCGTCCAGCTTGATGACATCGCCGACCTTGACGTACCACTCGACGATGGTCGCGTCCGGCAGGCCTTCGCCGAGATCGGGCAACAGGAATTGCTTGGTCATGGTCGTTCCTTACGAATAGGCCATCGCGCGCCTGGCGGCGGCGACGATCTTGTCCACGCTCGGCAGGTACTTCATCTCGAGGCGGAACAGCGGGATGTGGGTGTCGTAGCCGGTGACGCGCTCGACCGGCGCGAGCAGGTCGAACAGGCATTCCTCGGCGACGCGCGCGGCGACTTCGGCGCCGAAGCCGGCGGTCTTCGCGGCCTCGTGCACGATCACGCAGCGCCCGGTCTTGGCCACCGATTCGGCGATGGTCGGGAAATCCAGCGGCTTGAGCGTGGCGACGTCGATGACTTCGGCGCTGATGCCTTCGGCCGCGAGTTTCTCCGCGGCTTCCAGCGTTTCCTTCACCTGCGCGCCCCAGGTCACCAGGGTCACGTCGCTGCCGTCGCGCAGCACGTAGCACACGTCCAGCGGCAGCGCTTCGCCGTCGTCGGGAACGAGTTCCTTGTACTGGCGATAGATGCGCTTGGGTTCCATGTAGATCACCGGATCCGGGTCGCGGATCGCGGCGAGCAACAGGCCGTAGGCGCGCTGCGGCGAGGACGGCATCACCACGCGCAGGCCGGGCACGTTGGTGAAGATGGATTCGTTCGCCTCGGAATGGTGTTCCGGTGCGCGGATGCCGCCGCCCCACGGCACGCGCAGCACCATCGGGCAGTGCAGGCGGCCGCGGGTGCGGTAGCGCATGCGCGCGGCGTGGCAGACGATGAAATCCACCATCGGGTACATGAAGCCGTCGAACTGCGCCTCGGCCACCGGCTTCATGCCCTGCGAGGCCATGCCGACGGTCAAACCGGCAATCGTGGTTTCGTCCAGCGGCGTATCGAGCACGCGCTGGTCGCCGAAAGCTTGCTGCAGGCCGGCGGTGGCGCGGAACACGCCGCCGTTGACGCCGACGTCCTCGCCGAGCACGACCACCGCATCGTCGTGCTTCATCTCATAGGCGAGCGCCTGGGTGATCGCTTCGATGAGCGTGATGGGTTGCGTGCTCATGCGCGCTTCTCCGCGGCGATGGCGGCATCGCGTTGCGCGAGCACGTCCGCCGGCATGTCGCCGTAGAGGTAGTCGAACATCGCTTCCACCGGCTGCACCGGGGTTTCGAGGTAGGCGTTGATCTCGACATCGACCAGCTTGCCGCATTCCTCGATCCAGGCCTTTTCCTGGGCTTCGTCCCACAGCTTCTGGTCGACGAGGAACTTGCGCAGGCGCAGGAACGGTTCCTTCTCCCATGCCACCTTCACTTCTTCCTCGCCGCGATAGCGACGCGCGTCGTCGGCGGTGGTGTGGTCGTGCAGGCGATAGGTGAGGAATTCGATCACCGTGCCGCCTTCGCCCTTGCGCGCGCGTTCGGTGGCGCGGCGCATCGCCTCGAGCACGGCGACCAGGTCGTTGCCGTCCACCTGCAGGCAGGCGAGGCCGCCGGCGAGGCCCTTCTGCGCCAGCGTCTGCGCGCCGGTCTGCGCCTTGCGCGGCACCGAAATCGCCCAGCCGTTGTTGATCACGCACAGCACCAGCGGCAGCGAGTACGCGCCGGCGGAATTCACCGCGGCGTAGAAATCGGTCTTGGACGAACCGCCATCGCCGCAGCAGGACACCGCGATGCGCGGCTGCTTGCGCAGCTTGAAGCTCAGCGCCGCGCCCGCGGCCATCAGGCACTGGGTCGAAATCGGCACGCACCACGGATAGTCGTTGCGCGGTACCTCGAAATCGTTGCCGCGTTCGTCGCCACCCCAGTACATCAGCACGTCGCGCGGCTTCACCCCGCGCATGAACTGCGCGCCGTATTCGCGGTAGCTGGGCGCGAACACGTCCTCCGGTTGCATCGAGGCGCCGATGCCGACGTGGGTCGCTTCGTGGCCGAGGCAGGCGGCGTAGGTGCCGAGCTTGCCGGTGCGCTGCAGGGCGATCGCCTTGGTGTCGAAGGTGCGCACGAACAGCATCTGCTTGAACAGCGGCAGCAGCGCCTTCGCGTCCTTGACCGCGGGCGGCAATTTGCCGGCGAGGGTGCCGTCGGGCTTGAGGTATTGCAGGTATTCGATTTCGAACGTGGCGGCGGTGGTCATCGGGCGCCTTCAGGGGAACGATCCGCCCATGATACCGGTTGCGCCGAAAACCCCCGTTGCGCGCCGCCGCAAGGAGCGACAGGAGCGGTTTTCGACAATTCGCGGCCTTGGTGCCAAGAGCGGCTGCCATGGAGGGCGGCCGCAAACGCCGGGGTATGGAAGCGAAAAGCCCGGCGCGGGGCCGGGCTTTTCGTTCCAGCCTGCTGGACGGTCAATGCTCAGTAGTCGTAGACATCGGAGTTATCGCCGAAGTCGGGATCATTGATCTCGGAAACCACGTTTGTATAAATCGATCCAGTCGAATTCCGCGGGATGATCTGCGAAAAGGTGATGGTTTCGACCATACCGGCAGGCATGGCTGCATCGCGTACGCATTCCATGTGCAGTGTCCTGCTCTTGATTCGTCCGCAGGTCCACCCGGCTGGCTTGGCAACCGTCGCATTGTTCGGGCTGCTGCCGAGAATCCAGACCGTCACGTCCTCGGCCGAGCTTGGGCCGTCATTCGTGACTTTCACGCGGAAATTCATGACTCCCTTCGTGTTCCCATAACGAGTCAACCCAATGGATAGATCCGCCAGCGCCGGATACACCCAGGTGGCAATGTTGTCACTGTTGTTGTCGGGGTCGGGGTCGTCCGTTTGCGAGGTGGCCGCGGCGGACATACCCAGGATGCCGGGCATTTCGGCGGAATTCGCGCTCGCGGTCAATGCGAATGTGGCCATGGACATTGAGGCGAGCGTGGATGCGTTGCAGGCCACGGAGGTCGTCTCGCCGGACACTTCGGGGACACCACAAGTCCATCCGGCGGGAACGCCGGTTACTTGCAGGTCGGGCAGCGCCATGTCGAATGCGAAGCCGACCCCCGGGTTTTTGGCTGCGTCTGGACCATTGTTGGTCAGCACGGCCGTGAAGGTGAGGGGACTGCCCAGCAGAACCGGGGTTGGCAATTGCATGCCTTTCATCTCCAGGTCCGCATGTTGCGGGGTCTCGAGCGCGAAGTACGCGATCGCCGGATCGTGGTCGGACAGGCGCGACGGCGAATTCGCGTCGTTGCGGTTGGTCTCCGGGAAGTCGGCGTTCATGCGCGCGTGGTCGAGGTCGAAATCGGCGACGTCGCTGCCCAGGGCCTGATTGATCAGGATGTGGTCCAGCGACTGCGCCTGGCCGTCGAACACGTACGAATAGCGCTTGTTCGCCTCCGGCAGGTAATGCAGGTTCATCAGGTCCGGATTCACCAGGTCGACGCCATCGCCAGGCACCACGGTCTGGTCGTCCGGGGTCGGCAGGCCGGTGACCACGCCCATCGGGTCGACATAGCCGTCGTTGAAGTCGAAGGCGTTGAAGTCGCCGAGCACGACCAGGTGTTCGCTCGGGTCGGTGGTTTCGCGGGCCTGCACCAGGCCGGCCAGGTATTCGGCCTGCGCCTGGCGCTTCTTGCGCACGCGGTCGCCGGCGGTGGTGAGGCCGGATGCCGTTTCGTCCGAGATGCCGTTGAGCGAGCGCTGGTGCACGGCGAACGCGCTGACCGGGAACGCGCGACCGTCGGCGTAGTGCACGATCGCGCGCAGCAGCAGCGGCGGGCGGTCGTTGAGCAGGTCGGCCGTGTTGGTGCTGGGATCGATCCAGGTCGTGTCCTTGCCGTACTGGGTCACGTCCACGACTTCGACGCGCGGCGTCGAGCTCTCGACCGGCGCGGTCTTGACCAGGAAGCCGACATCGATGCCGCCGACGTCGTTGCCTTCCTGCAGGTAGGCGACGTATTGCGGATCGGGTTCGCTGGCGGCGACCGCATCGCTGTTGATCTTGCTCGCGAGCTGCTGCAGCGTGGACAGGTTCTCCACTTCCATCACCGCCAGCACGTCCGGCGCGTGCAGTTCGTCGCGAATGCCGAGCGAGGCCTTGTTGAGGCGGTTGGCGAATGCCGTCGGAGTCAGCACCGGCTCGCCGATCGCGGGATCGTTGACGGTGTCGAAGAAGCGTTCGAGGTTGTAGCCGGCGACGGTGAATTCGTCTTCGCTCGGCAGGCGCGCCGCGGTCACGGCTTCGCCGGTGGAGGCGACCGTGGGCGTCGCTTCGGGCAGGATCGTGTAGCGGCGGAAGCCGTAATCCATCGGGCCGGTCACGCCGGTGACGACCGCGCCGGCGGCGAGGTCGAGCTTGGCGCCGCCGATCGCGTCGCTGTCGACTTCCATCGTTTCCGGCGCGGTGTCCCAACGCGGGATCGGCGGAATCGAACCGCTCGGCGCCGGATCGGGCGCCTGGATGCCCGGGGTACGGAACGGGCGCGGATCGCCGGTCACGGTGGCGTAGAACACGCCATTGCTGCTGCCGGTGGCGTTCGGCTCGTTGGTGGTGCCGTCGGTCGGGCCGACCACGGTCAGCGACGCCGCGCTCACGCGCATGCCTTCGACGCGTTCGAGCTGGTCGTAGGCGCCTTCCGGATCGGGGAAGGTCGTGGTCAGCGTCACCGGCGTCGGCAGCGCGTTGCCGGTCGACAGCAGGACGACGGTGGCGAAGGAGAGTTCGGTCAGCGGCGGCTGCAGGGGATCCTGCGACGGCGAGTACTCGGTGATGCTCGCGGTGACCTGGACGAGGTTGCCGACCGCGGCGTCCGCCGGTGGCGCGCTGCTGGTGAAGACGTACACGCCTTCCGAGGTCGCCGGATCCGCATCCACGTCGGCATCCGCGGCCTGGAGGAAGAAGCCGTTGCCCTTGCGGCCGGTGACGATGCCGCGCGTGGTCACGGTCTGGCCAACCAGCGGCGAGGAACTGCCATTGCCCTGGATGTCGTGGATCGGCGTGATCGTGACATCGTCGTTGACGATGGTGCCGGTGCCAGTGCCGTTGCCGATGATCGCGCCGCCCGCGTTCGTCACCACCACGCTGAACGTCTCGTTCGGCTCGGTGGCGGTGTCGCCGTTGACGTCGACGCTGATGGTGACCGAAGTCGTGCCCGCCGCGATCGTCGCGGTGCCGCTCTTGGCGACGTAGTCGCTGTCGGCGGTGGTCGCGGTGCCGTCGACGGTGGTGTAGCCGATATTGAGATCGGTGGTCGGGGCCCGGTTCGCGGTGATGGTGAAGAAGAATGGGCTGGTGCCGCTGTCGCCCTCCGGCGCGGAGGTGCTGCCGAAGCTGACGGAGGGTGGCGAATCGTCGTCGATGATCGTGCCGACGCCAGTCGCGGTGGGATTGGCGGTTCCGGCGGCCTGGACCAGGACCTGGAAACTTTCGTCGGATTCCTGCAGGGCATCCTGCGTGGTGGGCACGACGAAGGACTGGGTCAGCGAGGTGGCTCCGGCGGAGAAGATGCCGGAGGAAGCAACGGGGCTGGAGTAGTCGCTGGGGGACGCGGAGCCCGCGATGGTGGAAATGACGTAGGTCACGCTCGACGCCGGCGTGGCGCTCAGCGTGACGGTGAACAGGATGCTGCCGCCTTCGACTGCACTGGCGCTGTTGACGCTGATGCTCGGCAGGCCGCCGCCGCACGGCGTCGAGGCGGACGCGGTGTTGCGCGGCGCCGCTGCGGCCGCGGCGAAGTCGTTGTTGTTGTCGTTGCTGTCGGTGCAACCGTTCGCGGCGCGGAAGGCGGCGTTGGCCGTGCTGGGCGCTGCCGCGGGCCCGGAACCTTCAAAGAAGTTGGCGGTCGTGCCATAGCCGACGAGATCGACGATCAGCCCGAGCTGCGTGGCGTCGCAGGGCGCGCTGCCGCCGTTGCAGGCGAGTGCGGTGGTGGAATTGGCGAGGATCACCTTGCCGGCGCTGCCGCTCATGTTGGTGCCGCCGGTGGCATCCGGCGTCGGCAGCGATGTTCCGCCCGCCGTGGCGGCGAGGCCGACCAGGAAATGCTGTCCCGCGCCTAGGGAAACGTTCGGGAGTGTCGCGGCCAGTTGGAAGTTGCCGGTGCCGGTGGCGCTCGAGTACTGGACGGTCAGTCCGTTGAGGGACGTCGGCGCAGAGCCACGGTTGAATAGCTCCACGTAATCCTGGTTGTAGGCGCTGGTGGTTCCGTTCGAACCCCAGACCTGGCTGATCGTGACTTGCGCATGCGCGACGAAAACCGCCGGCGACAACAGGAGAACCAGCGCCAGGCGGCGCGTCAGGCTGGACATCATGAGTTTTCCCCGAATCGGCGCTCCCCGGCGCCATGATTCGATTGTGCCGGAAACCGATGTCGGCGGGATGACGTTCGGCCCGGCGCGCCGTCCGTGCGAGAATCCGCCCATGGCGATCGACGACAACCAGCGCCCGCTCGAAGCGGACATCCATACCGATCTCGCCGGGCGCATGACCTACGCCGGCTACCTGCAACTGGACCGGTTGCTGTCCGCGCAGAAGCCGTTGTCGAACCCGCCGCACCACGACGAACTCCTGTTCATCGTCCAGCACCAGGTGTCGGAGTTGTGGCTGAAGCTGCTGGTGCACGAGCTGGGCGCGGCCATCCGGCACCTGCGCCGCGACGAACTCGATCCCTGCCAGAAGATCTTCGCGCGCTGCAAGCAGGTGATCGCGCAGCTGACCGCGATGTGGTCGGTGCTGGAAACGCTCACGCCCTCCGAGTACATGGAATTCCGCGACATCCTCGGGCCGTCGTCCGGTTTCCAGTCGCTGCAGTACCGCATCATCGAGTTCCAGCTGGGCAACAAGAACGCGGGCATGTTGCAGGTGTTCGCGCACGATCCGGCCGCGCAGGCGCGGTTGCGCGAAGTGCTGGAATCGCCGTCGCTGTACGACGAGGCGCTGGCCTACCTTGCGCGCCACGGCCATGCGATCCCGGAACGCCACCTGCGGCGCGACTGGTCGCAGCCGCATGTCTCGGATCCGGCGCTGCTGCCCGCGTTCGAGCGCATCTACGAGGACACCGACGCGTACTGGGCCGAGTACCACCTGTGCGAGGACCTGGTCGACCTCGAGACCCAGTTCCAGTTGTGGCGCTTCCGCCACATGCGCACGGTGCTGCGCATCATCGGCTTCAAGCGCGGCACCGGCGGTTCCAGCGGCGTGGGCTTCCTCCGGCAGGCGCTGGACCTGACCTTCTTCCCGGAACTGTTCGAAGTGCGCACCGCGATCGGCACGCCGTCGGGCGCTTACTGATCGTACTGTTGCGCCGCAGCATGAATGCCGCGGTTTGACGCGGCATCGCATCGTCGGCAATGCTCCCGCGTCCCGCGCCGCGGGCTGCAGTTGCTGAATACGCCGCTGACGATCAAGACAGGGGAGACCGCATGAGCGGAACCGAGACCACCACGCCGGGCGCGATTCCGGAATTCAAGCAGGTCATGGGCCATCCGCGCCCGTTGTGGATGCTGTTCATGACCGAGTTCTGGGAGCGCTTCGCTTTCTACGGCATGCGCTGGGCGCTCACGCTGTACATCGTCGCGCAGTTCTTCGCCGGCGACGCCAGCGGCCAGGCCTACGCCAGCCGCACCTACGGCGCGTTCCTCGCGCTGGTCTACGCGACCGCGATCTTCGGCGGCTACGTCGCCGACCGGATCATCGGCTACCAGCGTTCGATCCTCGTCGGTGCCGTGGTGTCGGCGGTGGGTTACTTCACGATCATGGTGCCGAGCCAGGCGGCATTCCTGCTCGGCCTGGCCACGATCATCGTCGGCAACGGCCTGTTCAAGCCCAACATCTCGGCGCAGGTCGGCCAGTTGTACGCGCAGGGCGACGAGCGCCGCGATTCGGGCTTCACCATCTTCTACATGGGCATCAACGCCGGCGCGTTCTTCGCACCGATCATCACCGGGATCCTCGCCGAGAAACTCGGCAACCCGGCCATGCCCGCGTACAAGGCGGTGTTCCTCGCCGCCGGCATCGGCATGCTGATCTCGACCGTGTGGTTCTGGTTCGGGCGCCGCCAGCTCGGCGGCATCGGCCGCCCGCCCGCGGGCGCGGAAGGCGTGGGTCGCGTGATCGCGGTGCTGGTCGGCGTGGTGGTGGCGATCCCGGTCGTCTATTTCCTGATGTCGATCGACGCGAGCATCGTGCTGTGGATCCTCGCCGCGCTGTTCGTCGGGCTGTGCGTGATGGTGCTGGTCGAGGGCGTGCGCGAAGGCGTCACCAGCCGCGACCGCTCGATCGCGATGCTGATCATCTTCGTGTTCAACGTGCTGTTCTGGATGTTCTTCGAACAGGCCGGCAGTTCGTTCAACTTCCTCGCCCAGAACATCGTCAACCGCGACTTCGGCGGATGGGAATTCCAGGTCGGCTGGTTCCAGTCGGTCAACCCGATCGCGATCCTGGCGCTGGCGCCGGTGTTCGCGTGGCTGTGGCTGCGCCTGGGCAAGGCGAATCCGTCGATCCCGCGCAAGTTCGGCATCGGCCTGATCCTCAATGGCCTCGCGTTCCTGCTGCTGATGTTCGCGCTGTCGAACCTGGTCGATCCGGCGAGCAGCAAGATCCCGTTCTGGACGCTGTTCATGGTCTACGTCATCCAGACCGCCGGCGAGCTGTGCCTGTCGCCGATCGGACTGTCGATGGTGACCAAGCTCGCGCCGCTGCGCGTGGTCGGCCTGGCGATGGGCGGCTGGTTCCTGTCGACCGCGATCGGCAACAACCTGTCCGGCATCTTCGCCAGCCACGTGAGCGGCGAAGAAGGCATGACCGTGGCCTCCGCGCACGCGGGCTACACCTTCGGCTTCTGGGCGCTGCTCGGTGCCGGCGTGCTGCTGTTCCTGATCGCGCCGCTGATCAACAAGTTGATGCACGGGGTGAAGTGAGTTCAGAGCCTGCCCCGTACTCGATGCGGGGACGATTCATCCCGGCGAGCACATGGATGTGCGTTGAGCCGGGATCTGCTTCATCCCTGAAAAGCAGGTCCTTCGCTACGCTCAGGATGACAATGCGAACGGCGCCGAAAGGCGCCGTTTTCGTTTTTTGCCGTCAGTGATCCGCTTCGCGCATCGGGTCCGCGCCGCCGAGGCGGCGGTGGAAATCACCGATGGCGGCGATGCCCGCGGCGAGCGCTTCGCGTTCGACGGCGGTGAGATCGGGATTCCACGCATCGAAGATCAGCACCACGCGCGTGTGTGCGCTGCGGTTCCAGGCCTCGTGCACGAACGAATCGTCGAACACCAGGCATTCGCCTTCGGTCCATGCGCGCGGCTCGTGCGCGGCGGCGAGCGCGCCGCATTCCGGCGGCACGACCAGCGGCAGGTGCACGGTGAGGCGGCCGTTCATCACGCCGGTATGCGGGGGGATATGCGTGCCCGGGCGCAGCACCGAGAACAACGCTTCGGGACCGTGCCCGGGAATGCGCAGCAACGGCAAGGCATCGAGCGCGGCCATGGTGCGTGGGCAGCGTCGCGCATGTTCCTCGATGCGCTCGCCATGGCGGTACAGGTGGTAGCCGCTCCAGCTCGGCGAGCGGTTGAGCGTGCGCCACATCGGTGCGGCCGGCGCGTCGTCGGGCATGTCCACGTAGGGCGCGAGCCCGTCCTCGTCGGCGAGCACTTGCAGCAACTCGTCGCGGATCGCGTCGGCCTGCGCTTCGATTTGCGCGAGGAAGGCGAAATCCCCGCGTTCCCACCACGCCCTGTCGGGGAGTCCGGGAACGAACAGGAAACTCGGCTGCTGCAGCGGATGCGTCGGTCGTGGCGCCTCGCCGCCGAAGTAGCCGGCGAACGCGCGATCGACGCGATCCAGCGCCGCGACGCCGTGGCGTTCGCGCAGCGGACGCAGGGCATCCTCGAGCGCGTTCGAACGCGCCGTTCGCACCGCAACCTGCGCGGCCTCGATCCGCTGGCGTACTTCGCCCGGGCCGCTCGACATCGCGCGCAGGAAGCCGGTGCGTTCGCCGCAGGCCAATGCCTGCATCCATGCGGAAACCGCGTCATCGTGCTTGCCGTCGCGTTGCAGCACGCTACCGAGCCAGAACCGCGCGAGCGCGTTGTCCGGATCGGCGTCGATGGCGGAACGCAAGCTCGATTCCGCGTCCGCGAATTCGCCCGCTGCCTCGCGCGCGGCGCCGAGGTGGAACAGCAGCAGCGAGGAACGCGGATCGTGGTCGAGTCCCGCTCGCGCCCAAGAGCGCGCAGATTCGAAATCGCCGCGCAATCTTGCGCGCAGCGAGAGCGCGGCCAGCGTCGGTGCGTGTCCCGGTGCTTGCGCGAGGATCGCTTCGGCGAGGGCCTCGGCCTCGGCGTCGCGCCCGCCGTTCAAGGCATCGCGCAAGCGCGCCAGCTGTTGCGGATCCGGCGCGCTCATCGCGGCGCATCCGCGAGGTGCTCGATGCCGCCGGCGAGCTTGTCCAGCAGCGCGTCGAGCGCGGCGCGTTCGCCGGCATCCAGTCGCGACAGCAGCCGGCCTTCCAGGTCCAGCGCCAGCGGCGCGATGTCGTCGTAGATGCGCTGGCCGCCGCGGCTGAGCGCGAGCACCGAACGCCGGCGGTCGTCGCCATGCGTGTCGCGTTCGATCAGTCCGCGTTCCAGCAATCGCGCCACCGCGCGGCTCACCGCGACCTTGTCCATCGCCGTGCGCGCGGCGACTTCGCCGGCGGAAAGATCCGGATACCGCCCGAGCACCGCGATCACCCGCCATTCGGTCACGCCGATGCCGAACCGCTGCGCGTAGCGCGTGGCGATCGCCTGGCTGATGCGGTTGGACAGCACGCTCAGCCGGTAGGGCAGGAAATGCTCGAGGTCGAGGCCGGGGTGGCGCGGCATGCGGCGGTGCGGCTTGAATTAGTTGCAAATGAAACTATACAATCCCGGTTCCATGTGCAAGCCGGACGCAGGAAGACCATGAACGCGCAACCCAACCTCGGCATGACCGTCACCACCTTCGAGAACCCGATGGGCATCCATGGCTTCGAGTTCGTGGAATTCGCCGCGCCGGCCGGACAGGGCGCCGCGATGCGCGCCTATCTCGAAAACCTCGGCTTCACCGCGGTGGCGAAGCACACGTCGCGCGACATCACCTTGTTCCGCCAGGGCACGATCAACTTCCTGCTGAACGAGTCCGCGGATACTTTCGCTGCCGATTTCGCGCAGAAGCACGGCCCCTCCGCCTGCGGTTTCGCGATCCGCTTCACCAAGCCGACGAAGGACGTTCTTTCGCACGTGCTGGCCAATGGCGGCGAGGAGATCGCGGCCGACGGCGCGGTGGCCGCACCCAAGATCCAAGGCATCGGCGGCTGCATGCTGTACCTGATCGACGATGCGCGCGACGACCTCTACGCCGACTACGCGCCGCTGCCGGGCGTGGACCAGCAGCCGCAGGGTTTCGGCCTGACCTTCCTCGACCACCTCACGCACAACGTGTTCCTCGGCAACATGCAGCAGTGGTCGGACTACTACGAGAAGCTGTTCAACTTCCGCGAGATCCGCTACTTCGACATCAAGGGCGCGAAGACCGGCCTGCTGTCGAAGGCGATGACCGCGCCAGACGGCATGGTGCGCATCCCGCTCAACGAATCGAGCGACGAGAAGAGCCAGATCAACGAATACCTGCGCGAATACAAGGGCGAGGGCATCCAGCACATCGCGCTGTTCACCGACGACATCTACGGCACGGTGGAAGCGATGCGCGAACGCGGCGTCGCCTTCCTCGACACGCCGCACACCTACTTCGACGTGATCGACCAGCGCGTGCCGAACCACGGCGAGGACGTGCCGCGGCTGGCGAAAAACAAGATCCTGATCGACGCCGACCCGGAAACCCACCAGCGCAAGCTGCTGCAGATCTTCACCCAGAACGCTTTCGGGCCGATCTTCTTCGAGATCATCCAGCGCAAGGGCAACGAAGGCTTCGGCGAAGGCAACTTCCAGGCGCTGTTCGAGAGCATCGAACGCGACCAGATGCGCCGCGGCGTGCTTTAAGCCCCTCACCCTGCCTCGCTGCGCTCGGCTTTCCCTCTCCCCGCGCGGGGGGAGGGTGGCGAAGCCGGGTGAGGGGCATATTCCCGGAGTGGATGCACCATGAGCATCACGAGCAACGGCTACCAGAGCGGTTTCGGCAACGAGTTCGCCAGCGAGGCGGTGCCCGGCGCGCTGCCGGAAGGCCGCAATTCGCCGCAGCGCGTCGCGCACGGGCTGTACGCCGAGCAGATCAGCGGCACCGCGTTCACCGCGCCGCGCCACCAGAACCGCCGCAGCTGGCTGTACCGCATCCGCCCGGCGGCGATGCACGGCGAGTTCAAGCCGTTCGAGCAGCCGCTGCTCTCGAAGGGGATGCTGCACAACGATTTCGACACCGGCCCGGTGACGCCCGACCAGTTGCGCTGGAGCCCGTTGCCGCTTCCCGCAGCGCCGACCGATTTCGTCGACGGCCTCGTCACCATGGCCGGCAACGGCTCGCCCGCGTCGCAGTCCGGCATCGGCATCCACATGTACGCCGCCAACCGCGACATGCAGGGTCGGTTCTTCTACGACGCCGACGGCGAGCTGCTGGTCGTGCCGCAGCAGGGCCGGCTGCACATCGAGACCGAACTCGGCGTGCTCGATGTGGAGCCGCAGGAAATCGCGCTGATCCCGCGCGGCATCCGCTTCCGCGTCGCGCTGCCGGACGGTCCGTCGCGCGGCTATGTGTGTGAGAACTTCGGCGCGTTCCTGCGCTTGCCCGACCTCGGCCCGATCGGCAGCAACGGTTTGGCCAATCCACGCGATTTCCTCGCGCCGAACGCGGCGTTCGAGGATGCCGACGGCGATTTCGAACTGGTCGCCAAGTTCCAGGGCCACCTGTGGCGCGCGAGCATCGGCCACTCGCCGCTGGACGTGGTCGCCTGGCACGGCAACCACGCGCCCTGCAAATACGACCTGCGCAAGTTCAACACGATTGGTTCCATCAGCTACGACCACCCGGATCCGTCGATCTTCCTGGTGCTGACTTCGCCCAGCGACACGCCCGGCGTCGGCAACATGGATTTCGTGATCTTCCCGCCGCGGGTGCTGGTGGCGCAGGACACGTTCCGCCCGCCGTGGTTCCACCGCAACATCGCCAGCGAGTTCATGGGCCTGATCTTCGGCGCCTACGACGCGAAGGCGGAAGGCTTTGCGCCCGGCGGCGCGTCGCTGCACAACTGCATGACCGGGCACGGGCCCGACGCGGCGACGTTCGAGAAGGCGAGCAATGCCGATACGTCGAAGCCCGACTACATCGACGGCACCATGGCCTTCATGTTCGAGGCGCGCAACGTCATCCGGCCCACGCGCACCGCGATGGACGCCGCGCACCGCCAGCGCGACTACCAGGCCTGCTGGGCCGGTTTGCAGAAGCACTTCAAGCCCTAGGGTCGAACGCGCGCCGCGGGAATTCGCGGCGCGTTCACCCGGATCGGCGACACTGTCGGCACTTCGTCCACGAGGAACCGGCATGAGCCGCAAGCTGTTGTGCATGGCGATGATCGCAGCCCTGGCCGCTTGCAATGCGGATCGCGATGCGGCTTCCAATGCGACGAATGCGCCGCCGGTCGCGGACCAACCCGCCGAGGACATCCCGCCGGCGACGATGCCTTCGGCCGCGAGCCTGCCGTCGCCGGCTTCGACGCAAACGCCGATGCCCGCGGCGGACGGCGCCGATGCGCAGGCGAGCTTCGCCGGCTACGGCGACGTGAAGTTCGGCATCGCCGCCGCGGAGATGGAAAAAGCCTGGGGTGGCGAATTGAAGACGCTGGGCAAGGACGCGAATCCGTCCTGCTATTTCATGACGCCGAAGTGGACGAAGACGCCGGCCGAATTCGCCTTCATGATCGGCGACGGCAAGTTCGCGCGCTACGGCACCGACAGCGCGAAATACGTCGCGCCCGGCGGCGGCAAGGTCGGCATGAGCGAGCAGGAACTGCAGGCGCTGTACCACGACGCGCTGCAGTCGGCGCCGCACAAGTACGTCGAGGGCGGCCACACCCTGTCGATGTCCGCCAGCGGCGCGGCGCCGGCGAAACTGGTGTTCGAAACCGATGCCGCCGGCAAGGCCACCGCGTGGCGCGTGGGTCTGTCGCCGCAGGTCGATTACGTCGAGGGCTGTTCCTGAGCCGGAGCGGTTCGGCCTAGAATCGAAGCGTCACGCAAGGGGAGAGGCGCATGGCAACTGCGGTGATGTGGTTCGTGGCGGGGCTGGTGCTG
>Ga0209023_10001832_pt1 | contig 27693 bp, 20 predicted proteins | sample LakOneMetagenome_FD_187468 | JGI IMG/M metagenome (GOLD analysis project Ga0209023, IMG submission 187468) | Freshwater and sediment microbial communities from Lake Erie, Canada (SPAdes) (version 2) | ecosystem: Environmental > Aquatic > Freshwater > Lentic | place: Lake Erie, Canada...
CTCACGCTGCCGGAACTCATCGCCTTGATTGTGCAGCGACTCCTAAAATCGGCCGAAGCGTCGCTCGGTGCCCTGCCCGAGCGGGTCATCGTTGGTCGTCCGGTGCACTTCACGGTGTCGAGAAGCGCCGAGCACGACGCACTCGCCATTGCGCGCATGCGTGAGGCGCTGGCGATGGCGGGCGTGCACGATCCGATCTTCGAATTCGAACCGATCGCTGCCGCCTACGCCTATCAGCAGCGGCTCACGCAGGCGACCACCGTGCTCATTGGTGACTTCGGCGGCGGCACGTCCGACTTCTCGCTGCTGGCGCTCGAGCCGCCAACCGACACGCCCGGTGCAGGCATCAGCATTCTGGGCAACGACGGTGTGGCGATTGCGGGCGATGCCTTCGACAGGGCCATCGTGCGGCACGCCGTCGCACCGCAGCTTGGCAGAGGGTCGGAGTTCACGTCACCACCCGACAAGCGTCTGCCGATGCCCGAATGGGTGTATCAGCGACTCGAACGCTGGCATCACCTCTCGTTCCTGAAATCGGGAGAGACGCTCGACATGCTGCGGCGCATCCAGCGCACGTCGAGTGCGCCGCACGCACTGGCCGCCCTGCTCTATCTGGTGGAAGAAGATCTCGGCTACGAACTGCACGAACGCGTCAGCAGCACGAAAGCCACACTGTCGTCAGCACTCGAAGCGGAGTTGCGGTTCGACCTGGATCAGCTCGAAGTGCAGTGGCACGCCACGCGCGAGCAGTTCGAACACTGGCTGCGGCTCGACCTGCACGCCATCGAACGCTGCCTCGATCACCTCTTCGAGTGCAGCGGCGTGCGGACTGAGGCCGTCCAGTCGGTGTTCCTCACTGGCGGCTCGTCGTTCGTTCCGGCTGTGCGGAACATCTTCACGCGCAAATTCCCGACGGCCACCATTGCGGGCGGACGCGAGTTGACGTCGGTCGCCACAGGGCTGGCGCTGCGCGCGCGCACCGACGCGGTCTGAGGCAGCACGCCTTCGCGGAGCACGCGCGGTGTGACGACACGCCTGGAGAGCATCAGCGAGTTCGTGACCGATCGCGACGGTTATCGCGTGCGGATCGTGACGCGTCCGTCCGGCTTGCCCGTGATGACGGGATGAGACTCGAGATAGCGCACGAACGCGTCGAGCGTCTTCAGATGGGTGTCCTCGCGGCCCGCCGCCTGCGTGAACTCGACGAGTCCATCTCCGCCACCAGCCATGAAGTCGTTGACGGCGACTGAGTACTCGGTCGCATCGTCGAGCGGCTCACCGGATGACAGCGTCACCCTCGTCAGCCTTCCCTCGACCGGCGCCGTCAGGTCCCACGCCACACGCAGACCACTCACGGCGAGCACACTCCGCGACAGCACACGTTTGAGCTGCCGGCCGGTCAACCGCATGGTGACGAGCGTGTCGTCGAACGGCAGCACCGATGAGGCTGCGCCGAAAGTAATCGGCCCACGCCGCAGGCGGGCACGAACGGCGCCGACGTTGAACAGCACTATCTGCGTCTGCGCCGCCTCGCGCATGGCATCGGTCACCAGGTTGTAGAGCGGCGACTCCGCTTCGCTCGTCCCTTGAAGGTCAACCGGTGTCTCTGTCAGCTTGCGTGCGGCCATCTGCGCCACCGCTGACTCGTACGGCGCAATGATCGCGGCAACGGCAGCATCGGGCGGCACGTCGCCCACCTGAATCATCTCGGAGGTCGCTGATTGAAACTGTCGGCCAGACAGGCGGATCGTGACCTTACCCACGTACTGCGCCCGGCTCCCGGCTTCCACGAGCAACGTGTTCCCAACGCGCGTGGACCGCACCGCGTGCGGATCACCGGCGACGATCAGGTGAATCTGGGGAAAGGCTCGCGCCAGTCGTTTCTGTCCGTCGAGCGACGTGTGTGCAAGCGCGACGATGAAATCGCTGCGCGCTTCGAGGTCCGGCAGTACTTTGCGTACGGCCTCGAGCGAATCGCTGACCTCGACGCCGGCGAGGTTCTTCGGGTCGGTTCCCTCTCGAAGGTCCTCTTCCGTCACGCCAACGACGCCGACCCGGACACCGTGTGCCGTCACGACCGTATAGGGACGCACACCGTCCACGCCCGTCACGTTGGCTGACAGAAAGGGGAACTCCGCTTCCCTGAGCCGCAGTCGCAACTCGGGGAGGCCGTGGTCGAACTCGTGATTGCCCACCACGACGGCGCGATAACCCAGTTCGTTCATCACAGCCACCACCGGCTTGCCGAAGAACAGGTCGCTCGCCATCGAGCCCGAGAACATGTCACCGCCGTCGAGGAGCAGATCAGGATGGAAACGGCGCACGACGGTGGCCAGCCGGGACAGACCTCCATGTCCGTCACGCGGCGACACCTGCCCGTGAAGGTCGTTGGTGTGGATCAGGACGATGGACGTCGGAGCCGCGCGCCACATGAACACCGCAGGCGCGAGCCACAATCCGAGCACGACAAGCCAACGACGATGCCGAACCATGAACCGGATACAACGCTACACGAGCTCATGCTTGAAGCTCAACCGTATTGGACGGAGCGGCGCAAATTGATGTCGACGAGTGTGGAACGGAGGGACGTGGCGGTTGGCGGCGTGGAGTCGTGGACGAACTGGAGCGGGACGCGCGAATCAGGCGCGCACGCGTGTGAGGAGAGAAGCGACCTGCTCCGGTGCTGCGACGCGGAGCAGGTCGGGTCTGTTATCTAACGAGGGAGATCCCGTTCGATCATCCGAACGGTGTCCTCTGTTGTCAACGAGAGCAAGGCCACTGCACCAGCCATCACGAGGAAGGCGCACAGATACGAGAGACCCAGCCACCAGATGACACTGCTCATGGTTCAGCTCCTGCGCACGCGCCGAGCCAGTCCGACCAGACCCACACCGAGCAACATCATCGATGCGGGTTCGGGCACCGGCGTCGGGTTCACGGATGTCTCAGTTCCCAGGTAGACATCGTCGAGCGCGAAATCGTTACCTTCAAAAACCGTGCTCGCGTTCTTCAGCTGCAGGTGGACCGAGGTGTCGAGGCCGGAATTCCACAGCGTGGAGACACCAGTCCAGAGACCCGGCGTGTTGGTGGCACCGCTGCCAATCAGCACGTTATTGGCGTAGAACTGCAGCTGCGGACCGGGAAGCACCTGGTTCGAGCAGCAGATGTTCATCAGCCAGGCTTCGAAGAAGTAGGTGGTGTTGAGCGTCAAGCCACTGACGGTCGTATCCCACACCAGATCGGGTGTTTCCTTACCGTTTCCGAGAAACATGTTGCCGTTGCCCGTCGTGTGGTCGCCAGTGGTGACAAAGGCGTTGAACCACGTCGCAGGCGACGTGCCGACCGTGAACTCGCCGGCGCAGTCAGGGTTGACGCTGCAGGGCGTCGGGGCATAACCGTAGGTGCTGGTGAAGTCGGTGTTGCCAAGCGAGAAGTCACCGTTGGTGACGAGGTTGATGGGCGCCGCAAACGCGGACGCACCGAGTGACAAGGTAACGAGAAAGGCAGCGGCAGCTGCCGCGCGACGACCGAGCATCGTTGAACTCCGGGGCGTGAGAAGATCGAGACGGCACCAAGCCGAACTCGAAGCCCCTTATCGGCCGATAGATCTGAAAGCTTGAGTGCAGGCAGGCAGTGTCGCGAGGATGCGGGAAATCCGGGCCGTCGATCCGGCGCCCGCTTCGAGCTACAAATCTCAGCTTTTCAACACGTTACAGCTGAAGACCTGGCGCGGGTTGCCGATTGTAGTGGCGCGAAAGATTAATTTCAGGCGTCAGCGAATTTGTAGCCGACACCCCAGACCGTGTGAATGAACTCGGGGTTCGCCGGATCGCCCTCGATTCGTCGCCGCAGTCGCTTCACCAGCGTGTCGACGCTGCGGACGGTCACGAACGTGTCGCCCCGCCAGATTTTTGACAGCAGCGCCTCACGGCTGAAGACGATGCCCGGATGCGTGATGAGCAGGTGCAGCAGGCGGAACTCCTGGTCGGTCAGCTCCACGTCACGGCTGCCAACGCGAACCTTTCGCCGGGGTTCATCGATCTCGATGCCGCGAATCGTGATGATGTCGCCGGCGGTTGTCGAGGCGGACGCGGCCGCTGCAGCGGCCTGCGACACGGCCCGCGGACGTCGAAGCAGCGCGCGCGCCCGCGCGACGAGTTCGCGCACGCCAAACGGCTTGGTCAGATAGTCGTCGGCGCCGCTCTCGAGACCCACCACCTTGTCCGACTCTTCGCGCCTGGCCGTGAGCATCAGGATCGGTACGTCGGCGTTGAGCTTGCCGTTGCGAACCGCCCGGCACAGCGACAAGCCGTCCAGTCCCGGCAGCATCAAATCGAGCACGATGAGGTCGAACGCACGCTCTCTCGACGCCGAGAGGGCCGCCTGACCGTCGGCGAACGCCTCGCAGGTATAGCCTTCATGGCGCAGGTGCAGACAGACAAGGTCGCGGATGTTCGGTTCGTCCTCGACGACGAGCACGGTGACGGCAGGTGAGTTCACGCGTCGCCCCCGCGTGTCATCGTTGTTTCACAGATCCACCACGCCCTCGTCACGCCGCCACCGTCAAATGACAACAGAACACGCGGCGGACCAAGTACCGCCCACACCTGGAGGATGGCAATGACGGCACGCACATACAAACGGATTGGACTCGGCATCTGCGCGACGCTGGTCGCGGCAATGGTGGCTGGCATCGCGCACAAGAATATCAGCGCGCAGAGCAGGGGCTTTGGTGGACCTGGCGGCGGTCAGTTCGGCGGACCCGGAGGCGGCCCCGGTGGTCCGGGCGGCCCAGGCGGTCCGGGCGGCCCAGGCGGTCCCGGGGGTCCCGGCGGACGCCGCGGCGGACCGGGTGGCCCCGGCGGACCAGGAGCGGGCATCATCGGGATGCTTGGACGGCTCGATCTCACCAGCGATCAGCGCGACCGCGTGCGCCAGATTCTCGATTCGCATCGCGACGATCAGAAGGCGCTCGGCGACCGGGCGATGAAAGCGCACGACGCACTCGAGGATGTCGTCACCGGCAACACCTTCGACGAATCAGCCATCCGCGCCCGGGCGGCTGACGTGGCCGCGGTCGACGCGGACATGGCCGTTGCGGAGGGTCGCATCTTCGGTGAGGTCTTCCAGATCCTCACAGCCGATCAGCAACAGAAGCTCCGCAAGCAGCAGGCCGACATGAAGGAACGCCGCAGCAAGATGGAACAACAGCAGGGCGATCGGCCGGGACGCGGCGGTCGTGGAGGACGCGGTCCGCAGTAGAACCTGAGATTTCAGATTGAAGATTTCTGACATCTGAAACAGAAAAGGCTCCGGACCATCAGCGCCGAGCGACTGCCCGCGGCAGAGACTCAAAGCTGGAGGCCGGAGCCTTCCTGTTGTGAAATGCCCGCGACACCGCGGGTCACGCCGCGCGACGCAGGTGCGCGTGCGGCTAGAGCGCCTTCACAGCCGCCACGATATGGCTGGCCGAGATACCGAAGCGCTCGAGCAGTTCGTCGGGCTTGCCGCTTCGCGGAATCTCGCGAACAGCAATGCGGTGCACGCGAATGCCGGCTTCGCTGACCGCCTCTGACACCGCGTCGCCAATGCCGCCCGCCGCGTAGTGATCTTCCACCGTGATGATGCGCTTGCCTGTCGCGTTACCGGCAGCCACGAGCGCGTCCTTCGCAATCGGCGCGAGCGAGTAGAGGTCGATGACGCGAATGGCCACACCCGCGGCGTTCAGCTCGTCATACGCCTTCAGCGCTTCGAACAGCGTGACACCGGCACCGACGACGGTGACGACGTCTGCGTCACTCTGGCGAACCACTTTCAGGCCACCAATCTCGAACGTCTCGTCATTGCTGTAGATGACCGGCGTCTTCGGCCGGCTGGTGCGCATGTACGCCGGACCCGGATGTGACGCCATGGCCGCCACGAGGCGCTCGGTGCTCACACCGTCGCACGGATACAGCACGGAGATGTTCGGCTGCGAACGGAACATGCCCAGATCTTCGAGCGCCATCTGTGACGGTCCGTCTTCGCCAATCGACACACCTGCATGCGAGCCAGCCAGCTTCACATTGACGTTGCTGATGGCCATCATGCGGACGAAGTCGGCGGCGCGCGTCAGGAACGCCGCGAAGGTCGACGGGAACGGAATCGCGCCGCGAGCCGCGAGGCCCATGGCCGAGCCCACCATCACCTGTTCGGCGATGAAGTTCTGGTAGAAGCGATTGGGGAACGCCTGCTCGAACTTGTCGCTGAACGTCGAGTTCTTGACGTCGGCGTCGAGGGCAACCACACGCTCGTCGGCAGCACCGAGCTTCGCCAGGGCTGCACCGTACGCCTCGCGCGTCGCCACCAGGTCGCCGGCGTTGTACTTCGGCGGGGCAAGAGGTGTGGGTGCAGCGGGCGGCGCCGGCCGTGATGCCGGCCTGGCGATCTGTTCGGCGAGATTCAGGCCGGCCTGCTGCGGCACGAACTGACGCTCGAGTTCCGCGATCGCGCGGTCCATCTCGTCGCCCTTCTTGAACGCCTTGCCGTGCCAGTTGTCCTTGCCCTCGGCAAACGACACGCCCTTGCCCTTCACCGTGCCTGCCACGATCATCGTCGGCTGGCCCTTGGCGGCGCGCGCTTCGGCGAACGCATCAAGGATCGCGTTGATGTCGTGACCGTTCACCGTGACGACGTGCCAGCCGAAGGCACGCCAGCGGCGAGCGAACTGCTCGAGATCGTGCTGCCACATCGTCGGGCGGCTCTGTCCGAGACCGTTCACGTCGGTGATGCAGCACAGATTGTCGAGACCGTCCTGTGCCGCCACTTCAGCGGCTTCCCAGACCGAGCCTTCTGCCGATTCACCGTCGCCGAGCAGGCAGTAGGTGCGGTAGTCGGACCCGATGCGGCGCGCGTTGAGCGCGCTGCCGATGGCCGCGCAGATCCCCTGGCCAAGCGAACCGGTCGCCACGTCGACAAACGGCAGACGCGGCGTCGGATGCCCTTCCAGGTCAGAACCCAGCTCGCGCAGTTTGAGCAACTCCGAGCGATCGAAGGCTCCCGCTTCCGCCCAGGCCGCGTAGAGAATCGGCGCGGCGTGCCCTTTCGAGAGCACGAACCGGTCGCTTCCGGCGTGGTGAGGATCCTTCGGATCGAACCGCAGTTCAGCGAAGAACAGCGCGGCAAGAACGTCCGCAGCGGAGCAGCAGCTGGTGGGGTGCCCGCTGCCCGCCTCCGACGTGGCACGCACGGAGTCGATGCGGAGACGAGTCGCGATGTTGACGAGCGCCGGAACGAGAGCGGAGCGATCCATAGACATAGTTGAAAACGTAGACCGGAAACGAAGTCAGGGACGAGAGTTCCTGGTGACCCGGCGTGCGCCTTGCCGCATGTGCGCTGCGACGAAGGGCCGGTGAAAAGCGAACCGCGATTTTATTGCAGATTCGTCTCCAACGCGAACCGCTCCGCGTGGAGCATCAACTCAACAGGGCGCCGCCCCGATAAAGCGTCACAGGGCGCGGATGCGGCGGGCGACGAGGTTCGCAAGGCGCCTCATCTACAAACTATAATGACGGGATTCACGACATGACACACACGATCACTCTCATTCCTGGTGACGGCATCGGACCGGAAGTCACCGAAGCCACGCTCCGCATTCTCGCCGCCGCTGGCGTTTCAATCGACTGGGACAAGCAGGACGCCGGTGTGCTCGCCGTCGAGCGCGGCGGTGTGCCGTTGCCGGCCGAACTGCTCGACTCGATCCGGCGCACCAAGGTCGCGCTGAAAGGTCCGGTGACGACGCCGATTGCGGCCGGGTTTACGAGCGTGAACGTCGGGCTGCGCAAGGCACTCGATCTGTACTCGAACCTGCGCCCGGTGTGGTCCATGCCGGCCGTGAAGAGCCGCTACACCGGCATCGATCTGGTCATCGTGCGCGAGAACACGGAAGACCTCTACGCCGGACTCGAGCATCAGGTCGTGCCGGGCGTCGTCGAGAGCCTGAAGATCATCACCGAGCATGCGTCGACGCGCATCGGGAAGTTCGCGTTCGAGTATGCGCGGCGTCACGGCCGCAAGAAGGTCACCTCGATCCACAAGGCCAACATCATGAAGCTCAGTGATGGCCTCTTCATCGAGAGCGTGCGCAAGGTGTCGCGCGACTTTCCCGACATTGCCTACGAGGAGAAGATCGTCGACGCGGCGTGCATGCACCTGGTCATGAGACCCGAGCAGTTCGATGTGCTCGTCATGCCGAACCTGTACGGCGACATCGTGTCGGACCTGTGCGCGGGTCTGGTCGGCGGTCTTGGCGTGGTTGGCGCGGCCAATCTCGGCAAGGACGTGGCGGTGTTCGAGGCGGTTCACGGAAGTGCACCCGATATCGCGGGCAAGAACTACGCGAACCCGACGGCACTGCTGCTGTCGGCCATCATGATGCTGCGGCACATCAACGAAGACGCGGCGGCAGACCGCATCATGGCGGCGCTGCACACCGTACTCGGGGCTGGCGAGACGCTCACGCGCGACCTCGGCGGCACGGCGTCCACCTTCGAGTTTGCCGACGCGGTGTGCCGGGCGGTGGCCTGATCCACCGTGCTATAGTCCGGAACATCCATGCTGGATGACATCGCCCAGGCGGTCCTGGCGCGCGAGGAGGTCGTCAAATACCTCCGGGGCGGGCTCGGGGAGCGCGGCGACCAGGCTCGGGAACGCATCTACGCGTATCTCGAAGAGCTGCGTACGACACAGCGCCCATCCATCTACCGAGCGCTGCAACATCCGCTCTACCCGATTCTCCGCAAGATCGAACGGCGCGACGAGAACCTGCACCACGCGGCCAACGCGGTGCAGGCGCACCGCGTCGTGTACGCCTCGAACCACAAGAGCCACACCGACTATCTGGTCGAGCCGCTCGTGCTGGATGACAACGGCATCCGTCCGCCGCTCATCGCCGCGGGCATCAACCTGTTCGGTGGTCCGCTCGGTCTGATCCACAAGCACGTCACTGGCGCCATTCCGATCCGGCGCAACACGAAGGATCCGGCCTACCTCATCACGCTCAAGGCCTACGTCGCGGAACTGCTCAAGCGGCACGACATCTTCTTCTATCCGGAAGGTGGTCGCAGCTACAGCGGCGAGCTGAAGGCCGCGAAGACCGGCCTCATTCACGCAACGCTGCAGGCCGAGTGTCCGGACCTCGTCATCGTGCCGGTCGCCATCGCCTACGACCTCGTGCTCGAGGACCACATCCTCGCGAGGCAGGCGGCCAAGAAGCGTCCGCGTCCGTTCTCGCGCGAAGTGGCCGAGATGGTGCGCTACGCCGTCGGCTACCGGTCGCGGGCGTTTGTCACCTTTGGCGCGCCGATCTCGACCGCGGGCTACGACCACAACTCGCGCACCGAAGTGCTCGACCTCGCCCGGCTCGTGCGCGCACGCATCGGCGAGATGGTGAAGGTGCTGCCAACCGCGCTCTTTGCGTCGGCCATGCGCCCGTCGATTACCCGCAAGGACCTCGAGGAACGCATCGACCGCATGCTCGAGGAACTCGCGGCCCGGCACGCGAACCTGGCGGTCACCAGCGGACGACAGGCCGTGGCTGAAGCGGCCGACTCGCTCGAAACCAGGGGCATCGTCGTGCTCGAACGCGGACGGTTCCGGGTTCGCGAACGCAACGTCCTTCGCTTCTACGCGCGCTCGATCGAACATCTGCTGGCGACAACCGGACGCACGCACTGACGACGAGCGTCATGGTCTCTGATCGACCTTATTCATAGGCGATCCGTGCTCGAGAACGTATCGAAAACCGTCTTCCACCTGCTCGCCAAGAGCGACCTGCTGCGCCGTGCGGCGTCGCACTACGGCATGCGCCGTCCCTCGTCGTTTGCGCGGCGCTTCATCGCCGGTGAAACCGTTGAAGAGGCCGTGGCTGCGGCGCGCGAACTCGAGTCGCAGGGGTTGCTGCAGACACTCGACTACCTTGGCGAGAGCGTCGCGTCGCTCGATGAAGCTGATGCGGCCACACGCGACTACCTGCGCGTCATCGACGCCGTGAAGCAGGCCGGCATCATCCGCAACCTGTCGCTCAAGCTCACGCAGCTCGGACTCGACGTCGACCGTGCGACAGCCGTCGACAATCTGCGGCGCATTCTCGAGCACGCCTCCGACTTCTTCATCCGCATCGACATGGAGAGTTCGGCGTATACCCAGGTCACGCTCGACATCTTCGAGATTCTCTGGGACCAGGGCTATCGCAACATCGGCGTGGTGCTGCAGGCCGATCTGTTTCGCACGGAAGCCGACGAAGAACGCATCAGTCGTCTCGGCGGCCGCGTCCGTCTCGTCAAGGGTGCGTATCGCGAGTCGAAAGCGGTGGCCTATCAGAAGAAGGCGGATGTCGACGACCGGTACGGCGTGCTGATCAGGCGACTGCTCGAGCGCGGTCACTACCCCGCCATCGCCACGCACGACATCCGGATGATCGACCTGGCACGGTCGCATGCCGAGGCGCTCGGCCGGAACCGCGACGCCTTCGAGTTCCAGATGCTCTACGGCATCCGCCGCGATCTGCAGCAGATGCTCGTGCGCCAGGGCTACCGTGTCCGTGTCTACGTGCCGTTTGGCCGTCAATGGTTTCCCTACTTCATGCGTCGCCTGGGAGAACGCCCCGCCAACCTGACCTTCGTGCTGCGAAGCCTTGCGGCAGACCGCGGCTGATCGCGCACGATTCGGCCCGCCCCGCCTGCCTCACGGGTGACGCTCAGGGGATTTCAGATTGAAGATTACAGATTGACGATTACAGATTGACGTTGCAGGCCATGTCACGATCCCTCTAATCCACGCATGAACACAGTCATCGCTATCACGGGCGCATCCTCAGGTATCGGACGCGCCACCGCGCTCTGCCTGGCGCGTCGCGGCGCGTCGGTCGCCATCTGCGCCAGACGACGAGACCGCCTGGACGCCGTCGCCGCTGAAATCATTGCCGCTGGAGGTCAAGCGCTCGCCGTCACCGCGGACGTCACGAAGCAGGCCGACATGGACGCGTTCGTCAACGCCACCGTGGAGCGCTTCGGCGCACTCGACGTGATGATCTGCAACGCCGGACACGGCGTCTACGGTGAAGTTGACCGCGTCGATCCCGCGCAGATGCGCGAGATGATGGACGTCAACTTTCACGGGACGTTCCTCGCCGCGCAGTCATCGCTTCGTGTCTTTCGTGCGCGCGGCCGCGGACACATCATCGTGGTGTCGTCCATCGTCGGCAGACGCGGCATCCCGTTCATGGGTCCGTACTCGGCCACCAAGTTCGCGCAGGTCGGCCTGGCCGAGTGCTTGCGCGCCGAGCTCCTTGGTACCGACATCCACGTGTCAGTGGTGTATCCCATCTCCACCGAGACGGAGTTTCACGGCGTGATGATGCAGCACTCAGGCTTCGCCACGCGTGCAAAGGGTCCGCGGCAATCGCCGGATGTGGTGGCGAACGCCATCGCTCGTGCGATCGAACGTCCCGTGCCGGAGGTCTATCCCTACAAGCTCTCGAAGGGACTCTCCGTGCTCGCGACGCTGGCTCCCGGCTTCTGCGACCGCTTGACGAAGCGATGGGGCCGCGAGCCGATTCGCGGGCAATGACCGCACGGGCGGGGCGGCCAGGCAGGTCACGCTGGGCGCAGGACAGGCAAGCAGGTTGGTTGAATCGGATCGAGCAGACCAGGCGAGGCACGGCTGGGCGGGCGGATCGGTCAGAACGGGTGAGTCGTGAACGAACGAGTGCGTGACATTGCACGAGCCGTCGCTGAAAGCGGCGGACGCGCGCTGATCGTTGGTGGATGGGTGCGTGACACGCTGCGTGGCCACGCCTCGAAAGACATCGACATCGAAGTCTTCGGCATCGACGCGCCGTTGCTGCGGACCCTGCTCGAGTCCCTCGGCCGCGTCGAGACGGTTGGCGAGAGCTTTCAGGTCTACAAGTGCGGCGACATCGACGTGTCCATTCCACGCCGCGAGTCGAAGGCTGGTCGGGGTCATCGCGGCTTCGTCATCGCCGGCGATCCGCACATGAGCGTCGCCGACGCCGCGCGTCGTCGCGATTTCACCATCAACGCCATTTCGTTCGATCCATTGACCGGCGAGTACATCGATCCGTTTGATGGCCGGTCTGATCTCGACGCACGGCTCCTGCGCGTCGTCGACCCGGTGACGTTCGCCGACGACAGCCTGCGGGCGCTTCGCGCCGTGCAGTTCGCGGCGCGCTTCGATCTCACGCTGACGCCGGACACGCATGCACTCTGCAGACGCATGCCGCTCGACGATCTGCCAGCCGAGCGCATCTGGGGCGAGTTCGAGAAGCTGCTCGGTGCACCGAAACCGTCGATTGGACTCGCGCTCGCGCTCGATCTCGGCATCGTCGAGCGCCTGTTTCCCGAGCTGCACGCGCTGGTCGGATGCGTGCAGGAACCAGAGTGGCATCCGGAAGGTGACGTGTGGGTGCACACGCTGCAGGTCGTCGATCAAGCGCGCACGCGCATCGACGATTTGCCGCGACCGCAGCGCCTCGCGATCATGCTGGGCGCCGTCTGCCACGACTTCGGTAAACCGGCGACGACGGCATTCATCGACGGTCGCATCCGTTCCATCGACCATGAAGAACAAGGCGTGGCGCCAGCATCACGCTTTCTCGATCGTCTGAACATCTACTCGTTCGACGGCTACGACGTGCGCGCGCAGGTGCTGGGTATGACGGCGCAACACCTGAAGCCGGGCATGTGGTTCAAGACGAAGGACGTCGTGGGAGACGGGGCGTTCCGACGCCTTGCCCAGAAGGTCGATCTCGAACTGCTGGCGCGGCTCGCCAAGTCCGATTGCCTCGGACGCGAACCCGGACAGTTCAACTGTCAGGCTATGGACTGGTTTCTCGAACGTGCCCTCGCGCTGGGCGTCGAGCATCAGGCACCCGCACCCATTCTGCTTGGCCGCCACCTGATAGAGCTGGGCGTCAGGCCCGGTCCGAAGATGGGCGAGATTCTCAAGGCCGTCTTCGAACTGCAACTCGACGGCGCGGTCCGTTCGCTGGACGACGCCGTCACGGCTGCGCGCACGATGCTTGGGTAGCGGCGCAACGATAGGCCACGCTGGCTAAGCGGGCCCGGCCGCAGCGGGCGTGCGTGCCCTCCGGCCGTCTTCCCCGGCATTTCCCCATGCGCCGCAGCGCGAGTCGGCGCCTTGACTCTCAGCGTGCGGAGGACGGGTCCTCGCGCGTGCCGTCCGGACGCCACGTTTCAGTGAGTCCGAGCCTCAACTTCTCGATGTCGCTTCCGATCTTGGCCTTGTCGCCAACGACGATGAAGAAGATGTTGTCGGGGATGAGGTACTTGCGCGCCGCCGCCGTCACCTGCGCTGAGTTCACGGCTGAATACCTGGCTTGTGCACTCGTGTAGTAATCGAGCGGCAATCCATACAGGAACAGGTTCGAGGTCGTGGCTGTCACGCGACTGCTGGTTTCGAACTGTGCGGGCAGCGATCGCACGATCGCATCCTTCGCGAGCGTGAGTTCCTCCGTCGTCACACCGTCACGAATCCGCGCCAGTTCCTTGACCGTTTCGGAGAGCGCCGGTGCGGTCACGTCGGTACGCACGCCGCTCGCCACCACAAAGAACCCGGGTGACCGCCGAAAGACGAACTGCGAGCTGGCGCCGTACGTGTAGCCGTGCGCCTCGCGCAGATTCAGGTTGATACGACTCGAGAAGAGGCCGCCGAAGACGGCGTTGAGCACTTGCATGGCTTCGAAGTCCGGTGTGTTGCGCGGCGCGCCAAGCACGACACCACGAATCTGCGACTGTGCTGCGCCGGGTCTGTCGACAAACAGCACCTTTCCCCGAGTCGAATCTGGTGCAAGCGCTGTTCGCGATGGCGGCGGCACCACGCGTGCCCAGTCACTGAACGCCTTTTCAACGAGCGGCCGCAGTTCCGCCATGGAGATTCGCCCGGACACCACGAGAGCCGCATCGTTCGGCACGAAATGCGAGGCCCAGAACGTGCGCAAGTCGTCTGCGGTGACGGCTTGGTTCGATGCTTCGGTGCCGAGTTCCGCCGACCCGTACGGGTGCGACGGCCCATAGAGTGCGGCGGCTGTCACCACGCTCGCGACGGCGCCGGCGTCCTGCCGCTGCTGACGAAGCTGCGTGAGACGGCTCGCGCGCTGCCGGTCTACTTCGGCGGCCGGAAACGTCGGATGCCGCACGACGTCCGCGAGAATGGTCAGCATCTCCGGGAACGTGCGGGTCAGCGAGCCCGCCGACACCTGCATCGAGTCCACGGTCGACCCAGTCGACAACGTTCCTCCCAGGCGAGCCACATCGTCAGCAATCTGCAGCGCGGAACGCGTCGGCGTGCCCTGATCGAGCATGGCCGCAGTGAAACTGGCCAGCCCCGGCTTCCCTGGCGGATTCGCGCCACTGCCAGAGCGCAGCACGAGTGACGCCGACACAATGGGCAGCCCTGGCCGCTCATTCAGCAACACGCGCAGGCCGTTCTGAAGCGTGAAGGCTGTCGGTACCTGCACACTCAGCGGACGCAACGCAGCCGGCTTGGGCGTCTCGTTGCGCCACGCGGCATCCTCGTTTGCCGGGGCCATCGAGACTGCAGTCGCCGACGGTGTGGGCTTGGGCACGTCGGGACCGAGGTTCTGGTTGCCGGGAACGCCGTACACGACCACGCGCGAGTTCTTCGTCAGCGTCTGCGCGAAGGTCTTCACCGCGGCCGGCGTCACCTGTCGGTAACGTCCGAGCACGCGCTGAAGAGCGCCGGGGTCTGCGAGATGGTGGTTGAAGTCGTTCAGTGTGTCGGCCACGCCGCCAAATCCGCCGAGACGCTCGAGTCCGCGAACCGTCTGCGACTCGGCCTCGTTGATAGCCTGATCGATCTCTGCCTGCTCGGGTCCGCTCGCCTGGAACTTCGCGAGTTCCTCGTCGAGGGCCGCTTCGAGTTCAGCCGCAGTGTGCCCTGGCCGCGCCGTCGCCTGGATCTCGAGCACTGACGCGAGCGACAGCGACTGTTGGTACGCCACCACGTTCTGCGCAATCTGCTTCTCGTAGACGAGCGACTTGTAGAGGCGCGACGCGCGTCCACCGCCGAGTGCATTGGCCGTGATGTCTGCCAGCGCATCACCCTGTGTGTAGATGGTCGGCGTGAGCCACGCGAGGATGACGCGCGGCAACTCGATGCGGTCGGTCACCTCGACGCGACGTTCGCTGGTGACAGGCGGCGTCTGCACGGCGGGCTTCGATACCGCCGGGCCTGATTTCAGCGGCCCGAAGTATTTCTCGACCAGCCTCTTCGTGGCGGCCTTGTCGAAATCGCCGACAATCGCGAGGCTGGCATTGTTCGGCGCGTAGTACTTCCGGAAGAACTCGCGCACGTCACCAAGCTGCGCCGCCTGAATATCCGCATGCGAACCGATGACGTTCGCGTAGTAGGGATGGCCTTTCGGGAACAGCGTCTGGAACACCGCCTCGCCGACGATGCCGTACGGCCGGTTTTCGTAGCTCTGACGTCGTTCGTTGCGAACGACATCCTGCTGGTTGGAGAGCTTCTCCTGATCGAGATCGTCCAGCAGGTATCCCATGCGGTCGGACTCGAGCCACAAGCCGAGTTCGAGCTGGTTCGATGGCAGCGTCTGGAAGTAGTTCGTCCGATCGAAGCTCGTCGTGCCGTTGACGTCACTGGCGCCGGCGCCCTCGACCAGCTTGAAGTGCGAGTCACCCGGCACATGCTTCGATCCCTGGAACATCATGTGTTCGAAGAGGTGCGCGAAGCCCGTGCGTCCGGCTTCTTCATTGGCCGCGCCGACGTGGTACCACATGTTCACGGCAACCAGCGGCAGGCGATGGTCCTCGGACAGAATCACGTCGAGCCCGTTCGGCAGCGTGTACTTCTCGAACGACAGGGTCGGGACGTCGCTCACAGGCGGTCTGGCAGCCGGCTGCCCCTGCACAACCACGGTCGCGAGCACGGGAGCCGTGAGCACGGCGAGCAATCCGATCATCAGATGACGTAGCCGAACCTGTGTCATGAGAGTTCCTCTTGGTCGATCACGTTAACCTGTTCGACGTTGTCGGGTAAACGGCAGGTTCCGTGTCTGAGTACAATCGTCGGCATGGCTCGCTATACCCTCGTGTACGGTCTTCGTCTGCTGCCGGAAGGCACTGTCACGAGCGTCGACAGCGCGAATGTCACGCTCACCGACGGCTCGACGGCTGCCGTCACGCTGCACACCATCGACGGTACGATTCCGCAGCTTCGACGCGGTCTCGATCGCAGCCTCGATGCCTTCTTCGACCTGCTTCCCGGCGCCGACGATGACGACGTCGAGCGCTTTGCGGACTGATCCGTGTCGTCATTGACCGCTGCGCTGCGTGCGCTCGCCGCCAATCGCATCAATCTGCTGATCGTCTTTGCGCCGGTGTCCTGGGTGCTGTCGATGACCGCGCCCGGGTCGCAGTGGGTGTTCATTGCCGCCGCCGTGTCACTCATCCCGCTGGCCGGTGTCATCGGTCTCGGCACCGAGGAACTCGCAGAACGCTCAGGTCCGGCACTCGGCGGTTTCCTCAACGCCACGTTCGGCAACGCCGCTGAGCTCATCATTGCTTTCGTTGCGCTTCATCAGGGACACGTCGAGCTCGTGAAGGCATCAATTGCCGGCAGCATCATCGGCAATCTCCTGCTCGTCCTCGGCTTCTCGTTCTTCCTGGGTGGCTTGAGCAGACGCTCGCAGAAGTTCAATCGGACAGCCGCCAACAACACCACGGCCATGCTGTTTCTCGGCGTGGTGGCGCTGGTCATGCCGGCGGTCTTCGACCTCACGCTCTACGGGACGCTGCAGGCCGAGTCGCCCGCACTGACGCGCCTCAGTCTGTCGACAGCAGTCGTGCTGATCATTGCCTACATCGGCAGCCTGATTTACGCGTTCACGGCCGATCGCGACCTCTTCAGGCCCGACACAAAGCCGCATCATCACTCAGGCATTTCGACCGCCACGGCCATGGGCCTGCTCGCCGCCGGAACCGTGCTGACGACGGTGCAGGCGGAACTGCTGATTGGAGCGCTCGAACCGGCGCTCGCGCAGTTTGGTTTCACCGAACTGTTCGTGGGTGTGGTGCTGGTCGCCATCATCGGCAACGCCGCCGAACACTACTCGGCGATTGTGGCGGCGCGACGCGATCAGATGACGCTGGCGGTAGAGATCGCCGTAGGCAGCAGCGCGCAGATTGCACTGCTGGTCGGGCCGGTCGTGGTGCTCTATTCCTTTGCGATCGGTCACCCGATGACGCTGATCTTCAACCCGTTCGAGATCACGGCTATCGCGCTCTCCGTCTTCGCGACCGCGATGGTGGTGCAGGACGGCGAGAGCAACTGGGTCGAGGGACTGCAGCTGATTTCGGTGTACGCCGTGATCGCGCTGGCGTTCTACTTCATTCCCTAGCAACCAGGGGATGGGAGATTTCAGATTGAAGATTTGAGACTTCAGATTTGAGCTGACGCCAGCGATGGAGGTCGCAGAGATCGTGCGACCCGAAGTCTTAGATCTTCAATCTTCAATCTGAAATGTCTTCGCGCCGTCAGGCGCGGGAGGCCCGCCACTCTTCGAGCAGGCGTGCGGCGTTGCCGGCGACTGAGTGCAGCGTCGGGTTCCAGCCAAGCGCGCGCGAACGTCTGCTGCGCACGACCTGATCGAGCGCGAGCACGTCGGCATACGGTCCCATCTTGGAGCGTGCTTCATCGATGGGCACGTGGCGCACATCCGGGTTGTGCGGCAGGTAGGGGCTGATGGCCGCCACGATGTCGTTCACGCGTTCGTCGCCTTCGTCGTTGGCATTGAAGACGCCCGACGCCGTGTGGTTCGCGGCAATCCTGACGTAGAGATCTGCGAGATCGCGGTCGTAGACCAGCGGCCACCGGTTGTTGCCGTCACCAATGACTCGCACCAGCCCATTGGTCGCCATGCGGAACAGATCGCCGACGATGCCGGAACCGCCGCCGTAGACCACCCCTGACCGCACCACTGCCGTGCGGAGCGTGTCGGTCGTGGCATCGAGCACGAGCTGTTCGTGCGCCGGACGCCACTCGACGATGCCGACAGGATTGACGGGCGCCGATTCGTCCACCGCTTCCGAGGCGCGGCCAAGCACCCACCCGCACGACGTGTAGATGAAGAAGCGCGGCTCAGCGGGCAGCGCGCTCACCGTACGCGGACGGCGGGCTGAGGCGAGCAGTGTCTCGATGGCGCTGCGATCGTTGGCGATGCCAATCGCGGACGAATCGTAGGCGGTGTGGATGTAGCCGTCCTGCGCGTCAGCCACCGCCTGGTACGTGTTCGGATCGGCCAGACTGCCGACGACAGGACGCGCGCCTCGCGCGGCAATCCGTGCGGCCTTGTTGTTGTCGCGCACGAGCGCAGTCACCTGGTGCCCCGCGCGGAGTAGGGCATCGAGCGTGGCACCGCCGATATAGCCGGTGGCACCGGTCAGAAAGATTCTCATTGGGAAGTGCTCAGCTTACGCTATCGCGCTGAGGTAACACCAGCACTCCGCACCGGCGCGTTCCAGAATGCTTTGAATCCGCGATAGAGCTCCCAGATATCGACCTTCGCCGACACGTCCATCGGCGAGTGCATGCTGAGAATGCCGATGCCGACATCAATCGTGTCGACGTTCGCGTTGGCAAACCACTGCGCGATGGTGCCGCCGCCGTAGCCGGCGCGATACGCATGTACTTGCCAGTGCACGCCTGCATCACTGAAGACGCGGCGAATCTGCGCGAAGTACTCAGCGTCGGCTTCGCGTCCAGCTCCGTATTCCTTGAACGCGAGACCCCAGCCGAGACGCGCAGAGCCATTGGGCAGGTAGGGCTGTGGAAAACCAGGATCGAGCGCCGTCGTGCAGTCGGAGACGAGCGCCTGCGACGCGCGAAGCGCATGACGCAGCATGAGGTCGTTGTACGCGGGTTCCTGTGCGGCAATGATCTCGGCAAGCAGCGTCCGGAACCACTCTGATTCGACACCGGTCGTCCACGAACCCACTTCTTCGTTGTTCACGCCGTAGGCAATCGCGGTCTTCTGCGGTGTCTTGACCTCGATGATGCCGCGAAACGCCGCGAAGCCGTTTGAGCGATCGTCATGACCGTACGCGCCGACGAGTTGATGGTCGAGCCCGACATCGACCGGCATCTGCGCAGGCACAATCTGCAGATCGGCCGACAGGAAATCCTCGGGCGTCAGGTTGTACTTGTCCTTGAGCGCCTTCAGCGCAGCGTCGCGCGTGAGCGCGAGAATCGGATCGAGTTCTTCGGTCTGGATCACGTCGCGGTTGCGACGTTCACGAAAATCGTTGTCGACGTGCGGAGCGAGGTCCGTGATCATCAGCACGGCATCGGCCGGGTCGTGACCGATGTTCACCTCCACCGAGGAGCCGTCGATCCGCGTCACTCGTCCAATCAGCGCCAGCGGACGATTCACCCACTGATAGTTCTTCAGCCCGCCGTGCGTCGTCGTGTCGAGCATCGAGATGTCGAACGAGTCGCGGAACGGCTTCGGCTTCAGTTCGATGCGCACCGAATCGTTGTGCGTGTTCACGATGCGCGTGCCGGTTGTGACGGGATCGACGCCAACGACGAACGCCACGATGCTGCGACCGCGATTGACGGCATACCAACGCGAGCCCGGCGCCACGTCGGCCTTCTTCGGTTCGGCCGGCCAGGCGCGAAATCCCGCAGCTTCAACGAGGCGCGCGGCTTCACGAACGAACTGCGTTTCCGACTTTGCGCTTCCGATGAACTGCTTGAAGTCGTCGCCAAACCGCATGACGTCAGTGCGTTCAGTCGCGCTGAGCTTTGGCCACACAGGCCCGGCCTGGTCCTGCGCCGCAGCGAGCGTCGCGACACTCACGAGCAGACAGGCGATGGACGCAGGACGAAGCGAGGCAGTCATGAGGCTCATGGGCCCACCATCATAAAGCACGGACACACAGCGACATGACGCCCTGTCAGCGCCAATACGTACTCCTTAAAAAACCTGACTAATCAGCCTTAAATCACACGTGGCGGCGACAACGGCGGCCAACTTTTCAGCTCATCCATACGAGCAATCAGATCTCGTGCAGTGAGAAGCAGTGCATGACGCGATCTGACTTGATCTCGCCGAGTTCCAAGCTGTACCTTGCAATTACAAGTCTCGGCCCTCAGTTACAAATCCGGCGCTGCTCGGCCCGACTCGGAGATTTCCAGGTGCTCAAGTTCGCTCGTGCTGTCGCGCTTGCTCTCTCGTTCAGCATCGCGTTGTCTGCGCAGACGCAGATTGCCACGGTGACATCGGCCAGCGCATTTCGTTTGCGCGGGGCGCGCGTCAATCCGAGCGTGGCCGTGCCCACGTGGCCGGTGATGGCCGGCGATCGCATCAAGGCCGGCGAGACACCGGTCACGTTGACCTTCACCGATGGCTCAACCGTCGTGCTGGCACCAAAGGCGGAAGCAATCGTGCGCGTGGTCGACGGCGTCACCACGTTCCAACTCGATTCGGAAGCCGCGCACTACACGCTCGCGAAGAATGACAGCCTGAAGTTGATGGCGCGCCGGGAAACCGTGCAGCCGCGCGCGCTGATTGGTGACATCGCGTTTGGTTCGGACAACCTGCCTGCGGGCTGGTGGACGGCCAGTCGCGTCGCCATCGTCGCCGCGGGTGCCGGCACCGCAGCGGTGCTCACCGTCGGTCTTGCACGACGCAACGGTCCGCCCGTCAGCCCGACGCAGTGCAACAACGGCAACGGTAACGGCAACGGTCTGCCCGCCTGCTAGTTCTCCACATTGATCGATGGTGTGCGCTGGCGTGACGTCGCCCGCGGAACAGCGTGCCTGACGCTGGCCGCGTGCCTCGCCGCCGCAGCGCTTCAGCACGGTGGCGTCAACGCTGACGAGTGGCAGTTCATTGCTCCCGTCATCGCGGTGGCGTCCGCCGCATGTCTCTTCCTTCGCTCCCGCAGACAACAGACATCGGTTCCAACCATCGACCTGGCGCTGCTGACAGCGGTGGCCGCGTGGATGGTCTTCGCGCTCGTTCCCCTGCCGCCAGGCGTCGTCGGTATGCTCTCCCCGCATCGCGCCGTCATGGCGGCTGCCGCGCGTGCGGTGACTGGCGCAGATGCCCACGCGTGGACTGCGCTGTCTGTCGCACCGGCCGCCACGGTCGAACGACTGCTGTTCGTCTTTCCCGCCATGGCTGTGTTCGTGGCCGCGCGTGAGATGCCGCTGTGGTGGCCGCGGGAACGTGCGTGGTTCGCCGTGGCGCCAGTCATCGCGGTCGCCCTGTTCGAAGCGCTCATCGGCATCGCACAGTTCAATGCCGGCCCCGTCAACGCCGGCACCTCGCAGTCGGTCAGCGGAACGTACGTCAATCGCAATCACTACGCCGGACTTCTCGAGCTCGGTCTTCCGCTGACGCTCACCGCAGCCATCGCGTTGTGGTCAGGCTCGGGCGAACGCGCGCGCAGCCGACATCATCGCCATTCACGCGCTGAACGCGGACTGGGTTCCGCGCTGAAAGCAGGCGCCCTGCTGCTGGCCACCGCATGCCTTCTCGCGGGCGTCGTGACGTCGTTGTCGCGCATGGGTTTCATGACGACGCTGGTGTCCGTGGCGACGGTGTCGATCGGCTGGCTGCTGTCGCGGCGTCAACAAGGTCGGCGACAGACGTGGATGTGGAGCATTCCCCTTGTGCTGCCGCTGGCCATCGTCCTGCTGATTGCGACCAACGGCATGGTGCTGCGCTTCGCTGACAGCGCGAACAACGGCGATATCTCCGCCGACGGGCGCATGCAAATCTGGCGTGAGACACTTCGTCTGATTTCGGCGTACCCGTGGACAGGCGCCGGGCTCGGCACCTTCGAACACGCGCTGTATCCGTTTCGCGTCGCACTCTCCACGAGCGCCGTCGACTACGCGCACAACGACTATCTGCAGATTCTCTCGGAACTCGGCATCGTTGGCCTGGCGCTGACGCTGGCCCTTGCGGCAGTGATTGCGTGGCGCGCCGCGACGGCCGCCTTTCAACGCGGCCCCTCGGCGTGGCTCGGCATGGGACTGCTCGCATCGCTGCTCGCACTCGCGCTTCACAGCCTCGTTGACTTCAATCTCTACGTGCCGGCCAATGCGCTCGCGCTGGCCTGGCTGGCCGGAGTCGCGGTGAGTCCAGGGCTCGTCGCCGAGCAAGACTGATGCGGTTGCTCTTCCCACTTCTGTCGCTTATCACGGCTGTCACCGCCATTGCCGTGTCGCGCGTGCAACCAGACGCCGATCACGCCGTGTGTCGGTACGGAGGCTGCCGCTACGAGCAGCTGATGAACACGATGGAGGAGCGCGGAGCATCAGCGTCAGGGCTGGCGGCACTGCTTCAGGAGGATTCGTCGAATCCGCTAATGTGGTCGTCGTATGGCGAGTATCTCGCCGAGCGCGGCGACGTCGCGCAGGCCACGCTGGCGTTTCAGCAGGCCGAAGCCACTGGCGGCGGGCTGGCACCCGTGCTCACGCGTGTGGCCAACTTCGCCTTCACGCACGACCAGCGAGCGATGGGACTGCGAGTGACGCCGCGGATTCTCGAGCAGACCGCTGAATACGATGAAATTCTTTTCTCGTATCTGGAAATGCCCGGGGCAGCCACGTCCGAACTGCTCGGGTCTGCGATCCCGGCTGCGCCCCGGCCGGCGCGTGCGTGGCTCGCGTGGATCCGCGATCACGCCGACCCCAGAGACGTCGTGTCCACATGGCAGTGGATGCAGCGCGCGAACCTCACCGACGAGAAGAGCGCGGTGGACACCGTGCGCGTGCTCTGGGCGAACAAGGCCTACGACGACGCGCGAATCGTCTGGACCGCGTATGCCGGAAGCGACGGCAACACACCAGGCAACCTGCTCGCAAACGATCGCTTCGAACGCGCACCGCAGAACACGCCGTTCGACTGGGACCTGTCTGCGCGACCAGGCGTGGAGTACGCGCGGCACGACGGACTCGCCGTCAAATTCGACGGCACTCAGAACCTTACCGACGCCGGCGTCGTGCAGCAGGCGATTGTGACGCCGGGTTCGTATCTGTTCAGGGCAGAGGTCAGCGCCGCCTCGCTAAGAACCGATCAGGGTCTGTTCTTCCAGATCACCGACGCAGACGATCCATCGAGGCTGACGGTGCAGACCGCACCAGTCATCGGCACGACTGACCGCACGCCACTCGACGTCGGCGTGCGCGTGCCTGCGGAGACGCGAGTGCTGCGCATCCGGCTGCTTCGGAATGCCTCCCTGCGCTTCGACAACAAGCTGTCAGGCACGCTGCAGGTGCATCATGTCGAGCTTGTGCCGCTTGTCGATCCGGCGCCGGCAGTAGCCTCGGCATCGAAGCATCGCTCATAATCCATCGGTGCGCCGCGACACGCTGATCGACTTCTTCGACGACATCGCGTCGGCCAGGGGCACGTTCCTCGTTCACGACGATTCGTTCCGGACCCGCAGCTTCAGCTACGCCGACATCGGGCGGGCCTCTCGCGCGTTTGCGGCTCGCCTCGCCGACGCGGGCGTGACCAAGGGCGACAAGGTCGTCATCTTCAGCGAGAACCGTCCCGAGTGGATCGTGGCGTTCTGGGGGTGCCTGCTGATCGGCGCCGTGCTCGTGCCGATCGACTACCGCTCTGCACCCGACTTCCTCCGCCGCGTCGCACGCATCGTCAACGCGAAGATCATCCTGATCGGCCATGACGTGCCGCCGCTTGGCGAGGTCGGCGCGGCAGCGGTGTGGCTGCTTCACGAGCTGGATTGGGAGTCCACCGCCACGCCGGCCCCAGTGGCCATCACGCGCGACGATGTCGCCGAGATCATCTTCACGTCCGGGGCCACCGCTGAACCCAAGGGTGTCGTCATCACCCACAAGAACGTGCTGGCGAACATCGTGCCCGTGGAACGCGAGGTCGTGAAGTACCGGCGCTACGCGGGTCCATTCAGCCCGATTCGCTTCCTGAACCTGCTGCCGCTCAGTCACATGTTCGGACAGGCGATGGCGACCTTCATTCCGCCGATGCTGACGGGCACGGTGGTCTTCATGCGCGGCTACAACCCCGCCGACATCGCAGACCAGATTCGGCGTCGACGGATCTCGGTGCTGGTGTCGGTGCCGAAAATTCTGGACGTGCTGCGCGAGCATGTGCTGCGCACAGCGCCGTCCGCGCGTGAAGCCGGCGTGGCGCGCACGCCTGGTCTGCAGGGCAGCGGGGCCTTCAAGGCGATTACGCGCATTGCGGGGCGCTGGTGGTATCACCGCGACGCACATCGACCGTTTGGCGCCAAGTTCTGGGCGTTTGTCGTCGGCGCAGCGCCGCTCGATGCTGACCTCGAGAAGTTCTGGGGCGATCTCGGGTTCGCGGTGATTCAGGGCTACGGCCTCACCGAAACCGCACCCATCGTCACGCTGAATCATCCGTTTGGCACCAAGCGAGGCTCGGTTGGCAAGGCTATCGCCGGCGTCGAGATGAAGGTCGCTGAAGACGGCGAGATTCTGGTGCGCGGCGAGAACGTCACGCAGGGCTATTTCAACGCGGCCGACGAAACCGCCCGCGCTTTCGAGGACGGCTGGTTCCACACAGGCGACATTGGCGAGATCGGCGCCGACGGGCAGGTGTTCATTCGCGGGCGCAAGAAAGAGATGATCGTCACGCCCGAGGGACTGAACGTCTTTCCCGAGGACGTCGAGCGCGTCATCAACCAGGTGCCCGGCGTCCGCGATTCGGCCGTGGTCGGCGTTGGCAATGCGGGCGGCGGAGACGAACGCGTGCACGCGGTGCTGGTCGTCGAGCCCGGCGTGGATCCCGACGCCGTGGTCCGCGCTGCAAACGCAACACTCGCCGATCACCAGCGCATCCGCCGTGCGCTCATCTGGCCAGAGCCCGAACTGCCGCGGACGGAAGGCACACGCAAGCTGAAACGTGCGGCGGTGCGCGAGTGGGTCAAGAGTGGCGGCGCGCCGCGACACGTGCAGGCAGGCAGCGATGCCCTGTCTTCGCTGCTGGCCCGATACGCCGGACGAGACGTGGTCTCACCCGGGGCAACGATGGAGGAACTCGGCCTCAGTTCACTCGAACGCGTCGAGTTGATGGTGGCGCTCGAAGACGCCTACGGCGCGCGCATCGACGAGAGTGCGTTCGCGGAAGCGCGAAGTGTGTCGGACCTCAAGGCGCTCGTGGAACGCAGCGCGGAGAACACTGCCACTGCCCAGACGACGGCCGAACCTGTCGTCTTCCCTTCCTGGAATCGCTCGTCGCTTGCCTGGTTCATTCGGCGCATCAGCCTGCCGACGTGGATTCTGCCGCCAGGCCGGATCTTCGCGCGCTTGACAGTGACGGGACAGGAGCACCTGTCCAACCTGAATCGACCGGTGATCTTCGCGGTGAACCACCAGAGTCACTTCGACGTGCCCGTGGTGCTGATGGCGTTGCCCGCGCGTCTTCGTTACGCGGTCGCGCCTGCGATGGCCAAAGAGTTCTTCAAGGCGCACTTCTTCCCCGCGCAGTACGGCCGTCGTGCCTGGTTCACCAACAGCCTGAACTACTACCTCTCGGCGCTGTTCTTCAACGCGTTTCCGCTGCCGCAGCGCGAAGCGGGCACGCGGCAGACACTGCGCTACATCGGCGAGGTGCTCGAAAGCGGCTACTCCGTGCTGATCTTCCCGGAAGGTCGCCGCACCGACGATGGGAGCATCGACAGGTTCCGGCCCGGCGTCGGCATGATTGCGTCACGTCTGGACGTGCCGGTGGTTCCGGTGCGGGTGGAAGGCCTCGACAAGATCCTCCATCACTCGTGGAAGTGGCCGAAGGTCGGAGCGGCACGAGTCAGTTTCGGGGCGCCCATTCACCTGACTGGCGATGACTACGAGGGCCTTGCGAAGCAGGTGGAAGACGCGGTGCGCCACCTGTAACAAGGGCCCTGCGCGAGCCTGCCCGGCCTGCATGCGCGAGCCTGCCCGGCCTGCATGCGCGGCCTGGCTTGCCTGCCTTTTCCGCCCCTGGACTGCCCATTCGAGCCCCGCCCACGGACCTGCAGACCCACCCGACCTGGCCGACCTGATTGCCCCCTCCACGTGACCCTGTTTGTGCCCCTTTGCCGCCGTGTGGCACAATGACTGGTCTCAATCCTAGATTTTGTAACTGAAAGGACAGCTGGCGTTTGAGCAAGGACGATCTCATCGACATGCAAGGCACGGTCGTGGCGGTGCACAGCGGAGGGCTTTACCGCGTGCAATGCGACGCTGGCCACGAAGTACTGGCGCAACTGAGCGGTCGCATGCGGCGATTTCGCATCAAGGTTGTTCCCGGTGACCGCGTGACCGTCGGCGTTTCGCCGTACGACCCGGTTCGGGGCATCATCACCTTCCGCGCACGCTAGCCAGAACGAATTGAATCCAAAAACGGCCGATTCTCGACAACAGTCGCGGCGCCGCGGCGGAAGGCCGCGGTCTAGTTCGCGACGCCCGCATTCGCGGACGTCCGCTCCTACCTCGCTGCCCTCTCAGCTTCCGATTTCCCTCGAACCCACGCCTGTCAATTCGGAGCCGATGGCGTTCGCCACGCTGGCGCTCGACGCGCGGTTGCTCGAAGGCATTCGCGATCTCGGGTACAAGGAAACGCGGCCGATTCAGAGTGCAGTGATCACGCTCGCCCTCGCAGGCGACGACCTCATTGCCTGCGCCGAGACTGGCACTGGCAAGACAGCCGCCTTTGTGGTCCCGACGATCCAGACGCTGATCACCAAGCCGGCGCGCATCAGGCCCGTTGCGGAGCCTGCAACCGACGCCACCGCGGCCCCTGCGGCTCCGGTGTCCAACCTGCCGCGCAGCCGCGTGCTGGTGCTGGCGCCGACGCGCGAACTCGCCGTGCAGATCGAAGACGAAATCCACGGGCTGGCGTATCACACGACCGTGACGAGTGCGGCCGTCTACGGCGGCGTCGAAATGGGTATCCAGGAACGCGCCCTGAAAGCCGGCGTGGACATCATCGTGGCCACACCCGGCCGCCTGATGGATCACATGCGGCAGGGGAATGCAGACCTCACCGGCGTCGAACTGCTGGTGCTCGACGAAGCCGACCGCATGATGGACATGGGCTTCTGGCCCGACGTGCGCCGAATCATCTCGGCGCTGCCCACCGACCGCCAGACACTGCTTTTCTCGGCGACGATGCCGGAAGAGATCGTGAAGCAGGCGCTCGAGATTGCGCGTGAGCCCAAGTACGTCCAGGTCGGTCAGCGCAGCCGCGCCGCCAAGTCGATCACGCATCGTGCGGAAATCGTCGAGGAATCCGGCAAGCTGACGTGGCTCATCGAACACCTGCGTCGTCCGGAAGGTCCCGTTCTGGTGTTCTCACGAACCAAGATCGGCGCGGACCGGCTCGCACAGCGGCTCGCAGCCGCCGGCATCAAGTGCACCGCCCTGCATGCGGACCGCACCCAGGATCAGCGCCGCATTGCCGTCGAAGGCTTCCGCGGCGGTCGCTACAAGGTGCTGGTTGCCACCGATATCGCCGCGCGCGGACTCGATATCGACGGCATTCATACCGTGATCAACTACGAACTGCCAGATTCACCAGAGGCCTATGTCCACCGCGTGGGTCGGACGGGTCGAGCCGACGAAGTCGGCCACGCC
>Ga0209023_10001833_pt1 | contig 27692 bp, 28 predicted proteins | sample LakOneMetagenome_FD_187468 | JGI IMG/M metagenome (GOLD analysis project Ga0209023, IMG submission 187468) | Freshwater and sediment microbial communities from Lake Erie, Canada (SPAdes) (version 2) | ecosystem: Environmental > Aquatic > Freshwater > Lentic | place: Lake Erie, Canada...
TCTCGGACGCGGTAGAAGATGTCTTGTCCCGCGGGCAGGTTTTCCACCAGCATCTTGGCGGTGAAGTCGCTTTCCGGCAGCGCTGCGATCGGCGGCAGCGCCCGCGCATTGGCAAACGACTCCGTGGTGGCGACCTCGACCATCATCTGCGAGGGCCGGTCGGCGCGCGCCCATACCACGCCACCATCGGTGCCGACGTCGCCGGATTGCACGCCGTGCGTAATCAGCGGCCGGTCCGCCGCGCGGCTGAGATAGGGCATCGCAACGGCGCCGATGGCGCCAGAAGCGGCGGTGGAGAGAAAGCGGCGCCGGGAAATGCGGAATGTCATGGGAGCCTCAAGGTTTTGGCCACGTTATTCCGGGTTCGATGCTGGCGCATGCCCCGGAATGACGGTTTCCAAAACGCTATAGGAAAAGTCTGTGACGCGCAGGTTACAGAAATACGCCGTTCAGGCGATCCCGGCGGCGCGGAATTGCGCGCTCGCCCGCTGCAGGTGCTGCGGCATGTTCATCAACAGCGCCTTGCGGTCGGCGACGGCGTTGTGGAATTGCTCGATCGCGATATTGAAGGCCGTCAACGTCCCGTCCTCGATCGCGCCGTGTTCGAAGCATACGAGCGTATCGCGCAGGATGGCGTCGGCTTCCGACTGCATCTGGTCGAGCTCCTCCATCGAATCGCTGCTGCGGGCGGCGGCGAGCATGTCCAGCAGGCGGTCGCGCTGCGAGGTATTGAGGCTGCGCTCGTCCTTTTTCAGGTAGCCCGCAAACCACGCGCCGGCCGAGCCCATCGCCGACAGCCCCATCAAGCCCCACCAGATGAAGTCGCTGTAGCGATCGAGGAAGGTTTTTTCCTCGCCGTCGACAAAGGCGGCGGCGCCGGGATGCACCGGGATGGTGGCGTCCTTGTCGGTGTCTGGCGTTTCAATCTTGGCGGCGAGCGGAAACTCGGTCTTCAGGTTCTGGCGGATCGCGAACAACTGCCGGGTAAAGGCGGCGATGGTCGATTCCGAGATGCCTTTGCGCGCCACGATGTGGTGCGAGAAGCTGATGGTCTTGACCTCTTCCTCGGGCTTGTCCGGTGCGGCGCCGAACGTGCCGGCCGGAATTTCAGAGGCTTCATAGGCCGGATGGTTCTGCACGATCGCGTCCGCCAGGTCGATCGCGAGGAATTTCGGCGTGCCGCCCTCGCGTGTCGATGCGGCGATCGCGTCCGCCGTGATCTTGCTGTTGATCGGGCCGGCCGCGAGATAGGCATCCGCTTTCTGGCTGCGAATGACGTCTGCGGCCTCGTTGGCCGGGAACTGGATGATCTCGACCTTGGCGGGATCGACGCCATATTGCTCCAGAATCACCTTCAGCAGGTTGACGTTGGCCTGGGTACGGCCGACGACACCGATCTTGCGGCCGGGGAGCTGCGAGATCTTCGTGATCGCCGGCTGAGCCTTCTTGCCTTTGATCTTGTGTGCGGGCGGCACCCAGAGTACCGCGACGTTCTTGCGCAGCGTCGCCACGGCCTGTGCGTTCTTGGGCACTTCGAGGTCGCCGCGGATGACGGCGAGATCGGCCTTGCTCTCGCCGAGCAGATTGGCGCTCGCGGACGCGCTCTCGGTCTGGATCGGGCGCAGCCGGACGTGGCTGCGTTGCTGGTTATTGAAAGCCTGCGTCAGCGCCTGGACCATCTTGAGGTCGTCGCTGTTGGCCGGACCGACCGCTATTCTCAGCGTCACCGGGCGCATCGCAAAATAGTAACCTGCCGCCAACGCGCCGATGATGGCCAGCACGCCGGCGATCATGGCGAATGTCAGCCGTTGCCTCGACGGACGGGGCGAGGTCGGAACCAGCTTCTCGGCAGGGGCAGGGCCTTCGGTCATCAATCCCGTGCAATCGTTGAACTGAAATTCGCGTCGCCAACAGGCCTACCGGTGCATTCTAGCAAATTTCCAGCCGAATCGGGGTTACATCTACGTCATGGTTACCGGGGGCCGCGCGTGGCCAATGGACGCGCCAGCCGATCCTCCCCCGGGGGGGATCCCGCGGGCGCCCGTCGGTGTTAGGCTAAAGGTCCGAAACAGGAGGCGAACATGGCGGAACGGCTGTCGGCGGAGGCGCGGAAATCGGCGTTGGCGGAACTGCCGGGCTGGTCCGAGGCACCCGGCCGCGAGGCGATCGGGCGAACGTTCATCTTCAAGGATTTCAACGAGGCCTTCGGATTTATGACTCGCGCGGCGCTGGTCGCCGAAAAGAACGACCATCATCCGGAATGGAAGAACGTCTACAAGACCGTGGAAGTCGTGCTGGCGACCCATGATGCCGGCGGGGTCACCCGGCTCGATATCGAGCTTGCCCGGGCCATGAACGCGATTGCGATGCAACTGGGCGTCGGTTGAAACCGCCGAATCTGGTCGGTTTCGGCCTTGCAGCAGCGGCTGAACAACCCCAATTGTTGCGGATAGCGCACCGGATTCGAGGGGAGTCCCGATGGCATCGTCCGAACACACCGTAGGTTTCGAGCCTGCCGACCGGCTGGCGCAGGACCGCGACAGCGTGCGCCGGCGCTTCTGGATCAAGTTCAAGAAGGTGGTGGCAAAACTGCCTTTCGCCGAGGATTTGCTCGCGGCCTATTACTGCGCGTTCGACAAGCAGACGCCACGCCATGTGCAGGCGGCGCTGCTCGGCGCCCTCGCCTATTTCATCCTGCCGTTCGATTTCATTCCGGACGTGATGCCGGTGCTCGGCTTTACCGACGACGCCGCGATCCTGGCGACCGCCATCCGCATGGTCGCGGGGCATATCACACAAGAGCACCGCGACGCGGCGCGTGCTGCGCTCAAGCGCGGAATTGAAGAGTCAGAACCGCAATAACTGTCATCCCCCGCGAAGGCGGGGGATCCAGTAAGCCGCGGCCTATCGATTCAACACGAATTTCTCTGGAATACTGGGTCACCCGGTTTAACCGGGTGACGACAGCTTACATTGTTGCGCCGAAGATCACTTCGCCCCCGCCGCGGGGCGAGCTACCTGCGCGCGTGCATTCCGGTCGGCTTCCCAGGCCTGGAACTGCTTGAACAGCGCTTCCCGGTCGGTGTCGTTTTTCACGGCGGCGGCAGTTGTCGGGCTCTGCTTCAGGAATTCGTCGAACCGGGCGCGTGTCACCGCTTCGATGTTGTGGGTCTTGAGCCACTGATCGGCGATCGGAAGGCGCTGCCAGTCGGCCAGCGGCGCCGACAGCGAGACTTCCTTCCACTTCGGATGGAACGGCGGGTTCTGGAACGTCGGAAACTTGGTGAAGAACGCGTCGACGAACAGCGACAGCTTACGATAGCGGTCGGTGTTCGGCGCCCAGTTATAGGCGGCCAGCACCGCCGGCACCGCGATGGTGTCGACCCGCTCCCCTTCCGCGATCAGGTTCGGATAATCCTTTGCGGTCAGCGTCGCCGGCAGGTAGTCGCCCTGCAGCGGCTTGGCATAGTCGACCGGAACGAAATGGAAGCGGCCCTTGTCGTCGTTGAAGGCGCTGACCGACTTGTACGGCTTGCCGCCGACGGCAATCACCGCGTCGAGCTCGCCCTTCTTGAGCATCTCCATCGAGATGCGCTGCTCGATATAGACGAGGTTCGGCTTCAGGCCGAGCCGCTCGAACACGATGGAAGCGGTGACGAAGGTGCCGCCGTTGGGAAGATCGACGCTGACCCTCTTGCCATTCAGATCGGCAAGGCTGCGGACTGATTTCGAAGCGATGACGTACATCTCTTCGTTGTAGAGCTTGGTCACATAGGTGAACTGTTTCTTGATGTCTTTTGCAAAGCCCTTTTTCTCGAGATAGTCGAGCGTATCCGCCCGCACGATGCCGAGATCGACGCCTTGCAGGAACAGGATGTCGGCGACGCTCTGCACGGAGCCGCGCCCGACGATCGGCAATACGCGCAACTTGTTGCCGTCGTCGAGCACGGAAGCGAGGTCGGCGCCGATCTGCACGTAGGTGCCGCCGATCGTGCCCGAGATCAGCGTGACCGTGTTCTGGTTCAGCGCCTGCTTGGTGGCGGTCGAGCCGAACTGGAAGATGGCTTTGAGGCTGTCGCTGACCTTGGCCGGATCGAGCCCGGCGTCCTCTGCCCTGGCGGTCTGGCTGCAAACCATGGTGATGGCGATCAGTGCCATTCCAAACAAACGTCGCATGTGTCCCCCTGCGTAGTGCCTGGCTTTGAGATGTTATGAGCTGCTTATTCTTGGCCGTGATGCGTCGCCGCGCGATCCACCTCGCGCGGAAACGTTGCTAGTTCTGGCTCTGCAGGCGCCGCCGGGCGTCGGCTGAGCCGAGCTGGGCGGCCTTCTGGTACCAAAGCCTGGCCGCGGCCGGATCGGGCGTGACGCTGCGCATGTCCTGGGCGCCGAGCACCAGCGGGTCATAGGTCCCCGCCAGCATGAACGCCGCTTCGGCTTCCTGCGCATCGGCGGCACGCTCGAGCAGCAGCCGGGCAGACGTGATGTCGCCGACCGCAAGCAGTCCCTTCGCCCGCGTCAACAGCGCCGCGAGTTCATCCGGTGCGATCCGCCGCGCCGCCGGCGGCGGAGCTGCTTCCACGGGAGCTGCTTGCACCGGAGCTGCTTGCGTCGCCGGTTCGATCGCCACGACCTTGCTCTTGACCGCGCCCTGATAGGCGGCGGTGATTTCGTCGCGCGACGGCGAGACCGACGTCAGTCCGGCGGGTTGAATGCGGCGAGGCGTTGCGGCGTCCGTCGCCGGTTCGGAAATGGTTGGCCGCACGGCAACGCTTTGCGGCGGCAGCGCCGGCTCGGTCGCGCTGAGCTGGCCGGATGTATCGCTGCCGAGCGAGGCTTTGGCGTTGGCGAACACCGAAAGCGGATTATCCATCGACATGATCGCCAGCGCGATGCCGGCCGCAGATGCGGCAGCTATGCCGCCCTTGAGAATTCGCGACCACAGCAGCGCGCGGCTGATGTTTCTTTCACCGCCGCTGCCAAACCGGTGCCTGGGTTCGTCGTCATCGTAGTTGGAGAGGAACAGCGGGACCGGCTCGTAGGCCAGGGGATCGTCCTGCAACTCTTCCGGCGCCTGATAGGGCAGTCCGACGGCGCGACCGGGATGCTGGGTTTCGTACAGATCGTTGATGGCTTCTTCGAAACTGTCGTACGGATCCCTTGAAGGAACCTGCCTTGTACTCTCCACCATGGTGTGATGCTCCCACCTACAAACGCAACTGTGGGCACCCGGCATCGGCTTGTAATTATTTTTGGCGCGCGGGAACCCTTTTACTGGTCGCTAAATCGCACGCCGAATGGGTTCAAAAGACGACGTTCGCCGGTGCGAATTGGGAGATATTTTGGTTTGATTGAGGCGTAATCGCCTAATTCAATCAATTAAAAGACAGATGAGTTAGCAGCCAATTATCTCAATCAGCGCGCTTGTCCCGAAGTGAAACGGCGGCCGGTGTTCGGCCGCCGTGCGCAGTTCGTTTTCGTTTTCAGAAGACGCGTCGGATCACGGATGCAGGATCACCTTGCCCATCGCCTGACGGCCGGCCAGCACCTTCAGCGCCTCCGCGGTTTGCGAGAGCGGGAAAGTGCGGTCGACATGCGAGGAGATCTTGCCCTCCGCGGTCCACTTCACCAGCTTTTCCAGATTGGCGCGGTTCTTCTCCGCATTCAGTCGGGTCCATGCGCCCCAGAACACGCCGCGGATATCGCAGCCCTTGAGCAGCGCGAGGTTGAGCGGCATCTTCGGAATGTCGCCGGCGGCAAAGCCGATCACCAGGAAGCGGCCTTCCCACGCGATGGCGCGCAACGCGGCTTCGGCATAGGCGCCGCCGACCGGATCGAAAATGATATCGACACCCTTGCCGCCGGTCAGCCGCTTCAGGCCATCCTTCAAATCTTCCTTGGCGTAGTTCAGCGTCAGCTCGGCGCCATGGGCCTTGGCGAAAGCGAGCTTTTCATCCGACGACGCGCAGGCGATCACCTTCAGCCCCATCAGCTTGCCGAGCTCGCAGGCCGCGAGGCCGGTGCCGCCGGCAGCGCCCAGCACCGCCAGCGTCTCGCCCGGTTTCGGGCTGGCGCGATCTTCCAGCGCGTGCAGCGCGGTGCCGTAGATGATGATGATGCCGGCGGCGCGATCGAAATCCAGATTGTCCGGAATCTTCACGATCGTATTCGCCGGCAGCGCGATCTTTTCGCGCGCGCCGTTGTGGCCGCAGGAGGCCACCACACGGTCGCCGACCTTGAGGTCGGTGACGCCGGCGCCGACGCTCTCGATCTCACCCGCGACTTCGGCGGCCGGCGAGAACGGGAATGGCGGCTTGATCTGGTACTTGCCCTGGATCATCAGGATGTCGAAGAAATTCAGCGCCGCGGACTTGATCGCGATCACCGCCTCGCCCGGTCCGGCGACGGGATCGGGCACGTCGGCCAGCACGAGATCGTCGGGTTGGCAATATTGCGAGCAGAGAATGGCTTTCATGGACACACCTGATTTTCGGACGCAAAAGGAAGGCTGGACGCTTCTTGCCGGATTTGAAGCCGGGCGACAATACGATGCGGATGCATGGCTCCCTCATCCTGAGGAGCGGCCGTTTGGCCGCGTCTCGAAGGATGTGCCACGGGCTTCATGGTTCGAGACGGCGCAAGAGCGCCTCCTCACCATGAGGGTGAAGATTGTTGATTGAAAGGGATTCAAACGATGTTTGAAAAAGGCCTGCTGGCGGGAAAGCGGATTTTGGTCACCGGCGGCGGCTCCGGGCTCGGGGCTGCGATGGGGCGCCGCTTCGTCGAACTCGGGGCCGAGCTGATCATTTGCGGTCGCCGGCTCGAATTGCTGGAGCAGACGGCGGCGCAGATGCGCAGCGAGATGGGGGCCAAGGTCTCGGTGACGCGATGCGATATCCGCGACGGTGCCGCGGTCGAGGCCATGATGGATGCGGTCTGGGCCGAGGCGCCGATCGACGTGCTGGTCAACAATGCGGCCGCGACCTTCATCGCGCAAACCGAACACATGTCGTTCCGCGCCGCCGACGCAATCCTGGCGCCGACGTTGCACGGCACGATGTATTGCACGCTCGCTGCCGGCAAACGCTGGATCGAGAGCAAGCACAAGGGCGTGGTCTTGAGCATTCTCTCGACCTCGACCATTACCGGGCGCGCCTTCACGGTGCCGTCGGCGATGGCGAAGACGGCGGTGCTGGCGATGACCAAAAGTCTGGCGGTGGAGTGGGGCCCGAAGGGCGTTCGCCTGGTCGCGATCGCGCCCGGTGCATTTCCGACCCCGGGCGCATCGGGTCAGTTGCGTCCCGAAGGTCGCGACGAAAGCTGGTCGCATCGCAATCCGCTCGGCCGCTCCGGCGAACACAGTGAACTCGCCAATCTCGCGAGCTTCCTGATTTCCGACCAGGCCGGCTTCATCAATGGCGAGATGGTGGTGCAGGACGGCGGCTCGCATCTGCGCAGTTCCGGCGCGGAGGACCTGCTGCAATGGACCGAAGCGCAGTGGGAGAAGCAGCGCGAGGGGCGCGCCAAGAACTAGAAAAGAGCTGGACAAGCGCGACGCTCGCAACGGCCGGACTTTGGGCATCGTATCAAGAATCTGCTAACGGGGCTTGCATCGCGAAGCATCCGCAAGCGCTGGGCAGAGGCGTAACTGCCTTCCCAAAAAGGCGTTTCCCGGCTATCCATCCCCGGCGACTCATGGAGTCGTCGGGCCATCTTCCAGTCACAATGATAAGGGATTCAGGCGTCCGTGCGGGGAAAGCTGACATCATTGGTTGCTGTTGTTGCGTTGTGCGGGATGACGTCCTACGCGCAGGCGCAAACGGCTGCGCCGAAAGGCGCCAAGAGTGCGGCCAAGGAAACCGCCAAGCCTGCGGCTGCTGCCAAGCCAGCGGCCAAGCCGGATCCGGCGGCAACTGCCGCGGCCGGTGGCGCGGAGCCCAATCTGATCGGCCAGTTCGGCACCTGGGGCGCCTACTCGGCGACGCCGAACGGCAAGAAGGTCTGCTTCGCCTTGGCCAAGCCGTCTTCCTCGAAGACCAATCCGCCGAACCGTCCGCGCGATCCGGCCTACGCATTCGTTTCGACGCGTCCGGCGGAAAAGGTCGTCAACGAAGTCTCGATCATGATCGGCTATGCGCTGAAGCCGGGCTCGGAATCCTCGCTCGAAGTCGGCGGCGCGTCTTATGCGATGTACACCCAGGGCGACGGGCTCTGGATCAAGAACGCCGCCGAGGAAGAGCGGATGGTGGAAGCCATGCGCAAATCGGCCGACGCCACCGTGAAGGGCGTCTCCGCCAAGGGCACCGAGACGATAGACACCTTCTCGCTCAAGGGCCTGGCGCAGGCGCTCGACCGGCTGGCGCAGGATTGCCGGCGTTAATACGAGCATGATCCGGAAAAGTGGTCCCCGGTTTTCCGGAAAGCTCATGCGCCAACCAAAACAAGCTCCACTAGCGGCTATTTGGGCCGAAACTGACGCATTTGGTGGCTTTCCAGCGGGCGCCGGAAAGCCTATTTGATGGGCCATGACCGACACCGTGACCAGCCCGACCGAGGCCCATTCCGGGGCGAATGCGCCTTTGGAAAAACTGCCGCTCGAAACCTACGTGCCGCCGGCCAAGCCGTCGCTGATCGGCCTGTCGCGCGCCGAGCTCGCGGAGCGCCTGGGTGAAATCGGCGTCGCGCCCGGCCAGCGCAAGATGCGCACCCAGCAGCTCTGGCACTGGATGTATGTCCGCGGCGCCAAAGAGTTCGACGAGATGACCAGCATTTCCAAGGAAATGCGCGCGCAGCTCGTACAGCACTACACCGTCGCGCGCCCCGAAGTGGTGGCCGAGCAGATTTCCAACGACGGCACCCGCAAATGGCTGCTGCGGCTGCCGAGCGGCGACGATGTGCAGAAGGCGCATGAAGTCGAGTGCGTCTACATTCCCGAAACCGACCGCGGTACGCTGTGCGTCTCCTCGCAGGTCGGCTGCACGCTGAATTGCTCGTTCTGTCACACCGGCACGCAGCGGCTGGTGCGCAACCTCACTGCCGGTGAAATCGTCGGCCAGATCATGGTGGCGCGCGACCGTCTCGACGACTGGGCCGACCGCGAAACGCCGACCGGCAGCCGCCGCGTCACCAACGTCGTCATGATGGGCATGGGTGAACCGCTGTATAATTTCGACGCGGTGCGCGATGCGCTGCTGATCGTCGGCGACGGCGAAGGCATCGGCATTTCCCGCCGCCGCATTACGCTGTCGACCTCTGGCGTGGTGCCGAACATCCAGCGCACCGGCGACGAGATCGGGGTGATGCTCGCGATCTCGCTGCATGCGGTGCGCGACGAACTCCGCAACGAGCTGGTGCCGCTCAACCGCAAATACCCGATTGCGCAACTGCTGCAGGCCTGCCGCGACTATCCGGGCTCGTCGAATGCGCGCCGCATCACCTTTGAATATGTGATGCTGAAGGGCGTCAACGATTCCCTCGATGACGCCAAGCTGCTGGTGAAGCTGCTCAAGGGCATTCACGCCAAGATCAACCTGATCCCGTTCAATCCCTGGCCGGGCTCGCGCTACGAATGCTCCGACTGGGAGCAGATCGAGAAGTTCTCCGAATATATCTTTAACGCCGGCTATTCTTCGCCGGTGCGCACCCCGCGCGGCCGCGACATCCTCGCCGCCTGCGGCCAGTTGAAGTCGGAGACCGAGAAATTGTCCGTGCGCGAGCGCGACGCGCTCCGCGCCATGGCGATGACGGACTAATGGCGCTGATCGGCCGTCTCATCGTGATCTTCTTCGCTTTCCTGCTCGCCTGCTTCGCGGCCGGAGCGATCGTGGTCGTCGCGGTGCTGTATCCTGAATTCTCCGATCTCGGTGTTCGCGAGATCGATCAGAGTGCGATCAGTGTCGTGCTCGGCTTCGGCTTCATCTTCCTGTCGGGCTTTGCGCTGCTGCCGGCGCTGGTCGTGGTGCTGATCACCGAAGCGTTCTACATCCGCGGCATGCTGACCTATGCGGTCGGCGGCGCGATCGTCGGCGCGGCCTGCTATCTCGGCCTGGTTCCGTTCGACACGACGACGATGCAGTTCGACGGCATCGTGCGCCGCCACCTCGAGATCATGACCGGCGCGGGCATCGTCGCCGGCCTCGTCTACTGGATGATCGCGGGCCGCAATGCGGGCAACTGGCGCGAGCCGCCGCGTCCGCTGCGGTCGCCGCCACCGTTGCCGTCGCAGTCGAGGCCGCTGTGAACCGGACCGGACTTCTCGTCGCGCTCGGACTGGCGCTGGTGATCGGATTGCTGTTCGGGATTTTTCCCGAGCTCGATCTGAAGCTGGCGGCGCTGTTCTACGATCCCGCGACCAAATCGTTTCCGCTGAAATCCGACGGGCTGGCCGCGTTCGCGCGCGACGGCGCCATGTGGATCGCCTGGGCGCTGGCGATGCCGGCGCTCGTTGCCATCGTCGGCAAGCTGCTGCGGCCGGACCGGCCGATGCTGATCCCCGGCCGCGCCGCGGTGTTCCTGGTACTGACGATCCTGCTTTCGGCGGTCGTGCTCACCAACCTCACCTTCAAGAGCCATTGGGGCCGGCCGCGGCCGGTGGTGGTGACGGAATTCAACGGTCCCTGGCAGTTCGTGCCGTGGTGGGATCCGCGCGGCGAATGCGGGCGCAACTGCTCGTTCTTCTCCGGGGAGGGCGCCACCGCGTTCTGGACCTATGCGCCCGCGGCATTGACGCCGCCGGCGTGGCGGCCGCTGGCCTATGCGGCGGCAACCTTGTTCGGGGTCACCACCAGCGTGCTGCGGATGGCGTTCGGCGGGCATTTCTTCACCGATGTCGCCGCCGCAGGGCTGGTCAGTTTCCTGGTGATCTGGCTGGCCTATGCCTGGATTTACCGCTGGCCGTCGACCCGGCTGTCGGATGCCGGCGTTGAAGCCGCTCTGGCCCGATTAGGCGGGCCTGGCTACCGGCTGTGGCGGCGCTGGCGCGGTCGTTCCGCCCCTTAAAACGCGTGCCCCCGCGCCTGAAATTTGCTATTCGCGCCCTCAACATCACAACGCATTTTGAGCGATTGGAAGATTTATGAGTACGATTCTGAAGAGCCTGCCCAAGGGCGAGAAAGTCGGCATCGCTTTCTCCGGCGGGCTCGATACCAGCGCGGCGCTGTTGTGGATGAAGCAGAAGGGTGCGCGCACCTTCGCCTACACCGCGAATCTCGGCCAGCCGGATGAGGCCGACTACAACGAAATTCCGCGCAAGGCGATGGAGTACGGCGCCGAGAAGGCCCGACTGGTCGATTGCCGCACCCAGCTCGTGCATGAAGGTATCGCTGCCATTCAAGCCGGCGCGTTCCACATCTCGACCGGCGGCATCACCTATTTCAACACTACCCCGCTCGGCCGCGCGGTGACCGGCACCATGCTGGTCGCGGCGATGAAGGAGGACGGCGTCAACATCTGGGGCGACGGCTCGACCTTCAAGGGCAACGACATCGAGCGCTTCTATCGCTACGGCCTGCTCACCAATCCGGGCCTCAAGATCTACAAGCCCTGGCTCGACCAGCAGTTCATCGACGAACTCGGCGGCCGCGCCGAGATGTCGGCGTTCATGACCGCGCATGGCTTCGGCTACAAGATGAGCGCGGAGAAGGCCTATTCGACCGACAGCAACCTGCTCGGCGCCACCCATGAAGCCAAGGATCTCGAAGAGCTCAATAGCGGCATCAAGATCGTCAACCCGATCATGGGCGTGCCATTCTGGCGCGACGACTGCAACGTCAAGGCAGAGCAAGTCAGCGTGCGGTTCGCGGAGGGTCAGCCGGTCGCGCTGAACGGCAAGACGTTCACCGATCCTGTGGCGATGTTCCTCGAAGCCAACGCCATCGGCGGTCGTCACGGGCTCGGCATGAGCGACCAGATCGAGAACCGCATCATCGAAGCCAAGAGCCGTGGCATCTACGAAGCGCCCGGCATGGCGCTGCTGCACATTGCCTATGAGCGACTGGTCACCGGCATCCACAACGAGGACACCATCGAGCAGTACCGCATCAGCGGCATGCGCCTCGGCCGGCTGCTCTATCAGGGCCGCTGGTTCGATTCGCAGGCCCTGATGCTGCGCGAGACCGCGCAGCGATACGTCGCGAGCGCCGTCACCGGCGAAGTGACGCTCGAACTGCGCCGCGGCAACGACTATTCCATCCTCAACACCGAGAGCCCGAATCTCACTTACGCGCCGGAGCGGCTCAGCATGGAGAAGGTCGAGGACGCGCCGTTCACGCCGGCCGATCGCATCGGCCAGCTCACCATGCGTAACCTCGATATCGCCGACACCCGCACCAAGCTCAACCTGTATGTCAAGAATGGCCTGCTCTCGAGCGGCGAGGGTGCGGATATCTTCCGGATCGGCAGCGACAAGGGCTGAGGGGCGCCGCTCTATTCACGTCATTCCGGGATGGTCCGAAGGACCAGACCTCAGATGCGCAATTGCGCATCTGGGAAGTTCGAACTTCCGGGTTCGATGCTACGCATCGCCCCGGAACGACGGAGTAAGCTCGCGAAATCCTCGCAACGACGGCGAATGAAAAATGGCCGGGATTGCTCCCGGCCATTTTCATTTTGATGCCTGTTCGCCTTACCGCGGCGGCGCGATGCCGGGCGGGGGCGGCGGCAGTGAGGCCTGGCCGCCGTTGAGCAGCGGCGTGATGCGGCGGACGGTGACGCGACGGTTGATCGCGCTCGGTCCGTCGGTCTGCTCCTTCAGGTACTGCTTGCCGTAGCCCTGCGAGGTCAGGTTTTCCGCCGGCACGCCGAACTGCTGCGTCAGCAACGTTGCCGCGGACTCCGCGCGGCGGTCCGACAGCGACAGGTTGTCGGTGTCGTTGCCGACCGCGTCGGTGTGGCCCTCGATCAGGAACACCTCGCGGGGATTGGCCTGGATCGCCCGGTTGAGGCCATCGGCGATAGCCTGCAGCTTCGCGGCCTGATCGGGCGGAATTTCCCACGAGCCGGTTGCGAAGGTGATGGTGTTGACGTCGATGCTCGGCATCAACTGACGCACGTTCGGACTGTAGCGAACTTCATCCAGCGTGTAGCGGCGCTGGATGCGATCCACCGGCGGAGCCACCATGGTGTCGTAGATCAGCTCGGGCGGTGCTTCGTCGTAATCGACGATGTACCTGTTGTAGGGGATACGCACCACGGGCGGCGGCAGGTCGACATAGAAGCCGCCGATCGCGCGCGGGTCGCGATAGCTGTTGTCGATGATGATGATCTCGCGGCCGCGCTCGTCGCGGCGGATTCGCCGCAGCAACTGGCCGTCCGGGCCGATCACCGTGATGATCTCCGAACCGTCTGGGCGGATCACGACCGTACGGGTTTCTCCGCCGACGACCTGGGTCCGGATGTCACGCGCACCGTACTGGAAGCGATCCAGTTCGTTGTGACGGACATATTCCTGGCCGCCCGGATCCTTGATGATGATCCGGCCCGGCTCGGTGATGACGGTGCGGCCACCCTCCTGGACCTCGCGGCGCTGGCCGCGGAAGTCGCTGAGGTTGCGCGGACCCTGCATGACGGCGCCCGGCGCGATCGGCGCCAGTGCCGCGGCAGGCGCCGGCACGGCCGGCAGCGGCGCCGTGACCTGCGGTGCGCGCTGGAATGCCGGCGTTACCGTCGGCGGCGCGTTCTGCGCACGGCCGGGAGGGGTAGCGGAGTTCGGCCCGGCGGGCACGGCGCCCCCGCCTGCAGGAGCAGCCGAGACCGGCGGTGTACCGGTCGGTGCTGCTGCACCTGAACCCGTTCCCGGCGCAGCGCCCGGCGCGGTGCCCGGAGGCGGACCGCCGGGACGTCCCTGGAAGCCTGCGCCTCCCCCGGGAGCACCGGGTCCACGCGGCGGCGTAGCCGTCGTCGGACTTCCACCCGCGGGAGGGGTGGATGTCGAAGGCGTGGTCGTCGGAGCTGCCGTGGTCGGAGCAGTCGTTGTCGGAGCAGTCGTCGTCGGAGCCGGAGTTGTCGGCGCCGCGGTCGTCGGCGTCTGCTTCATTGCGCCGGAAGGCGCCGTCGGTTGCGTGGTCGTCGGCGGCTTCGGCGCGACGGGCACCGATGCTCCGGCCGGAGGCGTCGGCGTGGCGGGCGGTGTCGTCGGCGCCACGGTGGACGGAGCCGGGTGCACGGGCGCATTGGTCGACGGCGTCGTCGCCGGCCCCTGCTTCATCGCACCCGAGGGTGGCCCCTGATGCTGAATCGGCGGCGGCGGAGGAGGCGGCGGTGGCGGTGTCACATGGGGTGCCGGCGGAGGCGGCGGAGCCGGACGCGGTGCGGCAGCGGGGGGGGGCGGCGGTGGCGGAGTCGGACGCGGTGCGGCAGCCGGTGGCGGCGGCGGTGGCGGCGCTGGGCGCGGAGCGGCAGCGGGTGGCGGCGGCGGAGGTGCCGGTTGCTTCGGTGCGGCGGCCGGCGGCGGTGCACCCTTTGGCGGGCCCTTCGGCTTTCCGTCGGGGCCAAGCTCTTCCTTGGCTTGCGCCATGACGAGCGGCGCGGTTTGCGCATGCGAAGCGGAAGTCGCGAGCTGGGCCACGGTCAGAGCACTGGTAGCCAGCAGCAGGATGCGAAGGTTTGTCATGATATCTTCAGGTCCCGGAAGGTTCTAGGAAGCAGAGGAATCGCTTCGCCGAAGGGTTTCGGCAGGTCGATCAACGGCTAATCGTTAGGCCGGATTGTGGCGGGGTATGGAACTCGGACGCGATATATTTCACGGGTGCGGCAAGATGCATGCAGCAGTATTCATGACTCATTCAGGCCGGACTCTCGGCTGCGGTCTGAATGATTGAGGCGATCAGTAGCCGGATTCGGCGCGCCGGGTCCACCCGGGCCGGGTCTCGGAAATTCGTCCGGCGTCGTGCCCGGCAGCTCCTGAGGTTGCGGCGGCGCGCCGGGCTCACGCACCGGCGGCGGAATCTCCGGGTTCGGATTACCCGGAGGTTCTTCCCGTGGCGGCTCGGTCGGATGTCCGGGCGTCGCCGGCGGAATCTCCGGAGGCTCGATCGGCATTACATCGAGACCTTGCGGTTGTCGCCGATCTCGGGACGCGTGCCGGTCACGGCGGCGGCTGCCATCTTCACATAGGAGATGACGGAGCCCGGCGAGTCCCAGAATTCGGCTTCGTCGGGCGTGATCTTCAACACGCGAATGTTCGGATCCTCGGCGCTGTCCCACCAGGCCTTGGCCGGCGTCGAGAACAATTGCCTGATCTTGGCGCGGTCGTTGGACACCGCGGCGGTGCCGGTAATCGACACATATTTCTGGCTGCCGGCGTCGGCGAACGAAAGGTTGACGCCGGGGTCGCGCGCAATTTCTTCGTCCTTGTGGCGTCGCGCATCGGTCAGGAAATAGATCGTGTTGCTGTCGCGTTCGAGACAGGCCCGCATCGGTCGCGCCCGCAGTCGGTCGCCGTCATGCGTGACCAGCATCGCAAAGCCGATCTTGTCCATCAGTTCCCAGACGCGATCCTGATCGCGCGTATTATCGTTGCTCATATGGTGCTCCCGGACTGGTTCCAGGAGCGACAACGAATGCGATGCGGCGAGGTTCCGTGTGGCGCAGGGACTGAATTATCCGGAACTTCGAACCAGCAGCGTGTTGCTGCGGTTGTTGCCGACCTCGGCGTAACCGCGCGCTTTCATGTCGGCGATGCAGTCCTCGAGCCATTCGTCTTTCGACAGATGCTCGATCACCACCGCACCGGGCCACAGCGTCTGCGGCGCGTCCTTGAAAAAGGGGATCAGGGCGCGGTCTTCGAAGCCCTCGATGTCGATCTTCAGCGCGTCGACCCGGGTAACGCCGGCCTCGTCGAGAATGCGCTGCAGCCGCAGCGACGGCACCTTGATGGCCTTGCTGGAAACGTTACCGGTGGCGATATGGCTGGCGCCGAAATTGTCGCCATCGGTCTCGATCATCAGTTCGCCGTCGGTGGCGCCTGCGGCGGCGGCCACCAGCCTGACCTGGGTGTAGCCGGAGGCGGTGTTGTTGAACGCCAGTCGCGCATGGGTGACGGGATGCGGTTCGATCGCGATCACCTTGCCGGTCGGCCCGACATGGCGGGCCAGCACCATGGCGTAGGTGCCGACATTGGCGCCGACATCGACGAACACGCCGCCGAGGACGGGGACGTGCTTGCGCAGGAAGTCGAGTTCTTCGACATTGTAATCGGGATTGAACAGCGCGCCGCGCTCGGTGGCGCTGGCCTGGTGGTAGAAGCGAAACGACGCGCCCTGATAGCTGACGTCGACCGGACCCGCGCGCAGCAGGTTGACCAGCCGCGATAGCCACGGCCGGAATGCCCCGCGCTTCAGCCACGATCCGTGCGCCCGGTTGATGACGGCGGCCTGCGCGGCGGTCGGGGCAAACGCGCCGAACGGCGCGGGCGAAGGGTCGTTGTCGGGCTTCAAGCTGTTGTCCTCGAGGATGGCGGGGAGATGCATAGCCGGTTTTGCCGCGACGGCACAACGGTGCGCTGCATTTGGAAAGCCCAATGACACGCCATACATTACCCGCAGCCAGCCCCTCACCGGTGAGAGACGCATGCGCCCCACATTATCTGCCACATGGGAACATCCATCGATGGAAAATTGCATCCCAGCCGCTTCACGCAGGTCGCTGCGGGCAATTCGCGGGACGTATTGCGTAGCCATTATGAAAGAGTGCACGATCGCTTCGAGGCCGATGGATGGATCGTCGGCCGCAAGACCATGAACGAAATGGCCAAGGGCACCGAACGCAGCGTTGCCAATGCGCCAAAATTGCCGCGCGATTCGCATCTTGGAAATCGCGATGGCCGCAAGCTCGCGGTCGCGATCGACCCGTCAGGCCGTGCCCATTACGGCAAGGACAATGTCGGCGGCGATCATGTCGTGGCCGTGCTCGGCAAGCAGGTTACGGATGCCTACCTTGCTGAACTTCGCGAAGACGGCGTTTCCTACCTCTTTGCCGGCGCGGATGGCCATGACCTGTCGAGCGCGATGGAGCAACTGGGGTCGGTGTTCGGCGCCAGAAAACTGCTGCTCGAAGGGGGCGGCAACATCAACGGCGCCTTCCTCAAGCTCGGCCTGATCGACGAGTTCAGCACGCTGATCTGGCCGGCGGTAGACGGCGTGGCCGGTACGCAAAGCATCGTCGACTACACCGGCCCCGAAGGCGACCGTCCCGGCGCCGGGCAGTCATTGCGGTTGACGCATTGCGAGACGCTGGAGGGCGGCATGGTCTGGCTGCGCCACAAGGTGGAGCGTGTGTCGTAGAAGGCCGAGCGGGGCGCGGCGCCCCGCCACGATTTTGTCTCGGTCAAAAGCCTACGCGTTCTTCAACTGGATCCCGGCGGGATGGGGATTTGTTTCGCTGCTGTCTTCGGGCAGCAGGTTGCCGTCATCCAGTGTCGCGTCGGCGGCGGCCGTTTCGGGATAGCGTTCGGGATAGAGATGCCGCTCCGCGACCGCTGCGTCGAAGGTGCGCGACCATTTCGCCACGACGACGGTTGCCACGCTGTTGCCGATGGTGTTGCAGGTGGCGATGGCCATCGACAGGAATCGGTAGACGCCGAAGATCACGGCAAGCCCTTCGATCGGGAGGATTCCGGTCGAAGTCACGGTTGCGGCGAACACCACGAACGATCCGCCGGATACCGTCGCGGCGCCCTTGGAGGTCAACAGCATCAGCGTCAGGATGCCGATCTGCTGGTCGAACGACAGCGGGACGCCGTAGGCATGCGAGATGAACATCACGCCCGCGGCCATGAACAGCGAGGTGCCGTCGAGATTGAAGGCATAGCCGGTCGGAAGCACGAGGCCGACGGTCTGCTTGTCGCATCCCAATCGCTCCAGCTTGATCAATAGGCGCGGCAATGCGCTCTCCGACGACGCGGTGCCGAGCACGATCAGTATCTCGTCCTTGATGAAGCGGAGAAAGCGCCACAGGCTGAAGCCCGCGAGTTTGGTGATCAGTCCGAGCACAACCACGATGAAGACGAGGACGAGCGCGTAGAAGCCGAGCACGAATTGCGCCAGCGCAATCAGCACCGCGCTGCCGCTGCCGCCCACGGAATAGGCGACGGCGCCGAAGGTTCCGATCGGCGCGAGTTTCATCACAGATTGATGAACGCGAACAGGATTTCCGAAACGTAGTCGAGGCCGGTATTGATCTTTTCGCGTCGTCCCTCGGGAATGGCGAGGATGCCGATCCCCACCATGACAGCCAGGACAACCACCTGAAGCAATTCGCCCTTGGCAAAGGCGCCGACGAAGTTGTCGGGCACCACATGCATGATGAATTCGACGAAGCCTTGTGGAGCAGCCTTGGTCGCGGCAGCGGGGACGGTGGCTGATCCGGCCGCGGTCATTCCCTTGCCGATCTCGAGCAGGTTTCCGAACAGCAAACCCAGAATCAAGGCGAGGGTCGAAACGACTTCGAAATAGACGATCGATCGCCAGCCGACGCGGCCTGCGCTTTTCACGTCACCCGCCGATGCAATGCCGTGAACGATGGTGAGAAATACCAGGGGCGCGACACCGGCCTTGATCAGCGCGAGAAACATGTCGCCGAGCACTTTGAGCTGCACCGCGAACTTCGGAAATGCGAAGCCCACGACGATGCCAAGTACGAGCGCGACCAGTACCTGCATGCCGAGTTTGCGATACCAGGCCAGCTTTGCCGGCGAGCCAATGGGCGATTCGGCCGTCGAAACGGTCTGCATGGGTGCCTCCTCCTGATCGATGTTATTTGTTCGGGGTTACGCCCCGGCGGCGCGTGAACGTTCGACGGCGCGGTCGACCATCTCTGGGGCAAGCCCCAGGTAATTCGCGGGATCGGTCAGCCGGTCGATGGCGGCGCGATCGAAGTGCTGCACGACAGCCGGGATTGCAACCAGCGCTTCCGCCAGTGTGCCGCCGCGCTCGTTGACGACGCGGCAGGCGTCATAGACCACGTCATGCGCCTGCTGGCGCCCGATGAACGGCGCCATGCCCATCATCACAGCCTCTGCCACGATGAGCCCTTTGCTGATGCCGAGGTTCTGCTTCATGCGATCGGCATCGACGATCAAGCCGCCGAGCGCGAACTTGGCTTGATGCAACGCGCCCGCCGTCAGGATGAAACTCTCGGGGATCGCGATCCATTCTGCGTGCCACGGACCTGTCGCGCGCTCGAAATCCTGGATCATCGCGTCGACCATCAGGCCGGCGTGCTGGCGGACTGCTTTGGCCGCCGCCAGCATCAACTCGCTGGAAATCGGATTGCGCTTCTGCGGCATCGTGCTGCTGGCGCCGCGTCCCTTGACGAACGGCTCGTAGAGCTCGCCGAACTCGGTCGAGGCCATGATCATGATGTCGAATGCGATCTTGCCCAGCGTTCCCGTCACCAGCGCCAGAAAATTCACGGCCTCGGCCAGCCCGTCACGCGCGACATGCCAGGTCGTATCGGGAACGCCGAGGCCGAGCTCTTCGGCCATCGCGCGCTGCACTTCGAATCCCTTGTCGCCCAGCGAGGCCAGGGTTCCTGCTGCGCCGGCGAACTCGACCACGGCCACGCGCGGACGCAACTCGGCGAGCCGCTTCTGGTGCCGGTCGAACATCGCCAGCCAGATCGCGACCTTGTAGCCGAAGGTGACGGGCAGCGCCTGTTGCAGGTGGGTGCGGCCGGCCATCGCGGTGTTGCGGTGCTTGACAGCGAGGTCGGCCAGAATCTTTCGCAAGCTTCGGATATCGGCATCGATCAGATCGATCGCATCGCGCACCTGCAGCGCGACCGCCGTGTCCATGATGTCCTGGGTCGTCGCGCCCCAGTGGACATAACGGCCGGCATCGCCGCACATCGCGACGAGCTGATGAACCAGCGGGAGGATCGGGTAACCGACAATCTCGGTCTCGTGCCGCATGTGCTCGAAGTCGATGCGATCGATCTTCGACTCCCGGGCGATCATGGTGGCGGCGTCGGCCGGTATCACGCCGACGCGGGCTTCCGCCTTGGCAAGCGCGATCTCGGCGTCGATGTAGCGCTGGATCAGCGCATGATCCGAAAAGATCGCGCGCATTCCAGGCGTTCCGAACGAATCGCGGAACAGGACGGAATCCACAACCGTGCTGGCGAATGACGATGACATCACGACCTCCCTCTTGAAAACGCGTGCTTGAAGCGGCACTCTTATGTTCGAACATAATATGTCCGGACTTATCCGTAATATGTCCGAACATATTTATCAAGCACTTTCTCAGAATTCTGAAAGATCACACCTTTTCATGGGCTTAGTAAAATCCAAGCCGCACTTCGCCGACATCGCCCGTGACCTGACGGAGGGAATCCAGTCGGGCCGCTTTCCTCTCGGCTCGCTGCTGCCGACCGAACTGGAGTTGCGTGACCGCTACGGGACCAGCCGGCACACCGTGCGGGCGGCGCTGCACGAACTCGAGCAGTTGGGCTTGGTCTCGCGGCGCAAGAACGTCGGCACGCGAGTCGAGGCGAATGAGCCCACCAAGGCGTTCCGGCCGTCGCTGGCATCGGTGGATGATCTCGTGCAATTCGGCACGACGAATATTCGCGAGGTTCAGTCGATACAGGAGGAGGTCGTCAGCGGCGCGCTCGCGAAAGAACTCGGCTGTGCGGACGGAACGCGCTGGCTGCGCATTTCAAGCCTGCGGCTGCCGGACAGTGCCGGAAGCGCGCCGACCGGCTGGACTGATGTGTATCTCGATCCGGCCTATGCCGAAATCGCCGACACGATCCGGGCCTCGCCGGAGACGCTGATTAGCGCGTTGATCGAGGCGCGTTACGGCCGGCGCATCGCCGAGATCCAGCAGGAGATCAAGGCAACGACAGCCACGCAGGCGATGGCGCGCAAACTGCACGTCGATGCAGGCACGCCGATGCTCAAGATCGTGCGACGCTATCTCGACATGGCCGGGCTACTTTTCGAGGCCTCGATTTCCTTTCACCCGGCCGAACGCTTCTCGGTTTCGATGCGGCTTCGACGATCGGATGGTTAGCCAGTCATAGCTGCGCCATGCGGTGGCGCATGCGCTCGGCTAAACCGATTTCAATGTTCAACCCGGTACAGCCGCCACCGCGCCGGCACGCCCTTGAGCTGGTGCGAGCCGCGGTCCCTGAACTGGATTGTGGACTTCGACATCAGGTCCTTCACGGCACTCGAGACCAGCACTTCGCCGGCCCGCGCTTTCGCGGCGACGCGCGCGCCGATATGAAACGCGAGACCGACCACTTCGCCGCCGCTCACCTTGTACTCACCGGCGTGTAGCCCAACCCGGATGTCCAGCCCTAGCGTGCGCACGGCTTCGTGGATCGCGGCTGCGCAACTGATGCCGGCAGCCGGCGCCTTGAATGTCGCCAGCAGCCCGTCCCCCGTCGTCACCACTTCCTTGCCGCGCGAGGTCTTCAGCTCCTTGCGGACGGCGGCGTAATAGAGCGCCATCACCTTGGTCCACCTGCTATCGCCGAGCCGCGCCGCTTTTTCGGTGGAGCCGACGATATCGACGAACAGGATGGTGGCGAGCGCCTGTTTGGGCTCGGTGCCCTTCGCGGCGGCCTTGCGCCGGTTCGCGATGCTTCCCGTCAGCGGTTGGTAGCGATGGTTGCGTCGCTTCGCGATCGCGGCCTTGGCGTAATCGTTGGCGCGCTGCACCGTGCGGCAACGAACGGTCTTGTCGCGCGGCGGCAGTGTCCAGTAGACCTTGCGTCCCGCCCCGGCGCCTTGAACCTCGACAGCGCCCCACTTCAAAAAAACCGCCGAACCAACCCGTCGAATGCACCATGCCTTTGACGTGTATCCGGAAACGTTCGACTGATGGACGCCGACGCGAAGGAAATTGGGCATGAACGTGCAACCGATCGAAAGGCGGTTTAGGCCAACCTGAGGTAAAGCGTAATCGTACCTTCCCGCGTTGGCAACAACACTTCCGATCGAAAAATTTGTCGCGACCGATGCCATTGACGTCATCGCGCCGGCACACGACATATGAGAAACCGTCGATCAGGATCATCGCCCCGGGAGCCAAGCGTGGACGCGCCGCCAAACATCGATCCCGCATATACCGTCGATGACGTCGTGCACTGGCTGACGAACGAGACGCGCGACCAGCGCTTCATCGACAACATCTTCGCCGAACTATGTCTCCGGATACAGCGGACCGGCATTCCGCTCAAGCGCTCGACGCTTCATGTCCTGATCCAGCACCCGCAATGGCTCGGCGCCCGGATTTTGTGGGCCGACGGCATGCGCGAGGCCGAGCTTGCCCGCGTCGACCATGACGTCAGGGAGCGCTCCGAATATATCGGCAGTCCCGCTAATGAAATGCATGACGGCGCCATCGAGATACGCGAGAATCTCGAGCGCGATCCCGCGCTCGGCCGGCAGCATGCCGTCTATGACGAGATGCGGGCGAAAGGCCTGACCGACTACGTGGCGTGGCCGCTGTATCATACGCTCGGCAAGCGCCACATCGTCACCTTTGCGACCGATCGGCCCGGCGGCTTCGACGACGCGGATATCAGGGGCCTGCAGAAAGTCTTGCCGGTGCTGGCGCTGGTCAGCGAAATCCGGATCAAGAACCGTCTGGCGCGGACGCTGCTGGAAACCTATGTCGGCTCGCATGCCGGCGAATTGATCCTGGCCGGCGCCACGCGGCGTGGCACCGGGACGACGGTGCGCGCCGCCATCATGATCTGCGACCTCAGGGATTTCACCAAGATCTCCGACAACTGGCCGCGCGACGACGTCATCGATCTCCTCAACGGCTATTTCGACGCGATGTCGGAGCCGGTGGCGCGGCATGGCGGCGAAATCCTGAAATTCATCGGCGACGGCATGCTCGCGATCTTCCCGCTCAGCGAGAAGCAGGCCTGCGCCAACCTGCTGCATGCTGTGTCCGAAGCCCGCCAGGCGATGGCCGCCCTGAACGAGAAGAACGCCGAAACCGGCCGCGCGCCGCTCAATTACGGCATCGGCATTCATGTCGGCGACGTCATGTACGGCAATATCGGTTCGCGCACCCGGCTCGACTTCACCGTGATCGGGCCCGCGGTCAACATGGCTTCCCGCCTCGAAGCGCTGACCAAGCAACTGGGCCGAAAGGTCCTGCTGCCCCGCGCGTTCGCCGATTTCGTCAAGGGCGACTTCGAACTCGAACGCGTCGGCGAACATCCGGTGCGCGGTTTCAACGATCCGATCGAGCTGTTTGCCTATCACGGGTGATCGAGGCGCCGACCGTACGGCGCCGATCAGTCGGAAAACTCGATGTCAAACCGGATCGGATTCACCGGCTTGGTGACGAACCGAATCGTCTTCCCCGACAAGGCGGCGAATGGGCCGGAAGCGAACTTCACGAGCGCCTTGCCGGAAGTCTCGTTTCCCAGCAACTTGCCGTCCTTCATGGCGAGCAACGCAGTGCCTTCGGTCATCTGCAACACCGCCCGGCCGCCGGGAATGCGGTGAACGCCGCCACCAATCAGGAACGTCCCCTTCGGGCCATCCCATTCGGTGGTGTTGGACGCGGTGTAGACTGCTCCTTTCATCAGACCGTCGCTGCCGACGCAGGAATATTCGACGGTGACCAGGGTGTGGTCGGCGCGATCGCCCACCGGCTCCACTGCTGGAAAGCCGATCACGGCACATTCGTAGCGCGCGATCGTATCGGCGTGCGCGGTGGCAAGGAAGCTCAACATCGAACAGGCGAGTACCGAAATGGTCTTGCGCATGGGTTTCTCCCCGCTGGTTGCCGCGACCGGAAAAGCCGCGCCGGCATGCGGCCAAGTCGAAACAGTTTTCAGGATTTTGCGTTGATCCTGATCAATCACCGACGAGCGGGACGACGTTGTGTCGAGCGTTCGTCCTCGACGGTCCGGCAGCGGCATCGGCACAATCGCCGCTTCCGCTCACGAGCAGATCTGATCCGATGATTACTCTTCGGCAGCCTGTCCGCGGGGCACAGGGAGCGCAGGACGGGAACGATGTTGACGCGCCGCCATTGGTGTGGCGCACTGGTTTCATAGGACAAGGAGGATCCGCCATGACCTTCCGATCTGCCTGCCTCGCATCCGTCTTCGCTGTATTTGCATTCGCAGGCCCGGCTTTGGCCGACGGCTTCTGCGGCGTCGGCTGTCACGCCTCCGGCTCCGGGTCGTGCGTCGGTGACGGCTGGGAGCAAGGCTTGCCGGTTCGCAACGAATGCCCGGCGACGTCGCGACCGACACCGCCGTGCGGCCAGTATTACCGCTGGAGCCGGCAATCGATGATGTGTGTGCTGCGTTGATATGAAATCACGCCGCCTTCCTGGTGCCATTGCGATGGCGCAGGAAGCGACCCAGCAGGCGGCGCTTGCTCTTGCGCGGGATCAAGTCGACGTCGCTGACGAGCTTTGCGCCGCCTTTGCGCCGTTCCAGCACGATCTTGCGGCTGTGGAAGGCTTCCAGTTCGACGCGATGGGCGACGCTGACAATCGTTGCCTTCGGCAGTTCCTTGATGACGATGTCCATCATCTTGTCCTGGCTCTTCTCGTCGAGCGCCGAGGTCGCTTCGTCCAGCACGATGATGTCGGGGTTGTGCAGCAGCAGCCGCGCAAAGGCCAGCCGCTGCTTCTCGCCGCCCGATAGAGTCTGGTCCCATGGCGCATCTTCCTCGATCCTCTCCTTGAGATGATCGAGGCCGACCTTGTGCAGGGCGTCGCCCATCTGCTCGACGGTCCAGTCCTCGGCGGCGCCGGGATAGGCAATGGCGCGGCGCAACGTGCCGGAGGGGACGTACGGCTTCTGCGGCAGCATGAACAGCCGCCGGTCGGGATGGAAGTTGACGCTGCCGCCGCCCCACGGCCACAGGCCGGCGATGGCGCGCACCAGTGTGCTCTTGCCGGTGCCGGATTCTCCGGCCACCAGCAAGCGCTCGCCGGGTTCGACCACCACTTCTGTCTCGCCGACCACCGCGGTGCCGTCATCGAGCGACACCGAGAGATCGTTGAGGCTGAGCATGGCGCTGCCTTCGGTCTCGCCGCGCTTGATGCGCCCGATGCCGTCGCCTTGCTCGGCGCGCTCGAGGCCGTCGAGCGACATCATCAGCGAGGCGATGCGCCGCGCGCAGGCGTTCCAGTCGGCCAGCCTCGGATAATTGTCGACCAGCCAGCCGAACGCGGTCTGCACGATGGTGAAGGCGGAGGCCGCCTGCATCACCTGGCCGAGCGACATGCTGCCATCGAGAAACTTTGGCGCGCACAGCAACAGCGGCACCACGGGCGCAATCAGGCTCGATCCCTGCGACACCAGCGTGGTGCGCATGTGCTGGCCGGCCAGCCGCGCCCATTGCCGCAACACATTCGAGAAGGTCTTGTCGATGCCGTCGCGCTCTTCCTCCTCGCCGCCGAGTAGCGCGATGCTCTCGCCGTTCTCGCGCACGCGCGTCAGCGTGTAGCGATATTCCGCCTCGGCCTGGTTCTTGTCCTCGGACACCTGCACGAAGCGCCGTCCGATCGTCAGGATCGCGCCGGAGGCGATGGCGGCATACACCACCGCGGCGATAACAAGAAAGCCGGGAATGGTCAGGGTCGATCCGCCGACCGGGACCGTCAGCGCGCCGCCGATGGTCCAGAGCACGGCGATGAAGGTCGCGGCCGACAGGAACGCCGAGGTGACGCCGGCCATGAAGTCGACGGGCGAGTCGGTGGCGATCCGCAGATCCTCGGCGATGCGGTATTCCGGATTCTTGTGATCGCCACTGACGAGGTTGAGCTGGTAGTAGCGGCCGTTGGCCAGCCAGCGCGACACCACCGAATTGGTCAGCCACGCGCGCCATCGGCGCTGAATGCCCATCCGGGTGAACACCTGGGCCACCCCCAGCAGGACGCTGCCGATCGCGAGCGGGAAGAACACGGCGGAGAGATGGAAGACGCCGATGGAGTCCTTCTTCTCGATGGCGTCGAAGATCGCCCGGTTCCAGACGTTGATGCCGTATTGAAAGCCGACATTGGCGACGATCAGGATCAGGAGACCGATCGTGAAAATCCACGCCAGCCGGTCGCCGCTCTTGCCCCAGAAGCCGCGCGCGCTGATCCAGAACCGCGTCAGCAGGTAATCTTTCCGCGCCTGTTCCGCCTCTTCCTCGGTCCATTCCGGATCGGGCTCGACCACTTCCGGCGGCGGCGGTTCGATGTGCTTGCCGTCTTCGGCAGCGATATCGACGATTTCGGATTTGTTCTCGGTGGGTTTCTTCGCAGCGGAATCCTTCGCCGGGGATTTTTTCGCGGACGGTTTTGACTTGAGGGATGACTTGGCCATGGCGCGGTAACGCGAGGGATATCAGAAGGTTCCCTGCGAGTTCCCAACTGTCATTCCGGGGCGGCGCGAAGCGACGAACTTTGATGTGCAATTGCACATCAGAGAAGTTCGAACTTCCCCGATGCGCAATTGCGTACCTGAGGTTCGATGCTGCGTATCGCCCCGGAATGACGGTGGAGATCTACTCCGCTGCCGCAGCCCGCCGCTCCCTGCGCCGGCGCCCGACCCGGTTCAGCACGCGGCCGAGCTGCTCGGCCGCATACGGCTTTTGCAGCAACTCGTAGCCGGTGCTGCCGTGCTCCGATAGCACGTGGCTGTAGCCGCTCGTCAGCACGACGGGGAGGTCGGCATGGCGGCGGCGGATTTCCTGCGCCAGTTCGATGCCGGTCATTCCCGGCATCACCACGTCGGTGAATACCACGTCGAAACGGTCGGCATCGGCATCGAGCTCTTCGAGTGCGTGGCTGGCATTGCCGACCAGCTTGGCGGTGTAGCCGAGCCCGGACAGCGCGTCGGCGGCAAATTTGCCGACCTCGGGATTGTCCTCGACCACCAGCACGCTGATGCCATGGCCGTCGAGCGGCGCTGCGTCTTGCTCCGGCTTCTGTTGCGGCCCGGCGGATGCCGCGGCGCGCGGCAGATAGAGCGTGAAGGTGCTGCCCTTGCCGACCTCGCTGGCAACGACGACTTCACCGCCGGATTGCTTGGCGAAGCCGAATACTTGTGACAGGCCGAGCCCGGTGCCCTGGCCGACCTGCTTGGTCGTAAAGAACGGCTCGAAGATGCGCTCGAACTGCGCGGCGGGAATTCCGCTGCCGGTATCGGCCACCGACACCGCGACATACCCGAGCGGAGCTTGCGCCAGCGGACGTTGCGCAGGCGCGGCGCTCTCCGGCAAGGCGTCGGCCGTTCGCAACGTCACCGTCAGCCGGCCGTGGCCGTCCATGGCGTCACGTGCGTTGACCGCCATGTTGATGATGGCGGTTTCGAACTGGCCGGCATCGGCATTGATGACGCAGGGCTGGTCCGGCACGTCGATCACGATCACGATCCGCGACCCGATCAGCGTGCCGATCATCTCACCGAGCATCTCCACGGTATGGCCGACGTCGAACCGTTCGGGCTTCAAGGTCTGCCGCCGCGCGAACGCCAGCAACTGGCTGGTCAGCCTCGCCGCGCGCGTCACCGTGTCGGAGATCGCCTCGATGTAGCGCAGCCGCTTCGGTTCCGGCAGGTCCGGCCGCCGCAGCAGGTCGACGGAAGCGCGGATCACCGTCAGCAAATTGTTGAAGTCGTGCGCGACGCCGCCCGTGAGCTGGCCCAATGCCTCCAGCCGCTGGCCGTGCTTGAGCGCCTCCTCCGCTTCCAGCCGACGATCGGCTTCGAAATAC